>Ga0126369_10003924_pt1 | contig 10829 bp, 8 predicted proteins | sample PanSoiMetaPlot_1_FD_109646 | JGI IMG/M metagenome (GOLD analysis project Ga0126369, IMG submission 109646) | Tropical forest soil microbial communities from Panama - MetaG Plot_1 | ecosystem: Environmental > Terrestrial > Soil > Tropical forest > Bulk soil | place: Panama | collected 2016-02-17
CAACTTCATTCTGTCGGAGATGCGCGCTACGGGCGCGTCCTTCGACGAGGTTCTCGCGGAGGCGAAGGCTCGCGGCTATGCGGAGGCGGACCCGACCTTCGACGTCGAGGGGACAGACGCCGCACACAAGCTCGCCATCATGTCGGCCATCGCCTTCGGCGTACCGATGCAGCTCGACAAGGCGTACACCGAGGGCATCTCGAGACTCACCCGCGAGGACATTCGCTATGCCGAAGAGCTCGGCTACCGCATCAAGCTGCTCGGCATCACGCGACGGGCGGAGCACGGCATTGAATTGCGCGTACATCCGACGCTGGTGCCGCACCAGCGCCTGATCGCGAACGTCGAAGGCGCGATGAACGCGGTGCTCGTCAAGGGCGATGCGGTCGGCCCGACGCTTTACTATGGCCCAGGCGCCGGCGCCGAGCCCACGGCGAGCGCGGTGATCGCGGACCTGGTCGACGTGACGCGCATGCACACCGCCGACCCCGAGCATCGCGTTCCGCACCTCGCGTTCCAACCGGAGCACCTATCCAACACGCCGTTCCTGCCGATCGGCGAGGTCGTCACCAGCTACTACCTGCGTATGCGCGTGCTCGATCGGCCGGGCGTGCTCGCCGACATCGCTCGCATCCTCGCCGATCGCGACATTTCGATCGACGCCATGATCCAGAAGGAGCCCCCCGAGGGCGAGGACCAGACCGACATCATCCTGCTCACGCATCGCTCGATCGAGCGGCAGGTCGTCGATGCGATCGCCAAGATCGAGGCGTTGCCGACCGTGCGCAAGAAGGTCGTGCGCATCCGCATGGAAGAGCTCAACTAGATGCGTTATGTGAGCACACGCGGCGGCATGCCGGCTCAATCGTTCTCGGCCATTCTGCTCGAAGGGCTGGCGCCCGACGGTGGGCTCGTCGTGCCCGAAGCCTATCCGCGCTTCTCGAAGTCGGAGCTCGCTCGTCTCCGGCCGCTCTCCTATTGCGATCTCGCTTTCGCCATCCTGTCGCGCTACGCCGATGACATTGCATCGAGCGATCTTAAGGCGATTGTCGATCGCACCTATACGAAAGCAGCCTTCGGGAGCGATGAGATCACGCCGCTCACCACGCTCGAGCCGGGCCTCTGCCTGCTGCACGTCGCCAACGGGCCCACGCTCGCGTTCAAGGACATCGCGCTGCAGCTTCTGGGCAATCTCTTCGAGCACGTGCTGTCGAAGGAGCGGCGCCATCTGAACGTGCTCGGCGCGACTTCCGGCGATACCGGCTCGTCGGCCGAGCATGCGCTTCGAGGGAAGCAAGGGGTTCGCGTGTTCATGCTCTCCCCAAAGGGGCGCATGAGCCCGTTCCAGACGGCTCAGATGTACTCGCTTACCGACGGCAACATTTTCAACCTCGCGATCGAGGGCGTATTCGATGATTGCCAGGACATCGTCAAGGCCGCCGCCGGCGATGGGGCCTTCAAGGCTCGCTATCGCCTCGGAGCGGTCAACTCGATAAACTGGGCTCGCGTCGCCGCGCAGATCGTCTACTATTTCAAGGGATACTTCGCGGCGACGCGGACCGACGACGAGGAAGTCGCATTCGCGGTGCCTTCGGGCAATTTCGGGAATATCCTCGCAGGCCATGTCGCGCGAGAGATGGGCTTGCCGATCCGCCGACTCATCCTCGCTACGAACGAGAACGACGTCCTCGACGAGTTCTTTCGCAGCGGGCGCTACCGCGTAAGAGGGTCTGCCGAAACGCATCACACCTCGAGCCCCTCGATGGACATCTCCAAGGCATCGAACTTCGAGCGCTACATCTTCGACGCAGTCGGGCGCGATCCAGGAGTCGTGCGCGATCTGTGGCAGCAAGTCGAGCGCGATGGAGGGTTCGAGCTTGCGGCCACTCCGCACTGGGCACGCGTGGCGGCCTCGGGGTTCGTGTCCGGAATGAGCACCCACGCAGACCGGATCGCGACGATCCGCGACGTGTTCCGACGCTATGGGATCATAGTCGATCCGCACACGGCGGACGGCGTCGGAGTCGGGATTCGGCATCGCGAGAGCGGAGTGCCGCTGATCTGCATCGAGACGGCCCTGCCGGTCAAATTCGCGGCCACGATCGTGGAAGCGCTGGGGCGCCCGCCTGAGGCTCCTGTCGGATTCGAGCAACTCGAGCGCCTGCCGCAGCGCTGCGACGTTCTGCCCGCGGACATTGGCGCCGTCAAAGCGTACATCGCTGCCCGCGCCATTGCCTAAGGTCTAACGGATCGAAATGCGTCCTTTCCTGCGCGATCTCGGCCGCAACCTCGCGAGCGGTGGGCTGCTCGTTTTCGGGCAACGTGTCTCGCGTCTCCGGTTTCGCATCGGCGTGCCGCAGCTGCTTGCGCTCTTTGTCGTGTCGGCGCTGCTCGACATCGCGCTGGACGCCCTGCGCGGCGGACCTGGTGCGGTGTTCGATGTCACCGGGGTGGTCGCGGAAGGCTTCTACGGCGCATTGCTGATGTTCTTCGCCGCCGCGTTGGCGCTGATTTTCCGGCAAAGAGACTACGCGCTCGCGCTGCCGGTGGTCTTGCTGTCGGGCGAGTGGCCATTGCAGCTCGTTCGAATGGTGGTCGCGTTCGTGGTTGGTGAAAATGCCTCGCTGTTCGGCAGCGCTTTGCGCGCCGAACAGGTGCTGCTCCTCTGGACGATATTCTGGTTCTGGCGGGCGGCCGCGGTGAGCCTCGCGCCGAGGCGTCCGCATTTCTGGCCCCGGTCCATCGCTGCCGCGGCGCTGCTTGCGACTCCGTTGTGGTTCGGCCCCATTTTGTTGCCCGGCACGAGCTGGTGGGAAGAGCCCGAGGCGGCGCTCGCTCGCGACCCGGACTATCCGAGCCCGGCCGCCGAAGAGGTGCTCATCAAGCAGCCCGAGCTTCTCTATGACGCGCTCAACGATCTCGAAGAAGAGCGTCCCGACAAGACCGATCTGTATTTCGTCGGCTTCGCTCCCTATGCTGCCGAAGATGTCTTCCGCAAGGACTTGGATGTCGCGCGGGAACTCTTCGACAGCCGTTTCGATACCGAGGGACGTTCCATCGTTCTGATCAACAACCCTCGCACGGTGCTCGACGAGCCGATGGCGACGGTGAGCAACCTCCGCGCGACCCTGTCGGTCGTCGGAGATTTGATCGATCAGGATCGGGATGTCGTGATGCTCTATCTCACGAGTCATGGCACCCGCGACCACCGGCTCTCGGTCCAATTCCCACCTCTCGAGCTCGACTCGCTCGCGCCAGACGTGCTCAAGCAGATGCTCGACGACGCAGGAATCAAGTGGCGCATCATCGTCGTCTCCGCCTGCTACTCGGGAGGATTCATCAATGCGCTCAAGGACGACTACACGCTCATCATGACGGCATCGGATGCCGACCGCACTTCGTTCGGCTGCGGCAGCAAGAGCGACGCGACCTACTTCGGCGATGCGCTGTTCCAGCACGCGCTGCGCTTCGAGGACTCCTTCGTCAAAGCCTTTCAGAACGCGAAACAGCGCATTGCCGAACGCGAGCGGGCCGAGCACCGCAGGCCTTCCGAGCCGCAGCTCTATGTCGGGACGGAAATGGCCGCCAAGCTGCCGCAACTCGAGGCCGAGTTGCGCGCGCGGCGCGCGGGAAGCGCGATCTGATGCCCTCGGCCGGTCCTCTTGCCGGGCTGAAAGTACTCGAGCTTGGCCAGCTGATCGCCGGCCCGTTCGCCGGGAAAGTGTTCGCGGAATTCGGCGCCGAGGTGATCAAGGTCGAGCCCCCCGCGGAGGGAAAAGGCCCTGGAGGCGACCCGTTGCGTCAGTGGCGCCTGCTGCACAACGGCACTTCGCTGTGGTGGTACGTTCAGGCGCGCAACAAGAAATCGGTGACGGTCAATCTGCGCACATCCGAGGGACAGGAGGTCGTGCGTCGGCTTGCACGCGATGCCGACATCGTGATCGAGAACTTCCGTCCGGGTACTCTGGAGAAGTGGCGGCTCGGCTACGACGCGTTGGCCGCGACCAATCCTGGACTCATCATGGTCCGGCTGTCCGGCTTCGGGCAGACCGGGCCCTATCGCGATCAACCCGGTTTCGGCGCGATCGGCGAGTCGATGGGCGGCATGCGACACATCACGGGCTTTCCCGATCGTCCGCCCGTGCGCATGAATGTCAGCATCGGCGATGCGCTCGCCGCGCTGCACGGCGTGATTGGCGCGCTGATGGCTCTGCACCATCGAGACCAGCGCGGAGGCAAGGGGCAGGTCGTCGATGTAGCGCTCTACGAAGCAGTCTTCAACATGATGGAGAGCCTGCTCCCGGACTACGACCTGTTCGGGGAGATTCGCGGCCGGATCGGGACGGGCCTCACCAACATCGTGCCGTCGAACACGTACGCGACGCGGGACGGACAGAGCATCGTCATCGGCGGCAATACCGACAGCATCTACAAGCGGCTCATGCATGCGATCGATCGCGACGACCTCGGCGAGGACCCGGCGCTTGCCAACAACGCAGGGCGCGTCAAGCGCACCGCGGAGATCGACGGTGCGATCGGAGCGTGGGCGGCGGAGCACGATCTCGCCGATATCCTCGCCGCGCTCAAAGCCGCCGACGTGCCGCACGGGAGGATTTATACCGCGAAGGACATCGCTGCCGACCCGCAGTACCTGGCGCGAGAGATGATCCTGTCGATGAAGCTCGCGGACGGCACGCCGCTCAAGGTGCCTGGGATCGTGCCCAAGCTCTCGGACACGCCGGGTTCGATCGGGTGGGTGGGTCCCGCGCTCGGAGAGCATACCGACGAGGTGCTGCGAGCGATCGGCTACAGCAGTGACGATATCGCGCGACTGCGTGCGGCGGGCTCGATTTGACAGCTTCCTGCGGGCCGTGTGAGCATCGCCGCTCGAACGAGAGCGCCGTCCGCGAGCGGCGCCGAAAGACTGCAGCCATATTTCGATTGGAGGAAACGATGAAGCTCTTTCGCCACCTCTTGGTCGCCGCGTGCGCGATTGTGGCCGCATCGCTGCCGCTCGTGGCACAAGCGCAGGGAAAACCCGAGAAGCCCAAGGTCAGCATCGCTGTCGGCGGCAAGCCCGCGTTCTATTACATCTCACTCACCATCGCCGAGAGGCTCGGGTACTTCAAGGACGAGGGACTCGACGTCGAGATCAGCGATTTCGCGGGTGGATCGAAGGCGTTGCAAGCGGTCGTCGGCGGCAGTGCCGATGTCGTGTCCGGTGCCTGGGAAAACACGATCGACCAGCAGCCCAAGGGGCTCAACCTGCAGGGCTTCGTGAAGATGGGCCGCTATCCCGCGATTACCGTCGGCGTCGTAAAGGCCAAGGCTGCGAGCTACAAATCGCCGAAGGATCTGAAAGGCATGAAGATCGGCGTGACCGCGCCGGGCTCGAGCACCAATCGCGTGGTGCAGCACCTGATGGTCAGCCAGGGTGGCCTCAAGCCGGACGATGCATCGTTCATCGGCGTGGGCACCTCATCCGGCGTGATCGCCGCCGCGAAGAGCGGCGACATCGATGCGGTTTCGAACATCGATCCGGTGATTACGATGATGGAGAAATCCGGCGATCTCGTCGTGATTGCCGACACGCGCACGGAGGAGGGCACGCGGAAACTGTTCGGATTCTCCGATCTGCCGGCGGCCGCGCTCTATGCGCCGAGCGAGTTCATCAAGAAGAATCCGAACACCGTTCAGGCGCTGACCAACGCGATGGTGCGGGCACTGCTTTGGCTGCAGACCGCGACGCCGGATCAGGTTGCCGACACGGTGCCTCCGGACTATCTTCTCGGCGACCGAGCGCTCTACGTCGCCGCCTATGCCAAGTTCAAACCGGCGATCTCGCCCGACGGGCTGTTCACGAAGGAGGGCGCGGAGAACACGCTCAAGTTCCTGGCCGCGTTCAATCCCGCCGTCAAGCCGGCCGAGATCAAGCTCGACCAGACATACGACAACAGCTACGTGCAGAAGGCGCTCGCGAAGTACAAGAAATAGTTGAGCACGCCCGCGCTCTCGCTGGACCGCATCACCTGCGTGTTCGCTTCGCGCGAGCGCCAGGGCGAGCGTTACACCGCAGTTCAGGACACGACGCTTTCGGTCGGAGCCGGCGAGTTCGTGTCGGTGGTCGGCCCCACCGGCTGCGGCAAGTCGACGCTGCTCAACGTCGCTGCCGGCCTGTTGCAACCCTCGTCCGGCTCAGTGCGTGTTCTAGGAGAGCTGCTCTCGGGGATCAATCGCCGAGCGGGTTACATGTTTCAGGCGGAATCCCTCATGCCCTGGCGCAGCACGCTCGACAACGTGCTCGCGGGACTGGAGTTCGCGGGGGTCGACCGCAGCGAAGCAAGGGCTCGCGCGCTCGAATGGCTCGGGCGCGTGGGGCTCACCGGATTCGAGCAACGCTATCCGCACGAGCTCTCGGGTGGCATGCGTAAACGCGTTGCGCTGGCGCAGATCCTGATCCTCGACCCGCGCATCCTGCTGATGGACGAGCCGTTCTCGGCACTCGACATCCAGACCCGCCAATTGATGGAGAACGAGCTGCTCGACCTATGGTCGGCGGATCGTAAATCGGTGCTGTTCATCACGCACGATCTCGAGGAGGCCATTTCGCTCTCCGACCGCGTGATCGTGCTCTCTGCCGGACCGTCGACTCGGCCGATCGGGGAATATGCGATCGACCTGCCGCGGCCTCGCGACGTCAATGAGATACGTCTTACGCCACGTTTCGTCGAGCTGCACACGGAGATCTGGCACAAGATGAAGAACGAGGTCCTGAAGAGCTATGCCCGAAACGCCAAGAACTGATCCATCGTCCGCGACGAAGAAGGCGAAACCGCGCCTGCCTCGCGGGCAGCTCGCCATCGCCCACGTGCTGTTGCTCGGAGGGATTCTTTTATTTTGGTACTTGATGACCGAGCCGGGGATCATTCCTCCGTTCTACTTCGACGACCCGATGCGCGCCAAATTCTTCTTTGGGCAGCCGCTCGCGGTCTTCAAGCGGATCTGGACCTGGTTCGCCGGAGGCAGCATCTATCTGCATCTCGGAGTCACGCTGATCGAGACGCTGCTCGCGTTCGCCATCGGCACTCTGCTCGGAATGGTCTTCGGCCTTTGGCTCGCGTTGTCGCCGACGGCTTCCGTACTGGCTGACCCTTACATCAAGGCGATGAACGCGATGCCGCGCGTGATTCTGGCGCCGATTTTCGCGGTCTGGTTCGGCCTCGGCATTACCTCGAAGGTGGTATTCGGGGTCACCCTTGTGTTCTTCATCGTCTTCTTCAACGTCTACCAGGGCGTGAAGGAGGTAAGCCCGGTCGTTTTGGCCAACGCGCGCATGCTCGGCGCATCGCGCCGGCAGCTCCTGCGCTACGTCTATCTGCCGTCGGCGACGAGCTGGGTATTCTCGGGCCTGCACACGTCCATCGGTCTCGCGTTCGTCGGCGCCGTGGTCGGCGAGTATCTCGGCTCGGCGCGAGGCGTTGGCTACCTCATCCATCAGGCCGAGGGCGTATTCGACATCGATACCGTGTTCGCGGGAATCCTTGTCTTGACCGTCTTCGCGCTGGTGCTCGATTTCATCGTCACTCGGGTCGAAAGCCGCCTGCTCGTGTGGCGGCCGCGGGCGGCCGAGACCGAGGCTTTGTGACCGAATTAAGTAGTCCGGCTAGCGCTCGGCTCAAGAAGCGGATTGACCCTGCTGTGCTGCACGCGATAAAATGTGCGTCCTATCGCGGGGTGGAGCAGTCTGGCAGCTCGTCGGGCTCATAACCCGAAGGTCGAAGGTTCAAATCCTTCCCCCGCAACCAGTCAATCAAGGGCCTGCAGCGATGCGGGCCCTTTTCGTTTCTGCGGTTGTGACCAAATTGTGCGGTAGCTTGAATGCTCGCCGTTCGAAAGCCGTGCGATACCTCTACGGTATTCACCCATCGGCTGGCTGACCTGCTACTGAAAGAATGCGACGAGCCTCGGGATGACTTGGCCAGGTGCCTCATCGATGAGCCAATGGCCGGACCCGGTGATGATCACGCCGTCCACATTGTTGGCGACCATGCGGCCTTGCGAAATGAGGAAATCGCCACCCGATTTCTCGCCACCCAGTACGAGCATCGGCATCGTCAGCTTGGTCTTGGCGAACTCCGCATTGTCTTTCGCATCCTGATCGAACGCGCGGAACACCTCCATACCTGCTTTCATTGCACCGGGCTGTGCGTACTTGCTCGTGTAGAACCGGCGATCTGCTTCAGAGACGGACTTCTTGGGATCCGCCGCGAAGTCGTTCCAGAAGTGTTCGAAATAGATCCGCTCACGTCCCTTTACGAGTGCGAGCGGTGTGGGCCCATAGAAGTGAAAGTGCCAGAGGTCTTTGAGCAAGAAGAGGTTTGTCGTGTCGCCGACTCCTGGGATGAATGCGTCGAGCAAGGCGACACGATCGACTTCGGTGGGATACTGCGCGGCGTAGGCATATGCGACCATCAGACCGATGTCGTGCCCGGCGATCCCGGCCCTTGCGATACCGAGGGATCGAGCGAGCGCATGCACGTCCTGCGCCATGGTCTTCTTGTCGTAGCCAGCTTCAGCCTTCGTCGTGTCGCCGAAGCCGCGCAGGTCGGGTGCAATGACTCGATGCGTTTTGCTCAGCTCCGTCATGAGCGGACGCCACATGTGGCTGTTTTGCGCGTAGCCATGCAGAAGGATTACCGGACTGCCACCCGTGCCGGCCTGGAGGTAATGCATCCTCAGCCCGTTCACCTCGGCGAACCGGCTTTCAATCTCCTTGGCCTTAGCTAACAAGGGCATTGCAGACATAGCCGCGACGACACCGGCTAGTGCGACAACTCTGAACAGCACTCGCATGGGATCTCCTCGATCAACGGTAAGCCACATTGAACCGCATCGCAGCCAGCGTTGTAAGCCCTGAAGGGCGATTACACCGTTCACGACGGCCGGATCTCTCCGCCGGAACGCTGTATAGGGCTTGTGCGTCCTCGGGTCGTGGAAGAGTAGAAACTGATCCTCGAGCGCGTCGACCGAGGGCCGGTTCGGCGTTATCGTTGTTGCACCGCACGATAGGTGTCGCAGCGGATCGAGCCGGTTCGCTGCCAGCGTAAGGTGGTCCTACTTGCCCGGAAGCACCGCTTGGCCTAGCCTGTGGCGATGATCGAACATACGCGGACGAGAATGGTTGTATGAGGCTCCGTTACAAGATCGCGGGCTTCGTCTCGGCGCTCGTCGTGGTTGCGTTTGTGTCACTGGCGCTCGTTTTGAGCCACGATTCTCCCTGCACCTCGGCGCCTGCGCTCCGTACCGGTACGCAACTAATGAAGGCCGTTGTTCATCGTTGCTATGGGCCACCCGATGTCCTCACCTATGAGGATGTTGAAAAACCGACGGCTGCGGATAATGAAGTCTTGGTCAAGGTTCACGCGGCTGCCGTCAATCCTCTTGACTGGCACTACATGCGGGGAACACCGTACCTTGTGCGCGTGGAATCTGGCCTCGGGACGCCGACAGAACCACGACTGGGCGTTGACTTCGCGGGGACGGTGGAGGCGGTCGGCAGAGACGTCAAGCGGTTCAAGCCCGGCGATGAGGTGTTCGGCGCCAGAACCGGGGCCTTCGGCGAGTATGTCACGGTTCGAGAGGATCGGGCGGTGGTGCTGAAGCCGACCAACATGACCTTTGAGCAAGCGGCCTCCGTGCCCGTGGCAGGGCTCACCGCATTACAGGCTGTTCGCGACAAGGGACGGATTCAGCCTGGGCAGAAAGTCCTGATTAACGGCGCATCGGGAGGCGTCGGTACGTTCGCCGTGCAGATCGCCAAGTCGTTCGGCGCAGAAGTAACGGGCGTATGCAGCACACGGAACATGGAGATGGTCCGATCCATCGGCGCAGATCACGTCATTGACTATACGCAGGAGGATTTCACCAAGGGCGGGCAACGTTATGACCTGATTTTGGACACGGTCGGTAATCACTCGTTGTCAGAATCCCGCCGCGCTTTAAATGCGAACGGCATTTTCGTCATGATCGGAGGGCCAAGCGAGGGGCGCTGGATCGGGTTTCTGGATCAGCCGCTCATGGCGCTCATGCTGTCACCATTCATGAGCCAGAAGTTCGTCCCGTTTCTGGCACAACTCAATCAAGGGGACCTGAGCCTCATGCGCGATCTCATGCAGACTGGAAAGGTGACTCCTGTCATCGACCGACGGTACAGGCTGAGTGAGGTCCCGGAGGCGATCCGGTATCTAGAACAAGGGCACGCTCGAGGAAAGGTAGTAATAAGTCTGGAATAGCGTTGTGGGAACGTCTGCTTAACGCGCCGCTATCTCACGACGCGAGCACAAATGTTCGCGCGAAAGCTGCGGTTAATCGGGAAAGCGCCGGGTCGACCTCGTTGCCCGTCTCACCTCCACCTTTCCCTCCGGCCGCTTGCCAGCGATGATCATGCCGAGGACCTCGTCCTCGGTCACATCAGCGGTCCGATACGTGCCGACCAGCTTTCCGTTCTTCATTACCGCGAGACGATCCGAGAGATTGAACACGTCGGGCATGTCGTGCGTGATCAGAAAGATGCCGACGCCGTCGGCTTTCAACTGACGGATCAGATCGCCGACCATTCGCGCTTCTTCCGGCCCAAGCGCCGCCATCGGCTCGTCCATGATCAGGATCCGCGCATTGAAGTATAGCGCGCGCGAGATCGCGACGATCTGACGCTGACCGCCCGACAGCCTGCGCACCGGCACTCGAATGTTGGTGAAGTTCTTGTTGAGCCGGCGGAAAACCTTGCGTGCCTGACCTTCCATGAAGTGATCATCGAGCGTACGCCACGG
>Ga0126369_10003925_pt1 | contig 10829 bp, 10 predicted proteins | sample PanSoiMetaPlot_1_FD_109646 | JGI IMG/M metagenome (GOLD analysis project Ga0126369, IMG submission 109646) | Tropical forest soil microbial communities from Panama - MetaG Plot_1 | ecosystem: Environmental > Terrestrial > Soil > Tropical forest > Bulk soil | place: Panama | collected 2016-02-17
ATCAGGGTGACGTCCACAGGCGCCCGCGCGAGCGCGCGCGCAGTGGACAGGCCGCCGAAGCCCGCGCCCGCGATCACCACCCGCGCCCTGCTCGCCTTCATCACCGCCCCGATGGCCGACGTCCGTCGGTCTTGTAGCAGATGTTGGAGCACGCCGCCGCGCTACCAGTGCCCCGGCACATGTTGACCGAAGAGGGTCAGTCAGGACAAGACGTTCCTCATTGCGCGCCCATAGCTCAGTTGGATAGAGCGTCTGACTACTAATCAAAAGGTCGGATGCGTCGGTTATCTCCGCTTGTGGATCGGCTCGCCGCTGGTATGAGGGATGATGGAGCCGTGGCGTCCTCTCAACGCGCGGGGATCGCCGGAGGCGGCGAAGGCCTACGACGCCCTGCACGACGGCATCCCGGCCTGGCTCGAGATGTCCGTGATGAGTTGGATCGAGGGGGCTTTCAGGGCGATCTCGGACACGGGCCCGACGACCACCGGGTGCTGCTCTTCATCGAGTGCAAGCTCCGGCTCCCGCTCAACTGGGACGGGGGCGCAGAGAGGGCGCGGAGGGCCCTGATCGCGAAGGCCGCGGCGTGGTCGACATCGTCCTGGACAGGCTGAGCTCCCAAGATCACCCCTCGGGACTTTGCGGGAGGGAGAGATGCGACACCTTCAACGTTGGTTGAGTTCTACCCTTTGTGCATTCAGTGTCCTGCTGCTGATACAGGGCGCGGCGCAGGCTGCCTCCTGTACCCCGGCTGGGGCCTGCGATGGCAACACCGGCACGGTCGGCACTGACTCCTGCAACGGGGAGTCTGCCTGCGCTTCCAACAGCGGCAAGATCATCCACAAAAAGGCCTGCCTGGGGGACCATGCGTGCGCCGACAATGCGGATGGCATTCACAAAAAGGCGTGCGTGGGATTCGCCGCCTGTCTAAGCAATACCGGAGAGGTCGGCGCGAACTCCTGCCATGGCGCGTCGGCCTGTGAGGGCAACGCGGGCAAGATTAGCAAGCACGCCTGCCAGGGGGACCGGGCGTGCAGAGGCAACACGCTCGACCGCAAGAAGGGGAATGTAACGGACCGCCGGTCGATGGCGTCGGCGTGTGTGAGCCATCTGGCAGCTCGAACGCGTTGTGTCCGGTACCTTGTGCGCTGGAGGATTCCTCTTGCCCGCCCGGTTTAGACTGTTGGTCCAACCCGACCGATCTGCAATTCCGCTGTTGTAGTAGCCGGCCTTAGACAGCCTTTGTGCCGGTGGTGCTACCGAGGCGCTGCGTCGTGAGGGCGCGGAGTGTTTTCCGCATGGTCCCGGGTGCAGTCCTATTCAGGCCACCCGCCCTGGGAAGCTAGGACAGTCGGGCTTTGCGCCCTTGGGCAAGGTGGCGGGTGATCTGCCCCGCGAGGTCCAGCACGTCCTTCGCCTCGCCCGCCGTGTACATGCGGCCGGGATGCGCTGAAGCGTCGCGCCATCCGTCTTTGCAGACACGCAGGATCGCTACACCACCCGAAAGGAAGGTGTGCGTCTTCTTGGACGAGATCGCAAAGGCGGCGGCGCGCAAAGAAGAGCGCGGTCTGGCGCCGCTCTCTCCGGCGCGGAGCGCCCGCCTCGCCTAAACCATCTTTCAGTCGTGTTCGCTGGCGAGCGCGTTGAGGACCACTTTTCTGCGCACCGCGATCCGCCACCACACGAAAGCGGCGCCGAGCGCGAAGAGCAAGGCCACGGTCGCGACCACGGGATCGAACACCATCCACGCAAGCGGCGCGAAGACGGCGGTGGCGCCGCTGATCCGGAATCGCGCGCCGAGAAAATCCTCGCGCTCCAGCGCGTCGCCGCCGAGCACCCGCAGACGGAGCGGGAGCTCTTCGTCGGACTCCTGCACGGCAACGCGGCGCATGATGGCGCGCTCCACGCGCGAGAGAAACCACCGGAAGAGGGCTCTCAAGCCAAATCCGACCGGCAACGCCAGTGCGGCCATGGCGGCGACCGGCACGTGGCGGTGCTCCAGCGCCGGCCTCGCCAGCGCCAGCACGATTCCGCCCAGGATCAGGCACTCCAGCAGGAGTGTCGCGAGCCAGCGCCAGCGCTCGGCGAGCGACGGCTCGCGCGTTGCGTGCGAGAGGAGCCGGTCCGTCGACCCCACGAGCTTGCGCACGCGAGCCACGTCGATCAGGTCCTCGGCTTCCGAGACGGAGCACCAGCGCACCGCGCGGTCTTCCATCCCGGAAGCGCGGCCTTCGTAGGCCATCAGGAAGTAGACGACGTGGATGCGATCGCCGCCCTTCTTCTGCTGCACGCGCTTGAGGCGCTGCACGAGCCTCGCCCTCACACCCGCTTCCTCGGCCACTTCTCGAAGCGCAGCAGAGGCTGCGGTCTCGCCCTTCTCGATGTGTCCCTTGGGAAGAACCCAGCGATCGGGATCCCCGCTGGCCTCGACGAGGAGATAGAGCGGGCCGCTCTTCGTCAAGCGGAAGACCACGCCCCCACCGTGCGTCGATCGCGCCACGGAAGCCGAGTCTACGCTCTCTTCAAAAACCGCGCTGCACGTCGAAGGAGGATAGCACTGTGTCCATTTGCGACGCGGACACAACGACGTTGAAGATGCGGATGGCTCGCTACCGCGCCCGCCAAGGGAGCGGAACGAACGAGAGAGTGGCGGATGACATCCTCCGATCCCTGATGGCCCGCAAGGCTGTGACTATCCATGCGCTACTGCCCGGCGACCAGGGTTGCCGCTACAAGGGCGTGAGCGTCGATCTTGTGAAGGGGCTCGAGAATCCTCTCATCCGAGAGCTGCAACTGTGAGGGAGCACTGCTGCGCGGGATCGTCCCACAGCGCCCAGGCGCGGCAGGGCCTCCCGTCCCGGCGCCTGCCCCGACACTGCCGCCGGGATACTGCCTCCGGACTGTACATCCGCGCCGTTGACGTAACGTCCCGAGTCAGACCCTCGCCCCCAGGCCCCCGGCTCGCGCGGGGGGGGGCGCAGCCCGGTCGTGATCAGGTCGGGCGCGCCCGCGGGCTCGCGCTGGGACGCTGCTCAGTCAGCTCGGCGACCACGCCGCGAGAAACGCGAGCGCGGCGGTGGCCGCGTTGTCAGCCGCGAGCTGCTGGTAAACGACGAACTGGAGATAGGGAATCGGCGGAAGCATGAGCGGATCCCCTCTCCCGTCCGACACGCCGCGGAAGGCGATGAATGGAATCCCCTTCTCGGTCGCGATGCGTGCCACGGCGGCGGTCTCCATGTCCTGGACGACGGCGCTGCCGCCCGCACCCGGAGCGAACGACTGGAAGAGTTCAAGAAGGAAGCTCGGGTCGACGAAGGGGGTGGGGTCCCCGACGCTCGGCGCCCCCGGCGGCGCGCCACACGCTGCACACCCGAGGAGATATCCGCCCGGGTTGACGCAAGGAACCGCTCGACCCCCGTAGGGATCGGAGCTGTGCCCCTCCTCGCCGGGGTTTACCCGGAGCTGGGGATCTTCGTCGACGCGTACCGGCGTGCTGAGCTCCGCACGCACGCCCGTGCAGGCCTGATCCTCGACGGATAGATTCGGGTCGAGTGCGACATTTCCGACGAGGCGCCGGGCAATCGCATACAGGCTACTGCTGACGCTGTACGGAGGATAAGGCGGCGCCGAATGCTGCAGGTCGTCCGTCCAGTGATCGGGGACGACGACGTCTCCAATGTTGTAGGTGCTGCCGGCGACGCCGGAGAAGACGATGGCCCTCGTCCGGAAGCCGTTGCCTTCGAGATAGGCAAGCACCGCTCGGGTCGTCAGGTCGGCATTCACAAGGCCGATGCCCGTCAACCCCAAGACCACATTCTTGCCCGCGATGGTCCCGGCGAAGAACGTCCGACCGTTGAAGACGCCGACGGTCGTCACGGGCGCTGCAGCCCCGAGGAGTCTTGCGCCCTCCGTCGGGTACGCGGACAGGATGAGGACCCGCGCATTGGAAGGCCAGGCCGCAAGGACCGTGGGAGGAAAAAGCGTCCCCGCCGTTATCCCAGCTGCTGCTACGACGTGGACGAGTCTGGTGACGAATCCACTCGCTGGCCCCGTTACTTGCCAGCGACGCTTCTCCATCAGCCGCGGCTACAACGGTCCACGACGCGCGACAAGACCCCATTTCACTCGCCGCCGAATCCCGTACAGCTCATCCCTGAAGTCACGTGTATGAGATATGTCTCGACCCCCAATGACGCTACGGCAACGAGCTGCGCCTAGCTTAGACTACCGCTGGCGACGCGGGCGGAAATCGCCATCGCGGGCGCTCGCCGCTCCGGTGAGCCGGCGCTCAAGCTCGCGGTCAGACTTGAGGATCGGGAAGATAGCACTTTCAAACTGGCGATTCGCCCCGATCTCCTCGACCAGCCCACCGGCCTCCGTAACGAGGCAACGCGCGCGGAGTCCTGCGCCGCGGGCGCGAGGAGGACGGCGGCGAGGGGGAGGAGAGCGGGCTTCCTGGGCGGATCCTCTCAAGAAGCGGCGCTGCCTTCATCCCGTGGTGCGCGAGCGCCGGTCCCTCGTGGCGCAGCTCCAAAGCCTGCTACGTGACCTCGGCCTCGAGCGCCGCCAGAAGCCCGTCAACGACCTCGCGTCCTACCTCGCCGAGAGAGCGGCGCAAACGGGCTCGGAGCGTGCGCCATGACCATCCTCGATTCGATTTCCGACCCGCAACTCTTCGGCCCGTTCTTCGGCCAAGAGGGGAGCTGGGCGTCGTGGCGGGTACTCCTGCGGCGTGCTTCCGGTTGCCGATGACCACCGACGAGGTGGGGTTCTAGTGGCACCATACCGGGCGACAGGATCCCCCAACCACTTCCGCCGCTCCTGCTTCCTCCTCCGATACTCTCGGCTTCTGCTTTTCTCGCGCGCTGTGACGCGGGACGGCCCCCATTGACGGGCTCTAGTCGCAGGGCTAACGATCTTGTTCCGTTCGCTCCAGGTTCACGGTCAGGGGCCTCCGATGGCCAGGACTGTCGGCGAATTCATCGCGGAATCCCTCACGCTCAGATTCGTCGAGCTGGAGATGAAGGCCACCGGGTTCCTCGACACCGGAGTTGAGCTCGACAATCCTAACTTCGCCGCCATGGCCGAGGCGATGCGCATCAAGGGAATCCGCGTGGAGTCGCCCTATGACCTACCGAGCGATCTCATAGATGGGTTCGCTCACGACGGACCAACCTTGATCGACGTCGTGAGCGCGCGTCAGGAGCTCATCATGCCGCCCAAGGCGACCATCGGCGAGGCACGCGCGTTCCGCCTGTTCATGCTGAAGGCAGTGAAGGGCGGACGCGCGAGCAAGCTGATCGACCTGGCGAAGGTCAATCTCCTGCGATGAACCAGCAGACAACGGCCGGCGAACGGGTCGGTTCCTCTGGTAATGCCGGAAGCGACGAAGCGGACGTCGTCCTCGTCGGAGCCGGCATCATGAGCATGACCCTGGGCGTCCTCCTGAAGGAGCTGGAGCCCGATCTCAGGATCCAGATGTTCGAGGTTCTCGGAAAGGAGGCCCAGGAGAGCTCGAGTGCCTGGAACAACGCCGGCACCGGCCACGCCGCGCTCTGTGAGCTGAACTACACCCCGCCGCGGAGCGACGGCAGCATCGACATCTCGAAGGCGCTCGAAGTCAACGTCGAGTTTGACCTCTCGCGGCAGTTCTGGTCCCACCTCGTCAGGACGGGCGCCATCAGGTCGCCAGAATCCTTCATCCACCCCGTCCCGCACATGAGCTTCGTGCAGAGTGCCGAGCACGTCGCCTTCCTGAAGAAGCGACATGCCACGCTCACGGCGCATCATTGCTATCGAGGCATGGAGTACACGGAAGACCGGCAGCGGCTCAGCGAATGGATTCCACTCGTCATGGAGGGTCGGGATCCGAAGGAGGTCGTCGCCGCGACGCGGATGATGACCGGCACCGACGTCGACTACGGGGCGCTCACCACGAACCTCCTCGGCGGCCTGAAGGCGCGCGACGGCTTCTCCGTGCATTTCTCACAGCGAGTCACCAACCTCGAACGCCTTCCGCACGGGCGCTGGCGCGTGGACACGAGGGAGACACTCGGCGGAAGCCGGCGCTCCATCGTAGGTAAGTTCGTTTTTCTCGGCGCGGGCGGTGGAGCGCTTCCGCTGCTCGAAAAATCCGAGATTCCCGAGGGCGATGGGTATGCCGGCTTCCCGGTGAGCGGGATCTGGATGCGCACCGACAAACCGACCCTCGCGGACCGCCACGACGCCAAGGTGTACGGCCTCGCCTCGGTCGGGTCTCCACCGATGTCTGTACCCCACCTCGATACCCGCATCATCGACGGACAGCGTCATCTCTTGTTCGGCCCGTACGCCGGGTTCTCAACGAGGTTCCTGAAGCACGGGTCCCTCACGGACATGTTCCGTTCGATGCGACTCGACAACATCGGGCCGATGCTGGCGGTGGCGCGCGATGACTTCGACCTCACCGAGTACCTGATCGGTGAGGTACTCGAATCGAAGGCAAAGCGATTCGACGCGCTGCGTGCCTTATTCCCGAGAGCCGAGGAGGCCGACTGGCGGGAGGAAGTCGCGGGCCAGCGGGTACAGATCATCAGGCGCGATCCGCAGCACGGGGGCGTACTCCAGTTCGGAACCGAGATCGTGAGCGCCGCGGATTGTTCGCTGGCCGCCCTGCTGGGAGCGTCCCCGGGAGCCTCGACCGCCGTCTCGATCATGATCAACGTCGTGGAACGATGCTTCGGACAGAAGCTCCAGGGAGCCGGCTGGGCGAGCAAGCTCAGGGCGATGATCCCGTCCTACGGCAGATCCCTGATCGACGATGCTGACCCGGCGGGTGCGCGCCGAAACCGCGGAAGTCCTGCGCCTCCGAAACGTGTGAACGACGACCATGACGACGGCGCCCAGCGGGCAGGCACGTCTCACCACCCTAGCGGGGAAGCATGTGGCCACGGCAGCCGACCGGGCACTGCTGTCGAAAAGCGCCGCGCTCCTGTTCGCGAATGGCCAGAGCACACGAGGGGCCGTGGAGGCCGTGGAACGGCTCGCCGATGCGCTGGGCTTCCGAGCGTTCCTTCTTCCACGTTGGGGCGAGCTGATCGTGGGGATCCAGGACGGCGCCGGCGCCCCCCATGAGATCGTGGCGGTCGAGCCCGTGTCGGTGGACATGAACAAGGTGGCCACGACGATCGACGTGATCAGCCAGGTCTGCGAAGGTCGTCTCGATGCCGAAGGGCATCGAGGACTTACACCAATGGCGTTCCCGGTAGTCCGGCTGTACACGGGGGCCGACGGTCAGTCCCACTTCGAGGAAGGAACTCTGGACCTTCCAAAGGTCGAGGGGACTGCGCACCGATCCCGGTCGTGGCGGGCGACCCAGGTGAGCTTCGAGGAGTCCCCGCCAGGTTCGAGCCTGGATTGGCATCGCGCACCGACCCGCCAGTACGTAATCACCCTCACCGGAACGTTGGAATTCGAGACCCGTCTCGGCGAGAAGTTCGTCATCGCCCCCGGAACCATTTTGCTCGCGGAGGACACCGAGGGTGGCGGTCACAAGTGGCGACTCATGGACGATCGACCGTGGCGTCGCGTCTACGTCATCCTCGCGTAACGGCGGCGTTAGGGTCGGCGATGGGGCGAGCATCGTGAGTCCGACCGGCGCATCGGCCGTCCCGGGCCACCTCAGCCCCGCGAGTACCCGCGAGGCCCTCGTCCACGGCGTCGTGCTGGCGGTCTTGTGCGTGATCAGCTTTTCCCTCATCACGGACATCCTTGCCCGCGCGGAGTTCGTCTCCAGGGCCGACGATTCCCTCGGAGGTATGTGGGCCGTCGTCGCCACGCTCTTCGCCGCAACCTGTGTGAGCTTCGCGCTTTGTTTCGTGTACCTGCTCATCCTCGCATTCCATGTTTGGGGCATGGCCAGCCTCATTGGAATGGGCGCACTCATCGCCACACTACTGGGGCGGCCCGATGACACGATCACAATGGGAATCACGACGGCCGTCATCATGGTCGTCGCCGCCGCACGCCCGGATAAACGCCTGGCAACAGCCCATTCTGCGCCTCGTCGATACTGTGGTCGGAGTCGCCGTCGGCGTCGTGGCCTCTTGGATTCGCCTGTTGGTCGCCGGGTCGTCGAGCATCGCGATGCCGCGATCGTCGTGATGACGATGCTCAGGGCGAGGAGAGATCAACCCAAGGAGGGATGACATGACCGCGACACGGAAGGAAACCGACAGCCTCGGCGTCGTCGAAGTACCTGCCGACAAGCTCTGGGGCGCCCAGACTCAGCGTTCACTCGAGCATTTCAGCATCGGCAAGGATCTCATCCCGAGAGAGATGATAACCGCCTACGCCACCTTGAAAAAGGCTGCGGCCGCAGCCAACCATGCCAGCAAGCGTCTCGATGGCGACCGATACAAACTCATCGCTCAGACCTGCGACGAAATCCTCGCCGGACAGCACCACGACATGTTTCCGCTGCACGTGTGGATGACGGGCAGCGGAACTCAGTTCAACATGAACGTGAACGAGGTCATTTCCAACCGCTGCTGCCAGCTCGCGGGAACACCCCTCGGGAGCAAGACCCCGGTACACCCGAACGATCACGTCAACATGGCGCAGTCGTCGAACGATTCATTTCCGTCGGCGATGTACATCGCCGCTGCTGTCCATGTGAAGCAGCGTCTGATTCCCGCCGTGATGGCACTCGGCGATGCCATCACTGCGAAGTCGCAGGCCTGGAAGGACATCGTCAAGATCGGGCGCACTCACATGCAGGACGCAACCCCGCTCACATTGGGCCAGGAATGGTCCGGCTATGCGGGGATGCTGGCCGACGATGTCGAGCGGATCGAGGCGGCGCTCCAAGGAGTGTACCGCCTCGCGCTAGGCGGGACCGCCGTCGGCACGGGGATCAATTCGGCACCGGGATTCGCCGAAGCGGCGGCGGCCGAGATCGCGAGGCTCACCGGACTGCCGTTCATCACGGCGCCCAACAAATTCACTGTGCAGGGCGCTCACGACGCGCTGGTACAGCTGTCCGGTACCATGCGCACGCTGGCGGTGTCACTGTACAAGATCGCCAACGACATTCGCCTGATGTCGTGCGGGCCTCGCGCCGGGTTCGCCGAGCTGGCGATTCCCGAGAACGAGCCTGGCTCGTCGATCATGCCCGGTAAGGTGAATCCAACCCAGTGCGAAGCGCTCGCCATGATCGCCGTACAGGTCATGGCAAACGACGTCGCGGTCGGTCTTGGTGGGGCGGGCGGCTACCTGGAAATGAACGTGTACAAGCCGCTCATCATCTTCAACATCACGCACTCGATCGCGATCATGGCCGACGGATGTACCAACTTCCGGAAGTTCCTGGTCGAGGGGACGAAGCCGAATCTCAAGAAGATCCACGAATACGTCGAACGCTCACTGATGCTCGTGACGGCGCTCGCGCCGGTGATCGGCTACGACAAAGCGTCGAAGATCGCTCACCACGCCATGGACAACGATCTCACCCTCAAGGCCGCCGCCTTACAGCTGGGCTTCGTCACGGAGGTCGAGTTCGACCGGATCGTGGATCCCAGGAAGATGGTGAGCCCGTACGTAGCGACCGCTGCCTGAGGAATCGCAGACACGGGGTAGAAGACGATGTACACCCCGACCGCTTGAGCTTGAGCGCAAGGCGAAATTAGGCGAGGGGCAGCAGGCGCGGTGACGGAAGACAGGATCGTCGCGGCGGCTGTCGCGGCGCTCGTGCTCGCATGGACCGCGACGGCGCACGCGCAGAGTTCCGCGCCCTCGCCGGCAACGACCCCGGAGACGAGTACGGAACCACCGCCGGCGGCCACGGTGAACGAAATTCTGTCGCGACATCTACATCTCCTGACCCCGGAGGAGCCTACACCTGAAGGTATTCTCGCCGCGGAGCCCCCGGTATCAGGCGCATCGTTCCTGGGCTCGCCGAAGACATGGCACGGCTCTCGCCATTCTTCCGCGATACGTCGGTCAACCTCCATTTGCGCTCGTTCTACTTCAATCGCCTGAACAGTGACGACACGCAGAACGAGGCGTGGGCCTTCGGTGGCTGGCTCGCCTACCGCTCAGGATGGCTCTGGGACACGTTCCGTCTTGGAGCGGTCGGCTACACGTCCCAGCCGCTCTATGCTCCGGAGGACACGGGTGGGACCGACCTCCTTCATCCGACAGCAGCAAACCCTCAAGGTCCGATTCTCACGCTAGGGCAGGCGTACGCTCAGATGCGTTACGAAGAGTACGCGCTCCTGACCGGCTATCGCCAACTGATCAATGAAGGTTACCTGAACCCGCAGGACAGCCGAATGGTCCCCAAAACGTTCGAGGGCGTAACGACAAGAGGGACCATCGGGCCCGTTGACTACAACGTGGGATACCTCACCGCGATCAAGCTCCGGCAACAGGACGAGTTCCACAACATGGCCGAGGCCGCTAGCGTCGCCGGCGACAAAGACCGCGGGCTCGTCTTGACGCGCCTATCGTCGGAGCCCGTCGCTGGACTTAGCCTCTACGTCGCGAACTACCTCGTCCCCGACGTGTTCAATACCGTGTACGGGTTCGGGGAGTACGTGCACGACGTCACCTCCAACCTCTCCTTCAAGACCGGCCTCCAGGCGACAGACCAGCGCAGCGTGGGTGCGGCGTTTCTGGGCAACTTCACGACCTGGAACGCCAAATACCCGGCCGATTCTCATCTGGCGGGGGTATCGTGCTCCCCTCCAGGTTGAAGCCACCCAGACGACGTGGTGAAAGCGCCACGGAGGGGTGGTCGCGATGGCCGATGGACGGGAGGATGTGCAGCGATGGACGGCGAAGCGCCGCCTCGC
>Ga0126369_10003926_pt1 | contig 10828 bp, 8 predicted proteins | sample PanSoiMetaPlot_1_FD_109646 | JGI IMG/M metagenome (GOLD analysis project Ga0126369, IMG submission 109646) | Tropical forest soil microbial communities from Panama - MetaG Plot_1 | ecosystem: Environmental > Terrestrial > Soil > Tropical forest > Bulk soil | place: Panama | collected 2016-02-17
AAGATCGCAGACAAGCCACTGCACCGCATGCTGGCCGAACGCTACAGCGGCGGCCGCCTGCCCGACAAGGTGTTTTGCTATGTGGGCGGCGGCTGGTACTGGCCGGGCCAGACCATCGCCGACCTCAAAGATGAGATGCGCCGCCATCTCGCGGCAGGCTACACCATGGTCAAGATGAAAGTCGGCGGCCTTCCGATCGGCGAGGATTGCCGCCGCATTGAGGCGGTGTTGGAGGTGCTGGGAGGCGAGCACCGCCTCGCGGTCGACGCCAACGGCAAGTTCGATCGTGCCGCCGCGCTTGACTATGCCAAGGCGCTCAAGCCCTTCGGCCTCAAGTGGTTCGAGGAGCCGTGCCATCCGCTCGACTATGCGCTCTATGCGGAGATCGCCGCGGCCTATGACGCGCCGCTTGCGACCGGCGAGAACCTGTTTTCCACCGAGGACGTGCAAAACCTCGTGCGGTTCGGCGGCCTGCGGGCAGGCCGCGATTACATCCAGGTCGACCCGCCTCAGGCCTATGGCATCATGCAATACGGAAAGACGGCCGCCATGCTGGAAGCGGCGGGCTGGAGCCGCGCCAAACTGTTTCCCCATGGCGGCAACCAGATGTCACTCGCAATCGCGGCCGGCTTCGGCCTCGGCGGCGCCGAATCCTATCCGGGCGTGTTCGGAGCATTCGGCGGCTTTGCCGATGATGCCAGGGTGGAGAACGGCTTTGTCGCCCTGTCGGATCGGCCCGGCATCGGGTTTGAAGGGCAAGCCGCGCTGTACCGGTTGATGCGGCGGCTGGTCGAGTAAGGTATTGCGCCTACCGGTTCACCCGCAGCACCGCCGGCCAATCCACCTCGTCCTCGGCCAGCAGCCATTCCTCCTTCAGGGCGGCCGCGTACCATTCCTGCCAGACCGGCAGCGCCATCATGGCCTGCATGTAGGCAGCGGACGCCGCGCCGACCTCGACTGCGTAGGTGTGGAAGCGAGAGACCACCGGCGCGTACATGGCATCGGCGGCGCCGAAGCGACCGAACAGGAACGGTCCGCCGTTGCCGAAGCGGGCACGGCAATCGGACCACATGGCGTCGATGCGCGCCACGTTAGCGGCGGTCTCTACGCTCAGGTCGAGCTTTTTCACCGGGCGCCACATGTTCATCGGACACTGGCGGCGCAACGGCACGAAGCCGGCATGCATTTCGTTTGCGATCGCGCGGGCGTGCGCCCGGGCTGCGCCATCGCGCGGCCACAGCGCCGCGTCGGGGAACTTTTCCGCGACATATTCCAAGATCGCAAGCGACTCCCACACCGTCACCGCGCCATCCTCAAGGATCGGCACCTTGCCGGCCGGCGAGCGCGCCAGGAATTTTTCCCTGCTCCCAGGGTAGTAGATCGGAATTACGGTTTCCTCGAACGGGATCGCCGCGACCTTGAGTGCGATCCAGGGCCGAAACGACCATGACGAATAGTTCTTGTTGCCGATTGTGAGATGAAGAGCCATGACGGTTCCCAAGACGCGGTCGGGAGGGAAGGCCGAAGCCGAATGCAACCGGTCAGGTAGTAGTGCATTTTGCGAGGCTGATCATCTGCGAAATTGTGTTTTTTGGATTGCGGCCCGACTCGACTTCGCCGCCCTGACGCGCCCTCACCGCGCCTCAGCGAGTGGCGTCCCCTTCGCGATGTCGTCGAAGCGCGCCAGCGCGCGCGAGACGACGATGTCGATATCCTCGGGCAACATATAACGTTCCTGGACGAGCTTTTCGGCGCGGTCGGTCGCCAGCGCCCGATACAGTGTCCGGCTGCCATAGCGTTCCTCGATGGAGAGCCGCGGATCGCCCCTGGCTTCCCGCGCCGAGCGCGTCACCGGCAGCGGAATGTAGGAACCCGCAAGCGGAAGGACTTCACCCGGCTGGCCAATCGCCGGATGGCGGAAGTTCCAGCCCGTGTAAGTCGCCAGCGGCACTGCCATGTCCGGAAATGCGATGCCTGCCAATTCGTTGCCGTCGCCGTCAACCTGTGGGACCAGGAATGGCAACGGATGTGCCTCGCCTCCCTCAAGGTCCGCTCGATACCCGCCCGGAATGAACAGTGGCGAGCGCACGTCGGGGATCGCCGGGAAGACGATTTCCTTCTGTGGCACCAACGTATGATCCGAAAACCGCGGATGGCGGCTCGGCGGCGGCGCAACGTCTTCGCGAAGCCATCGCCCCATGGCCACCGCGAGGGCACGGTGGCCCCACGCATACTCGTTCGGGTTCGCACGCTGCTGTCCTCCGGCAAGCGGCGCCGCGAATGGGCCGGGCACGTGCTGGGTACCGGCGAAAAGATAGATGCGCACATTGTCGGGGACCTGCGCATCGTTGCGACCGTCCAGTGTCGTGTGGATCAGCGCCGCCGAACGCCCGCCGCCCCAATATTCTGTCGATGAGTTCGTGTAGAATATTTTCGGTTGTAGTTCGGGGGCGAGCTTCGACAACAGGCCATCGGTCTTGCCGGTCACATCGTCGCGGCTATCGTTATCCAGGTAGGGAAACAACGACGCCACAAAATATCCGAGCCCGTTGGGCCGTGCGAAGCGCGCGTTGAAGTCGTTGCCGCGTGCAGCGCCGGCGATGTGGGCGATGATGCCGTCGAAGGCGCGCCTCCCCATCTCATCGACATTGAAGCCTTCGTACAGGAACTCGCGCAGGAGACGCCCGTCCTGTGAAGGTCCGAAAGCAACCGCATGGCGTGCCGACAAAGGTCCGTCCGCCTGGCGCTTAACGGCTGAAGCGAGATCGCGCATGGCGGCGAGGCCGACACCGGCGACAACCGCACCCTGCGCCTCGTAGCTCAGCTCGTAGATATAGCCGGCTGTAAAGCCGCCCTTGAGAAACACAGCCGAGATATCCGGCTTGACGTCGGCGCCGCTTGCGCGGCCGAACTGCCACTGCCCGCGCGGAATCGGCAGCGGCGCGCCCAAGAAGCCGCCGCGCATGACGAGGCTGTTGGCAGCGCTCGCGGGGTCGACCGGCGGGTAGCCCATCGTGTCGGCATAGCGCGTCAGGAAATCATCGAGCGCGTACGTCGGATCAGGCGCGCTCGGAACGAACTGCGTCATCACCCGCCCGGTCACAGGCCGCCCCTGATCGAGGACGGGCGGCGCATCAATGCCGACCAGCCCGCGACCTCTGGGGACATCGAACTGCCAGCCGAGCCAGATGAGAGTAAAACCCTGGCGCATCAGGAAGCCGTCGCCAAATTCGGCCTCCTTCGTCGGATCGACGACCGGCGGAGCGAGATTGAAATAACGCAGCATGTTCTTGCGGCCGCGGTTGGCGATATCGAACAGCGCCACGCCATTACCCCGCGCGGACTCCTTCGGCACCAGCGCATAGAGATCAGCCGAGAAAATCACCCGCCCGGAAGCATCCTGGGGCGCCTTGTCAATGTCGACGATAGGCCGGTTTGCCGGAAGTGTGGGGTCGAGAGCAAAAAACACCTTGCCGACGATTTTCTCATACGCGCCGGCGGCGCCGAACGGTTTACCGCCGAGTACATCCGTGCGGGACGCGATGTCGATGCGCGTCACCTCGGCTTGCGCGGTACCGAGCGCGAAGGACGCAAGTGCAATCACTGTAAGTAAACAGATGCGGGCAAATGGGGCCATGCTGATCCTCCCGACTGGGCAGCGCGAAGCACGTAGGGCAGATTAAAGCATGTCCCGACGAGCCTGACACCTATGCTCCCGGCAACGGCTCCGCCGTGCCATGATCGATGCCCTGCTAGCGTTTTGCGTCACGCGCCGGAGCGTTTCAGGAGAGCATATCGCTCCTCATCATTGCTCTCCGAAGCACCTCAAAAATAACGGCGGTCGACCAGCCGAACAGCAATACACCGTTCATCGCGGTCATCGGTCCAAGCAGGCGCCAGGACGCAAGCGGGGTTATATCGCCATAGCCCAGCGTCGTGTAGTTTACGAACGCGAAATAAACCATGTCGGCGCTATCGGGCGCAGCATTGACAATGGCGTAGGCCAGCGACCAGACGATTACCTCGGAGGCATGCGCGACCATCAAGACCGAGACGGTTGCGATCATGACCGCGATCAAAAGCAGCCATGGGTGCCATGTTTTTCTTGAACCCACTATCCGCGTTACCCACAAAACGACCGCCATTACCAATGCATGGATGACAATGTTGCAACCACTCACGGCTGCGCCGACCAACAATTGACGCAACATGCCTTTCCCCTGCGAGCTGTCCAAGGCTCTTCTGACGACTCAGGGCCGAGTAGTAAACTTTAGGGCGTGGCGAGATGCGCGGCCAATCGATCGGCCATCTGCCGGTCGATAACTTCGAACGAATGACTCGCTCGATCGTAGGCATACATGCTTCCGGACCCCACATCAAACCACCATCCGTTCAATCGAAGGGTCTTGGCCAATACTCTGTCGCGGACGATCGCGTAGGACATCAAGTGTTCAAGTTGCACCAAAACATTGAGCTGAGAGAGCTGGTCGTGGGGCTTCAAGTTCGCATTGAGGGCGCCCTCCTGTTCCAGCCGGAACGCAGCCGCATGCGCGTGGTGAAGCCACTTGGCAAGATTTGGAACCTCAGGTCGCGGGTTGTTCGCCATCACCGCTTTCATCGCGCCGCATTCCGAGTGCCCGCATACGACGATATCCGCGACCTTCAGAACAAGCACTGCGTACTCGATCGCGCTTGCCTCCGAGAGATCGCCAATCGAAATCCCATCGGCCGTCGCAGGCGGTATGAGGTTACCAACGTTCCGCATCGTGAAAAGATCGCCCGGGTGCGTGGATACCAGCAAGTCCGGCACCACGCGGCTGTCAGAACACGTTATAAAGAGCGTATCGGGTGCCTGGTCGAGCGCCAGCTCCTGGAAACGCTGGGCATACTTGGGCAGCATCCGCTCCCGAAAATCGACAATGCCAGCGATGAGCTTCTGCACAATTGCCTCGCATCAGTGCCCACTGAGAACGAGGGTGGTGATGGGAAGCACCAGCGCCTGGAGTCGCAGAATCAGGGCGTGCACAAGCCCGAGCGCATCCACGGCGTGAAGAACCACACGTCTGACAGCGCCGGTGTCTTTTGCTACGATCACGTCGTGATTGCTGGAATAGGCGTTGGCGATGCAGCTGCTGCCAAGCGTTATGTCGTCGAGCCCGCCTTTGTAGAGAGGCTCGAGAGACACCATAAAGGTGCCCTGCCGTGTCACTTGCTGGGGGTCAATGAGCTGGTCGCCGCCACGAAACTGACCGGCGGCGATCACATCCTGTATGTCCGAAACTACCATCGGGATGATTGTCCACGGCTTGGAGACACATGTGACTTCGGCAATCATTCCGACCTTCATGATCTGCGCTTCAATCTGCCCGAAGCCCGCCTGTAGGCTTCGCTGACCGAGGCCCTCGGGGATCAAGACTCCCGCCGGGCGCATGAACGGATTGACGATATCGCCGACCCGGAGCACGAACTGCTCCACCCGCCCGCTCACGCCGGCACGGACAACCGTCTTTCCCAATTCCACTTCGGCCTCAGCCAGCTCGCTTTCGGCGCTTGCTTTTTTGGCCGGGAGAAACGTGTTAACCTGCTCCTCGGCACCCTGTTTTGCAGCCGTGGCCGAAGCGATCGCAGCTAAGCGCCCTTCGGCTTGGACCTGGAGCCGTTCGATCTCGCGGAACGGAACGTTGCCCGGATTGCGTTTGTACAGCTCTTCCTTGGTCTCCAGTTCGTCCACGGTTTGTTGGTGGGCGGCCTCGGCCTCCTTCACCTGGTTCTCGGCCTTCTGGACATCGGCCCGCGCCACTGCCATCTGCGCCTCGACTTCCGCAATCTTACGCCGTGCGGTTTCTACAGCGGCCTCCTGCTTTGAGCTGTCCAGCTTGAAGAGCGGCATGCCCTTGGTGACCGGACCGCTTGTCCCAATATAGACCTCGGCGACGCGTCCGTTTGTTTCAGAAATGATCGGAACGGTCTTGAAGAACATTGTGACGTTGTTGGTCGACGGGTGATTGTAGAAGATCACAGTGATCAGGGACACTGCGAGAATCAAGCAGCTTGTGATCCCCCATCTCAGCTCATACCACACGGAATAAAAGGTTATTTCCCTGCCAAGCCGTTTTCCCTGGACATATCGGCGGTACAGATAGTCGGGAACAATTGTTACTAAAGAGCAGAGAAGAAGCTCCAGCATGGCTCAGCTCCTTTTGGCATGTCGGGGTGTTGTCGATAGTGTGGCCACACCGTCGCCTTGCCTGACCCCGTGTGTCTCGGGCGGTACTTCAGCCACTTTCTCGGCTTCTTTGATACCAACGCTGGGCGCGCCTTCGTCTGGCTCTATACCAGCGATTTTCTCGACTGATCCCGCAATCCGGCCGAGCGGACTGCCAAAATCCGGCAAGTCGATCAGCGCCAGGAGCAGGCCGGCTATCCAAAAGATATGCATGTGTGTGAAGAGGGAGATAAGGCACAAGACGGCGACGACCTCGAATTGCACTTTGTGGGTCTTATGCGCTATTCGATCGGGCAGCGTATGCAGGTGAAAGAACAAGACGCCGAACAACAGAACAGCGAGCACCAGAACGACGCTCATTACAACCATGAGCACGTCTGTCTCACCGGGAGGGGTGATGAAAGACGGCAGGTTGTGAGAAGCAGCCGGGTGAATAGATTCAGTCATGCCACCACTCCTTTACTAGGCATTTTACTAAGGTGTCATGCCACCACCACGCGTTCAGCAAATCTAATGTATCGTAAGCTTTTGGCAACAGCTATACGACCAAAATCAAAACGATTCCGCGCACCGTTTTTCCAGTGTGACTGTTCCATTCATCATGACGGCGACAGACGTTGCTGGCGCGCGCTTGCCATCACGCATGAATGACCGGCAGCGGCTCGAACTCGCCGCGCAGCACGCCGGCGGCGTCGGCGTATCCCATCCAGCTCGTGATGGCGGTGGCGTAGACGCGGCGGAAATCGGTGGTGAACACCATGTTGCCGTCGTTGAGCTCGGTGAGGCTTGGCATTTTCCCGTACTGGCCCCCCGCAACCGGCGCGCCGATCATGAAAACCGGCCCCGCAGTGCCGTGATCGGTTCCCTGGCTGGTGTTTTCCTTCACGCGCCGCCCGAATTCGCTGAATGCCATCAGCACCACGTCCTGTCCACGCCCGAGCCGGGCCACGTCCCTCATGAAAGCCGCGATGTGGTCTGAGGTGTAAGTCCACAGCCGCGCGTGGACATCACTCTGGTAGACATGGGTGTCGAACGCGTTGTTTCGATACGCAACATAATAGATTTTTGTCGGGAAGTCCGCCGCGATCAGTGCCGCGACCCGGTCGAGGCCGAACCGTACCAGGCCGTAGTCAATTGGCGTACGATAATGCGCCCACGCGTCGCGCACCAGTTGCTCGGCATTGAGTGCGCTGCGCGATACGCCATACATGAACTCCTCGGCTTCGTTGTTCCCATGGTCGCGCATCGCAATGGTCTGTAGCATCTCCTTCTCGTCAGCAAACCCTGTGCGAATGAATTTCTGCGGATCGTCGAACACCAGCGGCACATGGCCTTGCGAGCGCACCGCAAGCGATTGTTGGGTGTCGATGTTGACCACGTAATTGGCGTGCCCTTCCGGATCCATGGCATCGGCCATACGACCAACCCAGCCGTAGAGGTCGCCGCGATTGGGCGCTGCCGTCTGCCAATAGGCCATGGAGGAGAAGTGCGAGAACGACGGCTGCTCGTAACCGACGCCATGGACGACGGCCATGTGGCCGTCCTTGTAGAGGCGCTCCAGGCCCGCCATGGTGTATTGGAAGCCGAAATGATCGTCGAGCTTGCGCAACCGCGCCGGCTTGATGCCGATGCGTGGCCTTGCACGGTAGTAGGCGTCATCCCCGTAGGGCACCACGGTGTTGAGGCCGTCATTACCGCCGGAGAGTTCAAGCACCACCAGGATACGGTCCTTTTGCGCAGTGAGCGCTGCCGTCTGGGCCCAGGCTGGAGCGCGCGTGAGAGCGCCGAACGCGCCAAACGCAAGGCTGCCGAAACCTGCGCGCAGAAAATCGCGACGCGCCATGCCGCCGATGCGCGAAAACATGGATGTCATGTTGGCCTCCCTTGTATTGCGCTTTGGTATTGCGCTTGCCAATTCCCCGGCGTCATTCCCGCGAAAGCGGGAATCCAGTACTCCTCAGCTTGGCTGGGGGTTACTGGATCGCCCGCCTTCGCGGGCGATGACACGGCTATTTGATTCCATCAGAGAAAAATCCGCTCTAACACAACTGGAACTCAGGTGAACTCATGATCAGATGAGCGGTCAGCCGCAGCGGCCGCTCAAGATAGGTTGAAGCCGGCGCCAGATCAGCAGTGCCGAGTTGACGCTCCAGGAATACCACCAAGGTATTGCGAACCGCCTCGCTGATTGGCACGCTCAGCAGGCGCAGCGATAGATGATCGACCGCGTCTCCTGCGGTCTTTGCGCCCGCCGCCAGGACCAGACCTGACAGATCAAATTGCGCCGCTGCCCGCGGGATCGGCTTGATCCGGCGCACTGCCTCCTGCCATCCGATCAGGCTGCCGTAGCGTGTGTTGAATTCCTCGGCGCCGGCGATGACATTCGCCATCGTCTTGTCGCCGCCCTCCATGCCGCCGCCCCCGCCGGGCTCCTGATCGACCGTAGCCTCGCCGATGCTGTACCCGGCGAGAATACGATCGTTGACCCGCTTGACCTCGGCGCCCGGATTGAAGTTCGGATCGGTAAAATTGATGATGTCTGGAAACAGAACGTCACGCGCGAAATTGCCACGCGCCAGAAGCAGTCCCGGCGTGATCCAAGCACGGCCCTGGGCCCAACCCGCGACCGTCGGCGGATTGAGCAGGGTCTGCCCGAGCTCACGACTGACGACGTAAAGATCTGGGATACCCGGCAGGTGTTTGACACCGAACTTGCGGTAGGTCGATACGATCAACTCAATCGGCCCCTTTATCCGCGTCCCCATTGACGGTGCGCTGTAGAAATCCCTCGACAGAAAGATGGTTCGCATCAAGGGTGCGATCTCATGGTTGTTGTCGCGCAGCACTGCGCCAAGCCGCGCCTGAACGTCGGGCGAGGTGTTCTCGCGCACGAAGAACTTGTAGAGCTTACCGGCGATGTATTCGGCCGCGATTTTCTGCTCCAAAATGATGTTGAGAATGTCGACGCCATCAAAGTTGCCGGTGCGGCCGAGGAATGTCTTCGGTCCGCCGTCATGCTTTGCCGGATCGACCTTGAAATCGAGATCATCGTCGATCCAACCCGTGAAGGCACGCGCTGCTTCGCGAATGTCCTTTTCACTGTAGTTGCCGACCCCCATGGTGAAGAGTTCCATCACCTCGCGGGCAAAATTCTCGTTGGGCGCGCCCTTCACGTTCTCAGCGGCGTCGAGATAGGCAAGCATCGCCGGGCCGCGCGCCACCTCGATCAACAGCGTGCCGAAATTGCCGGTCGCGTGCCGTTGCAGCAGCGCAAGCTGTTGCTCCATCTTGCGATAATCGCGGATTTTTTCCTCGCCGGTCGCAAAATGACCGTGCCAGAACAGCGCCATTTTCTCTTCCAGCGGATGATTAGTGGCAACCATGCGGTCGGCCCACCAATGGGCGAGGCGTCGTGTTTCCAGCACGGTGGCGCGCAGCCAATAGAAGAAACGATCGACCACCGGCTGCAACCGACGTTCGCCCGGGGGTTTGACCCGTGCGCCGAGCGCTTCTCCCGTCTTCTCGGCGCGCTCGGTTGCCGCGACGCGGCTCGGCGGAAAATCGCGCAGCGACGGGTCCCAGACGCCCGAGGGATCGAAGGGTGCAAGATGATCGTTGGAAATCGAGCCGTAATCCAACAGCGACGCCACCGCCTGTTCGGGCGTCATGGCAGCGAGCCGTGCCACTTCCTCTGGTGTGGCGCCGAAGCCAGCGCGATCGATCAGATGGCCGGCGCGATCGAAGCTCCAATCGGAGGCCGCGATCGGCGCGAGGTCGTTGACCCAGGAAGCAGGGGATGGCCCGCTGCGCACAATTTTGTTGTCAACGCCGGCGACCAGTGTCGCCGGACCGGCGGGCGCGGCATTCGAAACGGAGGGTTGGGCGCGGCTTTCCATGGGTAACCCCGGTCTGCAAGAGCGCGAGCTAAAGTGAAATATACGCTTCAGCGCGGTCCGGGGAAAGCCGGAGCACCGCCGGAGCCAGTTGAGCTGGAGCCGGGTTGAATGCACGTGGATGGCGTGAACGTTGCGTCGCTCCTGCGCCATGCGTGATGACGACAAGAGGCGATCTTAGTCGGACGGCCGCGCGTTTATTGCTGCAATGCACCCAATTCCATCGTCACCAAAAGCATCGATGCCAGAACCCAATCGCCGCCTGAATCGAGCGCGCCGAATTTTTTGACGACGTTGCTCAAATCGTCATCTTAATCGTTATTTTTCAGTCAATTGTCGCCAAATTGTGCAATCGCGCACTGTTTCGACACGCTGTCCAAAATTTGTTCGGCAACGATTCAGGAGCCGCCGGCGCGTCCGTCAAAAGCAAAGGTATTTCGCAGTTGCGAACAAGTGGCACGACGGTTGCAAAGTGAAATTAATCAGCGCAGCCGGAGCATTCGAAATGAAGAAGGGGTTCCTCTCGGTGGGTCATGTGCCCACACTTTTTGCATCGTTCTTTTATTTCGACATGAGCTTTATGGTTTGGGTCTTGCTCGGACCGCTCGGCGTTCAAATCGCGACAGACCTCGCTTTATCTCCGGCACAAAAAGGGCTGATGGTGGCGGTGCCCGTCCTTTCCGGCGCGCTGCTGCGCATCGTCGCCGGT
>Ga0126369_10003928_pt1 | contig 10827 bp, 7 predicted proteins | sample PanSoiMetaPlot_1_FD_109646 | JGI IMG/M metagenome (GOLD analysis project Ga0126369, IMG submission 109646) | Tropical forest soil microbial communities from Panama - MetaG Plot_1 | ecosystem: Environmental > Terrestrial > Soil > Tropical forest > Bulk soil | place: Panama | collected 2016-02-17
ATTCGGTTGAGGGGAAAACTGCAACAATCGAGCGCTCACTCCTTCCTCCTGTACGTGCGGAAGCAAATCCCTTGCCACCGGGACTGCCCAACCTCAGTGCATGAAAATAAGACGAAGTGACCTCCTTCGAGGTTGTCGGAATTTGGAAATGGGTCCAATCACCCACGCCCATCTTCCCATTTTGGCGCAATTTATCAGGGATGCCGAAACGATCGTACGCTTGTTCGGAATTTGAAACAACAGGCAGGTTTCAGCCTTCCGCCACCAGCAGATGCGAGCCTTTGGGCAGATAGCCCTTGCGCTGAAACCAGTCCTCCATCGCGTCCGTGAGTTGCTCGATCGGCACCGCCGAACCGATTTCCATGCGGCCATCCGCCAGAGGAAGAGTGTCGTCAAAGACGCTCGCATTGGTGAAGTTGCGCATGGAAAAAGAGTCCAGCCACTTCAGGGGGCAGGGAAGCCTGCCTCCATCTTTTTCGTACTCCACGCGAATCTTGCGAGCGAACATGCATTGATTTAACCACGGCAAACACTCGGGGCGCAGGTCGCGGGGCCGAATTTCTGGCGGATCATCGCCGGCCTGATGCGCCGGGCGGGGGGCGGACTAGACCATGAAGGCGAGCGGCTCCGCGAAACAAGAAGGCCGGGAAGGGAAGCGCTGAGGAGAAAGCGCCGGTTGAGCGGCATGTCCATTAACGCCATGAGCAGGAAGAGCGGGTGCAACCTTTGCCGCGCGGGATCACTGAGATGAGCAGAAGCGACGGGGCTCAGGGCACCCTGGAATGGGAATGGAATGGTGGAGTGCTGCAGACGGAAGCGAGCTGGCAGAGCTCGGGGCCGGGAACAGGCCGGGGTGGAGGATCCGGCGAGCAGTGGTCCGTGGCCGGCGACGACTGATTGCTCGCCGGAACTGGCCACTGGACTCTATGCCCTGCTCTGCGCCTTTGGTCCGGCTGCTTTCACTTCCGGGGGCGCGTCGAACTTTTCGAAATTGCCGGAGAACCGCTGGCAGAGTTCTTCGGCGGCCCGGTCATAAGCGGTCTTGTCGGGCCACGCGTTGCGCGGATGCAGCACGTATGGGGGAACGCCACGACAGTACTTCGGGATGCTGAGTCCAAACGCGGGCTCGGTTTCAAAGTCCTCGCGGATGAGTTCGCCCTCGACCGCGGCGTCGACCATCGCGCGCGTGTAGGGAATGCTCATTCGTTTCCCGACTCCATAGGGACCGCCTTGCCACCCGGTATTCACCAGCCAGCATTGCGCGTTGTGCTCGCGCAGGCGCCGCCCGAGCATCTCGGCGTAAACTTTCGGACGCAACGGCAGGAACGGCGAGCCAAAGCAGGTCGAGAATGTCGCCGTAGGTTCTTTCACGCCGGCTTCGGTGCCGGCCACTTTCGCCGTGTAGCCGGAGAGAAAGTGATACATCGCCTGTTCCAGCGTGAGCTTTGCGATGGGGGGCAGGACACCGAACGCATCCGCCGTGAGAAAGACGACGTTCTTCGGATGCCCGCCGATTCCCGGAATCACGGCGTTCTCGATGAAATCGACGGGATAAGCGGCGCGCGTGTTTTCGGTCTTGCTGTCGTCGTTATAATCGGGAATGCGGGTGTGCGCATCGAGCGTCACATTTTCCAGCACGCATCCGAAGCGCAGGGCGTTCCAGATCTGCGGCTCGTTCTGTTTCGAAAGCTTGATGCACTTGGCGTAGCATCCGCCTTCAAAGTTGAAGACGCCGTCCGCGCTCCATCCGTGCTCGTCGTCGCCGATCAGGTCGCGCGAGGGGTCGGCGGAAAGGGTCGTCTTCCCGGTTCCCGACAATCCGAAGAAAAGGGCCGTCACCCCGTCGTGTCCGACGTTGGCCGAACAATGCATGGGAAACACATTTCGCGGCGGGAGCAGGTAATTCATCACGCTGAAAATGGACTTTTTCATCTCACCCGCGTACGAAGTTCCGCCGATGAGCACCGTTCGCCGCATGAAATTGAGCAGGATGAATACTTCCGAATTCACTCCATCGCGCCGCGGATCGGCTTTGAATTCCGGAGCCGCAATCACGGTGAACTCGGGATGATGATTGCGCAATTCCTGCGGCGTCGGACGGATGAATAACTGCCGCACAAACAAGTTATGCCAGGCGTATTCGTTCACGATGCGCACCGGCAGGCGGTAAGAGGGATCGGCGCCGCAGAACAAGTCCTGCACGTAAAGCTCCCGGCCGCGCAGATGTTCCATCACCTGGGCGTACAAGGTGTCGAATTTCTCCGGGGCAATCGGTGCGTTGACCGCGCCCCAGGCAACCGGACGGTCGGTCATTTCGTCGCGCACGATGAACTTGTCCTTGGGAGACCGGCCCGTTCGATTGGTGTAGCCAACGATCGCTCCGTTGGCCGCCATCTGCGCCTCCTCGCGCCGGATCGAGTGCTCCACCAGTTCTCCGGGAGAAAGATTGAAGTGCGTCCGGCCTTCGCTCAGCAACTCCGCTACGTCGCTGATGTGTACCGTGGTCGCCATCGGGGAAACTCCTCACCACCTGCAAAAACAAGGGCCGCGAAAGCAAAAAACGCCTTATTCTGCCCTAAAAGCATTGTACTTGCCAAGGAACCGATTCACACGACTCGCACATCTACTTAGAGGAACGATTTTGTTGAGACGTTGGCGGAATTATGAACAAGGTAAAGGGAGGGGGTTTCCGTCACCAGCACGCCCGGCGGGTGCTCGCTTCGTAAAACGCGGGGCAGGAATTAGCTCGACGGCTTGTAATCGCAAGCGGTTCGGCAGGGGTCGCAATACATCAGTCCGTCTTCGCACAGCCTGACGTCAATGACCGACTGGCAAAGCACGCAGTACTTTTCGCATGGGCACGCGCTTTCCGGCTGTTCACACTGTGCGCAACGAGCTTTGGCGGGATCTGTTCTGGTGCTCATGCGCCCATGGTAGCGTGCTCCGGCTTTCGCCCAAAAATGACCTTCGTAATCGGTTTGATCACCAAAACCGCCCCCGCGATCGCGGGTTTTCCGGATTCCGCCGTTTCCGCGTGCCCTATAATTTTCAGCAATGACCTTCGAACAACTGCTGGATGGCGCGGAAGTTCTCAGCGAGCAGGGGAACCCGGACGTAACCGGTGTCGAATACGATTCGCGGCGTGTGAAGCCCGGCTCTCTATTCGTGGCTATGCGCGGAGACAGTTCCGACGGAAACCGCTTTATTGACTGCGCCCTGCAGGCGGGCGCCGTTGCCATCGTTACCGACTCGACCACGGAGAATCCGCGGGAAGGAGCCGCTTGGGCGGTCGTGCCGCACGGACGACGAGCCCTCGCCCGCATCAGCCAAAATTTCTACAAGCGCCCGGCCGAGCGCCTGGCCGTCACCGGCATCACCGGCACGAATGGAAAAAGCACCACCGCGTTCCTGGTGGAGGCGATCCTAACCGTTGCCGGGCGCAAGAGTGCTCTCATCGGAACCATCGAGTATCACGTTGCCGGGCGCACGTATCCCGCGCCGCACACCACTCCCGAGGCCCTCGAACTGGCCCGCCTGTTTAACGAAGCTGTCGGACTGGGCGCCACCGATGCCGTCATGGAGGTCTCCTCCCACGCGCTTGCCCAGCAGCGGATCTTCGGAGTGCCCTTCGATGTCGCCATTTTCACCAATCTGACGCGCGACCACCTCGACTACCACAAAACCATGGAGGAATACTTCGCCGCCAAGCGCGTCCTGTTTGAAGGATGCGGCACCGAACCGCCACGGGCCGCGGTGACCAACCTGGACGACGAATACGGCGAGGAACTGGCGAAGTTCAGCCGCAAACGAGGCTCCATGGTCCTGACTTACGGATGGAGTCGCGGGGACTTCCGGGCTGAAGAAGTGGATATCAGTCCTCGCGGCACGCGCTTCGACCTGATTGCTCCTCAGCAGCGGCTGGCGATCTTCTCCCCGCTGATCGGGCGCGTGAACGTGTACAACATTCTGGCGGCCGCGGCGGCTGGTTGGGCTCGGGGCTGCGGCCCTGATGCGATCGCGCGCGGAGTCGCCTCTCTGACTCACGTTCCCGGGCGATTCGAGCGCGTCGATTGCGGCCAGCCATTCACCGTGGTTGTCGACTACGCCCACACAGACGACGCGCTGAAAAATCTCACCTCCCTGGCGCGTGAGTTCGTTACCCGGAATTCGGGAACGGCGAGGGTGCTTACCCTGTTCGGGTGTGGCGGCGACCGCGACCGCGCCAAGCGCCCTCTGATGGGCGAAGCCGCCGGACGGGGCAGCGACTTTGTGGTGCTCACCTCGGACAATCCTCGCAGCGAAGATCCGCGTGCGATCATCAACGATGCTCTTGTGGGCTTGCAAAAAAGTGGGGCGAAATACAGCGTGGAACCCGATCGGCGCAAGGCGATCGGCCTGGCCATTGGCGAAGCGCGTCCCGGAGACATCGTTCTGCTTGCGGGCAAGGGACATGAAAGAGTGCAGGTCACGCGTGAAGGATCACAACCGTTTGACGACGCCCAGGTGGCTCGCGAGATGCTGAAGGCCAACGGATTCGAATGCGATGCGGTGTCCACCAGCGCCTGATCGACCGGGCCGTCTCAGCCGTCGGGCTGGCGCCTGGCGGCGCTATTTCTGAGCCAAACCCGAAGCGGGAACAACCCAAGGATTGAAGAAAAACAACCGCATGAAGCTGCCACTCTCAAAAATCGCCGAATTCATGTGCGCCACCGGCGACTTCCCCCGGGAACAAGTTGCCCAGGGCTATTCCATCGACTCGCGCACGATCGGCAAAGGTGAACTTTTCTTCGCCGTGAAAGGCGAGCGCCTCGATGGTCACGACTACGTTGGCGCGGCTCTGGAGAAAGGCGCCGTGGGCGCCGTGGTGGCGAAAGATCAAAGTTGCCGCTACGCCAACAATAGCGGCCTGCTGGCCGTTGACGATACTCTCGTTGCTCTGCAGGCTTTAGCCACGGCGGTTCGACGGGCCTGGGGCAGGTCCTTGGTCGGGGTCACGGGTTCGGCCGGCAAGACCACGACCAAAGAAGCGATCGCCCACGTGCTGGCGTCGAAGTACCGCGTGCTGAAATCCGAGGGCAACTTCAACAATCATTTCGGGCTTCCCCTGATGCTGCTGAAACTCGAGTCCGGGCATGACGCCGCCGTGGTTGAGATGGGGATGTCGCATGCCGGCGAGATTCGCGCGCTGGCCAAGATCGCTCAGCCGGAGATCGGAGTCGTCACCAACGTTGCTCCCGTGCATTTGGAATTCTTCGATTCTCTTGCCGGGATCGCCCGCGCCAAATACGAACTCATCGAGTCTCTGCCGGCGAATGGAACCGCCGTCCTGAATGCAGACGATGACTACGTCTCGCAGTTCGGCCGCGGGTTCAAGGGTACGGTCATCACTTACGGACGCAGGGCGACCGCCGAGGTTCGCGCGGAAAACGTTCAGTCGCAAGGCGCGGAGGGCTCACGGTTCGACGTGGTCACCCCGCGTGGCCGCGATCACGCCAGGCTCCCGCTGGTCGGGGAGCACAACGTCCTCAATGCACTCGCGGCGATTTCTGTGGGATTGGCGCGCGGGTTGACGCTCTCCGAATCCGTCGCCGCCCTTGCCACTCTAAAGCCAGCCGACAAGCGGGGCCAGGTTTTCCAACTGGGTAACATCACGATCATCAACGATTGCTACAATTCCAATCCGAAGGCGCTGCATGCCATGGTGGATGCACTGGCCGCGATGAAGGCGGGGCGCAGAATCGCCGTTGCCGGCGAGATGCTGGAACTCGGGCCCGCCGGTGAAGAAATGCACCGTAATGCCGGAAAGCACATTGCCGAGAAGAAGATCGACTTTCTCATCGGCGTGCGCGGTCTGGCCCAGGCCATGGTTGAAGGTGCGCGTCATGCAGGAGCCAGGGCGGAATTTGTCCGGACTGCCGAGGAAGCCGGGGATTGGTTAGCCCGCGAGACGCGCGACGGGGACGTCGTTCTGCTGAAGGCCTCGCGCGGTGTGAAGCTTGAAAAAGCCCTTGAGATATGGAAAGCCAAGCGAGACGGACGTTGAACCGGACCGGGCGAACCAAATTGCGAAGCACCAAGGTCTGATTGCTCTCTGCCGCACGTCGGGCGCCGAATGCTGAACGCTGTAATCGGAGGCTGATTGCTCTATTGGTTGTTGTTTCTCAAGCTGCAACATGATGTCCCGCCATTTCGCATTTTCCGTTACGTCACCTTCCGCACCGCCTTCGCCAGCCTGACCGCGTTATTCACCGCTTTGATTGTCGGCCCGCTCGTGATCGGTCGTCTGCGCGACTTCCAGATTGGCCAGTACATTCGCGAGGAAGGTCCGAAGGCTCACCAGAAAAAAGCCGGCACCCCGACCATGGGCGGGCTGCTGATCGTGATTGCCATCGTGGTTCCCACCCTGCTGTGGGCCGATCTGAGCAACCGCTTCGTCTGGATCGCCGTCTTCTCCACCTGTGCTTTCGCCGCGATCGGATTCACCGACGACTACACCAAGGTGACGCACCGCCGCAACCTCGGCCTCACCGCGCGCGCCAAGCTAGGACTGCAGATCGCCACCAGTATCGTCATCGCCTCGTTGCTGATCGCCATGCAGACCTACAACTTGTATTCCACCAAGCTGATTGTGCCCTTCTTCAAGCAGTTCCATCCGGACCTGGTGATCGGCGCCTGGGAGCGCAATCCACATTTCTGGCCGCTGGCCTTTTTGCCCTTCATGGCTTTCGTCGCGATCGTGATTGCGGGTTCGAGCAACGCGGTGAACCTCACCGACGGGCTCGATGGCCTCGCCATCGGATGCACGGTCATTGCCGCCGGCGCCCTGACTGTCCTTACCTACGTCAGCGGTCACGCGACCTTCGCTACGTACCTCGAACTGCAGCGCATGCCGCAGGTAGCGGAGATGACCGTGTTTTGCGGCGCGATGGTTGGCGCTTCCATCGGATTCCTTTGGTATAACGCTCACCCCGCGGAGGTGTTCATGGGGGATGTGGGATCATTGGCTCTTGGCGGCGCGATCGGCACGGTCGGGGTAATCATCAAACAGGAATTGCTGCTGCCCTTCATCGGTGGAGTATTCGTCATCGAAGCGCTGTCGGTGCTCCTGCAGGTAGGATCGTACAAGCTGCGCAAGAAGCGAATCTTCAAGATGGCGCCCATCCACCACCATTTTGAGTTGATGGGATGGTCAGAATCGAAGATCATCGTACGGTTCTGGATCGCCTCGCTCGTCTTCGCTCTGTTCGCGCTGACGACGCTGAAATTGCGGTAGTCGGTATTGCCGCCGGGTACGGGGCCAGGGAGCACAGTAACGGAACAGCAGGCCTCCGTGCCTCCGGGGTCGCCGTGGTGAAATAGCCTTCATGGAACTGAACGGGAAACGCGTGCTGGTCGTCGGCCTGGGAAAATCCGGGGTTGCGTCGGCGTTGTTCGTGAAGCGGCAGGGAGCCAAGGTCTCGGTTTCCGACACCAAGAGCGGGGATGAACTGCGCAACGAAATCCCGGTTCTGCTGGACAACGGCATCACCGTCGAAACCGGCGGGCACGGCGAACGCACCTTTCGCGGGCAGGACCTAATTGTCGTCAGCCCGGGAGTGCCTGTCGACGCGCCGCCGCTCGTGCAGGCGCGCACCCTGGGCGAAACCGTCATCGGCGAGATCGAACTCGCGGCACGCTTTCTCACCGGTCCGATCGTCGCCATCACCGGATCGAACGGCAAAACCACCACCACGACGCTGGTCGGTGAAATCATGACCGCCGCCGGATTCCCAGCGCTCGTTGGGGGCAACATCGGCACGCCCGCCATCTCGCTGGCTGAGCGCGCCCGGCCCGAAACTGTCATTGTGCTCGAAATCTCGAGCTTCCAGCTGGAAACGGTTCAGACCTTCCACCCCAGAGTGGCGGTTGTCCTCAACGTCACGCCCGATCACCTGGACCGGCATCGCACTTTCCAGATTTATATCGACGCCAAGGCGCGCATTTTTGAGAATCAAGGTCCCGAAGACTATGCCGTGCTGAACGCGGACGATCCCACCTGTGTTTCCATGGCCAAGCGGACCGGCGCGCAGGTCTTCTGGTTCAGCCGGCAAACGGAGGTTGAGCGGGGCGCTTGGGTGCGCGACGGCGCGGTTGTTTTCCGCGATTCTGCCGGCCAGCGCGAGGTCCTCGAAGTCTCGGACATTCCGCTCAAGGGCGCGCACAACCTCGAAAACGTTCTGGCGGCGGTCTGCGCCGGTTCGCTGATGGGCTGCCCGGCAGACAAGATCCGCGCCGCCGTCCACAACTTCAAAGCCGTGGAGCACCGGCTGGAGTTCGTCGCCTCGATCCGCGGGGTCGATTATTACAACGACTCCAAGGCCACGAACGTGGACGCCACCGTCAAGGCCCTGGAATCGTTTCCCGCAAACATCCACCTGATCCTGGGCGGCAAAGACAAGGGCAGCGACTACACCGTCCTCAACGATCTTCTGCGCCAGCGGGTCAAGCGCGTCTACACAATCGGGGCGGCCGCGGCCAGGATCGAAGCCCAAGTCAAGGGTACGGAAATCGTCCACGCCGAGACCCTCGACAACGCCGTCCGAAAGGCCAGCGCCGCGGCACAGGCCGGGGACGTCATAGTGCTCGCTCCCGCCTGCGCCAGCTTCGACCAATTCAAAAGCTACGAGCACCGCGGGAAAGCGTTCAAAGACATCGTGCGCGCACTGGCGCGTGAGTAGGGCGAGCCCGCACTCTTAACTCTTGCTCTTGCGTTCCGACCGGGCCATGAAACGAACCAAATCCATCAACAATCAAAACGCAACAATCGACGGTTCTTTCCTTCGCCCCGTGGTGAAATGAATGTTCCATGGCCAAGCGCGTCAGTGTCGACAGATGGCTGTTCACCGTCACCATGCTGCTGGTGTTTGTCGGTCTGGTCATGGTTTTCTCCGCCTCCGCCGTCGTGGCGCGCGAGCGCTTCGGATCACCCTACGCGTTCCTGTCCAAGCAATTGATCTGGGCCGTCGCCGGGCTGATCGTCATGGTGGCGGCCATGCAGCTCGACTACAAGCGCTACAAGCATCCTGCGCTGGTCTTTTCCGTGATGGGCGTGACCACGCTGCTGCTGATCTCCGTCTTCTTCCTCGATCGCTCGCATCACACCCACCGCTGGATCCGCGCGGGTGGTTTTTCCTTCCAGCCGTCGGAGCTCGCCAAGCCCGTCCTGATTCTATTTCTGGCCTATTTCCTCGAGAGCCGGAGCAAGGCCATGGACGATGTCCGCGGCACGCTGGTGCCAGCGGCCGCACCGGTCTTGGTTTTTCTCGGATTGATCGTGTCGGAGCCTGATCTCGGCACCGCCATTGCTTGCGCCGGAATCACCGCCTGTATCCTCTATGTCGCGGGCATGCGCATGCGCTATTTCGGATATGCCTTCGCGGCATCGCTGGTTCCGCTCTACCTCCTCATCTTTCACGTGGCCTGGCGCCGGGACCGCATCCTTGCATTTCTGAATCCTTACGCGGACCGCCAGAAAACCGGATTTCACATCATCCAGTCGCTGATCGCGGTGGGAACCGGCGGCGTCACCGGCGTGGGCCTGATGGAAGGCAAACAGAAATTGTTCTACTTACCCGAGCCGCATACCGATTTCATCTTTGCGGTGACCGCCGAAGAACTGGGACTGGTCGGTGCCCTGTTCGTGGTCGCGCTTTTTGCTGTCTTTCTTTGGTGCGGCATGCGCGCTTCCTGGCGCACCGAGGACAGATTCGGCCGCTATCTCGCGGTCGGCATCACCAGCATGGTGGTGCTCCAGGCCTTCATCAACATCAGCGTCGTGCTGGGCATGATGCCCACCAAAGGCATCCCGCTTCCCCTGGTTTCTTACGGGGGGTCGTCGCTTTTCGTCACCCTGGCCTGCGTTGGAGTGCTGCTGAACATCACCAAGCAGGCGGAGTGAGAGAACCGCGGCCGCCGACTCTACAACGGATCTCCGCGGATTTTCAATTCTCTGCTTCCTCCTTTGCAATCCCTGGTAATCCGTGCCCGGTCTGCCGCTGGTTTATAGTCAGCACATGCGCGCAATCCTGGCCGGCGGCGGTACGGGCGGACACGTCATTCCAGCTCTCGCGATCGCCAATCAGCTCAAGGAGCAATATTCCGCGGAAGTTCTATTCATGGGCACGGCACGAGGAATCGAGAACCGGCTGGTTCCGGCGGCGGGATATCCGCTACAACTCGTTCGCGTCGGCGCGCTGAAAAATGTCAGCCTGACCACGCGGCTGAAAACAGCTTTCGATTTACCCCGCGCCCTCTGGGATGCCGGCCGCATGCTCAACGACTATGCCCCCGACGTGGTGATCGGCGTTGGCGGATATGCTTCCGGTCCCGCGATGCTCTGTGCCGTCGTGAAGCGCATCCCCACTCTGGCTTTCGAACCCAACGTCGTTCCCGGGTTTGCCAATCGGATGGTTCGGAAGTTCGTATCCGGGGCAGCCGTGCATTTTGAGGAAACGGCAAAGTATTTTCCTCACGCCGAAGTTACCGGCGTTCCCGTGCGGCAGGCGTTTTTCGAAATTCCTCCCAAGCGCGGGGGAACACCGACCGTTCTTGTTTTTGGCGGGAGCCAGGGCGCACACGCCATCAACCAAGCCATGTTTCGCTGTCTGCCGGTGTTGCAGCGCGAAGCCGCGGGGATTCACATCGTTCATCAGACCGGCGAGCGTGATTATAATGACGCGCTGGCGGCGTATCGCGCGCAGCACGAAACGGCGGAGGTATTCAAGTTCATCGAGGATATGCCTTCCGCCTTCGCGCGGGCCGACCTGGTTGTCTGCCGTTCCGGCGCCA
>Ga0126369_10003929_pt1 | contig 10826 bp, 12 predicted proteins | sample PanSoiMetaPlot_1_FD_109646 | JGI IMG/M metagenome (GOLD analysis project Ga0126369, IMG submission 109646) | Tropical forest soil microbial communities from Panama - MetaG Plot_1 | ecosystem: Environmental > Terrestrial > Soil > Tropical forest > Bulk soil | place: Panama | collected 2016-02-17
CAAGGGCTCAACCTACGTCCGGCTCGGATAATTCGGGCTCTCGCGCGTCACCGTCACATCGTGTACGTGACTTTCGCGCAGGCCGGCGTTCGAAATGCGCACGAACTCGGCCTTGCGATGAAGCTCTCCTACCGTGTGAGCACCGACATATCCCATGGCGGCGCGCAAACCGCCGGTGAGCTGGTGCAGCACGTTGGCTACCGGCCCCTTGTAGGGCACCTGTCCTTCAACGCCTTCCGGCACCAATTTGAGGTTGTCCTTGATATCCTGCTGGAAGTAGCGGTCCGCCGAACCACGTGCCATGGCGGCGACCGACCCCATGCCGCGATAGGCCTTGTATGAGCGGCCCTGATAAAGGAATACCTCGCCCGGCGTCTCGTCGGTGCCGGCGAGTAGCGAGCCCACCATGGCGCAGTCGGCGCCGGCCGCAATAGCCTTGGCGAGATCGCCGGAATACTTGATGCCGCCATCGGCGATCACCGGCGTATCGCTTTGCCGCGCCGCCTCGACGGCGTCCATGATGGCGGTGAGCTGTGGCACGCCAACGCCGGCAACGACGCGGGTGGTGCAGATCGACCCTGGTCCAATGCCGACCTTGATGGCGTCGGCGCCTGCATGAATGAGCGCCTTCGCGCCGTCCGCGGTCGCTATGTTCCCGGCCACCACCTGTACGGCATTGGAGAGCCGCTTGATCCGCCCGACGGCTTCGAGCACGCGGCTCGAATGGCCGTGGGCGGTATCCACGATGACCAGGTCGACGCCAGCCTCGATCAGACGTTCGGTACGCGCGAAGCCTTTGTCGCCAACGGTGGTCGCCGCGGCGACCAGCAAGCGTCCCTGCTCATCCTTGGAGGCATTTGGATGGGCCACCGCCTTTTCAATGTCCTTGACGGTGATAAGCCCGACGCAGCGGTAGTGATCATCCACCACCAGGAGCTTTTCGATGCGATGCTGATGCAGCAGGCGTTTGGCTTCGTCCTGGCTGACGCCTTCGCGCACCGTCACCAGGCGGTCCTTGGTCATCAGATCAGCGATCTTCTGGCGCGGGTCGGTGGCGAAGCGTACGTCACGATTGGTGAGAATGCCGACCAAGCGGCCCGGCGCCTTGTCGCCCACCACCACCGGCACGCCGGAGATGCGGTTCTCCTGCATGAGCGCCAGCGCCTCCGCCAAGGTCGCTTCCGGATGGATTGTGAGCGGGTTCACCACCATGCCGGATTCGAACTTTTTGACTTGGCGAACGAGGCCGGCCTGTTCATCCGGCTCCATGTTACGGTGGATGACCCCAATGCCGCCGGCCTGCGCCATCGCGATCGCCATGGCGGCTTCCGTAACGGTGTCCATTGCGGACGCGACGATGGGGATATTGAGCCCGATATCACGGGTAATTCGCGACCGAATATCGACCTCGGACGGCAAAACGTCAGAAAGACCCGGTTTCAGCAGCACGTCGTCGAAGGTATATGCTTCACGAAGGCGGCCGTTTACGACTTCCGCCATGCCGATTGCTATTTCCGCCATGCCGAACTCCTTGACCGACGAACGCGGCCTGTCTGGCAATACAAATAATGCGCGCGCCGGTAGATGGAACCATCTACCGGCGAATCAGGGCTCCCTTGGAGTTGGCAAGGGCCGATATCATGACGCCCGGGCGTTGGAAAGCTGGTTGCGGGGATGATTCTTGTGCTATGCGCACGAACGGGCGGCAGCACGGCGAAATTGCATGGCAAGTAACGAAGACAACGCGACGGCCCGGACGTTTGGCAAACCCCTGGAGCTTCTGGACAGCGACCATCACGACGATGCGCTCGCGACTTTTGCATGCGTCCTTGAGGGCGATACCAGCCAAGCGCAAATTTACGCACAGCGCGCTGCGGTCTGGCAAAATAAGGGTGAGATGTGCCATGCGTTGGCCGATTGCAATGCCGCGATCGGCCTCGATTCCGCCAATGCCGCCTACTATCGCATGCGTGGCAACCTGCGCAATGCGCGAGCCGATCTCGACGGCGCGATCGCGGATTTTGATGCTGCGATTGCGCTCGACCCGGCCTTCGCTGCCGCTTATGTCGACCGCGGAATCGTGCGGTTTCTCAGAACCGATATCACCGGTGCGCTTGCCGACTACGACATGGCGGCGCGCCTCAACCCGAGGCAATCCAACCTCCACCACATGCGTGCGCTGGCGCGGCGCGCTGCCGGCGATCTTGTTGGCGCCCATGACGACCTGAGCGCGGCTTTGCACGTCGACGGCGAATCCGCCGAAATCTATAATGACCGTGGCTGCCTGAGCATAGAGGCGGGCGATTTTGCGGGTGCCTGTGCCGATTATGAAGCCGCCGCCCGGTTACAACCTGATTGGTCGCAACCGCACTCGAACCGCGGCTGGGCTTTGATCCTCGCGGGTGAGTTCGATCACGCCATGCAGGCATTTTCGCGCGCGTTGGCACTCGAACCCGGCGATGCGCTCGCGCGTTATGGACGGCGTGTGGTGACAACGCAGCGCAGCGAAGCTGCAAACGGCCAAATCGATATCGGTGCTGTGCTCATCAACGATCCCGACATCGCCCGTATGATCGCCGCCAGGGGCATCTCGCCGATCGCTGACCTCGCCGAGGTCACGTCGCTTGAGCCGTGATCGTCAACCCCCCCACCCGGGTGGCGGCCCATGGCGCTCGATCGCCTGGACGATCTGGCGGTGGCGACGCTGTTCGCGCTTCATATAAACTGAAATAACAGCATGAAGCGATGGTATCAGCAGAAACACATGGAAAATGAGCCCCAGCAGCAGGCATGACACCATAAGCGCCACATTGAGCATTGCCGCAAGGGGTTGCCCGTTAAGCAGTAGCCCCAGGGGGGGAACGAAGACCGCCAGAAGATAGATCATCGGGGTGCAAGGGCGCGAAGTGTTTCTTTCCTTGGAGCGTTTTTTTCGATCAGCTTGATCCTGTCGGTGTCCACCTAATCGAAACACGCTTTAATGTAGTTGCTGAACGTGCGGGCGCAATGCTGGCAAGCGAATGGATTATCGCCCTGGTATTCTTCATGGCCGATGTTTATGAATTGCCTTGAATGCCACTCCGAGCCCGCCACCCATGACCCGTGAGCGCCTTGTCCCGCTGATCGTCGCGGTGGCGCTGTTCATGGAGAACATGGACTCCACGGTCATCGCCACGTCGCTACCGGCGATAGCGGCGGATATTGGCTCCAGGCCGCTGGAACTTAAGCTCGCCATCACGTCGTACCTGCTGGCGCTTGCCATCTTCATCCCAGCGAGCGGCTGGATGGCGGATCGGTTCGGCGCCCGTACCATATTTCGTACCGCCATCGCGGTATTCATGATCGGATCGATCGGCTGCGCGCTGTCGCATTCTCTGTGGCACTTCGTGATCGCACGTTTTTTCCAGGGCATGGGCGGCGCCATGATGTCGCCGGTCGGACGCCTTGTGCTCATCCGCACCGTCGGCAAACGCAAGCTGGTCGACGCCATGGCGCTGCTGACGATGCCAGCGCTGGTCGGACCGATGCTCGGGCCGGCGCTCGGCGGCTTCATCACGACCTATGCGAGCTGGCACTGGATCTTTCTCATCAACATTCCCATCGGCCTCATCGGCATCGCATTGGTGAGCCGGTTTTTCGAGAATCTGCGCGCCGAAATCAGCGAGCCGTTCGATCTTTTGGGGCTGGCCCTGATTGGGTTCGGCGTCGGCGGCCTTGCGTTCGGCATGACGGTGACGGGCATCAAGCTGGTTCCGGCGAGCGTCGTCATCGCCCTCGTCGTGGGCGGCACGGCGGCCACCTTTGCGTATGTGTTGCGCTCGCGCGGCATGGCGGCGCCGGTGATCGATCTCACCCTGTTCCGGCTGGCGACATTCCGGGCCGGCGTCGCGGGGGGATTCATTTTTCGGATTGGCGCCGGTGCACTGCCGTTCCTGTTGCCGCTGCTGATGCAGCTCGGTTTCGGGATGACGCCGTTCCAATCCGGCCTTGTTACCCTGTCGTCTGCGGTCGGCGCCATGATGATGAAATCGGCGGTGCCACGCATCCTGCGGCGGGTCGGATTCCGCAATGTGCTGACCTGGAACGCGCTTGTCGCCGCCGTCATGCTGGCCGCCTGCGCGGCTTTCACCCGCACGACGCCGGTACCTGCGATGATCGCCGTGCTGCTGGCCGGCGGATTTTTCCGTTCGCTGCAGTTCACCAGCGTCAACGTGATCGCATACGCGGAGGTGGAGCCCACCCGCATGAGCCGCGCCACATCGTTGGTCGCAGTGGCGCAGCAACTCTCCCAATCGGTGGGCGTCGCGCTCGGAGCGCTGGCGCTCGAAACCTTGCTGCGCTTCAAGGGGCAAAACGCGCTTACCGCAGAGGATTTCCCGCCCGCCTTCCTGTTGGTGGGGCTCGTGTCTGCAAGCTCGATCCTGCTGTTCGCCAGACTGCCACCCGATGCCGGCGCCGAGATGGCCAACCGCAGGGCGAGCGCACCCCCTCCTGACGACAAGCAGAAGGCGGCCTAGCCCCGATTACGGTTAGTTCAACGTTGCGGCACGATCGCCCGTTGCCTATGCTCATCGCAAACACAGGCAGGAAGGAAGATCGCCATGACGATGGGAGCGCTGTTCGCCGCATGGGCAAAGCTCGGGGCCGTGAGCGCCATCATGATGACTGCCATCGCCAACGCCGCTGAGATCAAGGTCATCGGCTCGCCCGGCACGCGGGAGCCGTACACGCTTCTGGTGCCGGGATTCGAGAAGGCGACCGGGCACAACGTGACAACGACCTGGGGCGGGGTCAGCGCGGTCGCCAAGCGCGTCGCCGATGGCGAAGTCGCCGACGTCGTCATGCTGCCCGCAACCCAGATCGACGATCTCATCAAACTCGGCAAGCTCGTCGGCGAAACGCGCGTCAACGTGGCAACCTCCGGTGTCGGGGTTGCGATCCGCGCCGGCGCGCCAAAAATCGACGCCAATTCGTCCGACGGCATCAGGAAGGCGCTGCTGGCGGCCAAGACGATTGCGTATTCGGCGGGGCCGAGCGGCATTCACATGGAGCGCCTCATCGCGAAATGGGGCCTCACCGATCAGCTCAAGGCGAAGATCGTCCCGCCGATCCCTAATGTGCCGATCGGCGAGGTGGTGGCACGCGGCGATGCCGAGATCGGCTTCCAGCAGATCAGCGAGCTGCTGCCGGTCAAGGGCATCGACTATCTCGGACCGCTGCCAGCGGACATTCAGGAGGTCACCGTATTCTCAGCCGCCGTGCACAAGGCCGCCGGGCCGACCGAAGCCGCGCGGGCGCTGCTGAAGTATCTCACCGCGCCCGAAGCAGCACCCATCATCCGCAAGACCGGCATGGAGCCGGGCTGAGCGCGACGCTGGACAGCGTCTCCCGAAGCCAACGACTGCACCATCGTCTCAGACAATGAGAAAGACTTTGCAGGGCTTTCAATTTCTAAACCCGCTGCGGGCCGCGACTTGACTCTCAGCATGCCGAGCTCAGACCTTTTTTCGACCATCGCCCCCGGGCTGCCGGAACCCCAGCGCCAGCACATAAAGCTCCGCGGAATCGGTCCGACTCGCAGCGGGCTTGACGTGCTTGACGGCGGTGAAATCGCGTCTCAGGTCGGCCAGCAACTCGGCCTCGGTGCCGCCCTGCAGCACCTTGCATAAAAATGTCCCACCCGGCTGCAACACCTCGCGCGCAAACATGGAGGCCGCCTCGGCGAGCGCCATGATCTTGAGATGATCGGTCTTGCGATGGCCGGTGGCGTTCGCTGCCATATCGGACAGCACCACGTCGGCCGGCCCACCGAGCAGGGCCTTGAGACGGTCCGGGGCTGCCGGGTCAAGAAAATCGAGTTGGAGAAAATCGACGCCGGCGATCGCCAGCATGTCGGTGCGGTCAATGGCGATGACGCGCCCCTTCGCTGCTTTACGCCGCGCCGGCGCTGCAAACTCCTCCCCTCCCCCCTGTGGGGAGGGAGAAGCGGTGACTCGGGCCAAAATTAAATGGTCTGCTTCGCCGCCCGCAGCGCCGACGCGCTGCGCCGCGATCTGGCTCCAGCCGCCGGGCGCGGCGCCGAGATCCACCACCTTGGCGCCTGGCTTGAGCAGGTGAAACTTGTCGTCGATTTCGGCAAGCTTGAAGGCCGCACGGGATCGCAGCCCCTCCCGCTTGGCGTGGGCTACATAGGGATCGTTAAGCTGGCGTTCCAGCCACAGCTTGGAGGCCAGCGTACGGCTCCTGCCGCTGCGAACCCGCACCTTGAGATCGCGGCCGCCGCGACCGGATTTGGCCCTCATCCAGCCTCCCCGGGATGGGACCACACCCCATCCTCGCGCATCAGCTTCACCAGCATCCCCTCACGTAATCCGCGGTCGGCGACGCGCAGCCGCGGACACGGAAAGGCGCGGCGAATCGCTTCCAGGATGGCGCAGCCGGCCAGCACCAAATCGGCACGCTCGGAGCCGATGCAGGCATTGGCGACGCGCTCTTCGTAGGTCATGGCGATCAACTGGGCGATCACCCCCGTGACTTCGGATTCCGAGAGCCAGCAGCCGTCGACGCGGCGGCGGTCGTAGCGCGGCAGGCACAGGTGAATACCTGCGATGGTAGTGACGGTCCCGGAGGTGCCGAGCATATGCACGCCGTCCAGGTCGCCGCCATGAGCGGCGATGAACGGAGCGACGTGGACCGCCACCTCCGCCACCATGACCTCGAACAGCGCACGGTCAACCCGCACGCCGCCATGGCGCTCCGCTAGCGTGACCACGCCGACCGGCAGCGACACCCAGCTGCGCATCACCGGCCGCGGCGGCCCGCGCGCCGCCGGCGCCGATTGCCCGAGCGACACGAGCTCCGAGGAGCCGCCGCCGATGTCGAACAACAGCACGCCGCGCGCCTGCGGATCGATTAGTGGCGTGCAGCCGGTGGCGGCGAGATCGGCCTCGGTCTCGCGATCGACGATTTCCAGCTCGATACCGACCTGCTCGCGGATCGTGTTGAGGAATTCGGCGCCATTGGCCGCCGCCCGGCAGGCCTCGGTGGCAATCAGGCGCGCACGCGTCACCCCGCGCAGCAGCATCTTGTCCCGACAGATCCCGAGTGCGGCAACCGCACGGGCGATTGCCGCCTCGGACAGCCGGCCGGTGACCGATACGCCTTCACCCAGCCGGATGATACGGGAAAACGCATCGATGACCCGAAACCCGTCGCCGGACGGCCGCGCGATCAGGAGGCGGCAGTTGTTGGTGCCGAGATCGAGGGCCGCATAGGTTGTCCACGCAGGCGTATTGGGCGCCCGCCGATAGCGGAAGTAAGGGCTGCGACCCCGCTGGACACGGCTATCGGCACGCTGCCGATATGGCACCGGGTCGAGGCCGCCGGTCCCCCGGCCCTCGTCGTCCATCGCATGTCTCTCCGCCGCGCCAACGTCAGCTCCCAGCGACAGGCAAGCGGCCGCATGATCATCAAATCGCACGGAGTGTACCAGCCTGCGGGGCAGCCGCAAGGAGGTTCAAGATAGCCCATTCGGATTTATGGTGTTTGCGGGAGCAACCCGCGAATGGCTTCAACCAAGCCGTTGCCGAAAAAAGGCTTCTCAACGACGACAACGCCGGCTGCCGCAGCCCTTTGACGGAGCGTGCGGCTCGCGCTTGAGGTGATCAGAATGGCAGGCATCGAGACGCCGCGCATCCGCAGGGCGTCAACAACATCGAGTCCGGAAATTCCCGGCATCATCTGGTCGACCACCAAGCACCCGCCATCTGGCAGATGCGCGTTATCCAGAAATGCGCGCCCATCAGCATAGGCGCGTACCGCAAATCCTTCAAGTTCAAGCGAAAACTTGAGCGAATTACGCACCGCGCAGTCATCATCTATGACTAAAATTGTCACAGGCGATTGAACCGGGTACCCACGGTTCTCCATGCTCTCGTCATCCCAACGACAAGCTTCCGAGAGCAAACTGAAACACCAAAACCCTGCGCATGCATTGATTCAGCGCAACAACGGTTGCGACTATCACGCTGCTATTTCGCCTGATTACGAAGGCCCAAGGTCCCCGGCATTCAGGGCCATTCTGACCAACTCGGAAAGACTTCCCGACTTCATCTTGGCCATGACGTTCGCACGATATATTTCGACCGTTCGCGGGCTGATGCCGAGGTCGAAGGCAATGATCTTGTTTGGATTGCCGGCCACCAGCCCCTTTAGAACGTCGCGTTCGCGGGGGGTGAGCGTGGCGAGCCGATCCTGCAGCTTCCTTCGCTCCGCGTCGCGGTCGACCTGCTCGCGGCAATTGCTCAAGGCAGACTGCACCGCTGCGATCATCTTGTCGCCATCGAACGGTTTTTCGAAGAAATCTGCGGCGCCAAGTTTCATGGCCTCGACGGCGATCGGCACTTCACCGTGCCCTGTAATGACAATGACCGGCAATTTGATATCATTATCCTTTAAGTGCCGCAGCAATTCAATCCCGCTCAGGCTCGGCATACGCACATCGGTGACGATGCAACCGTAAGTGATTTGCGGGAGTGTATTCAAGAAAGCGGTCCCGGAATTGTAGGAGGCCACTGAAAAATTCGCGCTGTGCAACAGAAACTCCAGAGATTCCCGGGCAGCATCGTCGTCGTCGATGACGTAGACTACCGCATCAGACATCGGCAAGGTCCGGCTCGCGCACGAGGCGCAAAGTGAAGCGGAACAAGGCGCCACCTCCGGGATTGGGCTCAATCCAGATCCGTCCACCGTGGGATTCGACGATAGTCCGCGAAATCGAAAGTCCCACGCCCATCCCGTGCGGCTTGGTCGTCACGAAAGGACGGAACAGTTGCGATGCAAGTTCCTTGCCGATCCCGGGACCGGTGTCGGACACATTGACGGTCAGCAAATCATCATCGCCGGCGGAGGTCGACACCAGAATTTCGCGCCTGTCCGATTCTTCCATCGCTTCCATGGCGTTGCGCATGAGATTGAGCAGGACTTGCTGGACCTGCACTTTGTCGACCAATACAAGATCGGCGGCGGAATCGAACAGGAAATTCACCCGGATGCCGCGCTCTCTGGCGCCCACAAGTGCAAGCGCGCTCGCTTCCTCGACCAGCTTCTTGATGCTCTCGACGCGTTTCTCGGCCTCGCCATGCCCCACAAAATCCCGTAGCCGTCGAATGATCTCTCCGGCGCGCAATGACTGCTCCGCGGCCTTTTCCAGGGCATCGCGGATGACCGCCGTGTCTTTGTCGCCTCTTCGGTCGAGAAGCCGTCGCGACCCCTTTAGATAATTAGTCAACGCCGCAAGCGGCTGATTAAGCTCGTGCGCCAGCGCCGAGGCCATCTCGCCCATGGCGGAAAGACGCGAGATATGCACAAGCTCCGATTGCAGCTCCTGCAGGCGGGCCTCGGTCCGCTGTCTCTGCGTCAGATCGCGCACGAAGGCGGTGTAGTAGCGCCGCCCCCCCGAACTCATTTCACCCACCGCGAGCTCCATCGGGAAAGTCGAGCCGTCCCGGCGTTCCCCAACTACAAGGCGACCGATTCCAATAATGCGCTTTTCTCCGGTTCGTGCGTATCGCTCGATATAGCTGTCGTGGTTTTCCCGGTACGGCGACGGCATCAGCATTTTGACGTTCTGTCCGATCACATCATGCGTTGGGTAGCCGAACAGGCGTTCAGCAGCAGGGCTGAAGGACTTCACGGTGGCGTGCTCGTCAATGACGATCATGGCATCCGAAACGGTCTCCAGTATCGTTTTCAGATGCGCCTCGCGAGCGATCAGATCCTGCATCACCCGCCTTGTTGACGCGCTGACATCATTGTAGACCTCAGTGACGGCGATGCGATTGGCACCTCGCCACAACGACCATTGAGTCCCTACAATAACGACCTCACCATTTTGATGCCTTTGAACGACTGCGCCAGCCCATTCGCCACGCTCTATCAACACGGCTTCGGGGCCCTCGAGCCCACCCGGGAATTCGGTTTTCAACAACTGATGCGCAGATTGCCCTACCGCCTGGGCTGCAGAATATCCATAAAGCCGCACCATCCCTTGCGACCAGAACGTGATGGTGCCGTCCTCCTCGCGAATCAATGCATTGGTGCTCTCAAGTGCCTGCAGCCTGGCTTCGATATCCGCCACAATCGGCGCCTTATCTACAGGCACTTGGTTCACCCTGCGGAGGTTTTCTTACGTGATCGCTCCCAAGGCGATTATCGGAATTTTTGCAGATGCTCTCAAGCGTTAATCGCGAACTGGTATTCGCGAGCCTTCGCCTGCAGCGGCGTGAAACCATAATTGTCTCCCATGGGCATCTATCATCTTGACGCGCTCATGGCGCCCAAATCCGTGACAGTCGTCGGCGCCAGGCCACGCGAGCGCTCGCTCGGCCGCATCGCATTGCGCAATCTGCGCGAAGGCGGGTTCACGTATCCCATCCATCTTGTCAACCCGCACTATGCGGAGGTTGATGGCGTAAAGGCAGTAGCGAGTTTCGATGCCATCGGCACCCCGCCGCAGTTGCGGTGGCGCCGGTCGAACGGCCCGCCGGTACCCATCCGCGTTTTGCTGTCCGGCCCTATCCAAAACACTGGGAGCGCTGCGCCACGGCCCCTGACGGCAGGCACCTGTTGCTGCGGCCTATTCGCCCGGAGGACGAAGAGTTGATGCACCGGTTTTTCAGCCGCGTGACGGCAGACGATCTGCGTCTGCGTTTTTTCGCGCCCGTCAAGGATGTCGGCCATGCATTCATCGCTCGCCTCACGCAGCTCGACTATGCGCGCGCCATGGCGTTTATTGCGCTCGATGAATTGTCGGGCGAGATGCTTGG
>Ga0126369_10003931_pt1 | contig 10825 bp, 5 predicted proteins | sample PanSoiMetaPlot_1_FD_109646 | JGI IMG/M metagenome (GOLD analysis project Ga0126369, IMG submission 109646) | Tropical forest soil microbial communities from Panama - MetaG Plot_1 | ecosystem: Environmental > Terrestrial > Soil > Tropical forest > Bulk soil | place: Panama | collected 2016-02-17
AGACGCGAAATATCGCGACCTGGAGCGACCGCTCCAAGATGCCGTCCAGCGCTCAAGACGTCATCGACGATTTGGCTCCGGGATACAAGGTGGATAATGATGCGCCGTTTTACACGATGGCCGAAGGCCGCTTCCCTCGAAAAGGTTCAACGTACGAACCGGCATTCATCCTGACCGGCGAGAAACCGCGCCCCGGAATGAACCCCCGCCAGGAACTGGCGCGAATTGCGCCCAGTCATATCCAGTTCAGCCGCGCAGCAGTGAATCTGGTATGGGGTAAGTTGATGGTTATCGCTTTCGTGGAGCCTTATGACGGTTTCGATCTGCTCCGGCTCGATCCGGACAATCCTCCACCGGCGCCTTGGACTATCCAGCCGACGAATCCATGGCTGCTCGATGCGATGGCAAAGGACTTCCAAAAGAACAATTACAGCCTGCAACGACTGTTCAAAACGATCATGAAGTCCAGCGCGTATCAACTGTCGACGCAGTTTGCCGGTGAATGGAAAGAGAGCTACGTATCTTATTACGCGCGAAGATTTGTCCGTGTGTTGACGGGCCCGGAAGTCGCGGATGCATTGGCGCAAGTCACCGCGCAACCATTTTCGTTCAACTTAAAGGGTCAAACCGTGACGCGCGTTAAACAGACCGCCAGTCCTGTTGTTCGAGGCGGCGGTGGATCATCTGCACGAAACAACGATACGGCAAGATTGGCGAGCGTCACACCGACGAGATACAACGACGGCACAGCGATTAGTGCTTTGATGCAGGCCTTCTTCCAGAGCGGCCGGGAAACGCCGCCTTCGCTGCCCAATCGGGCGAGCGCCGTACAAGCAATGATGATGATGAATTCGCCGGCGGTCACAAATCGTCTGCGTCCCGAATCGGGGTTATTGCAGCAACTGTTGAAATCCGGCAAATCCGATGCGGAAATCACGGAAGAACTGTTCCTGACCGCCATCGCCCGAAAACCCACGCCGGAAGAAGTGGAAGTCGCGGAGCGCATAATCAAGGCAAATCGAAACCAGGGCGCCGCTGATATTTTGTGGGCTCTGCTGAACACGCCCGAATTTTTATTGAATTATTAAATTCGGGGTCAGACACCTAAATCACCTAAATTGCAGTTCAAATTTAGGTGATTTAGGTGTCTGACCCCGAATTACCGAGGTTGGAATATGGAATGGGACACCGATAGCGTCATCGCTCGGCGTGAAGTTTTGAAGTGGGCGGGTGCAGCATTGGCCGGCACGATGGCAGGCGTGAGCTTTCCGTTGAAAGTGAGTGCGCAGGCCAAGACGAAGCCGCTAGGCACCGCTCGCTTCGCCATCTTCATCCAGATGACCGGCGCAATGAGCCAGATGGACTGCTGGGACTACAAAGAGACGAAGTGGACGCCGAAGGATCTCAACCCGACGAAAGTGTGGGGCGACCTGTATCTTCCGAAAACGCTGTTCGGGCGGATGATGGCTTCGAAAACGATGGATCGCATCAGCTTTGTCCGCTCAATGCGAGCGAGAGAACTGGTTCATTTCAACGGACAGTACCATTGCCAAACAGGCCGCGCGCTGAACGTGGCAGTCGGCAAGGAAATTCCTGCATTCGGTTCGGTCATCGCTGCGGAGCTGGAATCGCAGCGACGACAATCCGATACGTTTCCGACCTATGTCAGCGTGAATCTGAGACAGGATCGCGTCGGGCCCATCGGTTCGGGATTTCTTCCGGTCACATACACCGGACTCGATCTGGATCCCGCCGTCGTATTCGACGTTTTCGGCGGTGCCAGTGATGGCGCCAACGAGCGAGACCTCGAACGCCGCTGGCAGACCCTGCAAAGAATGGCTGAAGTTTCACCAAGAACCGGTGGGGATTTAGGAGACAAGGCCAACGATTTCCGCACGTTTTACGATTATGCCTACCGCATCCTGAACGATAAGCGCTGGCCGAAGGTTTTCGAGATTACCGATCAAGACAAACAACGGTATGGCACGAATGTCGTCGGACAGAATTTTTTGCTGGCAAGAAATGTAATCAAGGCCGATGCCGGAACGCGCTTTGTATATATTTCCGAAACGGATAATTTCGGGTGGGATTACCACAGCTCCATTTACGACAAAACACGCCCGACCAACCTGTATGTCTCGGCGGAAAGGTTCGACCGCGCATTTCCTGCTTTGCTCGAAGACCTGGCCGCGACTCCTGGGCATGAACCGGGAAAGAGTCTGCTGGACGAGACGCTCGTCATCGGTAGCAGCGAATTCGGGCGCACGACCTACGTCAACAACGCGGCCGGCCGCGACCACTACGACGAAGTTTTCAGTTGCGCGGTTGTGGGTGGCGGTGTCAAAGGCCAGCGGGTACTGGGCAAAACGGACGAACTGGCCGGTAAATGCGTCGAAACGGGATGGAGTGACAAGCGGCAACCGGTGATCGACAATCTTGTCGCGACGATCTATTCAACGCTGGGAATCGATTGGCGGAAGAAGGTGGAGAACACACCGTCAGGCCGCGGGTACGCTTATGTTCAGACCGCCCCGATCGGATCGTCGGAGACGATCAACCCCAACCCGATCGAAGAGTTGTTTACGTAGGACGAGAAACATCACTGCTCAATTTGCGCGGTTTCGTCTCGAAGCATGTAGAGCCGAAGCCGCAGAATCTTTCCGGAATCGTCGAATACGAAAAACGCGCTGCCCGGGATCATGATGCGCTTGCGGTCTTCCCTATTCGTGTACACCGCAGTGAACTCGACGGCTGCGGCAATTCCACCCCATGGCGGTTTCACGCTGTAGACCAATTGCGCCGTTTTTTCATTACGCGTCATCATGTCGACCCGATATGCCAACTGCACATGCTTCTTCGCAAAATCCGTAGCCCATTTCTTGATTCCCTCGGGCCCATGGAACACGACGGGGCCGATTTGATTTTCGTTAGGCCCGACTTGGTGGAACGCGTCGCGATCATACAACTCGACAAAGCGATCGACGACCGCATCGGTTTCTTCCTTGCCGTCGTAAGAAATGTACCAATCATCCAGCGCGTTCAACCGGATAAACCATTGGTCGACGAGTTTCTCCGGATCGAGCGGAGTTTGGGCATGAGCGCGAAGGAAAGGAATGGCCACAAAAAAACACAAAACGCACAAAGATTTTTTCACTGCGATTTTGCGCATCGGAAACCGACGGTGAATGTCCTCAGAGACGGATCCGCAAAATTTCGGTAGTGGTTCATGAAATTGCGTTCATCGTCGTCGGACCAGCCTCCACCGCGAATCACTTTATACGTTCCAGTTGCCGGGCCTTGAGGGTTGCGTTCCGGCGAGATCGGGTAGTAATCGCGATCGTACCAATCGTTGATCCACTCCCAGACGTTGCCTACCATATCGAACAATCCATAAGCATTCGGCGGATAAGACCCCACCGGCGATGCACCCCATGGATAACCGACGTGGGCCTGTTTCGTTCGTTCTCCAGTGCCGCCAGGAGCTGCATCAGGATCGTTACCTCCGAGCCCAACGCCGGCATCACCCCATGAAAACTTCTTGCGATCCAAACCACCGCGCACGGCGCGCTCCCATTCCGCCTCTGTCGGCAGCCGTTTCCCGACGGACTTGCAATAAGCGTCTGCTTCGTACCAGGTCACATCGTGAACGGGCTGGCGTTCTTCCCCTTTAGCGACCTCGCCACTGGGCCAGTACCAGAGCTTTGGTTTCCCAGCCGCATCTGCGAACCGAGCATATTCCTCGTTCGTCACTTCGTACTTGTCCAGGAAGAAAGGATTGATTGTGACTTTGTGAGCGGGCATGTCGTCGCGCCGGTCGCGTTCAAGCCATCCGACTTCATCAATAAGGAAGTAGTGCGTACGGCCCATCCAGAATTCTCCGCCTGGAATCAAAACCATGGCCTCCGGAGGCTGCTGAAGAAACGACGCAATGATGAACGCGAGAGCGGCTGTCTGCATGACTAGTGTGTTTAACGCCGCAAATTACCCGAGTCAAGACTTTCATTCGTTCGGTGCCGACGTCATTCCCCTCCTCGTGAGGCGGGGTGGAAGCGGCATCAAGAAATTTCGGCGCAGCCCACCTTAGCGCCGCAGACGGTGGTCGCTCACGAGTCACGTTTCGGTGCAGCGACCACCCCTCCTCACGAGAAGGGGAATAATCTATCTCCTATCCAACGCTGAATGCCATTGGCTGGCCGACGAGCAGATAATCACTCTGTCTCATAACAACGACTTCTCGTGGCTTGACACGCACGTTTGTCCTGAAACAGACTCCTACCGCAACAAGTTCTCTAACAAACCGACTGAATATGCGATCAGATGGAGGTATCTCATGCGCTTACTACAACGCTTGTTCTTTATTCCGTCTTTTTGCCTGCTTGCCTCTGTTCTGTCATTTGCGCAAACCGACCGCGGAACGATCACCGGCGCTGTCGCCGACCCGACGAATGCTGTAATTCCGGGTGCGAACGTCACTGCGACGAATACACAAACAACGGCTAAATATGAAACCGTCAGCACGGAGACTGGAAATTACACCCTGACGCAATTACCTGCGGGCACGTACGAATTGACGGTCGAACTGCCGGGATTCAAGAAATACGTCCGGCAAGGTGTAACAGTGCTCGCTGCAACGGTGGTCCGTATCGACGTCGGGCTCGAGGTGGGAACAGCATCGGAAGAAGTCACGGTCACCGCCGATGCAACGCTGCTGCGAACCGAGAGCGGCGACCTCAGCCATAACATTCGTACGGATGCCGTTGATGCACTGCCGATACTCTCAATTGGCGCAGCGGCGGGCAGTTCCGGTATTCGGAACCCAACTGCAATTGCCACGCTGCTTCCGGGTGCCTACGTCGTGCCGAATACCACCGTCAAGATCAACGGCGCTCCCGGGAACACTGCCTCTTACCGCTTGGAGGGTCAAGACGCCAGCAATGGTCAGGTTCCGGCGACACAAGCGCAAGTTCAGCCAAGCGTCGACGCGCTTCAAGAGGTGACAGTTCTCACCAGCAACTTCGCTGCAGAATATGGTCAAGTCGGTGGCGGCTTTTTCAACTACGTCGTCAAATCCGGCACCAACCAGTTCCATGGCAGCGCTTACGATTACCTGGATAACGACGTCTTCAATGCAGCAACGCCATGGCTGAATGCAAAGTCACCTGTCCGAAGGCATGACTACGGCTTTACGGTCGGTGGGCCGGTCGATTTGGGAAAGAAAATCTACGACGGCCATAACAGGACGTTTTTCTTTTTTAACTTCGAACAATATCGCGATCACCAAAACATCAGCACAATCGCGAACACCGTACCTGTCGCAGAATATCGCGATGGAGATTTTAGCAAGGCCATAACCGGACGTGTGCTGGGTACAGATCCGCTTGGACGCCAGATCATAGAAGGCACGATTTACGATCCAACCACGACAAAGACAGCCCCGAATGGAAGTTTGGTTCGTGATCCTTTCCCGAACAACATCATCCCCAAAGAGCGGCTGGATCCGGTAGCGGTAAAGATCCAGTCTATGATCCCGCTACCGAATCGGACCGGATTGTTTAACAACTACATCAATCCGTTTCCTAGCGACCGAGTAACTGATATCCCTGCTCTCAAGGTTGACCACAACATCAGTTCGAAGGCGAAATTGTCGTACTACTGGTCGCAGACGAGAACAGCCAGCCAGTATTCGACCCCCTTAGGCGGAGCCGATGGTTTGCCGGAGCCGGTCACGGCAGCCATCGGAACTTTCATCACGGCTCGGGTCCAGCGCCTGAACTTCGACTACACATTGTCGCCAACCAAACTGCTACACATCGGAGCTGGTTACCAGACGAACCATTTCACAGACGATCCTGGAACCGTCGGCTACGACATCTTCGGGCAGCTTGGATTGAAGGGCGCTACGGTTAATCGCATATTCCCCTCGTTCCAGGGCTTGACGATTGCGAACAACAACCAGGGTGGTGTAAAAAATCTCGGACCAGGCAATTCGAACAATCGCCATCCTCTGCAATACGAAAAACCCACGGCGAACTTGAGCCTCACATGGACGAAGGACAATCACACCTACAAATTCGGCGCCGAAACACGGATCGACGGTAACGCGTCGACCGTCTATGCATACACCGGCGGACAGTACATGTTTTCTACGGCACAAACCGGTCTCCCGACCGTTACACAAGCCGGAGGCACTGTGGGAGGCGGGACTGTCGGGTTCCCCTATGCAAGCTTCCTTTTGGGTTTAGTCGATCAGGTAAGGATCGCTCCCCCGAATACCATACGCGTGGGCAAGCACCAAATCGGTTTGTTCGCCCAAGACACATGGAAGGTAACAAGGAAACTCACGTTGGATTACGGCCTGAGATACGATTATTCGACTTACCTTCGGGAACAGTATGGACGGCTGGCTCAGTTCTCTCCGACGACTCCAAACCCGTCGGCCGGCGGACTACCGGGAGCAGTCGTCTTTGAAGGAGACGGGCCCGGCCGATGCAATTGTGATTTCGCGAAGAACTATCCCTGGGCATTTGGGCCCCGGCTGGGCGTGGCCTATCAATTCGCTCCGAAGATGGTGCTGCGCGTGGGTGTTGGTGTCGTTTATTCCGGAACCGAAGATTCGAATGGCGCCACGCAGGGAGGTCTTACGGCAGTTCAACCGGTCCTCAGCCCCGGAAACGGCGATGCAGTTATGAAACTAAGTACCGGAATACCGTTCGCGCCGGCGCCATTTCCAAACTTCGATGCCGGTCAGTACCCGCAACCTGGTTTTGCCGGGAGTCAGTCGCCTGCAGTTTTTTATGACCGCAATGCGGGGCGTCCACCCCGCCAGTTTCAATGGAGCATCGGAATACAACGGGAGATCTTCCAGGATCTCGCGCTCGATATTTCATATGTCGGAAATCGGGGAGTCTGGTGGTACTCGCCGGGTCTGATCGACGTCAACGCACTAACACCCGAACGTCTGGCAACATTCGGTCTCAATCTCAATAATCCGGACGACCGAACGCTGCTGAGATCCCAGTTGAATTCCAAAACGGCATCAGATCGCGGATTCAATAAGCTGCCTTACTCAGGTTACCCAGCAAATCTTTCCGTTGCTCAGTCGTTGAGGCCGTTCCCGCAATTCGGCTCGATCAGCTCCCTTTGGTCGCCGCTAGGAAAAACCTGGTACGACTCGTTACAGATCAAGGCCACGAAGCGGTATTCGCATGGCCTGTCCTCGACAACTACTTTCACCTGGTCGAAAAACTTGTCGATGGGCACGCCCAGTAATCCTACAGTGCCTGGAATTGGCGCTGCGCCGGTTCCATTCAACGACGTATTCAATCGCCAGCAGAACAAATACATTTCGCAATTCGACCAGCCGTTCATTTTCAACGTCGCCGTGAATTACACAACGCCTGCACTAAAAGGAAATCCGATCCTGTCATGGGTCACTCGCGACTGGACCTTCGGTATCTTCGCTCAATATGCCAGCGGCCTGCCGATTCCGGCGCCTTACGCGCAAAGCAATCTGAACTCAGTGCTCCTACGTAACTTGCCGACCGGGCAACCGCTGAGTTTTGCGAACCGGGTCCCTGGCCAGGAGCTGTTCCTGAAGGATCTGAACTGTCATTGCTTCGATCCGAACAAAGAGTTTGTTCTCAACCCGAGTGCATGGACGGATCCGCCCGATGGACAGTTCGGAACAGGAGCAGCATACTATGGCGATTATCGCTATCAGCGGCAGCCGCAGGAGAACTTTGCATTTGGCCGCGACTTCAAGCTGACGGGCGAAGGAAAAGTACACTTGAACATCCGTGCTGAATTTACAAACATCTTCAATCGTTCGCGGCTGCCCAGCACGACCCTGTCTTTTTCCACGACGAACGCTAAAGCAACTCGTAACTGGAAAGACGCTACGGGCAAGACAACGACATTCGACCCGGCATTAGGCATTCCCGCCGGTGGCGCCGTCGCGTCGGGTTTCGGTTTCCTCAACACAACTTCGGCCCCCTCGACGCCTGCTTCGCGCCAGGGGCAGATCGTTGCGCGCGTCATGTTCTGAAAATTAGAAGGAGCCAATATGAGAAGGAAGCTACTGTATTTCACCGTTGCCGTCTTCGCATTTGCTGTTCTGCTCACCGTGTCGCCCGCCGGCATGAGCGCTCGGCAAACGGCAGCTGACATCAAAATCGATCCAGACGACATCGGCGGAGTCGTAACGAGTTCAAAGGGTCCCGAAGCCGGTGTCTGGGTGATCGCCGAGACCAAAGATTTACCGACACCATTCATCAAGATTGTCGTGACCGATGATCGTGGACGGTACGTTCTACCAGACCTGCCGAAAGCGAACTACAACATCTGGGTGCGGGGTTATGGCTTGGTGGACTCGGCCAAAGTCAAGGCTGCGCCCGGAAAGAACCTCAACCTCACGGCAACGCTCGCACCGGGCCCGAAAGCCGCCGCCGAATATTATCCGGCTGCTTACTGGTTCTCTCTGATTCAGGTACCTGGAAAAAAAGAGTTCCCCGGTACTGGTGCCAAAGGCAATGGCATTTCCGAAAACATGAAGAGCCAGGCTCAATGGGTACGCCAGCTCAAAACGGACGGATGTGTCACATGTCACCAACTGGGTAACAAAGCGACCCGAGAAATTCCGGAGGCGCTCGGCACTTTCCCGAATTCCGTCGCGGCATGGGAACGTCGTGTTAAATCCGGACAGGCCGGCCCCAACATGACGGCCGGAATGAATGCCTTCGGCCCTCGAGGCTACAAAATGTATGCCGAATGGACCGATCGCATCGCAGGCGGTGCGATTCCGCCAGCTCCGCCGAGACCTCAAGGGGCCGAGCGGAATGTCGTCATCACAATGTGGGATTGGGCCGATCCACACGTCTATCTGCACGATGAAATCGCAACCGACAAACGAAACCCAACGCTACACGCGAACGGACCGCTTTACGGCGCTCCTGAGATTAGCGCGGATTACTTGCCGGTTCTCGATCCAGTGCGCAACACAACAAGCCGCGTGGCCGTTCCCGTTCGAGACCCGAATACTCCGTTCGCCGCGCCGCAAAGCGGTATTACGGCTTCGGCGTACTGGGGAGAGGAAGCGATCTGGAACAGCAAGGCAAATGTTCACAATCCCATGCTGGATGAGAAAGGGCGCGTCTGGTTCACGTCCAAAATCCGTGGGACCGACAATCCCGCCTTCTGCAAACAGGGCTCGACGCATCCTTCTGCGGCCGCATTCCCTGTCACCCAATCGGGCCGTCAGCTTGCTGTCTACGATCCGAAAACGAAGAAGGTCACGCTGATCGATACGTGCTACAGCACACACCACCTGCAATTCGCAAAGGATGCGAATAACACGCTCTGGACGTCCAGCGGTGGCGGTGGTGATGTTGTCGGTTGGCTGAACGTGAAGATGTTCGATGAGACCGGCGATGAACAGAAATCGCAGGGTTGGACGTCGCTTGTCCTCGATACGAACGGCAACGGTAAGCGCGACGCGTACGTCGAGCCCGATCAACCGGTCGATCCGATGAAGGATAAGCGAATCTCCGGTTCATTCTACGGAGTGACTGTCAATCCGGCGGATGGTTCCGTTTGGGGAACGATCCTCGGTTTTCCAGGTAAGATTGTCCGAATCGCCCCAGGGTCGGATCCTGCCAAGACCGCGCTCGCTGAAGTCTACGAATTGCCTTGGGACAATCCGAAAGCGTCGGTTCAGGGCTTCTCGCCGCGCGGACTCGATATCTCGAGCGACGGCGTCGTTTGGGCACCACTTGCCAGCGGCCATTTCGCAAGCTTCGATCGTCGTAAATGCAAGGGACCGCTGAACGGTCCGACTGCGACAGGTCAGCATTGTCCCGAGGGCTTTACGCTGTACACGATGCCAGGCCCGCCGATCAAAGGCGCGGAAGATCTAGGTAGTGCCGAAGCGAGCTATTACTCATGGGTCGATCAGTTCGACACGTTCGGCCTCGGCAAGAACACCCCAATCGCGACCGGCAACGAAATGGGCGGCCTGCTCGCTCTGCAAAACGGTAAATGGGTTGTACTGACTGTTCCGTACCCGTTGGGTTTCTATGCAAAGGGACTCGACGGACGCATCGATGATGCGAAAGCAGGCTGGAAAGGCAAAGGCCTTTGGACAACGTACGCTACTCGCGCGCCATTCCATACGGATACGGGAAAAGGCACCACGAGTAAGGTTGTGAAATTACAGTTGAGGCCTGATCCACTCGCGAAGTAAGTACGAAAGGAGAATTTAAAATTGGACGAATCCTGCACCTCAAATCCGAAATCCGAAATTTCAGATTGGACTGCCTAGTTCTGGCATGTGGCGGGTCCAATTTGCTATTTCGGATTTCGGATTTGAGGTGCAAGATTCGTCCAATCTCAAATTTTTCTCTTAGTCTCCGAAACTCACGCTAGGCTCAGGGACCCCCTTTGCTCCTCGGAGCCACAACTGCAACTGCTCCAGATAAAGGTACAAAACCGGGGTGATGTACAGCGTCAGAAGCTGAGAGACCACAAGACCACCGACAACCGCCAAGCCGAGCGCCTGGCGGGCATCGCCGCCTTCTCCATAACCAAGCGCGACGGGCAAAGTACCAAACAGCGCTGCCATTGTCGTCATCATGATGGGACGGAAACGCAGGATGCATCCGCGATAAATCGCTTCCGCAGGACTGAGACCTTCTCGCTGCGCTTGAATGGCGAAGTCGATCATCATGATCGCGTTTTTCTTCACGACACCAAAAAGCATGATCAGTCCGACGAAGGCATAGAGATCCAGTTCCTTGTGAAAGAGAACCAGAGTCAGCAGTGCGCCGAAAAC
>Ga0126369_10003932_pt1 | contig 10824 bp, 11 predicted proteins | sample PanSoiMetaPlot_1_FD_109646 | JGI IMG/M metagenome (GOLD analysis project Ga0126369, IMG submission 109646) | Tropical forest soil microbial communities from Panama - MetaG Plot_1 | ecosystem: Environmental > Terrestrial > Soil > Tropical forest > Bulk soil | place: Panama | collected 2016-02-17
AATCTCACGGGCAGGCGTATTGTCCTTCAGACTGACGAAAATTGTCGTCACGCCAGTGCGCGTAAAGCTGCGCAAAAAATCGAGTTTGGGTGTTTCCTGCAGAGTGCGCTCGAGTCGCTCGGTGACCTGCTTGAGCATGTCCTCGACGCTCGCGCCGGGCCATGCGGCCTGCACGATCATGGTCTTGATGACAAAGGAGGGGTCTTCGTTGCGTCCGAGCCGCACGAACGCGAAAAGCCCGGCCACGACAGCCACTATCATCAAATAGACAGTCAGCGATCGGTTCTTGAGTGCCCATTCCGAGAGGTTGAAGCCCATGTCATGGCTCCGACCCGAGGAGACGGACCTTCTGGCCCGGATGCAACGCTTGCACTCCGGCGGTGACGACGACCTCGCCGGTGGTAAGCCCGCCAGAGACGGCGACCCGCGCCGGGTCGTATCGCAACACTTCAATGTTGCGAATTGAGACTGTTTTGTTTGCCGGATCGACGATCCAGACGGCAGGCTCGCTGTTGAATTTCGTCAGCGCACTTGCGGGGATGTTTATGATGGCTCCGGAATCGATCTCGGCTCGTCCCGTCACGGTCGCGCCAAGGCGCATGGCTTCCGGGGGATTGTTCAAACCGATCTTGACCGCGAAAGTGCGCGTGACAGGGTCAGCCTGAGGCGCAATTTCACGCACGCGGCCAGTCGTAGTTATTCTCGGGTCGTCGGTAAGGCTTACGGTGATGCGCGCGTCACTCGGCACTGAGCGTAGGAGTTGCGCCGGCACATCGAACACCCCATCCCGGCCATCCTTGCGCGCTACTCGTAGGATCATCTGACCCGCCTGCACGACTTCGCCGGCGCCGGGACCGACCGCGGTAACAACGCCGGGTGCGTCCGCTCGGAGTTCTGTGAAGCTGAGTTGATCTTCGGCGGTCTTTAGTTGCGCTTCGGCAGCATCGACCTGCGATGTCGCGGTTTGTAGCGCCTGCGTGGCTTGATCGTGGTTAGCGCGCGTCGTCCAGCCTTGCTTCAGCAGCGTATCCTGCCTCTCGAAATGATTGCGGGCTTGTGTCAATTGACCCTGTGCTGCAACGAGATTCGCTTGCGCCGCGCGCAGGGCGTTGCGCTCATTCTGCGATTCGAGGCGGGACACGACCTGGCCGGCTTCAAGTCGATCACCAAGTTTTCTGTCGTTCTCGATCACGCGTCCTGAGATACGGAAAGCGAGGGTCACCTCATCTTCCGCTTCGACCCGGCCGGTCAATGTGATGGGTGCGCCGGCCTCCCGTTTCTCGACTGTCGCCGTGCGGACGGGACGGGGTTGTGGCGCGGAGGTCTCTGTTTGCGGCGAACAGCCTGCAACGCTGGCCGATAACAACAAGGCGGCCAGGGCTAGTCGCGCTTCGCTGCTCCTTGCCCTCGTATGATCAATGCATACAGGCATGGTCGAGCTTTTCCTTTGGATTGGATCAAAAATATACCGCCTCGATAAGTGGATTTTCGAGGTATTCAGATCAGCGTTCGTTGAGGGTATCGCAGTATCGAGGTCCTACATATTGGACCTCGGTCCCATCGTCCCGTTATCGAAAAACCGGCTCCAATGAGCGGGTGGGCAACCGAAGGTCATATCGATAAAATAAAAGGCGCCCGTGGGACCTCGGTCCAATTTGTTGAAGCAGTCTGGTCCGTGTAGATCGCCTCTGTCCACATCAGGGATTGGTCTTGCCCGGGGGGCACTCGTGTTGAGATCTGTTCGTACATTCGCGTTCGGCCTGGTTTTAGCAGCGGCGGCAATCGCCGCTGAAGCCGCTTCGCCATCACACGCGGCGACTGGTTCGGTGCGCATAACAATCTCCAGAGGACAGTTCATTTTTGGCAATGGCAGCGGCACGCTGCACTTCCAAAATAGACGCTATCCGCTTCGGGTCGGCGGCGTCAGCGTCGGACCTGTCGGTGCCGCGGGCGTGGATCTCTTCGGACGCGCCTATCACATGCGGACAGCGGCAAGCATTCATGGAACTTATTCAGCCGTCGTGACCAACGCTGCCAGCGGCGCAAAAATCGTGCGCCTGCAGAATTGGCAGGGTGTCGTTCTCGAACTGCGTGGCCGCAGTGGCGTCAAGCCATCAGTTGATCTCAACGGGCTACAAATTTCCTTGCGCTAACGGCGGGTGTTTAGAGATCACCAGCAACGCCAGACAGAGCGCACGACCGGACGGCCGAAACGCCAGACTCGAACCGGCACCCAGCCGCAGCGTGGGCCACCCGCATACATATAAGGGTTGCCCCAGCCAGGTCCCCAGCCAGGTCCCCAGCCCCAGCCTGGTCCGACACCCCAGGCAAATGCGGGGGCAAAGCCTACGGCGAAGGCCGGGCCCCAACCCCATCCGCCACCACGCCAGCCGCCCCAACCGCCACCCCACCCGCCACCGTGCCAGCCGCCTCCATGCCAACCCCCGGCCCAACGCGCTTCGGCGTTGCTGGGCGCGAAGGCAAAAAGGCTGGCGATCAGCGCGAGACCTGCGAAAAACTTCACAACTTTCGACATCAATGCACCTCTAAAAACTCGTGGCTTGTGCATTCAGCCGCGGTCGTGGCCGCCGCACAGAATTGGCGCGAACATCGCGCGTGAGCCTTGGTGCGACAATTGGACCTAGGGCCATGGCGCAGAATGTAGCGTTCGAGCGCAAACATTAAAAAATTTCAATTGCGGCGAAAGGCTGCCGTAATGCGCGCTTGCCTATCTATCACGCGATCACTCTGAGACCTCAAAAAGTCCCTATGGAGAACGAAAACATGACTCAGATATTGCGTGGCTCATTGCAGCGCACGACTTCGTCGGCACGGCGCTTGGTGCTTCTGGCATCGGTCGCCGGAATTGTTGTTGCCGCGGTTGCCTCCGGTCCGTCGAACTTCAACGGATTGAGCCCGCTTTCTTTGGCCACGCCGGCGCATGCGGACAGCGTGCAGCCAGTCGCCGGATTTGCCGACATCGTCGAAAAGGTCAAGCCCGCCGTGATCTCGGTCCGCGTCAAAATCGATGAAACGGCAACAAATGGTATGGGCGAGGGCGACGAGAATAACACAATGCCGCAGCTCCCAGGCGGCCTCGACAAATTCTTCGAGCAATTCGGCCGCCCCGGAATGCGCCAGGGAATGCCCCAAGGAATGCCGCACAATAAGCGTGCCGTAACCGGCGAGGGATCCGGTTTTTTCATCTCCGCTGATGGCTATGCGGTGACCAACAATCATGTGGTCGATCATGCCAAGACTGTTCAGGTGACGACCGACGACGGCACCATCTACAAGGCCAAAGTTGTTGGAATCGACGATAAGACAGACCTTGCCCTGATCAAGGTCGAAGCTGACAAGAGCTTCCCCTTTGTGAAGTTCGCCGACCGCGATCCGCGAGTCGGAGATTGGGTCGTGGCCGTCGGCAATCCGTTTGGTCTCGGTGGCACCGTGACGGCCGGCATCGTTTCCGCCCGCGGACGCGACATCGGCTCCGGCCCCTATGACGACTACATCCAGATCGACGCGCCCATCAACAAGGGCAACTCGGGCGGACCGGCCTTCAATATGGAAGGCAATGTGATTGGTGTTAACACTGCGATCTTTTCGCCGTCTGGCGGCTCGGTCGGAATCGGTTTTGACATTCCGGCTGATACCGCAAAGACCGTCGTGGCTCAGCTCAAGGAGCACGGTTACGTCAATCGCGCGTGGCTCGGCGTACAGATCCAGCCCGTCACAGCGGAAATCGCCGACAGCCTTGGCCTGAAAAAAGCTGAAGGTGCGATCGTCGCCGAGCCGCAAGCCGACAGCCCGGCACTAAAAGCCGGCATAGCGGCGGGTGACGTGATCACCGCACTCAATGGTGCGCCGATCAAGGACTCTCGCGATCTCGCCCGCAAGGTTGGCACGATGACCCCCGGCACCAACGTCAAAGTGACATTGGCACGCAAGGGCGAAGTCAAGACCATCGACCTCACCCTCGGCAAAATGCCCAGCCAACAGCAGGCAAAGGCCGACACGGACACGGGCAATTCCAAGGATGGCTCTCCACGACTTGGTCTTAGCCTTGCACCGGCCAAGGAAGTCGCCGGTTCGGGCGAGCAGGGTGTCGCAGTAGTTCAAGTCGATCCGAACGGGCCGGCAGCCGAGCGCGGCATGAAGACCGGCGACGTGATCCTGGACGTCGGCGGCAAGACCGTGGCGAATGCGGCCGACGTGCGCAAGGCACTCAATGAAGCGCGTGCGGCGGGCAAGAACGCGGTGCTGATGCGGGTGAAAACTGCTGAAGCGGTACGGTTCATTGCGCTTCCGATTGGAAAGGCCTGAGTACAAGAAGCCTTTCATCGGATGTTTGCGTAAAGCGACTGGAGGGACGGCACCAACCCGTCCCTCTTTTTATTTCGGGTCGGCCTCTTTGTCGTGTCCCGACAGGAGCAACGCGATCCAATGCGTGGATTCGTGCCTATCACAGATTGCGAGGATCGCGATCACGATAGGCGCACCGATGAATGCCCCGGAAATTCCCCAGAGAAAGCTCCAAAAGAATACGGCGAAAAGGACGACGAACGGGGAAATGGACAGGGTTGCACCCGCCATTCGAGGTTCGAGATAACTGCCGGTGAAGAATTGGATGAAATTCAAACAGGCAAACACAGCGAGGCTCAGTTCCCACGATCCGGTCTGGACGAGAGCGAAAAGTGTCGGGAACAGAGTTGCGATCAGTGGACCGATAAAGGGAATGTAGTTGAATACAAACGCGATGATGCCCCATGCCGTGGCTAGCTCGATGCCGGCGGCGAGGGCGAAACTCCAAACGATCAGGCCGGTGACAATACTCATGATCGTTCGTACAACCATGTATTTCTGAAACTTGTCTGCAATATCCTCGCTGGCGCTGAGCAGCGAACGTCGCAATTCCGGATTTTTCAGGCGTTCGATATTTCTGCGGGTGACGTCAACTTCGAGTAACCCGAGGACGATGAAGGCAAATGCAATGACGATGAACGATATGAGGCGGTAGCCACGACCGCCGATTTCGCGCGCGGCTCCTATCATCCAGCTCGGGTTGTAACTGTCGGCCACGAGACTCGTGATAGAGATGCCATGTTCATCAAGCCATTCCGTTGCCTGAACGTAGAGTGCTTGAAAGCGGTCATTGTTGTTGACGAGCCACTCGACAACGTGGCTCAACCCCCAGACGACCGTGAAGGCGAGCGCCACAATAACAAAGAGCGTCACGGCGATGGTGACCACAAGGGCAAGCAACTTTGGAATTTTGGCCTGGAGAGCGCGCTGCAATGGCCATGCAATGGCGATGGTAAATATCGCGAAGCTCACCGGCGCAAAAATGTCATGAGAAAAATACAGTCCGATGCAAACAAGAACGACGGCGCAGAGCAGAAGGAGCACGCGTATTTCGCGATCTCGCCTCATGGTCCAGAACTTAAGCGTGTTCTTCGCCATCAAGGTAAGGAAACTCAACTGAAGCCGTGGTTGTGCGAAGCAGCAGCCAAAGTCCGATCATGAGGACCGCAATCTCAACGAACATGGTGAGGAGGAGGGCCATGAGACTGAATATATCGGCGGCGGACACCCAGCTCGCCGGACCTCCCGACGTGGTTTGGATGACCGGAATGCCAGCCTGGGGCGCGCGCAGAAAATAAATGAGCAGCTGGGCAACCTCGAAAAACATCACCAGCATCGAGAACACGATACCGATTGCGCTCGCCATGACCCCGATCCAAACAGTTCGTTGCAGGGACTCTTCCGTTGGACGCCGCGCAGGATCGCTAAGCCGTCTGGCGATACGCGTGTAGCGATAAAACCAGACCGTAGTGAAGGCCAGCACCAAAAGACTGGCGATTGTCAGGAATTGGATCAGCGGAAAGCCGCTACGCGTTCCGGCCGGACGTGCAGACCCAAATACGACTGCGTAGAAAATGAGGGCCATGGGGATCGCGCCAATCGCAATCTGCATCCAGAAGCCAACCCGGCCCAGGCGTGCAAAGGCCCGCGCCAGGCTGTCGGTTGCCGACGGCGTCAAGCTTTTTTGAAGCTCCTTCAGCATTTGTAACTCGGATGTCGCGCCGCGATGAGCAATATTATATCAACAGGGCCGGCCGGATTATCGTTGGCCTTTGGGGCAATCGTATTTTCCCGGCCATCGCGAATAGCTTCCAATCCACGGTTTGGGAGATTCAGGTGACCGAGCCAGACTTAGGACGAACTCAGGCGCGAAGGTCCTCGCGACAGTGGGTGAAATACGCTATCACGCTATTTCTGCTCGCCGCCGTCGTTGTGACCGGTGCGCTGTCGTTTCATTCCCGCACCGAATGGTGGCAAAAATATCTGAATTATATCGCAGGAACCTGATTGCGGCCGTTAGAACCTGCAATGCGATCGTGGACTTCACCGCGCCAGCATTCAGCCTGGTTTCGATGAACTCCCGTGTGAAGGCCGAGGAGGTACCCCGAGGTTGAGGCGAGGCTTCCTGTCCAAATCTCTCAGTTGGCTCATCAGGGGAATATGGTTTGTTTGCCGGGTCCTGCTCATTACATGGGCGGTCTTGGCCATCTACTATTCGAACCTGCCGTTCACTGGATTGCGTCTTGCGTTGGCGATATCCTTTGCAGCACTTGCAATATGGCTGCTCTGGAAAGCGCGCAGACCGCACGCGTCTCTGCTTTTCATCGGATTATTTCTGGGCGTGGTCGCCTGGTGGGCATTTATTCCCCCCTCCCACGATCGGCCCTGGCGCCCGGAAGTCGCGGTCATGCCGCGGGCGACCATTAATGGCGACCGCGTGCATATTACCGGCGTACGAAATTTCGAATATCGCAGCCTGAGTGATTTTACGCCTCACTATGAGGAACGCGACCTGCAGTTGTCGCACCTGACCGGCCTTGATTTTTTCGTCTCTTATTGGAGCGAAGGGCCAGTTGGGCACACGTTCCTGAGCTTCATCTTCGATAACGCCGAGCCGTTGAGCATCTCCATTGAGACGCGGCCGGAAGTGGGAGAGGGTTTCGATCCTCTCGCTTCCCTCTTCAAGCAGTTCGAGTTGATTTACGTGGTCGGCGACGAACATGACATTGTGCGCGTGCGCACAAATTATCGCAAAGAGACGGTTTATCTGTATCATCTCAACTCAACGCCCGACGCCGTACGGCGGCTGTTCATGATCTACTTGAATCGGATCAACGAACTGGCCGATCGGCCGGAGTTTTATCACCTGCTGAGCAACAGCTGCACGATCAACATCATTCGTTACGCGAACGCCGCCGGTAGAGCCGGCAGGTTTGACATTCGTCACCTGCTCAACGGTCTCATCGACAGCTATCTCTATCATTCGGGTCGGGTCAACACGACGCTGGATTTCGATGAACTAAGGCGGCGCTCCCTGATCAACGGGGTTGCAGAGGCAGCCGATAATGCACCCGATTTCTCAGAGCGTATTCGGGCCTCACTGCCGCAGGCGACACGTTAAGCGCAGGAGTTCCGTGTTTGTGAGCGAAAACAGGTTCAGTGGCGGCCGCGGAGCCAAAACATGACCGACTAGATGATTTCTGACTCGAACCGCCGGGTTTTGCTATCCTACCGAAATGTTACTCAACCGCGTAAAAAACAGTCACCGCGTCATCGGTCTTCTCATTGTGATGATTGCGTCGCTGTTCGGTCTGTTATTGCTGCCGCCGATTCCGCAAGATCAGAACTACCACGACTTCGCCGATCAGCGGACGCTCCTCGGCATACCGAATTTTTGGAATGTCGTTTCCAATTTTCCTTTTATCCTTGTCGGAGCGGCGGGATTGTGGCCCCTCCGTCGCGATCCGGCGATCGTCATTCTTTTTTTGGGCATCCTGCTGACCGGATTTGGGTCGGCTTATTATCATTTCGATCCGGATGACAGCACGCTGTTCTGGGACAGGTTGCCGATGGCGGTCAGCTTCATGGCGATACTTGCCTTTGCGATCGAGGAGCGCGTGGACGCAAAGGCCGGGGCCATTATGTTGTGGCCGCTGGTCGCGGTTGGCGTGTTCAGCCTGTATCTGTGGCGCTGGACCGGAGACCTGCGGCTCTATGGCTGGGTGCAGTTCTTCCCCTGCGTGGCGGTGCCGCTGCTCTTTCTTCTTTTCCCGTCGAAATACACCGGCACATCCTATTGGTTCATCGCCGCGGCGCTATTTGCGCTCGCGAAACTCTTCGAGTTTTATGATGACGCGGTCTATTCGGTCGGGTCCATTCTGAGCGGCCATACCTTCAAGCATTTTGCTGCAGCCGGCGCATGTTTTGCGCTTCTCAGATATTTTCAGACACGCCGACCCATTCCGGCCGCGAGTCAGGGAATGAAGACCAGGAACAGGAAAGTCGCAAACACAATGAGATGAACGAGTCCGGCGAGGATATTGGTCCGCCCCGAGCCGAAGGTGAGCAGGCTCAAGAAGAGTGTCAACGCGAGCAGCAAGGTGTCCCGTTCCGAAAGGCCGATTTCAATCTGCTTTCCAATAAAGACGTTGGTGATCGCGACGGCCGGGATTGTTAGGCCGATCGTCGCCAAAGAGGAGCCCAAAGCGAGATTGAGGCTCTTCTGAAGTTCATTGCCTAAGGCGGCGCGGACGGCCGTAATGCTTTCCGGCGCCAGGACCACAACGGCGATGACAATGCCCGCGACGGCCGGCGGGGCTCCGATGTGGGACAGGCCAATCTCCAAAATGGTCGCAAACTTTTTTGCGATCAGGATGACTCCACACAGCGCCACCAGAAGCAGGGCGGCACTTATCACAACCGCTTTGTTAGATGGATAACTGTGATCGTCGTTGGGCGCAGTGCCTGAATCCGCACGAAAGTAATCGGTGTGCCGGTATGTTTGAATAAACAAGAACCCTACATACAGAATGGTCGTGATGATGCTGAAAAAGACCAGTTGTGCGTTCGAGAAGTAAGGTCCAATTGCCGTGGCCGTATAGTTTGGGAGCACAAGTGTCAGAATTGAAAGTGCCCCGAGGACGCTCAGATAGATACTCGCACCGGACGCCTGAAAATCCTGCTCATGGTGGCGCAACCCGCCCCAGAGAATGCACACTCCCACCAGGCCATTGCACACGATCATGATAACGGCGAATACCGTGTCGCGGGCGAGTGCAGGCGAGCTTCCCGGCGTCAGGACGATCGATTCGATCAGAGCGACCTCAATAATCGTGACCGCCAATGTTAAAACGAGAGTGCCGAACGGCTCTCCGACGCGATGTGCGACAACGTCAGCGTGATAAACGGCCGCGAAAACCGCCCCAAACATGATGACGACCATTGCCGCTGATAGCGAAAGCGAGAAAGGCGAGGGCGGTTGCACGCCGGCGTCAAAGCCGATGACTGGCGCCAGCAATACAAATGCGATTGCCAGGAAGGGAAAGGCGATCGTCGTTGACGGTGGGATTGCTTTCGCAGCCATTAGCTGTGCAGCGCTTGAGAAGGAGTAGGTTGTTGTGAGCCTAACCCGCGATAATCAGATGCTCAAAAGGATTCTGAGCTTACGTGCTTTAGCTGTCGCGCGCCTGCCAAGCCATACGGCCGAGGGCAGCACCTTCGCAGATCAGTTCAATGCCAAGCAGAACGCCGAGAACCCAGATGGCTGCGACCGGGGTGTTGGCCCAAAGATAAAACGCCAACAGAATTCCGACTATTCCGCTGGCAAAAACCCAGGTCCAGTTTGGAAAAGGCCGGATTGTCAGCGAAAAAATCACCTTGGAAATGCCCTCAACCATAAAGAACACAATCAGCAGGAGCGTGAGAGTCAGCAGACCGGCTTCCGGATTACGCAAGAAGAGAATCCCAACCATGACGGACAAAACGACAGACACAAGCTGAAGCCAGAAATGCGGCACGTAGCGAGCGTCAATGAGGCTGATCGCTTGCAATATGCCGCTGATGATCAAGAGCCAGCCAAGGAAGGCGACAACTGCAACCGACGATATGGCGGGAAAAATCAAAGCAAAGATGCCAGCGAGGATCATGAGTCCGCTTTGTACAAGATACCAGAACGAGTGCCGCTTTATCTTTTCGCGCATTGCCTCCCGTATGACCTGGGCGGCGGCTTCGACTGACATCGATGGCGAAGACATGCGAGTTGCCGTAGGAAGGGGCGAAGGCGTTCATTCATATCATCGGATCTGGTGCCGGGCCGTCTATTGGGCCGAGGTCCAATTGGGCCCGATGGGGCTTGATGTAAATTCACCCTGCCAGACGACAGACGAGGGGAAGCCATATGACGTATTGGCGGATGGCGCTTATCGCTGCAGTGGCCCTGCTGTCGACCGAAGTCGCGGCGCAAACCGAAATTTCACACCGTTCTTTGATTGCAAAGTGCAACGCGCAATTTCGAAAATGCAACAGTCATTGCAACCTTGTGTATGAAAGAGGGCCGGCACACCGATCCTGTCGTGCTAGGTGCAAAGATACATTGTATGTTTGTGAAGCAAAGCCCCGCTAGCGGGATGGCTTGTGACCGGGTCCCTTGCAGGGCCAGTCTACCCCTCTTGATCTCCGCCACGATGCTCTCGACGCGGTGACAGCGCGGGCACTCAAACGTCCGTTTTTCATAACCGAGCTTTTTCATGCTCAGCCTCGGCATTCCACAGACCCGCATTGGGGATTGCGGATCCTTTGGCAGTTCGGGAATCTTGAGCTTCACCATAGCGATGTGTCGCCCCATGCAGGGGGACGGCGGGTGTAAAAAGCGGAAACAGGCTGAATGATAACTGAAACTTAGTATCCGGGGATGAAGATATCCGTGTGGGGGCTGGGCACCCGGCTTCCATAGCGGATGCC
>Ga0126369_10003934_pt1 | contig 10821 bp, 8 predicted proteins | sample PanSoiMetaPlot_1_FD_109646 | JGI IMG/M metagenome (GOLD analysis project Ga0126369, IMG submission 109646) | Tropical forest soil microbial communities from Panama - MetaG Plot_1 | ecosystem: Environmental > Terrestrial > Soil > Tropical forest > Bulk soil | place: Panama | collected 2016-02-17
AAAGGAGCAGTGGTTGGCAGTTTCGCTCTCAACTCTAACGTAGGCGGCGGTTACCTTCTGGAGGATGGTACGTACACCGTCATCGATTTCCCAGGTGCGACATTTTCGTACCCGACGGGCATTAGTGGGACGGGCGTGATTGTGGGAAACTATCAGGATAATCCAGAGTACGGCGGCTACGTGCTGCAAAATGGAGTTTTTCACAAAGTGCTGGTCCCTGGCGCAATTTTCACTTATGTATTTGGGATCAATGATCAGAACGTCATCGTCGGTTCTTACGAGGATAGCAGCCTGACGTGGCACGGCTTCACTGCGCACAAGTAGAGCTTCTACAATTTCAGCTTCATTGCTTCGCACCCCTCAATCAGCTACAAATGAGGGACTGCGATGGACGCGCCCACAGCCACTCCGCCTGAAAGAGAAACCAAAAGGAACAGTTTTCTTCGCTGGTGGGCGACGGCGCGCACATCTTTCTTCTGGATCCTGCTGATTGCATTTTCAGTCCGCGTAGCCACCATTCTTATCAGCCACAGCTACAAGTTTCGTACGAACGACGACAACTTTAGTTTCGGTTGGGAAATGGGCCGCGTAGGACGGTCACTGGCGGCGGGAGAAGGTTTTAGTAGCCCGTTCAATCTGAAGACCGGGCCGACTGCCTGGGAGCCGCCGCTGTATCCGTTTCTGATCGCTGGCGTGTTCAAGGTATTCGGCATCTACACGCGCGCGTCCGCGTTAGTCTTGCTTCTCATCAATAGCGTCTTTTCTACACTCACCTGCATTCCTGTATTTCTCATAGCCAGACGAACCTTCGGTGAGCGGGTGGCAGTCGCCTCCGTATGGACCTGGGCCTTGCTGCCTTACGTGACGTACTGGTGCACACGCTGGGTGTGGGAGACAAGTTTTTCGACGATGTTGCTCACCGTGCTGGTCTGGCTAACGCTGGTAATGGCAGAGCGCGAGGGATTCACGCAGTGGTTTGAATACGGGGCGTTTTGGGGAATCGCCGCGTTAAGTAATACGTCCGTTCTGGCCTTCCTGCCTGTATCGGGCTTGTGGATCTGGTATCACCGTTGGAGACTGGGCAAACGATCACTTGGCGGGGTGGTACTGGCATCCGCGGTCTTCTTCGTTTTCATCACTCCGTGGCTCTATCGTAACTATCGCACTTTCGGGCAGGTTATTTTTCTGCGATCGAATTTTGGCGCTGAGCTTCGCCTTGGCAACGGGCCTGGTGCAGATGGAACGTGGATGGAGTACTTGCATCCGACGCAAAACGTGCACGAGATGCGCCGCTACATGCAAATGGGCGAGTTGGGATATGTGGCGACGCGCAAGAAAGAAGGTGAGGAGTTTATCCATGCCGACTTCGGTCGTTTCTTGGGCTTGGATCTGAAGCGATTCATCTATTACTGGGCCGGGGCCCCGAGGCTTTCTAACATCCCGCAACTGGCGCAGGTGAAGAATTCACTTTTTCTCACGACATCCATACTTTGTTTCTGGGGACTGGCGAGGGCGATTCGCAAGGGAAAGCCCGGCGCCTGGCTGCTGTTTCTGCTTTTGCTCTTCTATCCATTGGTGTACTACATCACCTTTCCCCATCCGCGGTATCGTCACCCCATTGATCCCGAGATCGGGATGATAGGGATTTTCCTATTATCCGAGGCGGAGTTAAGACGCAAGCCGCGTCTTTCTTAGTCCATTAACGCAATTCCTCTCGTCAGTGGCCGCTCAACGATTCGTTCCCTGAATAAGCGAGCGCATCCTAGCCGTTTGGCGGATGCGATCATTTTGCGTCTGCTTCATTCTGAAAATATCGATTGGAAATCTTGGATGTATTGGAGGAACCGTGTCATCCATTGTTGCGGAATTTTCGAAAGAACTCTCAGGATTTGCAGAGGGCGCCGAAAGATCGGTGCTTGCCGTATGGGCACGCCATCGCCTTCCATCGAGCGGAATTTACTGGCGACAGGGCGTTGTCGTCACGGCCGAGCACGCGGTGAAGCGCGATGACGAAATCAGCATCCTTCTTGGGCAAGGCAAAAAGACGGTGGCGAAGCTTGCCGGCCGTGATCGGGTAGCAGACATAGCGGTCTTGAAGGTAGAGGATAGCAACGACGTTGCCGTGCCTGCTTTCACGGACTCATCGAGCCTCAAGCTGGCACAGATTGTTCTCGCGCTTGGGCGTACTCGCACCGGAAATCTTGTGGCCAGTGCCGGCATTATCGGAGGACTGAGCGAGCAAACCAGCACCGGGCGCAGCGTTAGAATCGACCGAAATATTCGCCTTGACCTCAGGTTGTACCCGGGTTTTTCAGGGGGTCCATTGCTAGGAAGCGACGGCAAGATCGTGGGAATGAATACAAATGGTCTGGGCCGTGGACGTCCGATCACGATACCGGTCAGTACCGTGGATCGAACTGTGAATGAAATTCTGGAGAAAGGCTACATCGCGCGACCCTACCTGGGAGTTGCAGTACAACCGGTAATACTGCCGGATTCTCTACGCACCAAGGTGAGGCCCGGTACGCGCGGCGGACTCATGGTGTTGCACGTGGAAAGCGGAGGACCAGCCGACAAAGCCGGAATCCTGATGGGTGACACGATCGTCGAATTAAGTGGGAAGCCTGCGCTTGATCTGGAAGACCTCCATGACTTGCTCAGTTTCACGAAAGCGGGAGAAAGTTTGGAGGCTGCCATCATCCGATCAAACACAGTCCTGCAAGTGAAACTAACTGTAGGCGAGCGGCCGGCACGGTAGGACCCTGCATGACGGTACGCAATCGAGACGGAACGGTGAGGATTCTGCTCGTCGCCACCAGGATTGCGCGCCAAGAGGCACTCGAGGGTCTGATCAAAAGCATTCCAGGACTCAGGTTGGCTGGCAGCCTTCAGGTCGCCGTCCGGGTTCCACAGCATGTTCGCGAACTCAGTGCGGACGCGATCCTGATTGACGTGGATCAGCCGAACGCATCAGTACTTGAAATCCTACAGTCAACCGGGATTCCGGCGGTCGTGCTCGTCGATGACCCCGAGGCGCAATGGACAGCGCAGGCCATTCGATCCGGTGCGCAGGCCATCTTGTCACGCGATTCGAATAAGGAAGAAATCGTGCATGCGATGGAGGCGGTTCTAGGCAACAATGTCCTGCTTGATATCGAAACTGCTAGAAGCATGGCAACTCACATTCGGCCATGGATACAAGAACCAAGCGAATTTCTGGAAGAACTCACTGCACGTGAAAGTGAAGTTCTGGGCATGCTGGCGGAAGGATTGGGGAACCGCGAAATGGGATCGTTGTTGGGCATATCCGAACATACGGTGAAGTTTCATGTGGCTTCGATTCTTGAGAAACTAGGTGCTGCCACGAGAACCGAGGCGGTCACTCTTGGCATCCGCCGGGGGCTCATCCTCATATAGTTGCCAAGCACGCCTTTTACACTCACGAAACCACATCTGCCCCGTCTAAGCCATGACGACGGAGGAAGCCATGAACTCCCAACGCAAAATCTCCACGTGGACAGGGGCAATCCTGGGATCTTTGTGCGCACTGGTCCTGGTTGGACAGTTGTACGCAGTCGAACATCCGGGACAACTGACCGAAGAATTTCATCAGACCTATCCGTTGGCGGCAAATGGCCGCGTGAGCCTGGAGAATATCAACGGTCCCGTCCACATCAATGCCTGGGACCGCAATGAAGTAAAGGTCGATGCGGTCAAATACGCCCGCTCGAAAGAGCGACTCGACGAGGCAAAGATAAGAGTCGAAGCGCAGAGTGATAGCGTCCACATTCACACGGAATATCCTCATCAGACCCAGACGTTCACCGATGATGATCGCGACAATCCCGCGAGCGTGGAATACACGTTGACCGTACCCCGGAAAGCCGAATTGGACAAAATCGAATTGATCAACGGAGCTCTCGATGTAAACGGTACTACGGGCGAGGTGCGGGCTTCGTGCATCAATGGTCGGTTGCGTGCCGGTGGCCTGGGAGGGCGCGTGAGGCTCTCCACGGTGAATGGTCCGCTGGATGTGGCGTTTGCCTCACTCGAGGGAACATCCATTGATCTGGAATCGGTGAACGGAAGTTTGCGCCTGACTCTGCCTTCCGACGCCAAGGCCGAAATCGAAGCTTCTACCGTGCATGGCGGGATAGAGAATGACTTTGGATTGAGAGTAGTAAATCACCGATATGTCGGCCACGATCTCGACGGGCAACTTGGCGGTGGTGGTACACGCATTCGACTGAACAACGTGAACGGAAGGATTGAGGTTCGCCACGCGAACGACAATCGTACGTTGAGTCCGGCTACGAACACCAGTAGTCATCGCGACGATGATCGCGACGACGATGACGATGATGGGGACTCGATTTAACCGCAGCTTAAGGATTGTCGGATTTACGAATTTCCGAATTGGAAGCTTAATTAAATTTCGGATTGAGGATTGCAGATTTCAGATTTGAAGGTAGCCGTTCAAATCTTCGATCTGCAATCGTAAAACCCTTGAATCCTAACTCCGTCAATCCGGCAATTCAGCAATCCGTCAATCCCTGTAATTCAGTAGATCGTGTATCCGGGCGCGGCATTGCGCACATCTGGCTTCGACGCCATGAGCAACAGTGCGCCTGTCAACTTAAACGCTCTTAAGTCTTCGATACTGTTGAAGGATTTCGTCTTGTAATCATCCGGTGTGGGCGTGTCGTCGGGAATTTGTACGGCTTCCACCTTCTCGAATGCATGCTTCTTCAGCAATTCGACGTACTCCGCAGAAGAGCGGACATGGACCGGAACCTTGAGCTTATCGACCCACTGCAGCGAGTATGGATTGTCCTTGTACAGGTTGATCAGGATAAACAGGCGGCCACGAGGAGCCATCACTCGAAATAACTCGGCCAGCGCTCGGTCCTGATCGGAGTAGTAATAGAAGGATTCGACGGAAAGGATTTTGTCAAAGAAGTTCTCTTCCCAGGGAATCTGCTGAGCGGAGCCCCAAACATAAAGAATGTTTTCAAAATCCTTGGATAGGACCCGGGCCTGGCGAATCATCTCATCCGAAATATCAATCCCAACCACCTGGCCAAAGCCTTCGGGACCTTCTGCAACCAAGCGCGCCAACAGTCGAGTGGCCCATCCTGAACCGCATCCGAGGTCCAGCACGCGTTCTCCAGGACGCAGGTCCATTCGGCGAATGGTCTTCGAGGTAATGTCGAGATGATGTTGCTCCATCTTCTCGCCCTCGCCAGCCTCAGCCCAGCGGTTGAATTCCTGTTGCAGGCGGTCGTCGGGAGTCCCGGATTTGTTAGGCATATCCGAATTTTATCGTGAGTTATGTGTTCGATGGCGAAGGGTCGACCGAATGCCACGAAAACAGAGCGATATGCTACAGTTGGGCCTTCCTCATGGGCCCAGATCCACAGAAATCGTCAGCCAAGCCAATGCCTGACGTGCTGTACTGCCCCCGCTGCGCCCAGGAAGTAAACGATCCGCTCACCTGCGGTGATTGCTCGGCGGTGATTTGCCGGCGCTGCGGAAGCGTGCTCGAATCTCCTGACGAACTTGGGATGGGATAATTCATGGAAATTCTGGCTACTAATGAAAGTGCCAGCGATACCAAGCCAAGCCTGATACGTGGGCTCTCTCTTCTTGATTCCGTCCTGTTATTGGTGAGCGGGATCATCGGCTCATCGATTTTTCTTACTGCCAAGGACATCGCCTCACCCCTGCCGAATCCAGTTTTGTTTTTCCTGGTGTGGATATTGGGTGCGCTGATTTCCATGTTCGCCTGCTTCGCCTTCGCGGAGTTGGGGTCAATGTTTCCTGACTCAGGCGGACAGTACGTTTATCTACGTGAAGCGTACGGGGATTTGACTGCTTTTCTCTATGGCTGGATGCTGTTCAGCGTCGCAAATGGCTGCACCATCGCAGCCCTTGCGGTGGCTTCAGCGGCGTACATGGGACAAATCATCCCGTTCGTTTCGCAGGAGCATGTTCTGTTCACGTTTGCCGGAAACAACTTCACGAGGGCACACCTGCTCGGCTTGGTTCTGATTGTCGTCTTGACCTACGTAAATGTAGTGGGACTGCGTTGGGGTGCGTTGCTGCAGAATCTCTCGACTTGGACAAAGTTCACCGCGATGGCGGCTTTTGTATTGCTTGGATTCGCTATTGGTAAAGGAGATTGGATTCACTTCAGCCAGCCAACTGCCGGAGGACTCAGCATGGGCCTCAGCCCCGGTGCTCTGATTTCGGCCTTAGGTGTCGGGTTAATCGCGGTCTTCTGGGCTTATGACGGATGGGTCTACATCACGTGGGTTGCCGGCGAAGTGAAAGACCCTCGGCGTAACGTGCCGATGGCCATGGTGCTAGGGGTCTTGGCTGTAGCTGCAATTTATCTGGCAATGAACGTGGCGTACGTTTACGCCCTCCCGCTGTCCGAAGTTGCAAAACACGAGACCATCGCTCACGCGGCGGCGGCGCAGCTTTTCTCTCCGCAAGCAGCAATATGGCTTTCGGCAATGATCGCGCTTTCCTGCTTCAGTGCGGCGGCGACCTGCACGCTATCGGGCGCGCGCGTTTACATGGCCATGGCGCAGCATGGAATCTTCTTTCGCAAGATGGGAGAGATCCATCCCAAGTGGCGCACGCCGGCATTCAGCCTGATTGGTCAAGGAGTCTGGGCAGCGCTGCTCACCGTCAGCGGACGGTACGATCAGTTGTATACATATGTCATTTTCGGAATGGTGCTGTCGTACACGCTGACCGTAATCGCGCTATTCGTGCTGCGTTGGAAGCGTCCCGATGTACCTCGCCCATATCGGTGCACGGGATACCCGTGGCTGCCGGCGCTTTACGTTTTGATTGGGGCAGCCTGGACATTGAATACGATCATCACCCGCCCGGCTGAAACCCTGGCAGGCATCGGAATTATTCTTGCGGGAGTGCCCGGCTTCCTCTACTGGAAGCGGGCGAATCGAAGGCAGGTGGCTGCGGAGTAGCCGATGTTCGAGCGGTACACCGAAAAAGCGCGGCGGGTGATCTTCTTTGCGCGCTATGAAGCCATTCAGTTGGGATCGAATTGCATCGAGACAGAGCACTTGCTGCTCGGGCTTTTCAGAGAAGAACAGGGTCTGGTGCGAATTCTACCCCAACTGAAGCAAGACGAAATCCGCAATCAAATTGAGAAGCAAACCTTCAAAGGAACCAAGATCTCGACAATGATCGATCTTCCACTCAGCCACGTGTGTAAGCGTGTATTGGAGTATGCGGCTGGGGAAGCGGATCAACTGGAACATCACCACATCGGAACAGACCATCTGCTGCTCGGTCTGCTGCGGGAATCTGGTTGCCTTGCGGAAGTACTACTAAAGCAATACGGCGTGGACCTCCACAATTTGCGCGAACACATAACGAAGACGCCTACCCAAGTCGAGGCCTGGACCGGGCATGCTGCCACGTTTAAGCCCGAACCCAGGGAGTACAAAAGTGCGGTCATCGCTCGAACAGTTGAGATTCATGGTGGAAAGCATGATGCCGAGTACATCCGCGAACGTGTAAGGGCGTGCCGTGAGTTTTCCTGGCATTGGAACAGGCAAAACTGGATGCCACGCGATCTCATCATCCATCGTAAGACCGGCGCCATTTCATTAGAAGCTGACCTAATCAAACAACCGGATGATTTTCAACTAATCAAGGCCGGCTGGAAGAAAGACCACTGCCACATCTGTCGGTGGGAACTTTTCGAGTCTGTTACGGAGCCCGCGCACGGGATCGCTCACACGAACGGCCGCGATTGGGTTTGCACTGAGTGCTTCGAGAAGTTCCTCAAAGGGCCTGACTTTTTCTCTTCCACATCAGAGTACTCGTACATCACCTAGCCCGTCCCTGAACTGCTATCCTCTTGGCTGGCGGATCACAAACCCCTGAATTCCACGCCCATTGGAGATAACAACATGCCTGAGCCTCTCCTCATCGCGAAATCCGACGAAGATCTTTACTTGCTTCCTATGATGGCCAATCGCCATGGGCTCGTGGCGGGCGCTACAGGTACGGGAAAAACTGTCACGCTCCAAGTGATGGCGCAAGCGTTCAGCAACATCGGCGTGCCCGTGTTTGCCGCAGATGTTAAGGGTGACCTGTCAGGTATTAGCCAGCCGGGGATATCGAGCCCCAAGTTGCAGGAGAGAGTGAAGAAACTAGGCTTGAGCAATATCTCATTTTCGGGTGCGCCCGTCGTTTTCTGGGATGTCTTTGGAGAAGAGGGCCACCCAGTACGCGCTACCGTTTCCGAGATGGGTCCGCTTCTGTTCAGCCGCATCCTTGGCTTGAACGATACCCAGACCGGCGTATTGACACTGGCATTCAAGATCGCCGACGACCAGGGCCTGCTCCTTATGGACCTGAAAGACCTCCAGGCCATGCTGCAGCATGTCGGAGAAACTGCAAAGGATCTGCAAACCGAGTATGGAAATATTTCAGCGGCCAGCGTTGGCACAATCCAAAGGAACCTGGTAGCGCTCCAGCAGCAAGGAGGCGACAAGTTCTTTTCCGAGCCGGCGTTGAATCTTGATGATTTGATCCAGACTCAAGGCTCTCACGGAATGGTCAACATCCTGGCGGCCGATAAGCTGATGGCGCAGCCACAACTTTATGCGACGTTCCTGCTTTGGTTGCTGTCTGAACTTTTCGAGAACTTGCCAGAAGTTGGCGATCAGGACAAACCCAAACTGGTTTTCTTCTTCGATGAAGCGCACCTCCTGTTCAACGACCTGCCCCAGACTCTTCAGAGCAAGATCGAGCAGGTGATTCGCCTGGTGCGATCGAAGGGAGTAGGCGTCTATTTTGTGACGCAGAATCCAACTGACATTCCCGATGTCATCCTTGGACAACTGGGAAACCGTATCCAGCATGCTTTGCGGGCGTTCAGTCCGAAAGATCAGAAGGCCGTGCGCGCTGCGGCACAGACGTTCCGCTCGAATCCGAAGCTGGACGTGGAGAAGGTAATTACTGAGTTAGAAGTAGGAGAAGCACTGGTGTCATTTCTCGATGAAAAGGGAGCGCCCGGTATCGTGCAGCGCGCCACGATTTGCCCGCCAGCCAGCCAGATTGGTGCGATCACCCCGCAGCAGCGCCAAGAGATCATGCAGAATTCTCCAGTTGCCGGAGTCTACGACAAGACTGTCGATCGTGAGTCAGCCTATGAACGTTTGAAGGGTAAAGCGCAGCAGCCGGTTTCAAACGTACAAGTAGAACAGCATCAGCAGCAGGAGCAAAGCCAGCCGTGGTATTCCGATCTGGGCAAACTTGCAGGTGGGCTCGCGATGGGAACCGGCGCAGGCCGAGGCCGCCGGGGTGACAGCCTAGCGGAAGCCATGATGAAGAGCGCCGCGCGTTCCATGGGCAGTTCCGTGGGTCGTCAGATCATCCGCGGAGTAATGGGGTCACTGCTTGGCGGCAGCAGTCGCAGCAGATATTGAGAATTTTATTGCTCTTGGCTTCGCATCAGTGTTATCTGTGGCTGGCTCGCATGCGCTGAACTGACCCGAGATCACTTTCTTGTCAACTGACCAACCTCCTGGCGCGCAAACCAGTCTCCTCGGCCCAGGTGTGTCGATTGCCCAAGCGCAGGATCCCGACGAGCCCCGTCGGGTCATGGGGTTTCGCGATCTCGTCCTGTTTTATGTCGTCACGGGCGTCAGCCTGCGCTGGATCGCTACCGCCGCCTCAGCCGGTCCCAGTTCCATCATCATTTGGATCGGCGCGTGGCTTGCCTTTTACACGCCACTGGCTCTGTCGGTGATTGAGTTGTCGTCACGATATCCCGATGAAGGCGGCATCTACGTATGGAGCAAGAAAGCGTTCGGGGACTTCGCCGGCTTCATCACCGCATGGACCTACTGGGGCTGCAATCTACCGTACTTCCCTGCTGTTCTCTATTTCGCGGCAAGTAACGCTTTGTACATCCGGCACGATGCGTGGGGACATCTCTCGAGCAGCACCGCATTCTTCGTCGTGTTCTCGCTAGTCGCTCTTGGAGTCGCTACTCTTCTGAACCTCGTGGGACTGGATGTTGGCACGTGGCTGCATAATCTGGGCGCGATTGCGATGTGGATTCCCGCCATGATCATCATCGTCATGGGAGGGATCGCCTTCACGCGTTTCGGATCGGCCACGACGTTCGATGTCCACACCATGACACCCGCCGTCGGTCTGAAGGACATCGTGTTCTGGTCGGTTCTCACTTATGCGTTCGCAGGAAGCGAAACCGCCTCTCTCATGGGCGGTGAAATTAAGAATGCTCGCCGCGCAATCCCTTGGGCATTGTTCATCGGAGGGGTAACCGTCACGTTCTGCTATATCGTGGGCACAATCGGCGTTCTGCTCGCGCTGCCGCCCGCAGAAGTCAGCAATCTGCAGGGCTTGATGCAAGCCATTTCCAGCACAGCCCACAAGATCAACTGGGAGGGCGTCATTCCCATAGCCGCGTTCCTGATCGCGTTGAGCAATGTTGGTGCTGCGGGAGCCTACCTCGCCGCCGTTGCCCGGTTGCCGTTTGTCGCCGGCATCGACCGCTTCTTGCCGCCGGTATTCGGAGCGCTGCACTCTCGCTGGAAGACACCTTGGATGGGACTGCTTACACAATTCTTATTTGGCGCCCTGTTCATTTTTCTGGGACAGGCCGGCACCAGCATCAAGGGCGCATATGACGTCCTGGTGAGCATGGGTGTAATTACCTATTTCATCCCGTACCTGCATCTCTTTGCAGCAATGTTCAGATTGCAAAGCCAGCCTGCTGCGCCGGGTGTTATCCGCGTACCCGGC
>Ga0126369_10003935_pt1 | contig 10821 bp, 10 predicted proteins | sample PanSoiMetaPlot_1_FD_109646 | JGI IMG/M metagenome (GOLD analysis project Ga0126369, IMG submission 109646) | Tropical forest soil microbial communities from Panama - MetaG Plot_1 | ecosystem: Environmental > Terrestrial > Soil > Tropical forest > Bulk soil | place: Panama | collected 2016-02-17
CGAGCGCCGGGATCGACTGCCCGGTGCCTTTGTAGGGGACGTGGACGATGTCGAGCCCGAGCGCGCTCTTTAGCGATTCCATGCTGAGATGATGGATGCTGCCGATCCCGGAGGAGCCGTAGTTGAGCACCCCGGGTTTCGCCCGCGCTAACGCGACGAGCTCGTTGAAGTTCTTCACCGGCACCGACTGGTTCGCGACCAGGAAGAGATTCGAAGTAGCGATCAAGCTGACCGGCACGAGGTCCTTGGCCGGATCGTACGGCAGCTTCGCGTACAGGAACTGGTTGATCGCTACTTGCCCGACGTCGGCGACGAGGAAGGTGTAGCCGTCGGGTGCAGCCTTCGCCACGGCTTCGCTGCCCGAGATTCCGCCCGCGCCGCCGCGGTTCTCGATGACGATCTGCTGTCCGAGGTTCTCGCCGAGCCTCTGCGCGATGACCCGCGACAACGTGTCGGGCAGGCCGCCGGCCGCATACGGCACGATCCAGCGGATCGGCTTCACGGGATACGCTTCCTGCGCGGCGAGCGGCGGGCAGACCGCCGCGAGCGCGGCGACGACGAGCGCGGCACGCCGCGTCGAGCGATGGTTCATGGCGACTCCTCCAGGGCGCGGCAAATATACGCGATTCGCGCCCGCGGTTACATTCGGTCACCTGCGCGCGGCCGCGACGATCTGACGGCGGCGGCGTGGACGACTAGAATACGCGTCGCAGTCCCCGCCACCGATGCCGGTTGAGGAATGCCAGTCAGCTTCGACGGCAAGCTCGTAGTCGCAATCTCGTCGCGCGCGCTCTTCGACCTCGAGGAGTCGAACCGCGTGTTCGAGAGCGAGGGCGTCGAGGCCTACTACGAGTACCAGCTCGAGCACGAGGACGAGGTGCTCGCGCCGGGCATCGCCTTCGCGCTGGTGAAGAAGCTTCTCGCGCTGAACGCACTCGCGCCCGTGCGGCCGCGCGTCGAGGTCATCCTGCTCTCCCGCAACACCGCCGACACGGGTCTGAGGATCATGCACTCGATCCAGCACTACCGGCTCGACATCAGCCGCGCGGCGTTCACCGGCGGCGAGAGCACGTACCCGTACGTCCCGGCGTTCGACGCGCATCTCTTCCTCTCGGCGAACGCCGACGACGTCCGCAAGGCGCTCGACGCCGGGCACGCGGCCGCGCAGATCCTGCAGGCGAACGTCGGGCAGAACGTCGCCTCGGCGGTGGAGCTGCGGATCGCGTTCGACGGCGACGCGGTGCTGTTCTCCGACGAGGCCGAGCGGGTGTTCAAGCGCGACGGGCTCGACGCGTTCACTGCGTCCGAGGCGAGCGCGGCGAAGGAGCCGCTCTCGGGCGGGCCGTTCAAGAATTTCCTCGCCGCGCTGCATCGGATCCAGTCGGAGTACCCGGCCGACCGCCCGCCGTTCCGGACCGCGCTCGTCACCGCGCGCAGCGCGCCGGCGCACGAGCGGGTGGTGCGGACGCTCCGCGCGTGGAACATCCGGATCGACGAGGCGCTCTTCCTCGGCGGGCTCGACAAGGGACCGTTCCTGAAGGCGTTCGGGGCGGACATCTTCTTCGACGACCAGCGCGGCCACGTGGAGTCGGCGCGCCGGTTCGTCGCTGCCGGCCACGTGCCGTTCGGCGTGGCGAACGAGTGAGGTGAAATGAAAGCGCTGAAATGGATTGTCTGGATCGTCGGCGGGCTCGTCCTACTCGCCGTCGTCGTGATTGCGATCGTCGCGGCGACGTTCGATCCCAACGACTACAAGCCGCAGCTCGTTAATCTCGTCAAGGAAAGGACCGGGCGCACGCTGACCATGGACGGCAAGATCGGGCTCACCTTTTTCCCGAAGATCGGCGCCCAGGTCGAGAAGGTCACGCTTTCGGAGCCGGGGAATGCCAAGGTCTTCGCCAAGGTCGACGAGGCCCGTGTCGCGCTCGCCCTGCTGCCGCTGCTCTCAAAGCAGGTGATTGTTGACCGCGTCACGCTGTCCGGCCTCGCGGTGGACCTCGTGCGCTACAAGGATGGGCGGACGAACTTCGACGACCTGACCGGGCAGGGTGCGAAGCCGGAGAAGCCGGCGGAGAAGCCGCCCGCGACGAGCGGGCCGCCGCTCGCAATCGACATCGGCGGCATCACGTTGAAGAACTCGGCAGTGGGCTGGCGCGACGAGCGCGACGGGACCGATCTGCGCCTATCGGACGTCAACCTGAAGACCGGGCGCATCGCGAGCGGCGTGCCGGGCAAGCTCGAATTCGCGGCCAAGCTCGACGGCGCGCAGCCGAAGGCAAACCTGCAGGTCGACCTCGAGACCGGGTACCGGCTCAACTTCGAGACGCAAGGCGCCAGCTTGTCGTCCCTCGATCTGAAGGCGCGCGGCGACGCGGCGGGGCTCGCGGGGCTCGACGCGCGGCTCAAGGGCGACGCGATCGACTACGACCCGGCGGCGAAGCGCATCAACCTCGCCGGCGTGGAGCTCGCGGCGAAGTCGAAGGACGGGCTCGACGCGAAGTTCGCGATCCCACGGCTCCAGCTCGCGCCCGACAAGGCGGAGAGCAAGGCGATCACGGGCGAGGTGAAGCTCGCGCGGCCCCCCTCGGCGATCGACGCGAAGCTCGAGCTCTCGGCGCTTGAGGCGAAGGATCGGCAGGTCCAGTTTTCGCACTTCGAAGTGGACCTGGACGCCAAGCAGGGGAACCTCGCGGTCCAGGGGAAGCTCGGCACCCCGGTGACCCTCAATCTGGAGAGCGAGCAACTGCAACTGCCCGGCATCGCCGGCGATCTCACGATCAGCGGGCCAGATATCCCGGGGAAATCGCTGCGCGCCGCGGTGAAAGGCGGCGCCCGGGCGGATTGGGGCAAGCGCAACGCCAACGCCGAGCTCGCGATCAAGTTAGACGAGTCGAACATCCAGGCGAAGCTCGCCGTCGCGAACTGGGCGCAGCCCGCGGTCAATTTCGACGTGGTCGCCGACCGGCTCAACCTCGATCGGTACTTTCCGCCGGCGAAGCCGGGCGTCGCGCCGGCGAAGCCGGGGACCGCGCAGGCGGGCGGCGCTACGGCTGGCGGCCCCGCCGCACCGGAGAAACCGATCGACCTCAGCGCGCTCAAGACCCTCAATGCGACCGGGAACGTCAAGATCGGCGCGCTCCAGGTTCAGAACATCAAGGCCGAGCAGGTAAGCGTCGCTGTCAAGGCGGCCGGCGGCCGGCTCGACGTCAACCCGATCTCCGCGCAGCACTATCAAGTCACCCTCTCTCGCTCCGCGGCCGTGAACGCGAACCACAACACGTTCGCGGCGAAGCAAACGCTCGCCGGCGTCAGCGTCGGGCCGCTGCTGCGCGACGCAGCGAACAAGGACTTGCTCGAGGGACGGGGCAACGTGGCGCTCGACGTGACCTCCGCGGGCAACACGGTCGAGGCTCTGAAGAAGGCGCTCGACGGCAACGCGAACCTCGCCCTCAAGGACGGTGCAATCAAGGGCGTGGACATCGCCGGCACGATCCGGCAGGCGCGCGCGATGCTCGGCTCGCGGACCGCGCTCGAGCAGCAGGCGAAGGGCACCCAGAAGACCGACTTCAGCGAGCTCACCGCGAGCTTCGTCATCAAGCAAGGCGTGGCCCACAACCAGGACCTGCAGGCGAAATCGCCCCTGCTCCGGCTAGCGGGCGCCGGCGACATCGACATCGGCGAGGGTGCGATGCACTACCTCGCGAAAGCGTCGATCGTCGCGACCTCGACCGGCCAGGGCGGCAAGGATCTCGCGCAGGTCGCCGGGGTCACCGTGCCGGTACTGGTCAGCGGTCCGCTCGACAACCTGAAGTACACCGTCGACGTCGCTGCACTCGCGACCGGCGTCGCCACCGATCTGCTGCAGCGCGAGCTCGAGCGCCGGCTCGGGGGCGGCAAGGCCGGCCAGGCCCAGACGCAGCCCGGCGGCAGCGAGGGCGGCCCGTCGGTCGAAGACGCCCTGCGCGGGCTCTTCGGCCGCAAGAAGTGAGCGCGTTCGCGCGCGCGGTCATCCGCTGGCAGCGACGCCACGGGCGGCACGACCTCCCGTGGCAAGGCACGCGCGACCCGTACGCCGTCTGGCTCGCGGAGATCATGCTCCAGCAGACGCAGGTCGCGGCGGTGGTGCCTTACTACCTGCGCTTTCGCAGCCGGTTCCCCGATATCGCGACGCTTGCGGCGGCGGACGAGGACGAGGTGCTACGGCTCTGGAGCGGGCTCGGCTATTACTCCCGGGCGCGCAACCTTCACCGCGCGGCTCAGCTCATCGTCGCGGAGCACGCGGGGCGGTTCCCGCGCGCGTTGGCAGCGATCGAACGGCTGCCGGGGATCGGCCGCTCGACCGCGGCGGCGATCGCGGGCTTCGCGTTCGGTGCGCGGGCGGCGATCCTCGACGGGAACGTCAAGCGCGTCCTCGCGCGCCACTTCGCCATCGCAGGCTTTCCGGGCGAGCGGTCGGTCGAGCAGACGCTGTGGCGGCTCGCCGAATCCCTCCTGCCCGCGCGCGACAACGGGACGTACATCCAGGGCCTGATGGACTTGGGCGCGACACTCTGCACTGTGCGCAGCCCGCAATGCCCGCGCTGCCCGGTGCGCACGACGTGCGGCGCTCGGGCCGCGAACCGCATCGCCGAGCTGCCGACGCCGCGGCCGCGGCGGCGCGTGCCGACGCGGCGCACGACGATGATCGTCCTGCGGCACCGCGACGAGGTCTTGCTCGAGAAGCGCCCCCCGACCGGGGTCTGGGGCGGGCTATGGAGCCTTCCCGAGCTCGGCCGGGACGAAGCGCCCGGCGTCGCGGCCGCCCGGCGCTACGGCTGCGAGGTAGAAGGCGTGGAACGCCTCGGCGGCCTGCGCCACGGGTTCACGCACTTCACGTTGCAGATCACGCCGCTCATCGCCACGGTGCGGCGCGTCGTATCCCGGGCCGCGCAGCCGGGCGTCCTCTGGCTGCCGATCGGGGAGGCGGTCGGTGCGGCGGTGCCGGTGCCGGTGCGGAAGCTCTTGCGGGCGCTGGCGGAGTCAGGGGCGGCCGCCAACCAGGCCGCGCTGTTCGAGGAAGCGGTACAGGATCTCTAGCCGCGGTACCGCGCCGTCGAGCTCGAGCAATTTCTGCTTCGCGGCCAGCGGCACGGGCAGGATCTCCGAGAGGCGGTAGCCGACCCAGGAGGCGCTGCCGAGCGCGTGCGGCACCGCGAACACCGCCTCGCTCTTGTCCGCGATGACCAGCCGCAGGAGGTCGGGAAGCGCCCCGAACTGCTCCGGCACGTCGGCGTCCTCCTCCGCGGGGAGCAGCGCGACGCGCGCGCGTAGCAGGCCCTGCGCTGCGACGCTCGATGCAAGGACCCGGAAACGCTGCCCGCCGCGCGTGCGCAGCTGGAGGAGTCCAAGCTGTTGCATGTCCCAGTGCGTGATGTACGCGAGCGTCCCGACGTCCTCGGGCTTGGCCGCGGCGCCGACCTCCTTGCCCTCGCGGATCAGGCACACGCCGAACGGCTGGTCGTGCTTGAGGCAGTCCCGCGTCATGTCCATGTAGCGCGTCTCGAAGACGCGCAGCGGCAGCAACCCCCCCGGGAAGAGCACGGTGTTCAGCGGGAAGAGCGGTAAGTCGTCGAGTGCGGGCTCGGCCATGGCGCGCATTCTAGGCCTTCGCCGCGCAATGCCGGCGTGCAGAAGTTCCCGTTCCGGCTCGCTCGCGCGCCCGCCGCGGCGATCTGTCCCTCATCGCGGCATCCCGAGCTGGCGATGGCGCACGAGCACTGGCGTCTCGCCCCGGAAGCGGCGCGCGAGCTGCTCGGCGAACCAGACCGAGCGGTGCTGCCCGCCGGTGCAGCCGAGCGCGACGGTCAGGTAGGCGCGATTGTCGCGCACGAACGCCGGCAGCCAGCGCGCAATGAAATCGCCGATGTCGGCGAGCATCGCGCGCGCCGCCGGCACGGCGTCGAGGAAGCGGATCACCTCCTCGTCCAGGCCGGTGAGCGGCCGCAGCTTCGGATCGTAGAATGGGTTCGGCAGGCAGCGGACATCGAACACGAGATCGGCGTCGAGCGGGATGCCCTGCTTGAAGCCGAACGATTCGAATGCGAGCGTCATCCCCGAGCGGTCGATCGCGACGACATCCCTGATCCACGCGCGCAGGGTGTTCGGCGCGAGATCGCTCGTGTCGATGCGCTGTCCGAGCTCGCCGACCTCCTCGAGCAGCTCGCGCTCGCGCGCGATCGCCTCGTCGAGCGTCGCGTCGCCGCCGTCGAGCGGATGGCGGCGGCGGGTCTCGGAGAAGCGCTTGATCAGCGTCTCGTTCTTCGCGTCGAGAAACAGCAGGCGAACGTCGACACCGATCGCCTTGAGCCGGCGCATCGACGCCGGCAGCTCTGCGAGCGCGAGCCCGCTGCGCGCGTCGACCGTGATCGCGACACGCTCGTAACCCGCCTGCGCGAGGAAATCGATCGTGGCCGAGAGCAGCGTGGCAGGGAGGTTGTCGACGCAATAGAAGCTCGCGTCCTCGAGGACGTTCAGCGCGACGCTCTTACCCGAGCCGGAGAGGCCGCTGATGATCACGACCCGCATAGCGTTTGCAGGATAGCGCGGGCGAGGGAGCTCCAGCAAACGACAAAGCCCGCCCGCGGCGGCGGCGGGCGGGCTTTGGTGCGAGGGTGGATCGACGAAGCCCCGCGCTCAGCCGCTAAGGCACTTGCTCATGAACGCCTTGCGGTCGTCGCCCTTCATCGCCTTGGCGCTGGCCTCCTTGTTGCAGGCGGTCATCTTCTCCTGCTGGGTCATGTGCTTCTCACCCTTGAGGCACGCGCTCATGAACGCCTGGCGCTCGTCCGCGTCCTTGAACTTCTTCCCCTTGGCGTCGGCATTGCACTGCTGCATCTTCTTCTGCTGCTCAGTGAGTTCCTTCTTTTCGCCCTGCTTGTCCTGAGCGTACGCCGCCGACACGGACAGCGCGACGGCGCACAGCGCGACGATCAGCTTGTTCATGCCTTTCCTCCTTGCGGTTGGAATCGGGCCGGGAGCGGACCCCCGGCCACCCTGCGCTTAACGCCCGCCGTTCGTGCCCGTTGACGGCGGGCTCGAATCCCGCTCCATCTCGGCTTGCTGGCGCTGGACGAACTCCTCGGTCGAGTTGTAGCCGCGCAGCTGCAGGATATGGTTCCGCACCGCCGCCTCGATGAGCACCGCGAGATTGCGGCCGACGGCAACCGGAATGACGACCTTGCGGACCGTGACTCCGAGGATTTCCTCCGCCAGAGCGTGCAGCGGCAGCCGCTCTGCGGGCGGTGCCGCGGCCGGCGCCGGACGCTCGAGATGGACAACGAGGCGCAGGCTCATCTTCGGTCGCACCGCGGTCTCGCCGAAGATGGTCCGGATGTTGAGCACGCCGAGGCCGCGCACCTCGAGAAAGTCCTTTAGGAGCGCCGGGCAGCGTCCGTCGAGCGTGTCGGTCCCGATACGCGAGATCTCGACTACGTCGTCCGCCACCAGGCCGTGCCCGCGACTGATGAGCTCCAGCCCGAGCTCGCTCTTGCCGACCCCGGAGTCGCCGGTGATGAGCACCCCCATGCCGAGCACATCCATGAAGACGCCGTGGCGCGTGGTCGTGTCCGCGAGCGTCTTCGCGAGATAGTGCCGAAGCTTGTCGATCAGTTGCGCCGCCGGGAGGGGTGACGAGAACACCGCGATGCCGCGCGACTCCGCGACCTCGAGCAGCCGCGGGTGGCCGGGCACGTCGTCGGCGAGGACAACGGCGGCAGGCGAGGACGCGAGGCCGAGTTCGATCAGACGCTCGAGCCGCGGGCCCTGGAGCGCGGCGACGTGCGCCTGCTCGTGGCGCCCCAGCACCTGGATGCGGTTCGGGTGGATGAGATTCAGGTGACCGACGAATGCGGCCGACTCGGTCGCATCCTGGCGGATGACGGCACCGCCGCCCGCCTTGCCGCTGATCCAGGAGAGCTGCAGCCGCTCGCGATTGTCCTCATGGAGTCGCGCGACGCTGGTCTGCAACATAGGGTTGCCACGCGGTGATGTGCTGGTGGAGCGCGGCTGCGTCCGTCGCGGTCGCAAGGCTCTGCCGCAGGTCGCGGTCGCTGAACATCTGCGCGAGCTCGGACAGGATCTCGAGATGCTGCTCGGTCGCCTGCTCCGGCACGAGGAGAACGAAGATCAGATTGACCGGGCGGCCGTCGGGTGCGTCGAAGGGCACCGCCGCCTTGAGGCGGAGGAACGCCGCCACCGGGTCCCGCAGGCCCTTGATCCGGCCGTGCGGGATGGCCACTCCCTGGCCGAGCCCGGTCGAGCCAAGCCGCTCGCGCGCGAACAGGCTGTCGAAAACGAGACTGCGGGCGATGCTCTGGTGGTTCTCGAACATGAGCCCGACCTGCTCGAACAAGCGCTTCTTGCTGCTCACGTCCGCGTCGAGGACGATGTTCGACATCGGCAGCAGCTTCGCGATCAGATTCATGCAGCGGGTGCGCGGCGGAAGCGGGGGCCTATCTTACTGGACTGACGCGCGGCCGCAACCTGCCTGTAAGGATGTTTTACAAACGGGCGAGCGCGGAGCCCGGCCAAGCGCACGGAGCCGGCACGCCGTGCGTGCGACGCGACCCCGGCTCACCCCTCGGAATGATGTTTGAGCGCGTCGTGGGGTTTGGCGTACACGCGATCCTTGTACTTGATGAGCTTGCGGTCGAGCTTGTCGGCGAGCGCGTCCATCGCGGCGTACAGGTCGGCGTGCTCGTGCTCCGCGTAGATGTCTTGGCCCCGCACGTGGACGTTCGCCTCGGCCTTCTGGCGCAGCTTCGCGACCGACAGGATCACGTTCACCGCCGTCACGTGGTCGCAGTGTCGCAGCACGCGCTCGAGCTTCGCTTCGACGTAGCCCCGGATCGCCGGCGTGATGGTGACGTGATGGCCGGTGACGGTGAGGTTCATCGCGCAACTCCTTTGGCGACACGGTCGTTCGGGAGCGGACGGTGGCCGCGATCGGCAAGCCCGCTCGCTTGGGTCAGAGCGCCTTCCTCAGATTCACGGGCGGAATGTGCAGCGACTCGCGGTATTTCGCGATCGTGCGCCGCGCGACGACGATTCCCTGCTGGCCGAGGATCTGCGAGATCTTCGAGTCGGAGAGCGGCTTCTTCGGGTCCTCGGCCGCGACGAGCTGCTTGATCAGCGCGCGGATCGCGGTCGCCGAGCACGCGCCGCCCGCTTCGGTCGCGACGTGACTGCCGAAGAAATACTTGAGCTCGAAGATGCCGCGTGGCGTCGCCATGTACTTCTGCGTCGTCACTCGCGAGACGGTCGACTCGTGCAGCCCGAGCGCGTCGGCGATCTCGCGCAGCACGAGCGGCCGCATCGCCACCTCCCCGTGATCGAAGAAGTGGCGCTGGCGGTCGACGATCGTCTGCGAGACGCGCTGGATCGTCTCGAAGCGCTGCTGGACGTTCTTGATGAGCCAGCGCGCTTCCTGGAGCTGCGAGGCGAGCTGGCCCGCCTGCCCGCGGTTCGATTGGAGAATGTCGGCGTAGATGCGGTTGATGCGCAGCTTCGGCATCGCGTCGGGGTTGAGGCTCGCGCGCCACACTCCCTTCACCTTGCGCACGATCACGTCCGCGACGACATAGCGGGTCTCGAGGGGCGCGAACGCCGCGCCCGGGCGCGGATTTAGGCTCTGGATGAGCCGCTGCGCGGTTCGCAGCAGCACTTCGTCGCAGCCGATTAGCCGCTTGAGCTTCGCGAAGTCGCGCGCCGCGAGCAGCGGGAGGTGTTCGCGCACGATCCGCAGCGCGATCGCGAGCCCGGTCACCGAATCGGGCAGGGTGAGCAGCTGCAGCTCGAGGCATTCGGCCGGCGAACGGGCGCCCACGCCGGTCGGATCCAGGTTCTGGAGATGCTTTAGCGCGATCGCGAGCTCGTCGGGCTCGATCGCGAGCTCCGCGGGCAGCATCGCCGCGATCTCCTCGAGCGGCTGCGTGAGATAGCCGTCCTCGTCGAGCGCGTCGACAAGCAGCGCGACGAGGGTGCGGTCGCGGTCGGGGAGCGCGGTCAGCGAGAGCTGCTGCAGCAGGTGATCGCGCAGGCTCGGGGATTCCGCGGCGAGCTGCGGGTAGTCGGCGTCGTCCGCGTCCTCGCGCGGCGCGCCCGGCGCGACGGTCTCGAGGGACCAGTCGTCGGCCGCGGGGCGCGGCTCGTCTTCCGCGGCCGGCCCGTCCGGCTTGTCGCTGCGCTCGACGGCTTCGGTCGTGACGGATTCGGTGCCGTTAAGACGCACGACCGGCGCGCCGTCTTCCTCGCCCTCGTCGCGCTCGAGGAGCGGGTTCTCGGCGAGGAAGCGCTCGAGCTCCTGATTGAGCTCCAGCGTCGAGAGCTGCAGAAGCCGGATCGACTGCTGCAGCTGCGGCGTCAGCGTGAGGTGCTGAGTGAGCTTGAGCTGCAGGGTCTGCTTCATGCAAGGGGAAAGGGGCGGTTTTTGCGCTCGCGTGCGTCTCTGACTTCTTGATCCTCGGGCCTCGACCCGCGTCAGAGGCGGAAGTGCTCGCCTAGGTAAACGCGTCTGACGTTTTCATTATAAACAATCTCCTCCGGCTTGCCGGACGCGAGCACCGAGCCTTCGTTAATTATGTACGCTTGGTCGCAAATTCCCAGAGTTTCCCGCACGTTATGGTCGGTGATCAGGACCCCGATGCCGCGTTCCTTCAGAAACCGGATGATCCGCTGGATGTCGAGCACCGCGATCGGGTCGACGCCCGCGAACGGCTCGTCGAGAAGGATGAACGCCGGCCGCGTCGCGAGCGCCCGGGCGATCTCGACCCGGCGCCGCTCGCC
>Ga0126369_10003936_pt1 | contig 10821 bp, 13 predicted proteins | sample PanSoiMetaPlot_1_FD_109646 | JGI IMG/M metagenome (GOLD analysis project Ga0126369, IMG submission 109646) | Tropical forest soil microbial communities from Panama - MetaG Plot_1 | ecosystem: Environmental > Terrestrial > Soil > Tropical forest > Bulk soil | place: Panama | collected 2016-02-17
ATGGGCGCCTGGGGCAGCTCGATGACCCTGGCGGCGATGCCGAAGCTCGAGGAGTACGGCGTGCCGATGGTCGTCGAGACCTCGAGCGCGGCGTCGATCACGAAGCGGGGCAACCCGTGGATCTTCCGCATCAGCCCGCCCTCCGAGATGGAGGCGCTCGGCCTCGAGCAGTACGTCGACAAGCTCGGCGTCAAGCGCGTCGACTTCCTGGCCGTCAACACCGACTGGGGCCGCGGCTCGATCACGGCGTTCGGCGACATGCTGAAGAAGAAGGGGGCCGCGGTCGGCGTGGCCGAGTTCATGGAGCAATCGGCCACCGACATGAACGCGCAGATCACCAAGATCAAGGCGACCGGCGGCGACACGCTTTTCCTGACGACCGCCGTCGAGCAGATCACCCTGGTGATGAAGCAGGCGCAGGAGCAGCGGCTCACGCGGAAGATCGTCACGACCGGCGGCAGCTCGTCGCCGACCCAGCTCATCAAGCAAGCCGGCGCCGCGGCCGAGGGCAGCTATCACATCGTGTTCTTCATGCCGTGGTTCCCCGAATCGATGCCGGACGGCAAGCTCGCCAAGGCGTTCGTCGACGAGTGGGCCAAGCGCGGCCATCCGTTCGAGGGGCTGACCGAGGGCTTCCGCGGCCACGACGGAATCGCCACGATCGCCGAGGCGATCCGGGTCGCCGGCAAGGACGACCCCAAGGCCGTCCAAGAGGCGCTCTGGAAGGTGAGCGTGATGGGCGTCAACGGGCCGATCAAGTTCGAGAAGGACGGCCCCGCCGGCAAGGAAAGCGGCCAGAGCAAGCCGAGCATCTTCGTCGTGCAGATCCGCGACGGCAAGGTGGCGCTGCCGGACTTTCTCGCGAAGAAGTAGCGCTGCTCGCGGATGGCTGAGCTCCTTCAGCACCTGCTGAACGGCCTGGTGCTCGGCGGCACGTACGCCCTGCTGGGCATCGGGCTCACCTTGATCTTCGGCCTGATGAACGTCGTGAACTTCGCCCACGGCGAGTTCTACACGCTCGGCGCCTATGCCGCGTTCGCGGCGCTGGCGCTCGCGGGTGCCCCGTTCTTCGCGGCGCTGCTGCTCGCGATCGCCGCCGGCGCGGTGCTCGGCTGGCTCTGCGAGATCACCCTGCTACGCCCGCTGCGGAGCGAGTCGATCGACACGACAATGCTGGTGATGATCGGGGTGTGGATCGCGATGCAGAACGCCGAGCTCTTGACCTGGGGCGGTGTCGCCAAGTCGATCCCGCATCCGTTCCCGACCGCACCGCTCGTGCTGGGGCCGGTGGCGATCGCGCCGCTGCGACTCTTCGTGATGGTGCTGGCAGCGGGCCTCATCGCCGCCTCCTGGCTCCTGATCCAGAAGACGAAGCTCGGTCGCGCGATGCGCGCCACGTTTCAGGACTGCGACACCGCCGCGCTCATGGGCGTCGGCATCGGCCGCATTCACGCCGTCACGTTCGCGTTCGGCTCCGGGCTCGCCGCCGCCGCGGGCGCCCTGCTCGGCCCCGTCTTCCTCGTCTACCCGTCGATGGGTGACCTCGCCTCGCTCAAGGCATTCTCGGTCGTGATCCTCGGTGGCCTCGGCAACCTGCCGGGCGCGACCCTCGGCGGCCTGCTGCTCGGGATCGCCGAGGAGCTGGGCGCCGGGTACGTCTCGTCGGGCTATCGCGACGCGATCGGCTTCGTCATCATCATCCTGGTGCTGCTCTTCCGTCCTTCCGGGCTCTTCGCGCGCCAAGAACGCATCGCATGACGCGGGCCGGCGGTTTCATCCTGGCGGCGGGCGCGCTCACCCTGCCCCTCTGGCTCCCGAGCGCCTATCACCTGCACGTGGCGATCATGGCCGGCATCTTCGCCGTGCTCGCGATGTCACTGAACCTCCTGCTCGGCTACACCGGCCAGCTCTCGCTGGGCCACGCGGCGTTCTTCGGGATCGGCGCCTACACGTCGGCGCTGCTCACCCTCAAGCTCGAGTGGTCGTTCTGGCCGGCTCTCGTGGTCGCCGTCGCGCTCGCCGGCGCCGCAGGCTTCCTGATCGGCCGTCTCGCGCTGAAATTACGCGGCGCCTACTTCGTCCTGGTCACGATCAGCTTCGCGGGCGTGATCTCGCTCGTCAGCATCAACTGGATCGAGCTGACGAACGGCCCGCTCGGGCTGCCGGGCGTGCCCGCGCCGGAGCTCGGGCCGTGGTCGCTCCGCGCGAAGTCCGCTTACTACTATCTGGTGCTCGCGTCGGTCGGGCTGTCATACCTGGTGTGCCGGCGGCTGGTCCGATCGCGAATCGGCCGGGCGCTCGTGGCACTCAGGGAGAACGAGCCGCTGGCCGAGTCAGTCGGCGTCGACGTGACGCACTATCTCGTGCTCGCCGCCGTTGTCAGCGCCGCCATGGCGGGACTCGGCGGCGTCCTCTACGCGCACTACACACGCTTCGTGAGCCCCGAGGTGTTTCTGTTCACCTATACGGTGACGATGGTCATCATGGTCGTCGCCGGCGGCAAGGGCACACTCGCGGGGCCGCTGGTCGGCGCCGTGCTCTTCACCGTGCTGCCCGAGGCGCTGCGCGCGGCCACGTCGTGGCAGTGGCAGATGCTCGCGTACGGCGTGCTGCTGATCCTGCTCGTGTTCTTCCTGCCGCGCGGCATCGTGCCCCGGCTCAACGCCTTGGCGGCCTCTCGCCGCGCCGCGCCGGCGCCGCGCGCGTGATGCTCGCCGTGCGAGATCTCGCCGTGAGGTTCGGCGGCGTGACCGCGCTCGAGAGCGTGTCTTTCGAGGTGCGACCCCGCTCGATCACCAGCGTCATCGGCCCGAACGGCGCCGGCAAGACGACCGCGTTCAACGCGATCACCGGCTATCTGCGGCCGTCCGGCGGCCGCGTCACCTACGACGGCGCGGCGCTGACGGGACTGCGGCCGTCGGCGATCGCGCGGCGCGGCGTCGTCCGCACGTTCCAGAAGACGAGCGTGTTCCCGGCGCTGAGCGTCGAGGACAACGTGCTGACCGGGCTCCACCTGAAATCCACCGCCGGGTTCCTCGCGGTCCTCGCCGGCCGGCGCCGGCTGGCGGCGGAGGAGCGAGCGCTCGCCGCCGAGGCTGCCGCCATCATCGACTTCGTCGGGCTCGGCCACCGCCGGCACGAAGCCGCCAGCGCCCTGCCCTACGGCGAGCAGCGCCTCGTGGAGCTGGCCGTTGCGCTCGCGGCGCGCCCGCGGGTGCTGCTGCTCGACGAGCCCGGCGCCGGCATGACCGGGTCCGAGAAGGCCGTCGTGAGTGGGCTCATTCGGCGGATCCGCGAGCAGGGCGTGACGATCCTGCTGGTCGAGCACGACATGCGGATGGTGATGGGGATCTCGGACACGGTGATCGTGCTCAACGGCGGTCGCGTGATTGCGGAGGGCGCGCCGGCGGCCATCCAGGCACATCCGGAAGTGATCCGCGCCTATCTCGGAGCGTCGGCTGCCTCCGCCTGACGCGCCGGCGCTGCTGCGCCTCGAGAACGTCCACGCCGGATACGGGCCCATCACGGCGCTGCGCGGCCTCGACATCACGGTCGCGGCGGGCGAGCTCGTGTGCCTGATCGGCGCCAACGGAGCCGGGAAGAGCTCGACGTTGCGGGCGATCTCGGGTCTGCTCGCGCCCACTCAGGGGCGCATCGTCTTCGACGGGCGCGAGATCCAGGCGGAGGCGCCGGCGACCGTGCTCAGAGCCGGCATCGCTCACTGCCCCGAGGGGCGACGCGTGTTTCCCTATCTGACCGTCGAGGAGAACCTCGCGATGGGCGCGTATGTGCGCACGGATCGGGCCGCGGTCGCCGCCGATCTGGACGAGGTCGGGCGCCACTTCCCCATCCTGGTCGATCGCCGCCGGCAGATGGCCGGCACGCTCTCGGGCGGCGAGCAGCAGATGCTCGCGATCGGCCGCGCCCTGATGGCCCGGCCGCGGCTGATCCTGTTCGACGAGCCGTCGCTCGGGCTGGCGCCGACCGTGGTGGAGATGACGTTCGCCGTGATCGCGGACATCCGGCGCCGCGGGACGACCGTGCTCATGGTCGAGCAGAACGCGTACGCCGCGCTGCGCATGGCCGACCGCGCGTACGTGATGGAGACAGGACGGATCGTGCTCGAGGGACGCGCCCGCGACCTGCTCGAGGACGACCATGTGCGACGCGCGTATCTCGGGGGCTGAGCTCTCGGGATCGCGGGCGACAGGCCGCGCGCCCTGGTGCTACCCTGCCAGTGGTCGAGGTCATGAGGCAACCGAGGAGCGGCAACGTGCTTCACCGAATCGAGGTGTCGGCCGTCCTGGCGGCCGTGGTGGTCTTCGTCGCGGGGTGCGGTCTGTTCAAATCGGCCCCCAAGCCGCCGCCCGCGCCCGTGACGGTCAGCGCCGCTCAAACCGGCACGAGCGTCGAGCTCGCCGCGAATCAGGACCTGGTCGTCCGTCTCCCGAGCAACCCCTCGACGGGTTACCGCTGGATCTACGTCGAGCCCAAGGACGCGGTGCTCAGGGTCGACGGCCCGTCGACCTTCGAGACGACTCAGACGGCCGGCGCGGCCGCCGGCGCCGGCGGCACGGAGATCTGGAAGCTCGCGCCGCTCAAACCGGGCCAGCAGCAGCTTCGCTTCGAGTATCGCCGCCCGTGGGAGCAGGGCGGGGCGCCGTCTCAGATCGCCACCTACGCGGTCACGGTCAAGTAGCCGTGGCGGCGCCCAGGTACTGGTTCCCGGCGAAGCGTTATGGCTGGGGCTGGGGACCGCCTCGAACGTGGCAGGGATGGCTCGTGCTGGCGGTCTTCTTCGTGCTCCTCGCCGTCGGTGCGCTGATCTTCCTGCCGAAGCAACAGGCGGCCGCCTTCGTTGCGTACACCGCGATTCTGTGCGGTGTGCTCATCGCGGTCTGTTACGTGACGGGCGAGCCGCCGAGCTGGCGCTGGGGCAAGAAATGAGCGATCCCGCGCCGCGCGTCGAGCCCGTCCTGCCTCCGTACCCGCCTGAGCTCCAGAAAGTCCTCGACGCGATCATGCCCCCGGGCGTACCGCCGCTCACGCTCTTCACCACCCTGGCGCGCGTCCCACGGATCTGGGACCGCTTTCGCGCCGGCAGCCTGCTCGACCGCGGTCCCGTCTCGCTGCGCCACCGCGAGATCGTGATCGATCGCACCTGCGCGCGCTGCGGCTGCGGCTACGAGTGGGGCGTGCACGTCGAGCTCTTCGCCCGCCGTGTCGCGCTGACGCCGGAGCAGGTCCGCGCGACCGTGCACGGTGGCGCGGACGATCCGGTGTGGACCGACGACGAGCGACTGCTGATCCGGACGGTCGACGAGCTGCACGACACGGCGACGATCTCGGACGTGACCTGGCGCGCGCTTGCGGCGACGTTCAGCGTCGAGCAGATCCTCGAGCTGATCGCGCTCGTCGGCTTCTACCACACGGTCGCGTTCTTCGCCAACGGCCTCAAGCTGGCGCCCGAGATCCACGGCGCGCCGTTTCCCTCGGCCTGACCGGCCAGCCACGTCGGTGGCGGTCGCGAAGGCCGCGCTCCTCGAGCTCGCCAACCGGCTGGTCGGGCGCCGCGGCATCGCGGGCATCGCCGTCGTGGACGAGCGGGGAGCAGCGCCCCAGGCGGTCTGGATTCCCACTTCGGCGGTCGAGGAGCCGGCCTATCTCGCCTACAGCATCACGAAGACGTTCACGGCCGCGCTGGTGCTTCAGCTTCGCGACCAACGCCGGTTGGCCCTGGACGACCGGCTCGGCCGCTGGTTTTCAAGCGTCCCCGGCTCGGATCGGATTTCGCTGCGCCAGCTGCTCAATCACACCGCCGGTATTCCCGACTATGGCGCTCTCGCCTCGTACCACGAGGCGGTGCGTGCGTCGCCCGCGTCAGCCTGGTCGTTCGAGCGGTTCGCCGCCGAGACCTTCGACAAGGGACTGCAATTCGAACCCGGATCGAGCTGGGCTTACTCGAATCCCGGCTACATGCTGCTGAGACGCATCGCCGAGGCGTCAGCGGGGACATCCTGGGCCCTGATGATCCGCGACCGGATCGCTCGGCCGCTCGGACTACACCGGACATTCGTTGCCGAATCGCTCGAGGATCTCGCCCAGCTCGCGCCGGCGACCTCTCGAGCGCTCGCGCCCGACGCGGCGCCTCGAGACGTCCGCGAGCACTATCACCCCGGATGGGTCTCGCACGGCGTGGTGGCCTCGACTCCGTCCGAGATCGCGCGATTCTTCGACGCGCTGTTCGGCGGCGCCCTGCTGTCGCCGCAGTCCCGGCAGGACATGACGACCCTCGTGCCGATCGGTCCCGTGGGCGAGGCGGCGGCGCGCTGGCGCAGGCCGAGCTACGGCCTGGGGATCATGGGAGATCCAGAGTCGGACTTCGGCCCGCTATGGGGCCACAACGGCGGCGGGCCGGGCTACACCACCAGCGCCTTGCATGCGCCCGACCTGCGCGGCATCACGGTGTGCGCGATGTGCGCGTTCGAAGGGGAGATCGATGCGGAGCGGATCGTCTTCACGGTGCTCGACACCCTGCGCCGAGCACCGTGAGAACGCGCGTCAGGCGGATTCGTCGCGCGGCTCAGCGCGCGCGAAGCGCCCGGTCCTCAGATCCGCGAGCGTTTGCTCGATCTCGGCTCGCGTGTTCATGACGAACGGGCCGTAGCGCGCGATCGGCTCGTTGAGCGGGCGCGCGGCGGCGAGCAGGAAGCGGCCGCCGGCCGCGCCGGCCGAGGCCTCGACGACGTCGCCCTCGCCGAAGATGACGAGGGACGGGGCGTGCGCGGCCTTGCCGTCGGCGCCGAACTTGACCTCACCGCGATCGACGTAGGCGAACGCCGTGTGGCCCCGCGGCACCTCTTCTCGAAACGTGGCGCCCGGCGTCAGCACGACGTCGATGAACTTGGGCGCGACCGCCAGCCCTTCGACCGGTCCCGCGAGCTTTCCGCCCTGCGCGTCGCCCGCGATCACGCGGATACTCGCCCCGTCCTCGGTCTTGGTATCGGACAGGCGGCTGGCCTGGAGGTCGCGATACTTCGGCCGGCTCATCTTCTCGCGCGCGGGCAGATTGAGCCAGATCTGCAGACCGGCGATCCCCTCCGGACGCACCTGAGGCATCTCCTCGTGCATGATGCCGCTGCCGGACGTCATCCACTGGATGTCGCCTGCGCCGATCGAGCCCTTGTGGCCGAGCGAGTCGCCGTGCTTGATCTCGCCCTCGCGAACGATCGTCACGGTCTCGATGCCGCGATGCGGATGGTACGGGAACCCTGCCTCGTAGTCGGCGGGCTTGGCCGACTCGAAGTGGTCGAGCAGCAGGAACGGGTCGAGGTGATCGAGCCGGCGCGTGCCGATGCTGCGGCGCAGATGGACGCCGGCGCCCTCGACTACCGGCTCGGGCGTGACCACGTGGGACACCGGGCGCGATGACTGGCTCATGCTGTGCCTCCCGTTCCTAGAGATGCCAATGCGGCAGTGATCGTTTCTAGCGTACGCCCGCGCTACCGGGCGCGCCACGGCCGGACGGGGGGCTAGCTACTCGCGTTGCGTCGAAACCGATCGACGAGCCGGTGCCGGTAAACGTACAGGGGCAGGGCGATCGCGACGACGACGGCCGTCAGCACGATGACCTGAACGTAGTCGCCGGCCGCCGCGTGGGCGCCCTGCGCCGACGCGACCCAGGTGTCAGGGATGCGGCCGAGCGTGGAGACGAGCGCGAACACCCAGAAGGGCATGGGGCTCAGGCCGAACAGGTAACACGTCACGTCCTTCGGCAGGCCGGGGATCACGAAGATCACGAAACAGAGGATCGCCCCTTCAGCCTCGACGACGAAGCCCAGCCGCTGCCAGATCTCGGGATTCACGAGCCGCTGAACGTACCGGGCGCCGAGCCACCGGCCGACGCCGAACGCGGCGAGCGATCCGACGGTGAGACCGATCGACGAATAGAGCAATCCCCACCACTCGCCGAAGAGGTAGCCGCCAAGGATCCCCGTGAGCTGCCCCGGAATCGGGGCGATGATGACCTGCAGAGCCTGAAGACCGATGAACACGACGGGCGCCAGGACGCCCCACTCGCGGAGCGTGTGCTTCAGGAAGCGCCGGTCTTCGTAGAGACGCGTGATGAACTGATATGCCGGAGCATCGGTCACCACGAGCCAGACGACGTACCCGACGAGCGCCGCGCCGATCAGGCCGCCGATTATCCAGCGTAGCGTCGGCTTCAGCGCTGGTCTCTAGTTTCCGAAGCTCACTTCGAGGCGAACGTCGGGAAAGCCCGTGGAGCGCTCGAACGCGCGAACGGGCATGCGCGTTTGCAGATCGTCGGCCAGATAGTACGCGGCGTGGTCGCGCGCGCTCCGCTCGAATCGGCCGTGCGCCCCGAGCTTGAACGGCATGCGAAACGTCCCCTTGAAGGGCAGGACGATGGGCGTCGGAAGCGCGCCCATCACTCCAGTGGCCGGATCGGCAGTCCCGGTGATCGTGAAGGTGCCGACGATCGAGCCGAGCGGAATGTGGTGAAGCACCGCGAACGACAGGTCGACCGCACCGCTGAACGTCCCGGTGATCACCGGGAGGTCCGGGACGTGGACCGAGCTGTTGCCAGGCGCGTTGACGACCACGTCGAACGTGCCGCTGACGGGGCCGATGCCGCTCACGGTGGAGACGCTGTCCGTTCCGGTGGCGATGACAGTGCAGCTCTGCAGACGTGGGACCGAGATCAAGAGCTCGGACGGACACAGCGGCGTTCCCAGCGCGGCGAATCCCTGGAGCGGCGACGTGGCATTCCTGAACACCACGCCCTCCGTCTGATCGAACGTGACCCGCTCGCTGATCTCGTAGAGGGTGACTCCGGTCGCGCCCGTCGCCTCGTCGCGATCGGCCGCATGGGCCGCCGCCGACAGGGTCAGCAAGACGAGCGCGAATCCAAGGGATCGTAGAGGCTTCATCATGTTAGTGCTCAACCTAGCAGCAGGAGTCGTGCCAGCACGGCGTCTTTTGCGGAAGTCTCGACAATCGCGCGCTTTGCGCCTGCAGCCCGCGATGGCCGAATGCGCACCGGCGAGGTTCGAACCGGCCCGTTTGGCATCTTCGGTCACGAACTGTCCAACTTCTGGAAACGCTGTCCTCGTCGAGTGGCGCCACGAACATTGGGCATTTTCAGCCGCGATCGGTTCGTTCACGATCCGCGGCATGGGCGATCCGCGTCATGCGCTCGGGCGCGCGGCCGAAGAAGCGGCGGCGAAGCTCCTGGAGCGCGCGGGCCTGCGCATCGTCGCGCGTAACGTGAAGCTTCGTCAAGGCGAGATCGACCTGGTCTGCCGCGATCGCGAGGTGTGGGTCTTCGTCGAGGTGAAGTGCCGGCAGGAGCGCTGGGGCGATGGGCCCGCGGCCGCCGTGTCGTGGTGGAAGCGCCGACGGCTGATTCGCCTGGCGCAGGGCTATCTCAAGTGGATGCGGATCGGCGAGGCGCACTGTCGATTCGACGTCGTGGCCGTCACCCCACGTGGCGACGGGCGCTTCGAGATCCGCCACATTCCGGCCGCGTTCGACGCGACCGGGCTGGTCTGAGCGGGCCGCTTGAGATTTCGGGTACAATCACGCTCCCGTGACGATTCTGTGGGATGCGTACCGTAGCGCGCTCGGATCGATCGCCCAGGCGGTCGGGCGCACGCCGGTCGTCACGCTCAATCGCGTGACGGCAGGCATCACGCCGCCGATCCATCTCAAGCTCGAGTGGTACGGCGCGACCGGCAGCCTCAAGGATCGCATCTACCTGCACATGTTCGACCGCGCCGAGGCGCGCGGTGATCTCCGCCCGGGCATGCGCGTGCTCGAGTGCTCGACCGGCAACGCCGGGATCGCCTGCGCCTTCGTGGCCGCCGTCAAGGGGTACCGGTGCACGATCGTGATGCCTGAGGGTATGAGCGACGAGCGCAAGAAGATCATGCGCGCGTACGGCGCCGACCTGGTCTTCACGCCGGGCGGCGAGAGCGACGTCGACCTGTCGCTGCACCGGCTCGAAGAGATCCGCGCAGGCGACCGCGCCGGCTACTGGGTCCCCGGCCAGTTCGACAACGCCGACAACATCGAGGCGCACTACAAGACGACCGGTCCCGAGATCTGGGAGCAGGCGGGCGGAATCGTCGGCGCGTTCGTCGCCTCGCAGGGCAGCGGCGGCACGCTCACGGGCGTCGGGCGCTTCCTGCGCGAGCGCGACGCGCGCGTGCGGCTCTACGCCGTCGAGCCCGAGGAGTGCGCGCTGCTCGCCCGGCGCGAGTGGGGGCCGCACGGCATCGAGGGCATCGGCGACGGGTTCATCCCCGAGAACCTCGACGTCGCCATCCTCTCCGGCGTCATCACGACGACCACCGAGGAGAGCCTCGTGATGGCGCGGCGGCTCGCCGCCGAGGAAGGCATCTTCTGCGGCATCTCCACGGGCTGCAATGTGGCGGCCGCCCTCAAGCTGGCGCGCCACCGCCCGGATCTCCCGTCGATCGTGACGATGGCGAACGACACGGGCCAGCGGTACTTCACGACAGCGCTTTGCGGCGAGGACAAGCACGTCGAGGTTCCCGAGCGCGAGCACCCGATGGATCCGCGTACGCGTCGCGAGCTCGATCGCTACCAGCCGAAGTGGGAGATCCTCACCTGAATCCGGCCGAGTACGACTTCGTCGCGGCGCGCCGTCGGACCGAGGCCAAGCCCAAGTCGGCGGCCGAGAAGCTCACGAGCCTCGAGGAAGCGGTGGGCCGGGTCAAGGACGGCGACCAGATCGGCGTCGGCGGCTGCCTCTTCTCGCGCACGCCCCTGGCGCTG
>Ga0126369_10003938_pt1 | contig 10820 bp, 8 predicted proteins | sample PanSoiMetaPlot_1_FD_109646 | JGI IMG/M metagenome (GOLD analysis project Ga0126369, IMG submission 109646) | Tropical forest soil microbial communities from Panama - MetaG Plot_1 | ecosystem: Environmental > Terrestrial > Soil > Tropical forest > Bulk soil | place: Panama | collected 2016-02-17
CGGCGGGCTGACCTCCCGCTGGATTTGTCCAGCAGAGAAATGCCGCCGCGAGCAGGGTGCTTTGGACGGTAGCCTTCATTGAGGTTCAAGTCGCCCCTCAAATAGCTTTGACTCCCCTGGCGATACGCTCACCACATCGACCTTCGTTTTGAAGCCCGGTCGGGTGATTTGGTACTCCACTTTTTGCTGCTGCGGTTCGCCCTTGGGGAAGGAAATCTCGAACGGGCTGTGCTCGCTCTCCGTTGCTGTTTTGCTCTTGCCGCGCAGGCTGATTACCGCGTCGCGCGGCTCGTAGCGAAATAGCAGGCTCGAAGGCTTTGGCTGCACTTGCAGTCGGATCGTCTCGCCCGTCGCGCTCACTTCGATCGTCGTGCTTTCCTCTTCACAGAAGCGGCAGCCGTAAACCAGGCGGTGGGTTCCAGGCGCGAGCTGGAACTCGTGGCGCGCGTCCTCCTCTTGGCGCTTGCCTCCGTCGATTTGGACATAACCATACGGTCGAAAAAGCAGGGTGAGCTTTACGTTATCGACTGCCTTCTTGGGCGGATGGAACGGCTTGGCCCGCTCGAGCGCACTCCGCTCGCCCGGCGTCGTCGTCGGTGGCGCTACCCCGTTCGGCGACTTTCCAGTAAGGCCCGGATCGCCCGATGTGAGCGCAGATGAATCGACAGGTGGGCTGGGCCGTGGCTCGGCGGGAACCGATGCCGTCTGCGGAATGGCGGCGGGAGGCGGCGAGTCCTGAAGATTGCGGCTGTGGCCGCGATCGCGCCAGAGCAGGGCGCCGCATAACGCAACGATCGCGGTGCTGGAGGCAGCGACGGCGATGCCACGCCGAGTCGCGCTTCGCCTCCGCCGCGTCCGCTTCATCTCGTCGAGGAGCTGCCGTGCCTGCGGATTCGCGGCGTCGAGAGCCAATACCTGATTGAGGCAAGAAAGCGCCTTGACCTGCTGCTTCTGATCGACCAGCTGCTGCGCCATCTGCAGCCGATTCTCCACCAGCCGAGCGACCATCTGGACACGATAAGCCGAGGGATCCAGGAAGAACCATGCGAGCTCTTCGCCGGGCCGCGGGAAACCAACGGCGCCAAGATACTCAAAAACAACCTCCTGGAACCGGCGGGCGTTCGGATATCGCGCCGAAGGCTGACGGGCTAGGGATGCGGCGATGATTTCAGCCAGTCCATCGGAAACCGCCGGGGCACGCTTGCGCGGATCCTCGTAACTGCCGTCGAGAATCCTCTTCAGCGTCGCGGTGGCGTTGGGACCGGAGAAGGGCAAGTGACCGGTCGAGAAGTAGTACAGCATTGTCCCCAGTGAAAAAACGTCCGCCTCCGGTCCGATTTCCTGACCCTCGATGATCTCCGGCGCCATGTGCGCGGGCGATCCCACCAGCGCTCCGGTCATCGTCATCCGGTCTTCGCGATCCAGGATCTTGGCAATTCCAAAATCCATCAGCTTGATTGCCCCGTCGTCGCGGACCATCACATTCTCCGGCTTGAGATCCCGGTGGATGATCCCCGCCTCGTGGGCGTGCGCCAGCGCCGCCGCGACCTCGTGGATCGCCATCGCTGCAATCTCCGGGGGATCGAAGGCGTGCTTTTCCGCGTACTGGCGCAGCGTCTGGCCGCGGATGTACTCGGTGACGATGTACGCGTGCTGCGAATCGTCGGCGACGAAGTCGAATACCTCGAGGATGTTCGGATGCTGCAGCTTGGCGACAGCCTTCGCCTCGATGGCGAGCCGCTTCCGAGAGTCCTCTTTGCCCGCCAGGTGTGGATGAAGAACCTTGACTGCGACTTCGCGATCGAGCGCGGTGTCCAGTCCCTTGTAAACGACGCTCATCCCGCCGGACCCGATCTCCTCGAGGATCCGATAGCGACCGATATGGTGCCCGACGAGCGACATTCAATTCAGTCCCCAAAGCTCGTGCCTAAGCTCTTCGCGACCCGTACCATCTCACCCTTGGGGTTCACGCGCCGCTCCTTGGACGTTTCAGCGAGAGGGACGGGCACTATATCGTTGCCGCTGAGCCCGACCATGTGGTCCCAGAGCCCCTCTTGGACGAGGTTCAAAACGTTGTACCCAAAGCGCGTGGCAAGCAGGCGGTCGGCCGCGGAGGGGCTGCCGCCTCGCTGCAGATGGCCAAGAACAGTGACCCGGATCTCCGCCTCGATGTGCGAGGCAATGTTGTCTGCTACGACCTTGCCGGCGCCCCCCAGCCGCACGACTCCGCGCCCCGCGATCTCGTCCGCCTGGGCGATGACGGATAACGAACCGCCCAGCGGAAAAGCCCCTTCGGAAACGACGATGATCGAGAAGGTTCGATGCCGGCTCCAGCGCCTTTTGATCTTCTCGACGATGGCCTCCAGTCGGTAGGGAATCTCCGGAATGAGAATGAGGTCCGCGCCGCCGGCGACGCCGCTCTCGAGCGCCAAAAAACCGGCCTGTCGTCCCATCAACTCCAAAACCATCACCCGGTCATGAGCCTCAGCAGTGGTGTGGAGTTTGTCGATCGCGTCGGTACAAGTTGCGCGCGCGGTATCAAAGCCGAAGGTCAAATCGGTTCCGGTAAGATCGTTGTCGATCGTCTTCGGGCATCCGACGACCCTGATCCCAAGCTTGGAAAGCTGGTGGGCGATCGACAGAGTGCCGTCTCCGCCGACCGCGATCAGCGCGTCGAGCCCAAGCTCGTGGTAGCGTCGCACCGCGACGTCGGAGACGTCCTTCTCGACGATGCGACGGTCCTCCCTGACGGCATACCGGAACGGGTTTGCCTTATTGGATGTGCCCAGGATGGTGCCGCCCTTGGGCAGGACTCCGCGTGTATTTTCCAACGTCAGGGGCGCGGCATGGTTTGGCTCGCAGAGCCCGACGTAACCATCTTCTATCCCCACGAATTCGTACCCGAGTTCGACAACCCCCCGCTTAACCACCGCTCGAATTAATGCGTTGAGGCCCGGGCAATCTCCTCCTCCCGTCAGTACTCCCAGGCGAATCCGTTTCCGCATAGTAAGCTAAGGCGCAGATGTCAGGACCTGTTGCCAGCTATGACAGGCGAGTCCGAGTTCCGATTGTAGGGGCGCATTCCCGGTGAATCAACGAAACACGGGGGCACCGTTGTCGCATTTGCAAATGACCGTTCGTCGACGCAGGAATTCACCCCTGGCGGTAGGCGCATTGGTCATTTTCTTTCTTTCGGGTGCCGTTCCACTGGGGACCGAGCTCCGGCAAGACGGCTTCTCGCTTCGTCCACCTCGCGAATTCACCATGGCTCGAATGGAGCTCTTTCGAGGCACCCGCGCTGGGGCTTTGAGCGCAATGCCGTCCTCCGGCCGAATGCTTTCGGCGGCGCTGGTCGACCGACCGGGGCAGGATTCGGCCGCACTCCTGGTCTCGGTCGTAGAGGGCTCGTTTCAAGCAACCCCGGCGACGAGGGACGAGTTCTCCGCCGCCGTGGTTAGGCACTTCGCAGATGAGTTGCACCTCAATCTGGCGATGGATCGTTCAGAGCTGATCTCCGAAGGCGCTCCTCGCGTGGAAGTGATGGGAACCGTCCGCCACGAAGGCCAGCTGCGAAACGTCCTCGTCGCCGGGATGGCCGGCAAGGGAAGGCATGCCGTGATCATATTCAGCGTTCCGACCGGGCGGTGGGGCGAGCTGAACGCGCAGATTCGCGCCTCGCTGGACAGCTTTCGAAACGATCCCCCGGCAGGCAGCGAGTTGCCTCGCGGAGTGGCCGGCGCCGCAGCGGGCGCACTCGCCGGCGCGCTGATCGCTTCGCTTGCGGTCTGGCGGCGGCGCCGCCGAGAACGCGAATCTTAGGCGCGCACTTCGGGAGCCTTGGGCACTTCGCCGGGGGCGCCAGCCGAGGTGCCCGGGCCCTTGAAGGGCGAGTTCTCCAGCGCTGCCTTCAGGACCTCGTCCATCTGCGTTGCAAAAATAAACTCGATCTCCTTGCGCGCTTGCTCCGGCACGTCGATCAAATCCTTGCGGCAACGCTCGGGCAAGATCACCCGCTTGATGCCCGCACGATGTGCCGCCAGTACCTTCTCCTTGATGCCGCCGACCGGAAGCACCAGGCCCCTCAACGTCACCTCGCCGGTCATCGCGGTGTCTCCGCGGACCCGGATGCCGGTCATCAGCGAGACTAGGGCGGTCAAGATGGTGACTCCGGCCGAGGGACCGTCCTTTGGGATCGACCCCGCCGGGAAGTGCAGGTGGACGTCCGTTTTCTCGAGGAAGTTTGCGTTGATACCGAGGATTTCTGCCTTCGATCGCAGGTACGAGAGCGCCGCTTGAGCGGACTCCTTCATCACTTCGCCCAGCTGGCCGGTCAAAGTGAGGTTCCCTTTTCCCGCCATCCGCGTTGCCTCGATGAAGAGCAAATCACCGCCCGCTGCGGTCCAAGCGAGGCCGGTTGCTACGCCAGGCACCTCGGTGCGCTCCGCCACTTCGGAATAGAACCGCTCAGGTCCCAGGATCTCCATCGCGCGATCGGCGGTGATCACCTGCTTGCCGGTCTTGCCCGACGCGACGTCCACCGCTACGGCGCGGCAGATGTCCGCGATTCTCCGCTCGAGAGCGCGAACGCCGGCTTCCCTGGTGTAGGCCACGATGAGCGTATGGAGCGCCTTGTCCTCGATGTCGATGTGCTCTTGCGTCAGCCCATGCTCTCGCAGCTGCTTCGGAATCAAGTGGATCTTCGCGATCTGCTCCTTCTCATCGAAGGTGTACCCCGGCAGCTCGATGATCTCCATTCGGTCCTTGAGCGGACCCGGAATCGGCTCGAGCAGGTTCGCGGTCGCGATGAACAAGACTCGCGACAGGTCGAAGGCCACGTCCAGGTAGTGATCGGAGAAAGAGTTGTTTTGCTCGGGATCGAGGACCTCCAGAAGCGCCGCAGACGGATCGCCCCTGAAATCGGCCCCCAACTTGTCGATCTCATCGAGCATCATCACCGGATTCTTGGTGCCCGCCTTCTTCATGTTCTGAATGAAGCGTCCGGGCAGCGCACCGACGTAAGTCCGTCGGTGTCCTCGGATCTCCGCCTCGTCTCGCACGCCGCCGAGCGACAGGCGCACGAACTTACGCCCGACCGCTCGGGCGATCGACTGGCCGAGCGACGTCTTACCCACACCGGGCGGACCCACCAGGCAGAGGATCGGGCCTTTCATGTCGTTCTTGAGCTTGCGAACGGCGAGGTACTCCAGGATCCGCTTCTTTACTTTTTGCAGACCATAGTGGTCGGCTTCGAGGACCTGGCGGGCATTCTCGATGTCCAGGTTGTCATCGCTCTGTTTGGACCACGGCAAGTCGGCGATCCAGTCCAAGTAAGTGCGGGCGACGGTGTACTCGGATGAGGCGGCGGGAATGGTCTTGAGCCGGTTCAGCTCCTTTTGCGCGACCTTCTCGACCTCCGGGGGAAGTCCGGCTTTTTTCAGGCGCTCTTGAAGCTCGTCCAGCTCCTCCTCTTCCTCGCCAATTTCGCCCAGCTCCTCTTTGATCGCCTTGAGCTGCTGGCGCAGGTAGTACTCGCGCTGCGTCTTGGACATCTCGCCCTTAACAGCGGAGTCAATCTTGTTCGACAGCTTGAGGATCTCGCGTTTGCGATTGAGCAGCTCGAGGACGAGCTTCATCCTGGCTTTGAGGTCGACCGTTTCGAGCACGGCCTGCTTCTCTTCGATCGGTACATCGACGTTCGCGGCGATCAAGTCCGCCAGATGGCCGGGTTGGTTGATCGATTCGACGAGCTCAGTGGCGGCCGCGGGAAGCTCGGGCATGAGCTCGATTACCTCGCGGGCGAGCTTCTTCAGATTGATGCCCAGCGCTTCCACTTCCACGTTCTCGACGGACGTCCGGTCCTCGACTGCTTCGATCCGGGCCTTGAGATAGGGCGTCTCCTGCACGAGCTCTATCACTCGGAAGCGGGCCAGCCCCTGGACCACCAGCGAGTAATTGTCCTCGCCCATCTTGAGCAGCTTCACGATCCGCGCCACCGTTCCCATGGTGTAGAGATCGGCGGATCCCGGATCTTCCTCTTCGGCTCGCCGCTGCGTCACCACGCCGATCACTTGATCGTCGCGAACCGCGTCCTTGATCAGCGCGATCGTCTTCTGACGGCCTACCGCGAGGGGCAAGACTCCCCCCGGGAAGAACACCGAGTTGCGAAGCGGCAGGATGGGCAAAACCTGCGGAATATCCTCTTTGTTGATCAACCCCGGCTGCGCCATTGCAGAAGCCATCGCCGTGGCTGACTGACCGCCCTTCTTCTTCTCGTCAGACATTGGTGAGCTAACCTTTAACCGTTCGTTGAACGCTTTTCAGAAGCGCCTGGTGATGCAGCGTAGGCTGTCTTGCCGGAATCATGTTAGGCAAGGGTAACGATAACCCAGTTTAAATTGCGCACAAGCAAGGCCATGAAAGAGGGCAGGGGGCTGACCGAATGGGTAGCACCAACGACACTCGCTCCCGTCCAGCCCGGTGTGTGCCGGATGTTGGGCGTCGATCAAATATGCCTCAACAGTATCGCGCCGCCAGTGTCATTTGAATAAACTCGGCGCCGTGGCGTCGGGGGGTGATCGCCGTAGGAGGTGCCTCGTGTTTAAGAGAATCATCGCAGTGAGCGCGGTGGCGATTGGCCTGGCGGGATGCTATCGCTGGGTTCCAGGGGAGGACGTGAGCGCCGAAGGACAGCCGGACCCGGACGGCCGAGTACTTGTTCATGGAGGTCTGACCGGGCCCTCGGTTTCTTTCTATGCGGACCGAGTGGTCGGACCAACGATCAACATGAGTCGTCAGAGGGACGGAACTTGGGCGGGGTGGATCCACGATCGCGCGATATTCTTGAAGGCTGTTCCCGGTCACATTTCAAGCTCCAGCTTGACGATGGATATCCGCGACCTGCCCGAGGGAGTCGAAATGAGTGGCCTATGGGTCAACGGCCATGAGATTCGAAATCAAATTTCAATGCGCGTGACTCCTAAGGAGCTGTTCGTGCGGCAACCGTTTGCGCGGACGCAGGTCTACCTCGAAGCCAGCGGCAAGGGTCCGGGCAGCTATGGAACGGGCATCTTCGGCGAGTCGGTGGAGCTCAAAGGGGCTGCTGCGCTGCCCCATCCGCCCCAGCCTCAGTTTGCGTTGGCGATGCTGGGAGCGTTTTAGACGCCCCGAACTTTCCATTGCTTTACTGCCGCTTAGCTTCGATGTCAGCCCGCCCTTGCATACTGAACATTTGTATAGAATATTCTCGTGGGCAAGTCGATGGAAGCGGCAGAGGCCAGGCATCCGCAAGTCGAACGTCTCCGTCGGGAGATTTGCAGGCTCCAAGCTGCACCCCGGCGCTACCTCGTCGTGCTGCGGACGGGGATTCGATCGTTTGACGAGTTGCTGCCCTCATCAGGTCTCCCCCTAGGTCAGGTGCTGGAGTTGTGGGGCGAAGCCGCTTCCGGCCGGACCACGCTGGCACGGCGGGCTCTCGCCAGCGCCACTCACGAGAATCGCCTGGCGGCTTACGTCGATGGTCCTCGCCAGCTGTATCCGCTGGCCGCTGCTGCGCTCGGGGTCGAGCTGTCGCGATTGCTGATCGTCCGGCCCAATGCGCCGGGAAAACTGGTGTGGACGGCAGTCCAGCTTGCGCGAAGCGGTGCTTTCGCCTGCTTGGCGCTGGACCTGACTCATACCGCGGTGAAGATGTCATTGGCTGAATGCAAGAGGCTTTCGGATGCCGCATCCAGAGGGGGGTGCTGCCTGTTGCTGCTCACTCCCCCGGAAGCTCCTGCGGATGGGATGATCCGGCTCGAGATCTCCTCATCCGGCGTGCAGGGCGTGCGGGTGGAAGTACAGCGGAGCCGGCAGGGAAAAACCGGGGCTCAAGCGGTGATTCCCTGGCCTTCGTTTTATCCAGGAGAGCCACCGCAATTCCGATATCGGGAGCGCTCCGGATCGACTGCATCTGCGGAGGGCAATTCAAAAATTTCCCCATGTCCCATCCACCGGGTGAAGGTTTCCTGGCCGCGGGACGGCGGTGGAATCGCCCGTTCACGCCCAGGTCGAGACGTGGCGCTTCCGCAGCTGGGCAGCAGCCTGGGGCTGTAGGATGCAGCGAGCTCGGCGATGCGTCTTCTGTATCTGCACGTCGATCGCTTTCCGATTCAGAGAAAGATCGTCGAGATGCCTGCGCTGGCAGGCAGACCGATCGCTTTCGTCGAAGAGTTCAAGGGACAGCGGAGGATTCTTTTTGCCTCAAGCGCCGCGCTGGCGGCAGGACTTCGGCCTGGGATGACTCTGGCCGCGGCCACTGCGCTCGTCACAACCCTGCGGCACTTCGCTTATCGTCCAGACGTCGAACGAGCGGCTCTGATGTCCTTGGCGGAGCAGCTGCTCCTGATCGCTCCCGCTTTCCAGCTATGTCCCCCGGATGGGATGTGGCTCGATGCTTCCGCCGCCGCATTGTGCGATGGCGAGGAGGGGCTGTGTCGGCGAGCGTTGGAGATCTGTGCCTCCCGAGGCTGCCGAGCTCGCGCAACAGTTGCTTCTGAAGCGTTTACCGCTCGAGCGTTGACGCGCCATGGTCGTAAAACGATCGAGGTGGTTTTGCCGCGAACTGGCGCGCGTGCGTTGGAAGCGCTTCCATTGGATGCCCTGGAGCACATCGATGGATCCACCGTCGGCATCCTGCGCTCATTCGGTCTCACGTCGCTCGGCGAAGTGGCCTCGCTTCCACCTGGAGCATTGCTTGTCCGAATGGGCGCCGCTGGGTTGCTGGTGCATCGGTTGTGTCGTGGGGAAGACGATTCGGCGTTTGTGCCAACAGCTTTGCCGGAGGTCCTCGAGGAATCGATCGACCTGGATTGGCCTGCCGAGTCGCTCGAACCACTGCTGTTTGCGTTGAAAACGACTCTGGATCGGCTCTGCGCTCGGCTGGCTGGACGCAAACGCGCCGCAATTCGGATCACCCTGACCCTCAAGCTCGATCCTCCGGGAGAGGAACGCGTCTGCCTCATTCTGGCGCGGCCCAGCGCGCGCTCGAAGCTGCTGCTCGAGCTTGCCAGGCATCGGATTGCCGACCTGACGCTGCCCAATCCCATCGTTGCCCTCAAGGCAACCGTGGATCAATTTTGTGAGGATCCAGAAACCCAGCTTCGCCTCGGAGATGAGCCGGAAGGGGATGCAGCGCTGGAAGTCGTGCTCTCTCGATTGTCCTCCGTGCTCGGAGAAGATGCGCTGTTCTGTGCACAGCTTCAGCCGGTCCATCGACCGGAGGCCGCATATGCGCCAAAGAGCTTTCATCCTCCGGCGCCCGAGCGAGGGCTGCTCGCCGACGCTGAACGCAGTGTTCGAACGATTTCGCAATCAGACGAGGTCCTCGTTCAGCGCCCTTCGCGGCTGCTGGAACGACCGGCCTCGCTGGCCGTCGATTTGGACCAGGAAGGAGATCTCCGCTCGGCGCGCTTGCTCGGAAAGCACCGCAAAGTCCTCGCCGTCTCCGGGCCGGAGCGCGTTTGCGGCGAATGGTGGGCAGATGCCTCCTACAATCGGGATTATTACCGGGTGTACTTCGAGGGATTTGGCCCCGCCTGGATCTTTCGCGACGATCGCGACGGACAGTTTTATCTACAAGGCATGTTCGATTAAACGACGTTCACCTCGACCCACGCCGCCCTGCCGTCTGGTATTAGATTGCGGTCATGTCATCCGAGCGGCTACGCGTGGGCTTTTTGATGGATCCGCTCGAAGGCCTGCTCGTTCCTCACGACAGCACTTTCGCGCTGATGATGGAGTGCCAGCAACGCGGGCACGAGGTGCTCTCCTTTCATCAAGAGCAGCTCTATGCACTGGGCGAGCACGTCGGGGCATCGATGCGCTCCGTTTCCCTTCGCCGCGAGCAAGGTTCGCACTTCAAAGTGCTGTCGACCTTCGATGCCGCGCTCCAGCAGCTCGACGTCATCTTCCTAAGAAAAGATCCTCCGGTGAACGTCGACTACTGGCACGCCACCCAGCTGGTGGAGCTCGGAGCTGGCCGGGCATTCTGCATCAACTCGCCCGCCGGATTGCGCGACGCGAACGAGAAGCTGTTTGCGCTGCGCTTTCCAGAGTTGATTCCCCGCACCCTGGTGAGCCGCAACGTGGCCCAGCTGCGTTCCTTCATCGGACAAGTGGGCCGCGTGGTTTTGAAGCCGATCGACGGCTTTGCCGGGCGTGGCGTGGTCACCACCGACCCGGCGGACCGGAACCTCAATGCGCTGCTCGAGATGATGACCGGTCAGCAGAGAGAGGCGACCATCGCCCAGGTTTTCATTCCCGAGAGCGGCCGGGGGGATAAGCGAATCATCCTGCTCAACGGCGAGCCCTTGGGCGCCATCCTTCGAGTTCCCACCGAAGGGGAATGGCGTTGCAACATGGCGACCGGCGGTCGCGCAGAGCGAACGTCCCTGACCGATCGCGACCGCGAAATTTGCCGTTGCATCGCGCCCGAATTGGTGAAGCGCGGTCTCTATCTCGCCGGCATCGACGTGATCGGCGACTACTTGACTGAAATCAACGTCACCAGCCCCACCGGGATCATGGAGATCGATTCGCTCGACGGTTCCTCGATCGAGCGATCGGTCATCGACTTCGCGGAGCAGCGCGTTCAGCGCACCAACGCGTAACTTCCACCGCTGCGGCGAGGGCAGTGCCCTCGCCCAATCGCAATTAGGCTATTGAATCAGGCGAGCGTCGAACGTGCCGAAGTTCCAGACCGCCGTCGTGAAATTCCATGACACAGCAATGCTCGATCCGCTCGGCACCTGCGCCAGCGCCTTGCCGTCGAAGGTGAAGGCGAC
>Ga0126369_10003939_pt1 | contig 10820 bp, 8 predicted proteins | sample PanSoiMetaPlot_1_FD_109646 | JGI IMG/M metagenome (GOLD analysis project Ga0126369, IMG submission 109646) | Tropical forest soil microbial communities from Panama - MetaG Plot_1 | ecosystem: Environmental > Terrestrial > Soil > Tropical forest > Bulk soil | place: Panama | collected 2016-02-17
CCGCCGCCGACTCGGACGGCGACAAGGCCGCCGCTAGCTCAGCTCCTCGCAGAGGACGGCAAGCTCCGAAGGGTCGTACCACTCCAGATCGTGGGCGTCCAGGGAATCGGCCGTAGCCTCCGCGTCGCCAGCGGCGGCAAGCTCACCGCGCGCCTTCGCCACCAGGTCGCGCATCCGGCCGAGGCGGGCGAAGCGCAGGTCCGAGCGCCCCGCCTGGCGCACGCCGGCCAGCTTGCGCTGACCCAGCGCAGCCCTGACCCCGCGCGGAGCCAAGCGCCTCTGGCCGGCACTCTGCATTTTCCCGATGCACCGGATACATCATCTCGGAACTCTCGCGCCCGGGGCTCCGACGAGGAGGGACCTTGAGCTTCCCGGATTCACCCCGGCGTGTTCTCGTCGTGGATGACGATCGGGAGATCGTCGACATGACGCGGCTCATCCTCGAGAGCGGCGGCTACGAGGTGGTCCCCGCGCATTCCGGCGAAGAAGCGCTGCGGCGCGCGACCGACGCGCGGCCCGACCTGATCCTCCTGGACATCAACATGCCCGGCATGGACGGATGGGAGACCCTGAAGATCCTGAAGGTGGACGAAGCGACGACATCCATTCCGGTCGCCATGTTCTCCATCAAGCTTGAGCTGCGCGACAAGATCCTGGGGCTGCAGCAGGGAGCCTTCGACTACATCACGAAGCCCTTCTCGGTCGACGAGATACTCGAGCGGGTCCGCAGAATCTTCGAGAAGCTCGCCGAGTCAGGAGGCCATTAGATGGCGGATGAGCTGGCGCCCCGGGGAAAGGACTCGCAGCGCCTGCTGCTGGGGCTGAAGAGCGCCCTGTTCGATTCCAACACCAATCTCTTCGCCACTCCCTACCATTTCGACACGCTGCGACGCCTGATGGAGTTTCGTCCGACGCTGGGCGTCGTCTATCTGGAGGTCTCGGATTTCGACCGGATGGAATGGCTGTGCGGATGGCAGGCGCTCGACGGGATCCTCCGGAGCATGGCCCTTGAGCTTTCCTCCCTGCGGGGCGCAGCCTATCCGGCCAGCGGATTGGCGGCCTGCGCGGGCGTTCACGCGGGGGGCTTCCTGGTCTTCCTGCCCGAGAATTTCACCGGCTCCGAGCCGAGCCTGCCCGACCTCGAGGCCATGGCGGGCGGCCTCACGAGAAGGATCCACGCCACGATTTGCCACCAGATTCCGGAGGAGCTCTGCTCGGAGGTGGAGGTCGTGGCGGGCTATGCGCTGCTCCGCTGCGAGCCGGTCTTCCGCATCGAGCGTCTGATCTATCGCGCCATCGAGGAGGCGAGAAGCATCGCGATCCGCTCGGCGCATCGCGACGAACAGCGACGGGGTGCCGAGCTGAGGCAGATCATCCGTGCGGGCCTGGTGGAAACCTATTTCCAGCCCATCGTGAAGATGAACTCCGGCGAGATCTTCGGGTACGAGGCCCTCAGCCGGGGACCGCGAGGAACCCACTTCGAGACGCCGAAGGTTCTCTTCGGCATCTCGGATCGGCTGCGCATCTCACCCCTGCTCGACGGTGTCTGCCGGCGCAGAGCGCTGCGCTCCGCGCGCGGACTCAACGCGGGCCAGAAGCTGTTCGTGAACTCCCTGCCGGCCACCCTGTCCGATCCCCGCTTCGCGCAGGGGGAGACGGAGGCGATGAACCGGGACGGCGCGCCGGCGGCGTCGGATGTCGTCCTGGAGATCACGGAGCGCTCCGGCATCGAGGATTTCGACCAGTTCGGACGGCGACTCGAGGAGATTCGCTCGATGGGCTTCCAGGTGGCCATCGACGACGTGGGAACCGGCTACTCAAGCCTGCAGACGATCTCGGAGGTGAGGCCTGATTTCCTGAAAATCGATCATTCCCTGGTCAAGGAAATCCACGAGAGCCTCATCAAGCAGGAGATCGTCGCCTCGATCCTGCAGCTGGGCGAGCGCATCGGATCGAAGGTGATCGCCGAAGGGATCGAGAGGGAAGAGGAGCTCGAGATGATCCGCGCCTTCGGGGTTCAGCTGGGGCAGGGATTCCTGTTCGGCGCCCCCGGACCCCATCCCTCCGCGGGCGGCTTCCTCTCCGCCTCCGCCGGTCCCGTCGCCTTCTGACCCGGGCGCGAGGGTTTGCCGATGGAGCCCCTTCTTCTCGCCCTTGCCTCCCGAGCCCAGGCGCTCCCGTCCGCCGTTCTTGGCGCGGACGACTTCCTCGCAAGCTCCACCGGCCGCGTTTTGTTCCTGCTCGGCCTGCTGGGACTGGTTCTCCTCTCGCTGCTCATGATTCTCCTTCCCCTCATGCGGCGCTCCACCTCGCTGCTCCTGCGCCGGATGACGTCGCAGCTGGAGGCGATGCGGGCCGGAGCCTCCCCGAGCGATCTGCCGGCGGTCGGATCGGCGGAAGGCGAGGCCTTGATCCGGAGCCTGAACAGCCATCTCGTCGAGCTCCAGGAGCGCGGGAGAAGGGTGGACGAGGAGCGTCGCCGGTGGGACGCCTGGCGCGACGCCGCCCTGGAAACGGGGATGCTGGCCGCGGACGGGGGCGGGCGGATCACGCTCATCAGCCGCGGAGCCTGCGCGCTGCTGGGATACTCGCCGGAGGATCTGACGGGTCGCAGTGCGGAGGTGCTGTTTCCCGAAGAGGCGTGGAAGGAGATCCTGCCGCGCCTGGCTCGACGAACTCTCAGCGAGAGCGGATTCACCGTGCGCTCGATGATGGCGCGGCGCGACCGCTCGCTCCTGCCGGTGTCGCTCTCGGTGGCCAGAGCGTCTTCCAGCCCTTCCTCCTTCGTGGCCGTTTTCCACAGCGCGGCGAGCGAGGCGCAGCTCGAGCAGCGCGCCGCGCGGGCCGAAAGCCGGCTCAGGGCGGCCATGGAGTCGATCCAGGATGCGGTCCTGATTTTCCAGGACGGAAGGATTCATGCCACCAACTCGCACGTCGAGCCGCTCGTGGGCCGGTCCGGCGATGAGCTGCGTGGCGTGCCGGTCAAGGAGATCGTCTGCACCGAGGATCTCCTTCCTATGCTGGAGCGTGCCGCCCGAGTGCTCGACGGCGGCGTGCCCGATGAGTTCACGGCCCGCCTCCGGCCGGGAGCCGGTCGAGGAGCGCTGGACGTGCGCATGCGCCTGGTACGGCTGGAAGGCGGGGAGAGGGGAATGGTTCTCGCGACGCTGCGCGGCGAAAGCGCGGACGGCCTCACCTCCGGGAGGCTGCGCCGTCGCGCGGCGCTTCTCGAGGCCACGCTCGATTCAGCCGACGAGGGCATTCTGGTGCAGGACCTTTCCGGCGCCGCCCCGCTGAGCCTCCTGGTCAACGCGGGACTCGAGAGGCTGCTGGACGCGCCGGGCACGGAGATCCTGGCCTGGTCCGAGAACCAGCTCTACCAGGAGATCGAGAAGCGCGGCGCCGATGCGGTCGAGATCGACAAGCTGCGCGCCGCCACGCATGGTGAGGGCGCAGCCCAAATCGTGCTGAGCCTGACCTCCCCCACCGCCCGAAGCCTCGAGGTGAGCCTCGGCGTGCTGCAATCTGCCGACGGCTGCGCACCGGCGAGGGTCGTGACCTTCAGGGACGTCACCGCCCGGCTTTCGTCCGAACGGGCGCTGCAGGAGAGCCATGCGGCCCTCGCCGCATCGGAGAATCGCCTGAAGAAGTCGGTGGAAGAGCTCGAAGCTGCGCGCGCCGCGCTGGACCGTCACAATGCGGAGCTGGAGACGATGAACCGCGAGCTCAAATCGGTGGACGGAATGAAATCGAGCCTGCTGGCCAACGTGTCGCACGAGCTGCAGACTCCCCTGGTCCTCATCAAGGGATACACGGAGATGATTCTCAAGCGCAAAATCGGCCCGCTCACAGCGGAGCAGGAGAAAGGTCTGTCCGTGGCCCTCAAGAACATCGATCGTCTGGTGGAGATGATCGACAACCTGCTGGATTTCTCACGCATGGAGCGCGGAGAGTCTCCGCTGGATCTCGAGGAGTTTCCCCTCTGGCAGGTGGTGGACGAGGTGGTGGAGCTGATCCGGGAGAAGATTCGGAGCAAGGGAGTCTCCCTGACGACCCGCTACGAGACGGACGATCTGATGGTCCGGGGAGACCGGGGGAAAATTGCCCAAGTGTTCATCAACCTGCTGAGCAATGCGATCAAGTTCAACCGCGAGGGGGGAGAGATTGCCGTGCGGGCGGCCACCGGAGAGCAGCCCGGCACCCTCGCCGTGGAGGTCTCCGACACGGGCCTCGGCATTCCGCCGGAGGAGAGAGAGAAAATCTTCGACCGCTTCTACCAGGTGGACTCCTCGCCCGCCCGGCGGGCCGAAGGAACCGGCATCGGACTCTCCATTGTGCGGGACATTCTCAGGCTGCACGGCTGTTCCATTCATGCGGAAGGCGGGGAGAGCGGGGGAAGCCGCTTCGTTTTCACGCTGCCGCAGGGAAAACCAGCGCCCGGGACCCGTCATCCCTCCGCGCGGAACCGTTCCCAGGCGACCGAGCGCCAGCGCACCCGAACCTAGCGAGCCGCGCGCGCCGCCCGCTGCCGATCGATCTCGTATAGCAGTATGGCGGCCGCCGAGGCCACATTCAGCGACTCGACGCTTCCCGCCATGTCGATCGTCACGCTCAGATCGGCACAGTCTTTCCAAGCCCGGCTCACCCCTTCCCCCTCGTTTCCCACCACCAGCGCGATCGGTCCCCGGAGATCGGCCTGGTCCGCCGGGGTTCCCCCTCGCGGCAGGGTCGCCACGATGCGCAGGCGGTGTGTCTCGCGCAGCTCCTCCCATTCCTTTGCGGCGGGCAAGGAGGCCATCGGTATCCGCAGAATGGAGCCCGCCGAGGCGCGCGCCGCGCGCGTGTGGAAGGGATCGACCGTGCCCGGGAGCGGCACCAGGGCCGTGACCTTGGCGGCTTCCGCCAGCCTCATTAGAGCGCCCAGATTGCCGGGGTCGCGAATCTGATCGGCCAGCAGCAGCAGGGGCGCTTGGCTCGCCGCAAGGAGCCCCACCAAAGACGCGGTCCGGATCCTGACGAGCGCGAGCAGTCCCTGATCGGAGGCGCCGGCCGCGATCGTCTCGAGCAAGGAGTCCGAGAGGATGGCCAGGGGAATCTCATGCTGCTTGGCGCGGCGCTGCAGGGAGCGGAAGGATTTGCCGCGCGCCAGGCTCTCTCCCGCGATCAGGTGGCCGATTCTGCCGGGATCATGCAGGCTCTCCTCGACGAGCCGGGTTCCCCAGAGGAGGTGCAGGCCCTGCTCCCGGCGGAACTCGACGTCCGCATCCAGCTTTCGAATCCTGCGGACCAGGGGGTTGGCTCGACTGCTGATGACGTCCGGCATGCTAGGATGCCTCCAATGCCACGCAGGGGTTGGAATGCTTCGCATACGGCTCAATCGGGAACAGCCGCCGGATCCCTCCACCGCGGATGCCGTCGCCCGCGCGCTGAGCGACGGAGGCGTGGTGGCGATACCGACGGAGACGGTCTACGGCCTGAGCGTCGATCCACGGAACCCGATGGCTCTGGAGCGGCTCTTCCATGCCAAGCGTAGACCAAAGGACAATCCCGTGCCGTTCGTCGCGTCGGATGTCTCGCAGGTCGGTGGCCTGGCCGTCTTGACGGGCGCTCTGGCCGAGGGGCTCGCGGCTCGTTTCTGGCCGGGACCGCTGACGCTGGTGCTGCCGCTGGCAAGACATCATCCTCTGGCTTCCTGGCGCTGGGGTGGAACGGTGGGTATCCGCGTCCCGGGATCACCCCTGATTCGCGGGCTGGCCGCCCACCTGGGGATTCCGCTTCCCGCCACCAGCGCCAACCTGTCCGGCGAGGCCCCGATTTCGGATCCCTCTCAACTTTCGGACCGGCTTGCCGGTTCCATCGACCTCTTCCTGGACGCCGGGGTGCTGCCGTCCAGCTTGCCCTCGACCGTCCTGAGCCTGATCCCACCCCGCCCTCGCATCATCCGATGGGGTGCGGTGGAAAGAAGCAAGCTTCTGCCCTACCTCCCGATGCTGGAAGGACTCCCTAGCGAAGGGTGACCCGCTCGAGGACATAGAAATCGGCGGAGCTCGTCAGCGCGAAGTTCTGTACTCTCGCGCGGCGCACCGCGACGTTCGATTTGTGCCAAAGATAGACATAGGGGAGCTCTTCCGCGAGGATTTGCTGGATCCGAGCGTAGGCCTTCCTCCTCTCGTCCCTGTTCTCCTCCTGGCTTCCGACACCCAGGAGCCGGTCCACCTCGGCGTTGACGTAGCGGACCCGGTTGAAGCCGTGCGGCGGGAAATAGGCGGAGCCGAAGCGCATGCGCAGGGCATCCGGATCCAGGAGCTGTGTCCATTGGAGCGAGAACATCTGAAACCGTCCCGCCTTGATGTCGTCGTAGAAGGTTCCCCACTCGAAGCTCCGGATCTCCAGCCCGATGCCCACCCGCTCGAGCTGCTCCTGGAACACGCTGGCCTGCTCCTTCGCCAGGCCGTCGGTGGACGTCTTGAAGGTCAGCGTGAAGCGGGGCCGCGGGCCTTTTCCATCGGGGTCGGGATGTCCCGATGCGTCCAGCAGCATCCTGGATCGGGCCAGGTCCTGCCCGTAGGCCTGGACCTGCGGCTCGTAGGCCCAGCTCTGCGGCGGGAGCAGCCCGGTCGAGAGTCGCGCGAGCCCGTGCAGGAGCAGGCGGATGATCTTCTCCCGATCCAGGGCGAAGGCGATGGCCTGCCGGACGCGGACATCTTTCAGGATGGGGTCCTGGAGGTTGAACCCGACGTAAGCGCTGCTGTTGCTCGGCGACGTCTCCACCACCAGATCGGGCGAGCGTCGCAGCGTCTGAACCTGATCCGGTGTGAGATCGTTGACGACCAGATCGACGCTTCCCTTGAGCAGCTCCTGCTGGCGGGAGACGGCCTCCGGAACCACCTTCAATCGCAGCCGCCGGAAGGCGGGCTTCCCGCGGAAATAGGAATCGTTGGCGTCGAGCACCAGCTCCTGATCGCGGTGCTCCTCGACGAAGCGGAACGGACCCGTTCCTTCCGGATGCCGGCCGGCGGTGGGGCCGGCGCCTCGAGGCAGGATTCCGAGGCTCAGGTTGGCGAGAAAAGGGGAAAAGGGCTCCTTGAGCACGAACACCACGGTGCGTGGATCGGGAGTCTGCAGCGTCTCGATCATCTGGAAATCGCCCTTGCGGAAGGAAGGCACCTCGTCGTTCAAGATCGACTCGAACGTGTAGCGCACGTCCTCGGAGGTGAGCGGGCGGCCCCGGTGGAAGCGGACGCCGTCGCGCAGATGGAAGATGTAGCGCAGAGGGTCGGGATGCTCCCAGCGCTCGGCGAGATCTCCCACCGGGTTCCCCTGATCGTCGTAGCGCAGGAGGCTGTTGTAGATCAGCTCGTGGGCGCGCCGGGAGGATTCGTCGCTGCCCAGCCGCGGATCCAGGCTGGACGGGCCGACGTCGATGGCCAGGGTGAGGAGCTGCGGATCGGGTGGCTTTCGAGGGGCGCACGATGTGAACAGCGCCAGCGCGGCGACGGCGATCCTCCTGCGGCCCATGGGCTCTCCCGAAGGCGAGGCGGGATTCTAGCCAAAGCGCGGAGCAGCGGGCAAGGACGGGAATTCTCCCCCGGTTGTTAGGAACGGCAGCGGGAACTATAATTCACGCGCCTGTCTACCGTTGTGCGTCGGACTTTCCTGATGAATCGGTTCGAGAGGACGTGCGCTTCACCATTCTGGCCATCTCAGCCTGCCTTCTGGGCCTTCCCGCAGCCAGCCTCGCAGCCCCGGAGCCGCCGCGGGTCGTCATCCTCGGCTTCGACGGGGCCGACCCCAAGCTGGTGGAGCAATATCTCGCCGAAGGGAAGCTCCCCAATCTTGCGCGCCTGAAGGAAGAAGGCTCCTACGCGAGGCTCGCCACCACCAATCCGCCTCAGACACCCGTTTCCTGGTCCACCTTTTCCACGGGGATCAACCCGGGACGGACCCAGATCTTCGACTTCCTGAAACGAATCGACGGCACCTACGTGCCGGAGTTCGCCATGGCCACGGAAGGGAAGAAGAAGTTCCTGGCCGGCGACGAAACGGGATGGCTGTTCGGCTGCGCTGCGTTCGTCGCCGTCATGCTGCTCGGCGGCATCGCCACGGTGCCGATGCGCTCCTTCCGGAAGAAGGCGTGGATCGCGACCGGTGTGCTGGCGGCTGGGGCTGGGCTTGGAGGAGGCTGGCTGGCTGCCACGCAGCTTCCCCGGCAGGTTCCCGACGCCATCAACCATCGCAAAGGCGTCACGCTCTGGAGGTGGGCGGCGGATCACGGCGTGCGGACTCGGGTGCTCCACGTGCCGAACACGTTTCCCGCCGAAGAGATTCCCCAGGGCAGCATGCTGTCGGGCTTGGGGGTCCCGGATCTGAGAGGGCGGATCGGATCGCCCGCTTTCTACAGCTCGGACGAAGCGCTCAAGCAGCGTCTCGGCGAGAACCAGTTCAGCATCGAGTTCATTCCTCTCGCGGCAGCCACCGGCCGCATCGAGACGCAGGTCGTGGGACCGTACAACAAGGCTTTCTTCGATTATCGCGTGGACAGCGCGCTGGCCTCTCTTCCCGCCGGTGAAGATCGTTCGAAGGCCAGGCAGCGCGTGGAGAAGGAGCTCGAGGAGAAGGGGATCGCGCGCAGACTGGACCTTCCTCTGGTGCTGGAGGCCGGCGACTCGCGGCTGACGATTCACCTCTCCGGCCAGTCGCAGGCTCTCTCACCGGGGGAGTGGAGCGACTGGTTCGTCCTGAGCTTTCCGGTCAACTGGCTCGTGGACCACGTCAACGAGATCCGGGGGATTGCCCGGTTCAAACTGATTTCTCTGCGGCCGCAGATCCAGCTCTACCTGTCGCCGATCAATTTCCACCCTCGCTTCGAGCCGATTCCTTTCTCCTATCCCAAGGGGTTTGCCGGGACGCTCACCGAGAGCCTGGGACTCTTCAAGACGCTCGGGTGGCCCATCGACACCTGGACCCCGAGCGCGGGTCTGGGCGACGACACGCTGTTCCTGGAGGACATGGAGTTCACGGTCCGCAAAGAAGAGCAGATGATGGATCGCTTCCTGAAGGAGGGGACCGACCGGCTCTACATCCAGGTCTATGACTTTCCGGATCGGATCGGGCATCTGTGGTGGAGGCTCCTGGATCCCGGGCACCCTCTCTACAATCCCGTGGAGGCGGCGCGCTTCGCCGGCGAGATGGAGAAGGCCTACATCCACATGGATGCCATCGTCGGGAAAGCCCGCTCCCTGCTTCCTCCCTCCACTCTCTTGCTGGTCTGCTCCGATCATGGATTCGCCTCGTTCCGCCGAGGCATGAATTACAACACCTGGCTGGTCAAGAACGGCTGGATGGTCCTCAAGGAAGGGCCGGGCGGCGCCCGCACGCTGGAAGACCTGTTCGATCGCGGCGAGACGGGCGAGTTCTTCAAGTTCGTAGACTGGTCGAGGACGCGGGCCTACGCGATGGGCCTGGGCACTCTCTACGTGAACCTGGCCGGCCGAGAGCCGCGGGGAAGCGTGGCGCCGGGAGAGGAGTACGAATCGGTGAGGCAGGGGATCATCGACGGGCTCCAGGCCTACGTGGATCCCGAGACGGGCGAGCATCCGGTCTTGAAGGTCTATCGCCGGGAGGACATGTATCGCGGCTTCGATCCGGCGCTCCTGCCCGACCTGCGTGCGGCCAACAATCAGAACTACCGCGTCGGCTGGCAGACCGCGCTCGGGGAGGTGCCACCGAACATCGTGGAGAACAATATGAAGATCTGGAGCGGTGATCACTGCTCGGTGGATCCAAGCCTGGTGCCGGGCATTCTTTTCTCCAGCCGAAAGCTCAACCGGCAAGATCCCGGCATCCAGGACATCTTCCCGAGTGTGCTGCAAGCGCTCGATGTCACGCCGGTCGAAGGAATCGATGGCCGCACCTTCTTCTAGATCCGAGGGTTCGCGCCAGAGCCCCGCGCGGATCGTGGCCGCTCTCGTGATGCTCGCGGCGGGAAGCACGGTGGCGGCGAAAGAATCTGCCGCTCCGCGCGCAGCGGAGGAGAGCCAGAGGCTGGAGCGGGTCAGACAGGAGATTGCGCGGTTGCAGTCGATCCTGGACAAGACGCGCAGCGACGTGAAGAGCGTCCTGGGGGATCTGCAGAGAATGGACGTCGAGCTGGCCCTGCACCGCCGCCAGGTTGTCGTTCTGGGGGTGGAGCTGAAACAGTGTCGAGAGCAGGCGGCGGAGGCCACTGCTTCCCTGGCGGCGGCGGAAAAGAATCTGCAGGGCAGCAGGCTCGGGCTGGAAAGGAGAATCCGCGCGTTGTACCGGAAAGGACCTTTGGAGTTCGAGCGGCTTCTTCTCACCAGCTCGCGGGCGGACGAGGTGGTCAGCGCCTACCGCATGGCCGAGCGGGCGGCCGTGTCGGACCAGTCGCGGATCGAGGCGTATCGCGTCTTCGAATCGCAATGGCGCCAGGCCCTCGCCGACCTGGAAGAGAGGAAATCCTCCCTGACCCGCTTGCGCGAGCAGGAGCAGGCGCGGCGCGCCGAGCTCGAAGGACTGCGGGAGGGCCGCTCGCAGATGCTTGCGGGACTCCGCCAGGAAGCCGTCGAGCAGGAAGGAATCCTGTCGGAGATGATGGAGACCCAGAAGGCCCTGGAAAAGCTGGTCCAGGCCATTTCCGAGGGCGGCGCCGTCGCACCGGACCTCGAGGTGGGCTTCGAGCGGTTTCGTGGCCTGCTTCCCTGGCCCGTTCCGGGAAAGGTGCTGGAGGGATTCGGGGCCCGGCGCAACGCAAAATTCGACACGCTGGTGCCGCATCCCGGCCTCGATCTGGCGGTCGA
>Ga0126369_10003940_pt1 | contig 10820 bp, 8 predicted proteins | sample PanSoiMetaPlot_1_FD_109646 | JGI IMG/M metagenome (GOLD analysis project Ga0126369, IMG submission 109646) | Tropical forest soil microbial communities from Panama - MetaG Plot_1 | ecosystem: Environmental > Terrestrial > Soil > Tropical forest > Bulk soil | place: Panama | collected 2016-02-17
AGCACCAGCACCGAGAACACGACCAGCGAGATGACCTGCGTGACGCCGACACTGGCCGCGGCGTCGGCGGCGCTGAGCTTCGCCTTGCGCAGGTACCGCACGTTGAGCGCGACACCGCCGACCGCTGCCGGTGTCACGAGGATCACAAACGAGGCCGCGACCTGCACGAGCAGCGGCCACAGCACGATAAGCCGGTCGAGCACGAAGTCCGAGATCGCCATCGCTGCGCCCACGTAGGTAGCGGCCGAGAACGCGAGCGCTACCAGGGTCCAGATGGGATTGGCGTGGATCTTCGAGAAGGAGAAATTGGCGAGCTGGCCCGCCAGTACGTAGGCGGCTAGGACGCCCGCGATCAGCATGATCAGCGTGCGCGGCCTGATCCGCTCGAGCTGCACCGGCATGACCTGGCCGTCAGGAGCGGCGGCCGTCAGTCGCTTGCGCACGTCCGCAAGCAAGGTCTTCCTTCTGCGCAGCGCCGATCGAGTCGTGCGGTAGAGCGCCACCGGCTGCAACAGCGGAACGAGCCCGAGCAGGCCGTCCTTCGGCACCTTCTCCGCAGCGACGTCGGCGGCTCGGTCCGGGCCGACGACGAGCGCAGTCTGAGCGATAAGCTGCGCGAGATCCAGCCTGAACTGCAGATCGGTGGCGGCAACATCGCCGTTGCCAGGCTCGAGCAACGCGACCGTCTCGGCGTCGGGTCCTGGCACGACCATGATCCGGTCGTCGGTGAGCGCTCGGTGGGTGACCTGGTGCCTGTGCAGCTGCAGCACCGCGTCCCAGACTCGCCTGAGCTGCTCGTCGGTCGTCGCCGCACCGAGTTCCGCGAGCGTCCTGCCCTCGACGTGATCGGTCGCGATCACGGCGGCGTCTGGCCCGACCCTGAGCACGGCCCGCAGCCGCGGCGTGAGCACGCCTGAGTCCTCGGTGGCATAGATCAGCAGGGCCTGCCTCTCGATGGCACCTTCCAGCGACAGTGGTGCGCTCCGCGACACCTGGGTCCTGAGCCTGACCCGCCGGTAGAGCCGGTAGAACGCGTCCGCCGCCTGCTGGTCCCGGTCGAAAACCGTGACGTCGAGCTTGCCGCCGTCGAGCACGGTGGCGGAGTATCTGCGGACCTCTGAGCCGCCGTTGAAAATCCTGCGGATTGCCACGATCGGCGCGTGCTCGGTGCTGAGAGCCGCGGCGATCTCGGCCGCGGTGGGCCGTCCAGTGGTGGTACCGAACGCATACCGCAGGCCGGAACCAACGGCCGACCCGATCGCCACGGTGATCAGCAGCGAGAGCACCGTGGTGTGGGAATTGGCAAGGCTGGCGACCGCGTAGAACGCGATGGCGGTCAGGAACGTGGTGCGCCACTGGCCCCGGCCACGCAGGCCGATTACGGTCACGTAGGCAACCAGGCCGGCCAGATAGCCGTCGAGTGTCGCCTCGTGCTGCCCGGTCACGCCCGCGGTCGTCATGTGCAGCGCGATGTGCAGCTGGTGCATGAACGGCTGGTTGAGCAGCAAGTTGACCAGCGCGACCACGGCGACCGCGATCCCGCCAGTGGCGACGGCCTCGGCGAGCCTTCTGTATTGCCTGACCACCAGGAGCCTGATCGCGATCGCGATGGGCAGGATCAGCAGGGCCGCCCCGCCGGCGAAGCCGATCAGGCGCAGAAGTCCGATCGGCAGTCTCCTGCTCGCCCCGACCACGTCGAACTCGACCCCGGTCGCGGTTGCGTTCGCGAGCAGCCCGATCCCGACGAGCAGGGCGATCTCAGCCACGGCGATGACGCAGCGCATGAGATCACCCGGTATCCGGACCCGCGGCGTCAGGAAGTCATCGACAAGGACCTGCCGCTCGCCGGCGGGCGCCTTGGTGCCGCCGCTAGCGCGCGTCAACGCCATGACCGCTGGCCGCAGCGGCTTCAGACGCGACCTCATAAGACGATCGTTTCACCTGCGTCCAAACCTGGCACCAGCCGCACGGCAGGAAGCCCAGCTCGTCAGCGTCCGGCGGCGTTCGGATGCGACTTGCGAGCATGTTACCGGTCAGGCCGCGATCAGCCGGGAAAAATGTGCGATGACCGGCCTCGTGAGGTCTGCGATACCAGCGAGGCAGTGGCGGTCAGCTCGCGGAAAACGTCAGCGGTAGCCGCCTCGGGTCTGCCGTCGGCGGCAACCTCCGCGAGAACCCCGACGCAGCGGCTCCACGCCTCGCGGACTCCGGCCCGGTTACCCGCCGCGTGCTCGGAGCGCATCAGCAGCCGCCACAGCGGTTCCGCCGACGGATCCGCCGTGAGTCCGATCCTGACCGCGCGGACAGCAGCGGCCGGATCCCGGTCCGCAAGGCTCAGCTCCGCAAGCGCGGAAGCGGTGGTCACGATGTCGGCGGTGGCTGATTCGATCAGTGCGGTCTCGAGCCACCAGTAGTAACAGTCTGTGAACGGCTGGCCGCGGACCATGCGCAATGCGTCTGTCAGCCGATCTGTGCTGGCGAGACTTATCCCCTCTGCCATCAGCGCCTGAAACTCATGCCAGTCGACCCGGGCCTGCGAATGGAGGGCGTATCTGCCGTTTCCTAGATGCTCGATCCATTCCTTGCCGTCACCCGCCTTGCCGAGTGCGCGGCGGGTCCGCGCAATGAGCTGCCTCAGTGAGTCGGCCGGCTTGGGGTGAGCCTGGTCGGTGCCGAGCATGACCCTCAGCTGTCTGTTCGACAGCCCGCTGCGATGGCGAAGCGCCAGCGAGACGATTAACTGGCTCTGCGCCGGGACGAGAGCGCCAGGACGGCCGTTGATGGTCAGGGCGCCGAGCACGCCGATGCGCAGGCTTGGCGCATGAGGCGTCATTTCGATCGCTCGTGCTTGCGCGTCGCCGGACTGGACGGGTGCGGAGGGTTGGTCAACATGGCGCGGTGCAGAACCGGTCCAGGTCCATGCGTGCTCATGAACCCAGCTAAGGAGCGCGGTGATGAGGCCGCCAGCGACCATCCCCCCGCCGAACAAGGCCAGCCCGGGCAGTCGGCCGGATCCGGTCAGCTGGTCGGCTAGCACCGATAACGCCATGTGCTTAAGTCCTGCCCGGTTCGAATCTCTGGTGCGGGTCAGATCAGCATCGCCGACCGGATCACGGCTACACAACCTCTTGGAGGCTATTGTCAGCTATGAGTTCTCACTCCGTTTCTGCACCAGCGACGTCGGTGCGACCTGCAGTGTTCGCTGACCTGATGGCGCTCAGGGACTGCTGGCACCCCGTGGCCTTCTCCGCCGACCTTTCCGATCAGCCGATCCACGCCGACCTGCTCGGCGAATCGCTTGTGTTGTGGCGTGGGCACGACGGCGCCCGCGCGATGTCCGATCTGTGCGTGCACCGCGGCACCGCGCTCTCGCTCGGGCGGGTCGAAGGTGACCAGCTTGTTTGCCCGTATCACGGTTGGCGGTACGGGGCTGACGGCCGGTGCGTTGCCATCCCGCAGCTTGAGGATCCGACTCGGGTGCCGGCCAAGGCACGAATCCCCGTCTACCGCGCGCTCGAGCGCTACGGAATCGTGTGGGCTGCGCTCGGGGAGCCGCGCTGGCCGCTTCCTGAAGTAGCCGAACTTGAGGACGACTCGTGGGCGACCGTGCAGGCGGGTCCGTATAGCTGGGTGTGCGACGCGGCTCGACAGGTCGAGAACTTCACCGACTTCGGACATTTCCCCTGGGTTCACCCGGGGCTGCTCGGCGATCCGAGCCGGCCGGTCGTGCCCAGGCATCAGGTCAGGACAGAGGGAAATGTCCTGCACTACTCGATCGTCAGACCCGAGGCACCAAACAGCGACGACTTTCCGGTATTCGCGAACGAGCAGTCCGGACCGCCGCAGCGGCTAAGCTCCTACGAGCTGCACCTGCCCTATACGATCGTCCTCCGCCTGGGCTGGGGCGGCTCGCAGGCAATGGTGTACTTCTTCGCGTCGCAGCCTATTGCCCGTGATCGCTGTGCGGGATATGTGGTCATCGGCCGGAACTACAACTTCGACCAGCCCGAGCGCGTGCTGCGCGAGTTCGAAGACACGATCTTTGGTCAGGATCAAGTGGTAGTGGAGTCGCAGCGACCCGAGCGCGTGCCCTTCGACCTGGCAGATGAGCTGCACATGAAGTTCGACGCTGTCGCGGTCGCGTACCGCAAGGCGATGCGCGCGCTCGGGCTGGCGACCAGCCAGCCCGCGGTCAGGTTGCCGAGGCTGGACTCGCGCTAGCTAGCGCCTCGCGGGCGTGGTGTCAGCGGGCTTGATCAGGTCGCCGGTGCCGCTGTCGGCGTTGTCACGATCCGCCGCTGGCTCACCGGAGCTTGCACGGCGTGTGCCGGCCCGCGCGGGATCGGTCGCCCGCCACACCTCTCTGACGATCACCTGGAGCGCCCCGGCGAGCGGGATCGACAGCAGTGCGAAAACGAAACCACCGAAGATGCCGCCGATCCAGCTTCCGAGCGAAGCGCCGACCAGGATCGCAACAAGCACGAGCAAGGGGTTGATCCGGACCGTCTTGCTCATGATGACGGGGTTGAGCACGTGATTCTCTACCTGCGTGTAGACCATGAAGACGACCAGGGTGATGATGCCGGCCGATAGCGATTGTGTCGCCGCGAACAGCACCGTGGGGATTCCGGCCAGTGCTCCTCCGATCATCGGGAGGAAATCGACCAGTCCTACCCACAGTGCCCACAAGAATGGGAACGGCACGCCAAGGATGATCAGCGTGAGCAGCACTACGAGCCCGGCGATGACAGAGGTCGAGAAGTTGCCGAGCATATAGCCGGTCACTGATCGATTCACCTCTGCGGCGATCGCGCTGTACCTGCGTGCACGTTCCTGGGCCATAAGCCCGAGAACGCCCTTCCTGAGCTTCGGGCCCTCCATCAGGAGCAACACAACAAGGACGAAGATCGTCAGCAGGGAGATCATGAGCGCGAGGGCGCCCTTGCCCACGCTGATCACGGGATTCGCGAGGTTCTTGCCGTAACTGGCAAGTTTTGGCGCGTTTGCATGCACCCAGGCCTGCACGTGGTACTTCGTGACGAGGTGTCCGACCCAGCCCTTGCCTTGTTCCGCCCTTTGGACGTAGACGGGCAGGTCGCGGGCGAGGTGCGTGATCCCGTTCACCAGAGGGTAACCGAACGCTACGCCCAGACCGGCGAAAGCGAGCACGGCGAGCAGCGTAACCACGGCTACGGCGATGCCGCGCCGCCGTACCAAGCGCTGCAGCACGACCACGAGCGGGTTGAGCAGCAGCGCGATGAAACCCGCCACGGCGATCAGCAGGATGACTTCGCGCAGCCGGTAAGCGAGCTTCGCGGCCACGTAGAAACCGATGACCGCGACGATCGTGGCCAGTATGGCACGCAGCGGCACTCCCCTGGCCTCAGCGGCTGACCATAGCGCCGCTCGCCGCGTCTCGGCAGGCTTGGTCGTTCCGCCGAGTTCGGCGGGCTGATGGTCGTCGGTCATGAGCACAGCATGCCAGCCTGTCGTTTCCGCACATCGGTCGCGTGGACCGATAACAGCGAGCGACGCGCTGCGCAGCGATCAGCTGCCATGCAGGCCGGCTCAGTCAGGCTTGCCTGGCAGCGTCCTGGCGGGTACTTGGCCGTGGCGGGCGGCCGATGAGCTCGATCAGCCCGAGCACGATCGCAAGCACGATCGCAATCAGCAGCACGACCAGTCCGGTCGGGTCGGTCCAGAAAACGAAGACCAGGCAAGCGACGGCAACGCTGGCGATTCGAAAGACCAGCCGGCGGCCATAGACCCAAGCGCCGACCCTGCCTGTGGTGATGCCGACCCGCTCGCCGCTGCCGCGCAGCGTCTCGAAGGCTGACCTGAACGCGGCACGAGTCCTGACCGCCGTGACTGAGGGCCCGGTAAAGAAGCCGGCCAGCGCGACCACAAGACCGAGGACAACCAGCACGCGAAGTCCCTGCCTGATGAAACGCACGATCGTGTCGAATACCACGCTTGCGGCATCGGCGGGCAGCACGCTGCTGGGGATCTTATTGAGGTAGATCGCCCTCCCGACGGCGAGCGCGGCGCCGAGCACCAGCATCGAGGCGGCCAGCCCAACCCCCGCTCCTATCAGCGCTCGACGGTGGCGCCGCGCTACATAGATGCCGGACCCGAGAAGGACGATCGTAAGCACCGGCAGCAGCCACTTCAGCGTGGTCAGCAGGCGGTAGGCGGACCGCGCCCTAACCAGGTACTTGGCGGAGAACAGCGGGAACGTCGGATTGATCGGCGGGAGGCTGTTTACCAGCGTCAGGCCGCGAGCCGCGAGCCTGTGCTTCACCTTGTCGATGAAAGGCCCAAGCCCGATGACGACCTTGCCGTTGGACACGGTGAGCGCGCTTTTCTGCCCGGACAGCGCCTTGACCAGCTGGGCGTGCGCGGCGCGGTTGACGTGAATCCAGAGCCTGGCAACCACGGGGTTGGTGACGATCTTCGCGACCGTGCTGTGGATGAGGCCGTCGACCGCTCCCGCGATGGACCCTGAGAAGCTGGATAGCAGCGCGCCGAGCCTGGTCAGGCCCCGGCGGGATAGTTGCGTGGCGGCCCGTTTAGCCACCCCTTGCACGTCGATCTGCTTGCTGACGGCGGAGCTGATCTTGTCGGTCAGTGCGCCCTGCACGGCCGGCTCGGTGATCAGCGGTGCCACGTTCTCGACGTATTTGCTCGTGTTCGAAACCTGGTTGGCCGCCCACACGCCGAGTACAGAAACCGGCGCGAGCACGCAGCCGACAACGATGAGCAGCACGCAAACCGGGCCGCGCCAGCCTAGTCTGGGCCGCGCCCTGGCAACCGCCCCCGCGCTCGCGGCCCGTGCTTCATCGGCTTGCCGTCTCGCAACGTCGGCCTGCTGGCGCTCGCGTGCCAGCTCACTCTTCAGGTTGCGAACTTCCGTGCGCAGCTGCTCGACCTCACCCGGGCCATCATCGCTAGCCAGGCCAGAACTCCTTCCAGGCGATTCCGCTGCGTGCGGCGTTCGCACGAGGATCCTCGCCGCCGGCGGGGGCGGTGACATCACCCGACGAGGGTGACTGCTCGACGAGCCGAGCGGGAAGGCTAGCCAACTGACCACGACCGACATCGGGGGGAGCAATGACGAGCACACGGTCGTCTATGACCGGCATTCAGATGAGTTCCACCAATTCCAAGGCCATGGTCGTCGGGTTCGCCCTGGTGGCAACGGGCGGACTGATCAGCCTATGCGGCATGGGCATCACCGGCACGGCCATGTTCAACGCCATCAGGCGGTGGATGAGGGCGCAGCAGGAACCGCCAAGCGCGATCATGAAGCGCAAGATCGCGCAGGCTAAGGCTGCGACGACGGCCGGCGCGAGCGCCTGGCAGGACGGGATGGCCACCCCCGCCCGGCACTGAGGAGCTCAGGGCCGGGTCCCGCGACCAGGCGGGATCCGGCCCGTTCACTGCCTAGCGCCCCGGTCGGCCCGTTTTATCGACTTATCGATAAGATGACCGCCCACGGCCGAGAATCTGCCGACCAAGGGAGCGCCCGGCATGGAGACGACCACGTTTAAGCTGCGAACGGGCAACCGGGAATGCGTCCTGGACATTACCGAGCGCTGCGCTGGTTTCGCGACGAAGGCGGCGAGGGGCGGCGACGGCTTGCTACACGTATTCGTACCGCACGCGACGGCCGGCCTGGCCGTCATGGAACTCGGCGCGGGCAGCGACTTCGATCTGCTCGCTGTGCTAGCCAAGCTTCTGCCGGGCGACGATACCTGGCGGCACGCCCATGGCTCACGCGGCCACGGCCGCTCGCACGTTCTGCCGGCGTTCCTGCCGCCGTTCGCGACGTTTCCTGTGGTCGCAGGGACGCTCGCGCTCGGCACCTGGCAATCGATCGCCCTCGTTGACCTGAATGCCGATAACGCTGATCGAACAGTGCGGTTGTCGCTGCTCAGCTGAATGGCCTGGGCCTGCGGCGCAGCCAGTCCCAGAACGAGCGCCGCGGCGGGCGTGCGACAATCGCGCCGCTGCCAACCCGGCCGGACACGTTGATCAGCAGCGTTACGGGGACGTCCGTGCCCCATGGGGTGCGGACCTTGACGTTCCCGCTGCCGATTGCCACATCGTCAGTATCGACCGCGATGCCGGGCTTCGTGACTATGGTCAGGCTCCCGCTGCGTACCTGCGCGTCCACATCGATCGACGAGTCACCGATGATCGCTTCGGTGAAATCCAGCTTGCAGGCGCCGCTGGTCACGCGCACCTCGATCCGCCGCGGCACGACCCAACGGCCGACCCGGCTCACGTTGCCGCTGCGGCACTCCAGCCGTACCACATCTTTGGGAGCGACTGGCTGGCCGATCTCGAGCGGTGCGATTGCCTGACGGCCAGCCGGCAGATCGCTGGTCAGGGCCGCGAGCTCGCCGTACGTGCGGGCGGAGAACGCGACCTCCACGCGCTCGTCAAGCTCTTCAGCCGTCAGCCTGCCGTCACCGGCGGCCACCCGCAGCATCTCGATCACGCGGTCTCTGTCCTCGTGCGACGCCCTCAGCTTGTCGACCCGCGTTCCATCGTCGCTGCGCCCTCGTGGCGAAATGTCGCCAGCCATGGACACACACTAAGCCCTGCGAGCCGCCGGCAAGGTGGGCATGTGACTGACTCACGCGCGCTGAGGGATCGTGGCCACCATCAGCGCCTTGATCGTGTGCAACCTGTTCTCGGCCTGGTCAAATACGACGGAAGCTGCGGATTCGAATACCTCGTCGGTCACCTCAAGCGCGGTTAGGCCCCTTTTGTCGTAGATCATCCTTCCGATGCCGGTCTGCGTGTCGTGCAGGGCCGGCAGGCAGTGCATGAATTTCACCGCGGCGTTTCCGGTCGCGGCCATTGCCGCGGCATTTACCTGGTACGGCAGCAGCAGGTCGATCCTCGCGTCCCACTCCGACTCAGGTTCCCCCATGGACAACCACACGTCGGTGTAGAGAAAGTCGGCGCCTGCGACGGCTTCGGCCAGGTCGCTGGTCAGCTTCACCGCCGCCCCGGAGACGGCGGCCAGGTCAGCGGCGATGGCCCGGACATCAGAACCTGGCCAGAGCGACTCGGGCGCGCACAGCCGGACATCAAGTCCCAGCAGCGCGCCCGTGGCCAACAGGGAGTTCGCGGTGTTATTGCGGCAGTCCCCCAGGTAGCAGAAGCTGAGCTGGTCCAGTGGCTTCGCCGCGTGATCGCGCATAGTCATGATGTCGGCGAGCATCTGCGTCGGGTGCCAGGTGTCCGTCAGGCCGTTCCATACAGGCACACCCGAATGCGCGGCCAGCGACTCAGCGGTCGCCTGGGACGAACCGCGGTACTCGATGCCGTCGTACATCCGGCCAAGCACGCGGGCGGTGTCCTTCACCGACTCCTTGCGTCCTAGCTGCGAATCGTGCGGGCCGATAAAGGTCACATGGGCACCCTCCTCATGCGCGGCGACCTCGAACGCTGACCTGGTCCGGGTGGAGGTCTTCTCGAAGATCAGGGCAATGTTGCGCCCTGCGAGCCGGCTGCCCAGGATCCCGCCGCGCCTTTCCTCCCGCAGGCGCTCGGCGAGATCGACCAGGTAGCGGAACTCAGCGCCGGTCAGATCGATCTCCTTGAGCAGGCTGCGCCCTGACAGGCTTGCCTCGATGCGAGGATCCATGACGATCGCTCCTTCGCTTGTGGCCGAACCACGATGGCTTCCGGTGAGCCACTCTGCCAGTGACTCACCTGCCGCGCAGCGGCCAGCCGCGCGGAGGCAGCGCCAGGCCGGACACCTGACCTGCGCGTTTGCCCGCAGTTGTCATCCGATATTCGCTCCGCCGTCATGTCGCCGCAGCCGATCGATGCACCACGGTCGGCGACCGTAAAGGCGTGCGCATCGCCTACGTCACAGAGTCATTCCCGCCCGACGTCAACGGGGTCGCCAGCACAGCAATGCGAGTTGCCGAGCAACTCGTGCGGCGCGGCCATGAGCCCCTCATCATTGCCCCGGCGGCCGCCAGGCATATGCCGACCCTCAGGACCGAATTCCCGGTCACGCGGGTGCCTGCGGTCAGCCTCCCGCTCTACCCAGGCTTTCGGCTGGGCCTGCCCGGCCCGCAGGTCCGGGCCGCGATCGCCCGCCACGGTGCCGACATCGTGCACTTGGCCGGCCCTGTCATCCTCGGCGCTGGCGGCTGCGCCGCCGCGGGTCGCCTTGGACTGCCCATCGTCGCGGTCTACGCCACGGACATGGCCGCCTACGCCCGCGCCTACCATCTCAGTCGAGCCGGCGAGGCGTACTGCTGGCGGCGGTTGCGCCGGATCCACAATATGGCGGACCGCACGCTCGCACCGTCCGAAGCCACGGCAGCAACGCTGCGCGCTCGCGGCTTCCGGCGAGTCCAGGTGTGGGGCAGAGGCGTGGACGCCGTCAGGTTCGACCCCTCGCGGCGCAGCGACAGGCTGCGGAGCGAGCTGGCTCCGGGCGGCGAGGTCATCGTCGGCTACGTCGGCCGGCTGGCTGCCGAGAAGCGGCTCGATCTGCTCGCCGGCGTGGCCTCGCTGCCTCGAGTACGGCTGGTCATCGTTGGTGCCGGTCCTGCGGAGGCGGCCGCGAGGCGCGCGCTGCCAGGAGCGCTGTTCCTCGGTCAGCGGCAGGGAGACGAGCTGGCGAGGGTCTATGCCAGCCTGGACATCTTCGTGCACAGTGGCCCGCACGAGACGTTCGGCAACACCCTTCAGGAGGCAGCGGCCAGCGGGCTGCCGGTGGTGGCGCCCGCCGCGGGCGGGCCGCTCGACTTGGTGCAGGACGGCGTGACGGGCGCGCTCGTCCGACC
>Ga0126369_10003941_pt1 | contig 10819 bp, 9 predicted proteins | sample PanSoiMetaPlot_1_FD_109646 | JGI IMG/M metagenome (GOLD analysis project Ga0126369, IMG submission 109646) | Tropical forest soil microbial communities from Panama - MetaG Plot_1 | ecosystem: Environmental > Terrestrial > Soil > Tropical forest > Bulk soil | place: Panama | collected 2016-02-17
AGTCTGCGGGTCGATCTCGAGAAGCGACCATCCCGCGCGGCACGGGTGGCGGCCGAACGTGCACAGGGCCAGGGCGCCGCTGTCCGTATGGGTGGCGGCAAGGAGCGTGCCCTGGCGGCTCCAGGACAGGTTGTCGGGGCTCCCGCGCACTGCCGCCTGCTGGGGACTTCCTCCCGCACGCGACACCCGGGCGACCTTCCCCGCCCCGGTTTCCGCATAGAACACCGTCGCCCCCTCGGCTGACACCGCGACGCCGTTCGGCGTCGGAGCGATCGTTCCGGGGATGTGCCGCCAACCATGCTCCGGCTCCCAGGCGATCAGATCGCCCGTCGGCCACCCGAGGCCCCCCTTCACCATGTAGTAGAGGCCTGCGAGACCATCCATCCTGGGAACGAAGTTCGAGACGACGATCTCGCCGTCCGGCGCGAAGGCGACGTCGTTCCCGACCATGTCTTCGGGGAGGGGCACGCAGCCGCGCCAATCGAGCCGGGCGTCCACCCCGGATCCGGTCAGGTCGAAGAGCTCGATCGCCTCGCGGAGCGGCCGATGTCCGACGACGGCCACTCGCGTCACGCCCGGTGTTCCGGTCGACATCGTGTTGAGGCCATGGGGTGAGAACGCCTCGGGCCGGGGAGGCGTCGTGCACGCCGGATCGCCGATCAGGGAAGCGGACTCGCGTTCGGACGGCTCGGCGGGTGGGAAGAGCCGCCGCGGGACGGGTGGACCGTCGAGTGGCACCGCCGAGAGCGAACCGCCTCCCGTGCCCTGCACGACCCGGATCTCGCTCACCAGGACGACGCGGGCGGCCGGCACGGCCTCGACGTCCTCCGGATTCTCGAAGCCGCAGATCGTGCCGAGCTCGCCGGGAGAGGGCTCGGGGTTGCACGGACCGCGCGGTTGAGCGCGGCAGCCGGGGGCGAGCAACGCGACCCAGAGGAGAAAGCGCAGGGCACGCTCCCCGGCACCCTTGACCCCCGAGGCAGAGCGGACGTAGGAGCGCGCCGTGCTCTCCCGGCCGCGAGACCTCGAGCAGGTCCGTGCGCGTCTCACGTCGTGGCTCACGCGGAAGATGCCCGACGCCAGTGAGGTCGCCATCGCCTCCTTCGAGCGTCCGACCGCCGGCTATTCCAACGAGACATTCCTCTTCGACCTCTCCTACCGCCTGGGACGCAGCCTCCATCGCGAGCGGCTGGTCGCTCGCCTCGCGCCGAGCGATTTCCTCGTCTTCCCCGAGTACGACCTCGTGGCCCAGTGTCGCGTGATGCAGCGCCTCGCCGCCACCCCCATCCCCGTGCCGCGTGTCTGTTGGCTCGAGGAGGACGCGACCGTGCTCGGCTCTCCCTTCTACCTCATGGACGCCATCGTGGGCGACGTGCCGGCCGAGGTGCCCTCGTATCATTCGTTTGGTTTCGTGTCGGAGGCGACGCCCGAGCGTCGCGCCCGCATGTGGTGGAGCGGGATCGAGACCCTGGCCCGCATCCACGCGCTCGACTGGCGGGCGCTCGGCCTCACGTTCCTGGGCGTGCCGCCGCCCGAGACGGGGCCGCTCGACCGCCAGCTCGACTACTACGACCGCTACCTCCGCTGGGTGTGCGCGAGCGGCGCCCCGCAGCCAATTCTTCAGGCGGCGCTCGGGTGGCTCCGGAAGAACCGTTTCGTCCCCGCCGCCGTGGCGCTCTGCTGGGGCGACTCGCGCATGCCGAACCTCATGTACCGCGACGACGAGGTGGTCGGCGTCCTCGACTGGGAGATGGCCTTCATCGGCGACCCCGAGGAGGACCTCGGCTGGTGGCTGTTCATGGACTGGGTGAACAACGAGGGCTACGGGCTGCCCCGGGCGGCGGGATTCCCCGATCGCGCCGAGACGATCCGGTACTACGAGCGGCTCACGGGCCGGCCGGTCGAGCATGCCCTCTATCACGAGGTCCTGGCGGCATTCCGTTTCGGAGTCATCATGGCGCGCATCGCCGGTCGGCTGCGCGAGATCGAAGCTCCGATGCCGACCCCGGATCTCGAGACCAACAACCCCTGTACCCAGCGGCTGGCGACCCTCCTCGGGCTGCCGCCGCCGGGCGAACCGATCGGAGGATCGTGATGGCGAGCACCACGCATGTGGCGACCCCCGAGGACGACACGCGACACGTTCCGGGCAAGGACTCGCTCCCGCTGTGGAACGAGAGCTTCTGGTTTCCCTTCTACGATCCGCGCAGTGACACCGGTGTCGTGTTCCGCGTCGGCATCCACGCGAACCTCGGCCAGGCGAATCTCTTTCTCTTCGTCACGGAGAGCGGCACGGTGGTGCACAGCGCGATCGATCATCGTGCGCCCGTGCCACCGATCGAACCGGGCCGGCTCACGCTCGGCGGAGTCTCGATCGACTGGGAGCGCCCCCTCGAGCGTTTTCGTCTCCGCTACGCCACCGGCAGCACGGGGTTCGACGTCGTTTGGCAGGCGTCGAGCCCCGCCTACCGCTATCCGCATCCGCCCGGCGTGAGCTTCGACCAGATCCCGGGTCACATCGAGCAGGGGGGAACGGTGACCGGGACGGTCACGATCGGCGGCACACGCCGCAGCATCGAGGGGCCCGGCCACCGCGATCACAGCTGGGGCGGCGAGCGCGACTGGGCCAAGTTCCACCGCTGGAACTACCTGAGCGGCGAGATCGGCCCCGACTTCTGGTTCAACGCGGTGCGCATCGATCTCGGCCCGGAAACCGACATCCGCATCGGCGGCCTCTGGGACGGCCGCGAGCTGCTCGACCTGCGCGACATCGCGATCGAGGTCCAGACGCAGGACGACGGCACGCGCCAGACCGGCGTCACCACCCGCCTGGTCGACGAGCGGGGCCGCGAGCACCGCATCGTCGGCGAGGAGGTCCTGGTCAACTGCCCGGTGCAGTTCGGACGTACCTGGCTCAAGGACGGGATCACCCGCTACCGCTACGGCGACCGCGTCGGGTACGGGATTCTCGAGCACGGATACGTAGAGTCGTAGATCCGAGCGCTGGTGCGCGGGAGGGCGGGCACCGGCTCTGCTCCAGGTCCTCGGGCCACGCGCGCCCCGTATATGCCGCGTACCCCCCGAATCTGCAGGCGCGCGCGGGCGCTGCGGGTCGCGACGCCGGTGCCCGCCCTCCCGCTTGCGCGGTCGGACTCCACGCGGCATCCGGACTTGCGTTACAACGCGGCCCGCGGTGCGGGAGCGGGGCGCCGGAAGCGCCGACCCGCAGGCTCCGCGCGCGCGTGCGGCCAGCGGGGGCTACGCTGCATATACGGGGCGCGCGTGAGCCGAGGACCGGAGGCGCGCCGGCGCCCCGCTTCCGCACCGCGCGTCTTTACAAACGAACGTTTGTTCGGTAAGCCGACGTCGATGCCGCGCGCGCTGGCGAGCGAGACACCGTCGACGCGGGAGCTCATTCTCGACGTCGCCGAGCGTGAGTTCGCCGAGCGCGGGTACGCCGGCGTGTCCATGCGGAAGATCGCGGCGGGGGCGGGGCTCAAGAACCAGGCGAGCCTCTACCACCACTTCCGCGACAAGCGCGCGCTCTACGAGGCCATGCTCGAGCGCGGGCTGACGCCCATCTTCACGCTGGTCGCCGAGAGCGGGCGGATGTGGCGCGACGGACGCCCCGAGGCGATGATGGAGGCGTTCCTCGATCGCACGGTCGAGCACCTTGCGCTCCATCCCCACCTTCCCCGCCTCATCCAGCGCGCCGCCCTGGACGACGGCCGCTACTTCCGCAGCGTGCTCGACCGCTACCTGCGCCCCATCTACCTGGAGGGCATGCGGGTGCTCGCCGCAGCGGGACCGTGGGCACCGGACCAGTTACCGCACCTCGCCATCGGCCTCTATCATCTCATCTTCGGATACTTCGCGGACACCACGCTGCTCGAGATGGTGCTCGGGGAGGATCCACGCAGCCCCGCGGCCGTCACCCGCCAACGTCGGTTCCTGAAGGCGGCGGTGGCTCAGCTCCTGGGAGTCAGACCCGTCCGCGCGCCCCGCGCGCGCCGCATCTAGGTGGAGGGGATCCATGCCGATCGACAACGTGAACCTCGGAGATCCTGATGCCTTCCTCGGCGGGGTGCCGCACGACGTCTTCGCCCGCCTGCGCGCCGAGGCGCCCGTCTACTTTCATCCCGAAGCCGGTGGACCGGGTTTCTGGGTCCTCAGCCGCTACGCCGACGTGACGGCGGCATCGCTCGACTCCAAGACCTTCTCGTCGTGGAAGGGCGGCACCATGATCCGCGATTTGTTCGGGGAAGACCTCGACCAGACCCGTCTCATGATGCTCAACATGGACGCGCCCCGTCACACGAAGTACCGCCGGCTGGTGTCGCTCGGCTTCACGCCCCGCATGGTGACGCGGCTGACGCCCCACGTGCGCGCCATGGCGAGCCGGATCATCGACAACGTCGCCGCGCGCGGCGAGTGCGACTTCGTGACCGAGATCGCGGCCGAGCTGCCCCTGCAGGCGATCGCGGAGATGATCGGCGTGCCGCTCGAGGACCGGCACCTCGTCTTCGAGTGGAGCAATCGCCTGGTCGGCTTCGACGATCCCGACTACTCAGGGTCCCTCGATGCCGGCAAGCTCGCGGCGATGGAGATGTATCTCTATGCGAACCAGCTCGCCGTGGCGCGGAAGGAGAACCCGCGCGACGACCTGGTGAGCGTCCTCATGGCAGGCGAGGTCGAGGGCGAGAAGCTGTCCGAGGCGGAGTTCGACGCCTTCTTCCTCCTCCTCGCCGTGGCCGGCAACGAGACCACCCGGAACCTCATCTCGGGCGGCATGCTCGCCCTCATGCAGCATCCCGACGAACGCCGCCGGCTCCTGGCGAACCCGGCGCTGCTCCCCACCGCCGTCGAGGAGATGCTCCGCTGGGTCAGCCCGGTCATGCACTTCCGCCGGACGGCGACCCGCGACATCGAGCTCCGCGGCCAGAAGATCCGCGAGGGAGACAAGGTCACGCTCTGGTACGTCTCTGCCAACCGCGACGAGGAGATCTTCCCCCACCCGCAGCGCTTCGACGTGGGCCGCACCCCGAACGACCACCTCGCCTTCGGCCTCGGCCATCACTTCTGCCTCGGCGCCAACCTCGCCCGCCTCGAGATCCAGACCATCTTCGAGGAGATCCTCCGCCGGCTACCCGACATCGAGGCAGCCGGGCCCGTGACGCGCCTCCGGTCCAACTTCCTCAACAGCATCAAGAGCATGCCCGTCCGCTTCACCCCGGAGCGGCGCGCGGGGAGAACCGATGCACACCCCCATCTGTGATCAGCTCGGGATCGAGTTCCCGATCTTCGCGTTCAGCCACTGCCGTGACGTCGCCGCGGCGGTCAGCCGGGCCGGCGGGTTCGGCGTGTTCGGCGCCCTCGCCTGCCCGCCAGACCAGCTCGAGATCGAGCTCCGCTGGATCGATGAGCACGTGGGCGGGAAGCCCTACGGTGTCGACGTGGTCATGCCGGAGATGTACGCCGGCATGGATGCCGGGGTGCTCGACAAGGCCACCTTCGAGGGGATGATCCCGGAGGCGCACCGCCGCTACGTGAACCAGGTGCTCGAGAAGTTCAACGTTCCGAAGCTCCCGGAGGGCGAGAAACCGTTCGAGGGGCTGCTCGGCTGGATCCACGACAGCGCCCGTTCCCAGGTCGACATCGCGCTCCGCCATCCCCAGGTGAAGCTCCTGGCGAACGCGCTCGGCACACCGCCGTCGGACGTCATCGAGAAGGTACACCGGCACGGCATCCAGGTGGCGGCGCTGGTCGGCGCGGTCCAGCACGCTCGCCATCACGTCGAGGCCGGCGTGGACATCGTGGTTGCCCAGGGCACGGAGGCGGGAGGCCACACGGGCGACGTCGCCACCATGGTGCTCGTGCCCGAGGTGGTCGACGCCGTGAGCCCCACGCCGGTGCTCGCGGCCGGAGGCATCGGCTGCGGACGGCAGATCGCCGCCGCCCTCGCGCTCGGCGCCCAGGGGGCTTGGACCGGCTCGATCTGGATGGCCACCGCCGAGAGCGATCTCCATCCGGCCGCACTGCAGAAGGTCCTGCGTGCCACCTCGCGCGATACCGTCCGGTCGCGCGCTCTGACGGGCAAGCCGGCGCGGCAGCTGCGCACCGCCTGGACGGACGCGTGGGACGGGCCGGAGTCACCCGGCGCGCTGCCCATGCCGCTCCAGTTCCTGCTCACGAGCGAGGCGGTCAGCCGCATCCACCGCTATGCGCACGTCGAGAGCTCCGGCGCGAAGGAGCTGGTCGGCACACCGATCGGGCAGATCGTGGGGCGCATGAACGAGGTCCGGTCCGTGAAGGAGGTTATGTACGCGATGGTCGAGGAGTGCGTCGACACCCTCGGCCGCATGGGCCAGATGGTCGCCACCTCGTAGCGGCCATGGACTTCTCGTTCTCGCCGGCGGAGCTCCGCTTCGCGGCAGAGGCGCGCGGCTGGCTCGAGGCGAACCTCCCCGCGGCCTGGCGGCGAGACCACTGCTGGACCCGGGTCGAAGAGCCGCAGTGGCTCGAGGTGGCGCGTGCCTGGCAGCGCCTCCTCCACGATGGGGGCTGGGCCGCCGTCGCCTGGCCGCGCGAGCACGGTGGCCGCGCGGCGACGCCCGTCGAGCGCTGGCTCTTCGACCAGGCGCTCGACGAGGTGGGCGCGCCCCGCCCGCCGGCCGCCTCCTATGTCGATCTGATCGGCCCCGCGCTTCTCCGTCACGGCAGCGAGGCCCAGCGCCGCCGCTTCATTCGGCCACTTCTGTCGGGTGAAGAGCTCTGGTGCCAGGGATTCTCCGAGCCGGGGGCAGGCTCCGATCTGGGAGCGCTCCGCACGCGCGCGGAGCGCCAGGGCGACACGCTGGTCGTCAACGGGCAGAAGGTCTGGACCAGCCACGCCGACATCGCCGACTGGTGCTTCCTGCTCTGTCGCACCGAGGCGGAGGCGCCGAAGCACAAGGGGCTGAGCCTGCTCCTCGTCGACATGCGGAGCCCGGGCGTCACCGTGCGGCCGCTCCGCCAGATGACTGGCGACGCGGAGTTCTGCGAGGTGTTCTTCGAGGACGTGCGGGTACCGGCCGACAACCTGGTGGGCGCGCCGGGTTCGGGCTGGCAGATCGCCATGGGTATCCTCGCCCACGAGCGCGGGCCGGTGTGGACCTTCACGTTCCAGCGGAGGATCCGGCGGAGCCTCGAGGACCTGCTTCACACGGCCCGGGCGCACCCGGCGGGGGCACGCGCCCTTCACGATCCCGTCTTCCGACAGCGCCTGACCCAGGTGTGGATCGAGGTCGAGCTCCTGCGGCTGGCAGGGTACCGGAGCCTCACCCGCCTGCTGCGCAATCGTGGGGAGCCCGGCACCGAGAGCTCGATCGAGAAGGTGCTCGGTAGCGAGACCGATCAGCATCTCCAGGATATCGCCCTCGACCTGTTCGGCGCCTACGGCCCGATCACGGAGGGCCCGCGGGCGATCGAGGGCGGCAGCCGCCCGCGGGGCTACCTCTACGCGCGTTCCGAGACCATCATGGGCGGCACATCGGAGATCCAGCGCAACCTGATCGCCCAGCGTCTCCTCGGCCTGCCTCGCTGAGCGCCGCCGACCGCCGTCGACAACGGTTGACAAACGGAAGTTTGGGCGGGTATGGCGCCCTCCCATGTCCGAGATCCCTCCGCTGCACCAGGAGGTGGTCCTCGAGTTTCCCTACAAGCACTCGACTGGACCCGTGATCGGCCGCTTCCTCGCCGGCCTGAAGGAGCAGAAGAAGATCTGGGGTCAGCGGGTGCGGGGCCAGGGGGTCGTGGTGCCGCCGCTCGGCTACTCCGAGGTCGACGGGTCGGCGGGCGAGGAATGGGTCGAGGTGCAGCCGACCGGGACGGTGATCGCGGTCGCCGTGGTGCACGAGCCGATCGAGGGGCTGCATCCCTTCACCACGCCGTTCGCCTTCGTCCTCGTTCGTCTCGACGGTGCCGACACGGCGCTGGCGCACGTCGTGAAGGATGACCTCGGGCGCCTCCGGGTGGGCACGCGGGTGGAGGCCGTCTGGGCCCCGGACGACGAGCGCCAGGGAACGATCCGCGACATCGCCTGCTTCCGGGTGGTGGCGAGCTGAGCATGGCCGAGCCGCCCGTTGAGCCGATCAAGTACGTCGACGCCCTAGTCCGGCTCCCGTACCACTACGTCGCCGGCGACTGCCGCGCGCGCTACCTGCGCGCGCTGAAGGACAAGAAGATCCTGGGCGCGCGCTGCTCTCAGACCGGGAAGGTCTTCGTGCCCCCGATCGTCAACTCCCCCGAGAGCCTGGCGCCGGCAGACGAGCTGGTCGAGATTCCCGACCGCGGGGTGGTGACGACCTACTGCGTGGTCAACATCCCGGTGATCGGCCGCGCGCTCGAACTGCCCTACGTGGTCGCCTCGATCGCGCTCGACGGCGCCGACATCTCGATCCACGCCCTCATCCAGGAGTGCAAGCCAGAAGAGGTTCGCATGGGCATGCGGGTCGAGGCGGTGTGGAAGCCCGACGGGGAGCGCGAGGGGAGCCACGAGGACATTCTCCACTTCCGGCCGACGGGCGAGCCGGACATGCCGCGCGAGGCGTTCATCAACCGCCTATGAGCCGCCTCCGCAACGTCGCCGTCGTGGCCTTTGCGCAGGCGCCCATCGTGGCGCGTGACGAGCATCGGATGGCGACCGAGATGCTCTATCCGCAGATCCGTCGCGTCCTCGCCGACTGCGGCGTCGATCGCTCCGCGATCGACTACCAGGTGGCGGGGTCGGCCGACTACATCGACGGCCGGCCCTTCGGTTTCGTCGCTGCGCTCGAGGTGATGGGATCCTGGCCGCCCACCCAGGACCTTCACCTGGAGATGGACGCGGCCTTTGCCGCTCACTACGCCTGGATCCGGATGCAGGCAGGTGACTGCGACACGGCGCTGGTCTGCGGCCACGGCAAGGTCTCCGAGGGGGAGCCGCGACGCATCCTCAACCTCGAGCTCGACCCGTACTACCAGGCGCCGATCGGCCTCGACCCGCTCGCCACCGCGGCCCTCCAGGCGAGCGCCTTCATGGCCCGGACCGGCACCACGGATCGCCGTCTGGCCGAGGTCGCGGCCCGGAACCGCGCCGCCGGCGCACGTAACCCCGAAGCGCAGGTCCGCGCATCCGCCAGTGCCGACGAGCTGGCGCGAACCCCGTGGGCGGTCGAGCCCCTGCGCTCGGGGTACGTGCCGCCGCTCGGCGAGAGCGCCGTGGCCCTGGTGCTCGCCGCCGAGGGCAAGGCGGAGCGGATGTGCGATCGTCCGGCATGGATCCACGGCGCCGATCAGCGCATCGAGCTGCAGACGCTCGGGGCGCGGGATCTGTCGCGCAGCCCGAGTGCACGGCTCGCCGCGGAGCGAGCGCTCGCCATGGCCGGCGCGACGAGTACGGCGGACGTCGACCTGGTCGAGCTCTCGGCCGCGACGCCGGTCGAGGAGCTGATCCTCTGCGAGGCGCTCGGCATCGACGCCGAGCGATCGTCGCCGGCGATCAACCCCTCCGGGGGCCCGCTCGTCGGCCATCCTCTCATGATGACCGGTCTCATCCGTCTGGGGGAGGCCTTCCGTCAGCTCGCCGGACAGGCCGGTGGACACGCGGTCGCGGGGGCGCGGCGAGCGATCACGCATGCCACCAACGGGCACTGCCTCCAGCAGAACCTCTTCTGGGTACTCGGCACCGAGCGGAGGTGGACGTGAAGCGCCCGGTGGCGGTGGTGGGGGTCGGACAGACTCGGCACGCCTCGCGGCGCGCCGAGCTCAGCATCGCCGACCTGGTGCGCGAGGCGGTCGACCGCGCGCTGCTCGACGCCGGCCTCGAGCACCGGGACATCGACGCGGTCGTGGTCGGCAAGGCGCCCGATCCGCTCGAGGGCGTCATGCAGCCCGAGCAGTTCCTGGCCGGGGCGCTGGGCGCGCACCTGAAGCCGCTCATCCGCGTCCACACGGCCGGCTCCGTCGGCGCCTCGACGGCGATTGCCGCCATGACGCACGTCGCCTCGGGGCTCTTCGAGCGCGTCCTGACCGTCGCCTTCGAGAAGCAGTCCGAGGGCAACGCGATGTGGGCCCTGTCGCCGAAGATGCCGTTCACCGCGCCGCTCGTGGCCGGTGCGGGCGGATACTTCGCGCCCTACTGCCGCGCCTACATCGCCCGGACCGGTGCCCCGCCGCACATCGGCCCGACGATCGCGGCCAACGCGCGCGCCAACGCCGGGCGCAACGAGTACGCGCACCTGCGAGAGCCGATGACGGTCGAGGACGTCATGAACTCGCCCGTTCTCTGGGACCCGATCCGCTACCTCGAGACCTGTCCGTCGTCCGACGGGGCCTGCGCGCTCGTCCTCGCCTCGGAGGAGCAGGCGCGCAAGGGACCGCGGCGTCCCGCGTGGATCAAGTCGGCCGCCTCGTACGCCGAGGCGATGTGGGTCCCGGGTCGCGATCAGGTGAACCCGATGGCCGGTCGGGTCTGCGCGAAGCACGTCTTCGAGCGCGCCGGCATCCGCGATCCGTGGCGCGAGATCCAGACGGCGGAGATCTACGTGCCCTTCTCGTGGTTCGAGGCGATGTGGCTCGAGAACCTCGGCTTCTGCGACGTCGGACAGGGGTGGCGCATCGTCGACCGCGGCGAGCAGCGCTTCGGCGCGCACCTCCCGATCAATCCCTCGGGGGGTGTCCTCTGCACGAACCCGATCGGCGCCTCGGGCATGCTCCGCCTGGGCGAGGCCGCCCTCCAGGTGATGGGCCGCGCCGGCGACCACCAGGTGGACGGAGTCAAGAACGCCCTCGGTCACGCGTA
>Ga0126369_10003942_pt1 | contig 10818 bp, 6 predicted proteins | sample PanSoiMetaPlot_1_FD_109646 | JGI IMG/M metagenome (GOLD analysis project Ga0126369, IMG submission 109646) | Tropical forest soil microbial communities from Panama - MetaG Plot_1 | ecosystem: Environmental > Terrestrial > Soil > Tropical forest > Bulk soil | place: Panama | collected 2016-02-17
GGCTTTAGCCGTCCGATGTGGTACCAGTTGTTGTTGTGATGCGCGGTTTTCTCTTCGGGGCTAAAGGCCAGCGGCATCCAAAGACGAACCTCCGGCTCAATGAGAGTGAAGTTGCGCGGCATCACGCCGACAACGGTGAATGGGCGTCCGCTGATGCGCAGACTTCGGCCCAGGACCGTTTTATCTCCGCCGTACAGCTCTTGCCAGAGCCCGAAACTGAGGATCACTTCCTGGTCGTGCCCCTCCTCTCCTTCTGCTTCTGCGAACGGCCGTCCAATCATCGGGGAAACGCGCAGCAGGTGGAACCAGGAAGGCGTCACCTTCATTCCGCGAATCTGCTGGGGTGAACCGTTGATCTCCACGGTTTGGTTGCGTCCGCGGAATACCGCCTGGCTCTCAAAAACCGTCATTTCCCGCAGCCGGTCGAAATAGTCGCCGGCAGCGCTGTTGTTCGATCCCCGGACTCCGGCATTAGGGTAATCATTGGACATGATCAGGATGGAATTGGCGTCCGTTACCGGCAGAGGACGCAAGATGACCGAGTTCACGATGGCAAAAAGCGCTGCATTGGCCGCAATGCACACCCCGAACGTAAGCAGCACCGTCAGCGCAAACCCTTTGTCCCGCCACAGCGACCGCACCCCGTATTTCAAGTCATGTAAAAGTGCATCCATGTTGCGCTCCCCATTCGTCGTCAATGGACGGCGGCAAATCATATCGTTGGGCTGACCGGGCAGGCGCCTGCTTAGGGCGGACAAGCGCCTAGCAAGCAGTACGCATCCCCTAACTCCAAAGTTCCTGGCTCGACGGCAGTTTTAAAACGCCGTCAGGGCCGTTAAGCACAACGCCTATCGAGCCGGCATTGCTCCCCGTCAAACCCCTCGGATACAATCCATTGCTTCTTTAATCGACCAGAAAGAGCGCCGAGTGCCGATGGCTGAAATCCAGTTTCACAACACGCTGTCCGGAAGAGTCGAACCCTTCGTCCCGCAAAGACCGGGCGAAGTCCGGATGTACACTTGCGGCCCCACGGTCTACGACTACGCGCACATCGGCAACTACCGCACTTTCGTCTTCCAGGACCTTTTGCGACGCTTCCTAAAGCTCCGGGGCTTTCAACTGAAGCACGTCATGAATTTGACCGATGTGGACGACCGCATCATCGCCAACGCTGCTGCCGCAGGAAAGAGAATTCGCGAGTACACTGAAAAATTCGTGCAGGCCTTCTTCGACGACTGCAAAACGCTCAGCATCGAAGCTCCTGAGCACTGGATTCGCGCCACCGATCACATCCCCGAAATGGTCCAGCTCATCCAGCGCCTCAAAGAGAAAACCTTTACTTACCCGAGCGAAGGCTCCATCTACTACCGCATCACGAAGTTTCCTGGGTACGGCAAACTCTCCAAAATCGATCTCACCGGCATCCAGTCCGGCGCACGTGTGGATAACGACCGCTACGAAAAAGAAAGCGCGCGCGATTTTGCGCTGTGGAAAGCGCCGAAGCCCGGCGAGCATTTCTGGGAAACCGCGATCGGCCCCGGACGCCCCGGCTGGCACATCGAGTGCTCAGCCATGGCTATGAAATATCTCGGCGAAACTCTGGATATTCACACCGGTGGGATCGACCTCGCGTTTCCGCATCACGAAAACGAAATCGCCCAGAGCGAAGCCGTCACCGGCAAGCCCTTTTCGCGTTATTGGCTCCACGCCGAGCATTTGCTGGTCGAGGGCGAGAAGATGTCCAAGTCGCTCGGCAACTTCTTCACGCTGCGCGACCTCTTCGACAAAGGCTACAAGCCTTCGGCGCTGCGTTTGTGCCTTGGCAGCACGCCCTATCGCAGGCAGCTGAATTTCACCTTCAATGGCCTGACGCAAGCCACAAATACCATCGAGCGTTTGCGCAATTTCGCTGACCGCTTGCAGACCGGGAAATTTCCGGCAGGAAACCAGGAAGGAATGGCCACGCGTATTGCCAAGGCGGCCGAAGAATTCGACGCCGGTCTCTCGGACGATCTCAACACCGCCCGCGCCCTAGCTGGCGTTTTCGATCTAGTGCGAGAAGTCAATATCGCCATGGACAAAGGCGAATTTCGGCAGGGGGACGTCGCCGGGATTCAACAGTTTCTCGCTACCTTCGACAAGGTCTTTGCCGTCCTCGAAGATAACGACGCTGCAAAACTGCGGGCGCTTGGTTTTGGCAGCGCCGAGGCAGGTTTGAGCGACGCGGATATCGAAAAGCTTGTCTCCGACCGCAACGCCGCTAGGAAAAAACGCGACTTTGCTGCCGCCGACCACATCCGCAAACAACTCGCCGATCATGGTATAATTTTAGAAGACGCAAAGGACGGCACGGTCCGCTGGAAACGCAAGTGACTCTCAATTTTAAAACTCGTCCCCCTTACGTCCCGGATTTCTTCCCGCCCGCCGCCGCGCGGCCAAACCTCTACGGCGTTGACTTAGCTTAGTTTTTTGCAGGCCGGTTTCGGAAGACCCCTGGTTTGAAAGGAAGTTTGAGTCGTCCGAAACTAAACACCTTTGCGCCTGCTTTTCTTCCGCAGTTTTGATTCACTGCAACCCGATTTTCTTCTTGGAGGAAGAAATGCCAACGACTTTGGAAGTAAAAACACCGCGCCTTATCACGGCTTTGCCGGGCCCCAAGGCGCAGCAAGTCATTGCCGCCGACGCCAAATATATGTCGCCATCGCTCACCCGCGAATACGCGCTGGTCGCTAAGAAGGGCCACGGCGCCATTGTCGAAGACGTGGACGGGAATTCATTCCTGGATTTTGCCGCGGGCATTGCGGTTTGTTCGACGGGGCACTGCCATCCAAAAGTGGTAGACGCGATTCAGAAACAGGCCGCGGAACTGATGCACATTTCCGGAACGGATTTCTATCACCATCACATGCCGCAACTGGCAGAGAAGCTGGTGGCCACGATGCCGGGAAAAGAAGCCAAGAAAGTGTTCTTCGGAAATTCCGGCACCGAAGCGGTGGAAGGCGCAATCAAACTGGCGCGCTACGCCACTAAGCGCGACAAGCTCATCGCGTTTTACGGATGCTTTCACGGGCGCACGCTGGGATCGCTTTCGTTGACGGCGTCAAAAAATACGCAACGTAAAGGTTTCGGCGCTTTACTTGGCGGCGTCGAACACATTCCATTCCCCTATGCCTACCGGTGCCCGCATGGACACACGGCGGAAACTTGTGGCACTGAAATTCTGGAGCTCCTCGAACAGCAGATGTTCAAGCGCTTGTTCGCTCCGGAAGAGATCGCCGCGATCATCGTCGAGCCGATTCAGGGCGAAGGCGGCTTCATTCCCGCCCCGGCATTTTTCCTCCAGGAATTGCAGCGCATCTGCAACCGCCAGGGCATCATGCTGATTGTGGACGAAGTGCAGTCCGGTGTCGGGCGCACAGGTAAGTGGTGGGCTTACGAACACGCCGGGATCGAACCGGACATTGTTTGCATCGCGAAGGGCATCGCCAGCGGAATGCCATTGAGCGCGTTTGTCGCCAAGGAAAGCGTGATGACGTGGAAAAAGGGGTCCCATGGCTCGACCTACGGCGGCAATCCGGTGTGCGTCGCTTCGGCCATGGCCACGCTCGACCTCATCGAAAACGGCTACATGGAAAACGCGCGCAAGATGGGCGAATACATTTTTGGCCGCATCGGTGATTGGCCAAAGCGCTTCAAGATTGTCGGCGATGTGCGCGGCAAAGGCTTGATGATTGGCGTCGAGATCGTGCGTGATCAGAAGACCAAGGAAAAAGCCGCCGATCTGCGCGATGCAGTTATCAGCAAAGCGTTTCACAAAGGGCTGCTGACGCTCAGTTCGGGCGAAAATTCGATTCGCATGTCGCCGCCGCTGCTGATTGACGAGGAGCAGGCGGACTTCGCGATCCGCACGCTCGAAGAATGCCTCCGCGAAACGGAAAGAACGTCTTAACGCAAGACACAAAGGGGGCATGCGCTTCGGTGTGCTAGCTATTGATAATCATTCGGAGAAGCCGCCGGTCTTGCACCTCCACAAAGACGCTTTCAGCCCGAACCTCGGCAGACGAGACTGAGTTCCTGTCTTCTCCGCTTTGTCGCGTTTGTACTCGCGGCACAAAAAAGACACGATGTCGAAATCAGAATTGGCGCGTCTAAACAGGCTACAGCAGGGGTGTTTCTAAACAGGATCGCAACCAAGGAGAGAGTCGGTGCGAAGAACCAGGTCAAGCGTGTTTTTGGCAGTCTTGTGTATTGTCGGAGTAGCTGGCGGGCCGGAAATGAGAGGGCAGGGAACAACCACGGAGCAAAAGGGCCATGATCGGGAATACTGGAGGGCGATTGCGAAAAACCACTATGCGATTCCGGCCGGACAGGAGGCATTTCCGTTGGCCCGGGAACTGAGCGGCTATTTGGGCTCGCCCGATCCAGAGCTGCGAGATGACCTGGCCTACTCAATACTGGCGGTCTGGATTATTCGCCAGAAGAAATTCTCGCCCGAAGAGCTCGTAACGTTGGTCGAAGAGTGGCAGTCCAATCTACAAACCGGTATTGGAGAAACAGGAACAGACGGCATTTTTAAGCGCTCTTTCTCCGCGCTTTGTCTCTCCTCGCTTGCGGAGCGGGATTTGAAAGATCCCTTTCTGGGAGAGGGGCGCTTCCGCACCTTGCTGAACGCGGCGTTGACGTATCTTGGCGGTGAGCGCGACCTGCGAGGTTTTGACGCGAAGAAAGGCTGGATTCACACAACGGCGCATACGGCCGATTTGCTTGCGGCACTGGCGCAAAATAAATTGTTCACGAAACAGGATCAAGAGCGAGTTCTGAAAGCAATTACGCAACGGCTTGCGACGGCCAACGAGATTTTCAGCTATGGGGAGCAAGACCGGCTGGCTCATGTAGCGGCGGTGATTGCTTCACGCGAGGATTTCGACCGTGGGGTTTGGGATTCGTGGCTTACCGAGCTGGACAAAGAAGACAAAGTCGTTTGGCAAAACAGTCCGCCGAAGTTACAAGCGTTGGCGCGATACGAAAACGATTCCTACTTCATGAGCGCCGCAGTTGCTCAGATTTCTCTCAAACCAGCGACGAGTGCGTCCGCAGAAGCGCAGAAAACAGTGCTGGCATTGTTGCGACATCGCTAGTTTACCCAGAACCGGGAAGCCGGTCACGAGCGCCGTTCGGTGCGGTCACCCGCGGCAATTGGAATTTCTTGCCAATTCAAATTGAGGCTATAGAATGCTGTGGCGAAATCTCTTCCGGAGCCTGAAAGAGGAGTGTCCTCATGAACCTTGAAAGCAAGTTTGGTTTCATGTCCTTTGGGTATTTTGTTCGCACTACCTTGTTTGCCCTTGCGCTGACGACGCTCGGCTTTGGCGCACGAGCCCAAGAAACGGATGTTGCGAAGAAGCTCCAGGGATTTGATGCCTACATGGAACAGACGCTGAAGGATTGGAACACGCCGGGGGTGGGCGTGGGAGTTGTTGTCGGCGACAAGCTGGTCTTCGCAAAAGGCTACGGCTACCGGGATTATGAGAAGAAAGTGCCGTTCACGGCGAAGACGCTGCAGCCGATCGCTTCGAATTCAAAATTGTTCACTGCGGTGGCCGCGGGAATGCTTGTAGAGGAAGGGAAGCTGACCTGGGACAAGCCCATCAAACAGTCGGTGCCTGAGATTGAGTTTTACAACGATCAGCTGAACAGCAACGTGACGCTGCGCGACATGCTGTCCCACCGCACCGGAGTGACGCGCCACGATTTGATCTGGTTCAAGTCGCCTTTTACCCGCAAAGAGCTCTTCGACCGGCTGAAATACCTGGAGCCGCAGGAGCCGATGCGCGAGACATTTCTTTACAACAATCTGATGTTTGCGGCGGTGGGACAAATCATCGAAATAAAATCGGGGAAGAAGTGGGAAGACTTCGTGCGAGAGAGGATCTTCACGCCTCTCGGCATGGGCACGACTTGCTACACCATCGCCGACATGCTGAAGCAGCCGGACTTCGGCGTGCCTTTCCGCGAAAAGCGCGATTCCTTCGAGCTTTATAAGATTCCTTATTACGAGGACACCGAAGGCGTGGCTCCAGCGGGCGCCATCATTTCGAACATTGATGAACTGTCGCACTGGCTGATGGCGTTGATGAACCAAGGGAAATACAACGGGAAGCAGGTGCTGCCGGCAAATGTGCTGAAGGCCACATTGCAACCCGCGATTGCGTTGCCGAACGCGGCCGGCGAAGCCCTCGGATATTGGGAAATCCTGAATTCCGCATACGGAATGGGACGCCAAACGGCCTCTTATCGCGGGAAACTGCTGACCTTTCACGGCGGGGACCTGCCGGGATTTCACTCGCAGATTTCGTTCATGCCAAACGACAAAATCGGCGTGATCGTGCTGGTTCAGACCGATCACAGCGCCCCACTTTACAACATCATCAGCTACAACGTGTATGAGCGGTTGCTGGGGATGGATCAGACGCCGTGGAGCCAGCGGCAACTGCAGCAGCGGCTGGCCAACAAGAAAGCAGCCACGGAATCGCGAACAAAGGCGGGCGCGGACCGCGTGCCGAACACCAAGCCGTCGCACGCTCTTGGCGACTACGTTGCGGAATATGAGAATCCTGCTTACGGCATTCTGAAAATCGGACAGCAAGGGGATCAATTGCAGTTTGGCTTTCACGATTTTCATTTCCCGATGAGCCATTTTCATTACGACCGGTTCGACACGCCGGATGACGAGCAATATGGGAAGTTCTCGGTCAATTTCAGGACCAACCCCCAAGGGGACGTCGACCAAGCAGTGATTTCACTGGATCAGGCCGAAGTGGTTTTCACCCGCAAACCTGAAACGCTGGATCCGAAGCTCATGGAGAAGCTGGCGGGAACTTACCTGACGCCGAGCAAGGTGAAATTTGAAGTGCAGTATCAGCCGGGAGCGGGGCTTGCACTGGTTTTTCCGGGCGGGCCACCGCAAAAGCTGATTCCGGTGAAAGGCCTGCAATTTCGCACGGCACAATTTGCCGACATCATTTTTGAATTCGTCCTGGAAAACGGACAAGTGAAGGGTTTAAAGCGGAGAGATCCCTCCGGCGAATTCACGTACCCACGCCAATAAACTAAGGTGTGTTTAGCTTATGCGAAAAACGGCTCCGGCATGAGATGATGATGCGGAGCGACTGGGTGCGTTTTCGTGCGGAGTGGATGGAAGTGTTTCGAGTCACCTCCAGAGACAACCCCGAATCAAATTGAGGAGGAGAGAGAGTTGCCGGAGTTACGCAAAGACCCGATTACGGGTCGTTGGGTGATTATTTCGACGGAGCGCGGAAAGCGGCCGAACGATTTTCTGCGCGAGAGCGTCATCGCGCGAGAGCCGAAGAATTGCCCGTTTTGCGTGGGCAATGAATCCAAAACGCCGCCGGAAGTGCTGGTTTACGGGCGAAACGGCGGAGGCGCAAACACGCCGGGATGGAAGCTACGCGTGGTGCCCAACCGTTTTCCGGCGCTGGGGATTGAAGGCGAACTGGACCGCGAAGGCGAAGGGCTGTTCGACAAAATGAACGGAATCGGCGCGCATGAGGTGGTGATCGAATCGCCGGACCACGCGGCGACGCTGGCAACGCTCCCGGAACGCGCCGTGGAGGATGTTCTTTGGGGCTACCGCGATCGCATGCTGGACCTGAAGAACGACAAGCGCTTCCGCTACATTTTGATTTTCAAGAACCACGGCGAAGCGGCGGGAGCGACCGTGGAGCATCCTCATTCGCAATTGATTGCGCTGCCTATCGTGCCGCGGCGCGTACGCGAGGAAGTAGACAATTGCTGGCATTACTACGACGAAAAAGAGCGCTGCATTTTCTGCGACATCATCCGGCAGGAGCGGGACACCGGCGAGCGGGCCATCGGCGAGAACGAGCAATTCATCACGCTGGCGCCGTACGCGCCGCGGTTTCCGTTTGAGATGTGGCTGCTGCCGAAAGTGCACAGCTCGTCGTACGAGAACAATCAAAGCTCGATTTATGCCAGCCTGGCGCGGATGCTGAAGGACACGCTTATGCGGCTGGATGAGGTCCTGGACCGGCCGGCGTACAACTTCATGATTCACACCTCCCCGATTGGGGAAGAGATTAACGATCACTACCACTGGCACATCGAAATCATCCCCAAACTGACGAAGGTTGCAGGATTCGAGTGGGGCACAGGGTTTTATATCAATCCCACACCCCCAGAGGAATCGGCGAGATTCCTGCGAGAAGCGAAAGTCCCATCGGTCGTAGAGAAAAAGTAGATGCATCAGGGGCTTTGCACTCCTTGGGCCTAGGGCTTGCCAATCCAAGCCTCAAATTCTGCAACAAATCCGCTTCCGTTTGGCACCCGGAATAGGAACATCTAACCCTTTTATTATTAATAGCTTAGGTTCAAGGTGCGCCACTAATTATTCTCTTTTTGGCAACAACAAAAACCCCCCAAAAGTGTTTATAGCAACATGGAGTTTATGGGCGTGTACCTGCGCCCTCGTTCGCGAGTTTGTAAAGGGAGGAGTCTTTTGCTCCAACCGGCGATCGCCAAGGGCTCGTTCTCGCTAGCACTCACATTGGTGCTCGCTTGCCTCGCGTGTCCGCGCGCCCGGGGCGACGTGGGCATCGTGCTGAATGAGTCGCTTGGTGTCAGCGTGGACCGGATATCGGGCACGGGGCATAGCGCTGTGTATTTTTCGCGAATCTGCCCGGAATCGCCAGTGCGCCTAAGACTGTGCCGCCCTGATGAGAATGGCTCTGTGATGAGCAACTACATCAACATTGGTGAGCCACAAGATTTTGAATGGAATATAGTGCCTCTCAATATCTACCTCTATGGAGTGGAAGCGCCTCAGTTTCGCCCTCTTTTCGGGTCCTACCCGATAAAGAATCTATTGGAAGAAAGATACAGGACGAAATACCTGCAGGGGTACTGCGATGGCCCACCCTGCTCGACAAGTTACAAAGCAGAGTGGAGAGAAATGGTCGGGGCGACGCTCATTCGCGGCATGTACATTTTTGTGATTGACACGACGGTGGAGCAGGATGAAGCCCTGATTGCGCAATTCAATGCCTCGCCGAATAAGAATCACTTTAACGGTATCACCCGGAATTGCGCGGACTTCACGAAGCGCGTGATCAATACATATTTTCCGCATGCAGCTGCCACGGATTACGTCAACGACTTTGGGATGACCAGCCCGAAAGCCATTGCGCGATCGTTTGTCCGCTACGCGGACCGCAACCCCAAACTGGGTCTTCGCGTGATTCACTTTGCCCAAGTGCCCGGCACCATCAAACGAAGCAGTGACGTCCGCGCGGGAACCGAGCAATTGTATCGTTCGAAGAAGTTCCTCATTCCCATGTTGATCTTTGCGGATTACGGAGTGCCGGCCGTGGCCGCATCCTATCTTCTGACCGGCCGGTTCAACCCTGAGCGCGAGTTCGAAAAGCGGCCTGGGCAGGCGGAAAACAGCAGTTACGCGGCGCGATCACCTAAGGCTCAAGAGGAAGAGCAGGCCGAGATCGTAGGAACTTCGGCCGAATGGAAAAAATACCGGCAGGAGTTGGACTTCTTATTGGGAGAAAGGGGGCAGGGAGAGGGGAACGTCGAACCGGCAGACCTTGATCATTTTTTCAAGCGTGTGACCAAGGGAGGCAAACCTCGTTTGGATGTCAACGGTGCGGTGTGGATGGAGGTTGTGGACAGCGGGCAATCTTTCCAGGTGGGATTGAGCGCGAACAACATTCTTGGGCGGGGCTCAGATACACAATCGGCCTATGCCTTGCTGCTTTGGCGCGCCGATGGAGTTCTCAAAAGCCCGAAGCACAGGCGTGAGACGATGCCGGAGTTTGAGGACAATTGGGAACTTCTGCAGCAAGCGCGTTTGAGAAATGCCTTAGTCGCAGCGAGAGATCGCTCTCCGGACAAACCCTCCAGCGGCCGAATGAGTTCTGAAGGCGGGAACGACGACTAAGTGGAACTAGAAAGCCGCTACACCGACGCCGGCCCTTTCGTCCTCGCTAGATTCTCTGAAGAATTAATCATCTAAGAAGATTCCTTATTTAGCCGAAACGTTTCCTGATGGTGAGGGCAGTTTTGCTCGAATCAGCGATTCGACTTGGTTCCAGACTCGCGGATCGCATTCGATTTCGATGTGGGACTTCATGAAGAGACGGTCAAACCAGGGGTAGAGCGGGCAGCTAATAGGAAGAGTCTTATAGTCGAAGCGAAAATTTCCGATGATTTGAGTGCGTGCCGCGTCGACCGGTCGAATTTCGGGCCGCCCCCGAAGAAAACCGTTGGGCTGATAGAAATTAGCAGCTTGCGAAACGTTTGCCGGAATCATCCAATCGTTTTGGTTGGATTTAGAGATGCTGTCCACCTGGATGGTCAGGAGCACCGGGATTCCGTCTTTTTCTAGTTCCCGCGCCAATGTCACGGTTTCCGAGGCGCCCCAACTGTGGCCGTAAATGATAATGCGCGCTTGCTGCTTTTCTTCGGGCGAAAGGGAGCCATCCTCGTTCGCGTCCAGCGATCGCAGGATCTTCTCGTAGGCCTTTTCCCGGCGGTGATTCTCGAAGACCTCTACCTGAACGCCGGAGGAGTAATCCTGCCGCAGCCGCGCCGCAAGTTGGACTTCGCTGTGGACGCTGTTGTCGTGTTTGACGAAACCGCCGACGAATCCGATGACAATAACGGGGGTTGCTTTCGGTTGCGTAGGCCCGGCAGCGCCTGGCGTTGAAGCCGCACTACCTGAAGCAAGAAACAGAGAGAGGGCCAAACACAAGGGGCGGGTCATGCTTGCAC
>Ga0126369_10003944_pt1 | contig 10817 bp, 10 predicted proteins | sample PanSoiMetaPlot_1_FD_109646 | JGI IMG/M metagenome (GOLD analysis project Ga0126369, IMG submission 109646) | Tropical forest soil microbial communities from Panama - MetaG Plot_1 | ecosystem: Environmental > Terrestrial > Soil > Tropical forest > Bulk soil | place: Panama | collected 2016-02-17
GTCGAAGCGTGCGCTCCAGAGTTGGCGGTGCCGCTCGATCCAGGCGGCCTCTTCTTCCAGCGCGCGCATGCCAAGCCTGCAGGTTCTGACGCGCCCGGCCTTTTCAGTAGTGACGAGCGCTGCTCTCTCCAACACGCCAACATGCTTCTTCATGCCGGTGAGGGTCATGTGGAACTTTCCGGCGAGGTCCGTGATCGAAGCGTCGGCGCGGCCGAGCTGCTCCAGCACGCCGCGCCGGGTCGCGTCCGACAGCGCGGCGAACGAGGCGTCGAGGCGGGTTTCGTTATACTGAACCATATAGTTCAGTATATAGCAGATCGACCTACGGCATGCAAGAGGGAACTAAAGCGTTAGGCGGGATGATCAGGAAAATGCTGTGACCAATTTTTTCTGTCATTGTTTCAAGTAACGAAGCGCAGCACATCCCGAGCTAAAAACCTTTGATTCAATGAGTCTTAATTGCAATCGCTCCTGCAAGCTAACACCTTCCAACAACCGTGTCCCTTCTCCTGCAACTATTGGCTGAACGACAAAACGGTACTCATCAACCAGGCCAAGCTCTATGAGTTGTGACGGGACAGCCACTCCGCCGACCAAAATATTTTCGCCTTGTTCTTGTTTCAATCTAAGTATTTCGTCTCGAAGCCCGGTACGAAGGATTCTCGTATTTCTTTCAGCGCTGTTTAATGATTGTGAGAAAACAAGTTTGTTGATGGAGTCAAATGCGTCAGCAAAGTCGTTCTCTGCTTTTGTCTGAGAATGGTTTTTTGCGATATCGGGCCAAAAAGGAACCATCAGTTGATAGGTTGTGCGTCCAAAGACGAGCAGGTCAACGTCTCGCATGAGGTGCGTAAAATATTCATGGATCTCTGCATCGGCAATCATTTTGGTGTGGTCGCAGCAGCCATCCAGAGTGATGTTGATTGCGAAGATTACATTTCTCATTTCCGTCACTCCTTGGGCATCTGATAATCCGTTTACCAACACGCTGCTGAAATGGTTGCAGTGCTTGTGAGGATCAGGAATCGTTGCCGAGAACCATTCAAATCCTACCCACAAATTTATTTACCGGGAATGCTTCTATCCCAAGCCACATCGCATTTTCAGTTTTCAGCGACTGAAAACAGAGCTTGAATAAATTGCCGGCACATGCTCCTCGCGCCTTGGGGCAATACAGACGGCATTATCACCGATCCGCTTCCAGCGCATGGAGGGGCGCCCAATTGCGTACCGCTGGCTGTGGTGTGTCCCCCTTCAACATCAGCCAAAGGATGCGGTTGTACATCCGGTCGTCCACGCGATCGGGAGCGCTCAAATCCAATCCTTCAGAGATACGCGCAGCTGCGGTGTTCTGTGGGTTCTTCTCGTTCAGATCCTGCCTGGGCGTGATCGCCTCATAGGGCGTTAGGTCAGGTGTCGAAGCAAAGATCTCGGCCAGCGAGCGGCTAAAGTAATCGAACTTCGAGAGTCGTCCCATGCCGAGAATATCTTCAATCGCGGCGATGACATCGGTCGTATTAATGAAGCGATGCACTATAGCCGGCCGACTATAGGCCGAGATCGCATAAAACGGCGCGCGGTGCGAATCGACGTGATCGGGTCCCGCCTGTGCATCATCCTCGACTACGAAGATAACCGTATCTTTCCAGTACGAGCTATGCGACAGCGCCTGCACGATTCGACCGAGTGCGAGATCGTTGTCAGCCATGCACGCATATGGCGTGCATTTACCTGGACGCGCCGCAGTCAGGTGGTCCATCGGCAACCACATAAGCTCCAGTTGCGGCATATTCCCGTCGCGCACAAAGCGCTGATGTTCGGCGATCCATACGTCGGCACGCTTTTGATCTTGCGTAACCAGATCGAAGGGCACGTAGTCGGGACTTACATCCGCTCCGAGGTCGCGTTGTGTAACCGGCCAGCCGGGATTGCCTTTGACCATTTCTCCGTAGTCGCGGAATGTGATGCCAGACTGCTTTGCGAGCGTCCACAGAAAGCCATGCTCTGGTTCGTCGCTTTCTTCACCGTCGACATCGCCCCGTTTGCCCGCGTACCCTGAAGGCACGGTCTTCTCGCCATAGTCGGTCACGTATGCCGCTGTGGACCAGATGTGTCCCTGCGAGCTGACCTCAGCGTTTACAAAAAAGCGATCGAATAATCCAAAACGGCGCGCCAAAGCGTGATGGTTGGGCGTGACAGTGAGATCGGGGAAGTAGACAAGGCCGGCGTTGCCGTCGCCTTCCTTCAAGTCGCCGAGCACCTGATCGTAGGTGCGATTCTCTTTGATGATGTAGACCACATGCTTGAATGGAGGATAGCGTCGCGTCGCGCGTTTCTGCTGCCAGTTGTTGGCGATCGCGACCCGCTGGGTGAAGACAGACAGTTGCGCCGGTGTCATGCTCGATGGCAGCAGTCGCATGCTGCCATTCAATTGCCCAAGCGTGTAGGCCCGAGGGTTCCCCTCCGGCCAGTTTGTCAGCGGCACAGGGCCGTCGGGATTGGCATGCGTACCACGGCCCTTGCCCGAGACGATCAGAATTTGTGCGCCGACCTCCGCAACCGCGGTTGGATACCAATCGGTCGGGACGCGTCCGAGCAGCTTGCCGTTAGCGAGATCAAAGACCGCGACGGCGTTGTTGTCGGCTTCCGCAACAAAGAGGCGCTTCCGATCAGCGCCGATTGCGAGGGCATTCGGCGTGCTGCCTTCCGGCGGAGCGCCAGACGCGGAATCATGCAAATAGCCGGTGACCTTGCGAGAGCGGGCGTCGACGATCGCAATCCGGTCGCTGCCAGCGAGTGCGACATAAAGCCGGGATCCGCTGACGCTCAATGCCGATGGATGGCAGCCAACCTCAATGCGCCCAAGATAGGCAAGCTTACCGTCAGCGAGGACATGAAAGTCGGAGATGGTGGTGCCGCCCCAGGCAGATACGAAGAGATGGCCGTCATCGGTGACAATGACCCCGTAAGGGTAGTGGTCGGTAGACAAGCGTTGGACAATCTCTCCCGTGGCTGCGTCTACAACGGCAAGGTGATCGCCGACGTTCTCCGCCACATACACCAACTTGCCGTTCGGTGCGACTGCGACGCCGGCCGGATAGCTCGTGCCAGTGCCGTCGGTTGTCTTCGCTTTGGCGAGTTCCACTTTGTTCGCGAGTGTCGCGGTGCCTTCTTTCCACGAATAAATAAAGAGCGTATCGGTATTGCCGCCTGAGACGTAGAGCGTGTTGCCATCCGGCGAGAAGGCAGCGCCGTAGAATGCGCCATCCTGCAACAGCGTTTGCGTGACCTGGTTCGTCCTCAGATCGACGATTTGGATACCTTGCTCGCGCCAGCCACCGAGCACCACCACCGCCTTTTCGCCGCCCGGCGCGGGCACTAGATTGAGCGGCATACTGCCGAGCTCAACCACACTACCCACAGCATCGAGGCGAACCCCCGTAGGCAAGGGCGAAGTGAAGGCAGAAGTCTGCGCCGAGGCCTCTGGGCACAGCAGTCCGAACAGAAAAAGCGCGATTCGAAAGAAAGTGATCAAGGTAGCGTCCTCAGAAACTATTCGACGATCCAAGTTGCAGATTGTCCCTAACCGGTCCGGCCAGTTTGACGCCTATTAGACATCATGCACGCGGGTTCGAACCGCCGTGTAACCACCTGCGGTCAATGCGTGAAATGGCATTTTCGCCATCTTCGGGAGGAGTTCGGGGAAGTGCGGCCAAGGCATGCGCACTCGTGCGCCGGCGATCATCGGCGTAGGCATTGCGCGAAAACCGGGTCGATGAGTGCTACCGCGCTGTTACGTCAATCACTTGCGCCTATTCTCAATCGTTGGAAATGATGAAATTGGTCAGGTTCCAGGGGTTCTGATAGGCCTCAATCTCGATCTTCTTCGTCTTCTTCTTCACGGTCAACTTGCATGCCGGCATCAACGTGCCCGAGCCCTTTCCATCGGGGGTGAGGATCAACTCGATAGCACCGACATCGTAGTCCCTGGAGCGCGTGCCCGCATACAACTCGCCAAAGGCGAGATTGCGATCGGTAACGAGACGAATCCGGCGGCCTGTCTCCGAGGGCAGTTCGATGATGTGCTTGATATCGTTTCCTACGCCTCCGCTGGCGAATCTGATACGTCCCTTAGACTTCATTCGTTCCAGAACATCAACGAGACCCTGTTGGCCCGAGCGCTTGAAGGCATCGATCAGCGCCTTCTGATCGTCTGGCGTGGAAAACTGCTCGATCACAATGTTGACACTGTACACGCGCCCCATTTGCGTGCTTGTCCCCATAGCGGTCGCCTGAATCGTCATCCGTTTCTGAGCCTGGACTACTGTGCAGAAGCTCATCAACAACAAGAGCATCAAGGCGATGAGGGTGTTGCGATGAAATCTGGTCATGTCTTCTTGTGTCTCCTTCTTTGCGGTCATCACGCCTGTATCGCGCCGCCACCCGGCGCTAAGTTTGAAAATGCATGTTCGCCAACCCGAGGCCCCGATCACACAATAGAAAGGTAGGGGGCGATTCAGTGGCGTAGGAACTGGTATTTGACACAGGGCTCAACCCCGGCAAAACGTCTCAACAGAGTGCCCACTGGCAACATTCCTAGTTCTCAGTCTCTCCCAAACGGGAGATCATGCCTTGGTTAATTTGCGACACTCGTGCAACGAACAACTTCTTATTCTCTAAAACCCCCACCAGACTACTCGGTGGTCACAGAACAAAACGAAACCACCACTGGCTCGGAGAATTTAACGAAGCTCAATCTCTGGACAGAGATTGTCTTGGCGGCCGGATCGCTGATAATTCTTGCGACTCTGCTATTTGCACTGGCCCAGGCGATCAGTATGAACTGAGTGCCGAACTAGCTGTTGCAACCAGCCACTTTCACCCTTTGATCAGGTTGTCGCCTGTCCGAGCCTGCAAATGGCTCTGTTTTTTTTGCGAGAACCGAGTCGGTATCGTCTGAGCGAGGGGTGTGACCCTCGGACACACCTCGAAGTAATCGCCTGTGGCGAATAACAGTGGCTTCCTTCCGATTACGTCGGTAAAGTCGCTGCCGGCCTTACCCCTTGGTATCATCCTTGGAATTTGTGGTAGCGAGCAAAGGGGCATCGTGGCGGCTGAGTACAAACGCGCATCATTGCGGCTGATTCCTGGGACCAAAGAGGACCTGCTCCACGCCTTCCTGGAGCATGTTCCTGACGGCATCTACTTTAAGGACCGCGAGAGTCGGTTCGTGCGCATTAGCCGGTCCCTCGCCAATCGGTTCGGATTGAGCGATCCCTCGTTAGCCACGAACAAGACCGACTTTGATATGTTCAGCCGCGAGCATGCCGAGCAGGCCTTCGCCGACGAGCAGCAGATCATCCGTACAGGACAGCCCGTTTTCGAGAAAGAGGAGAAGGAAACCTGGCCGGACGGGCGCGAGAATTGGGTGCTTACGACCAAGCTGCCCTTGATGGATGAAGAAGGAAACATCATCGGCACGATGGGCATTTCGCATGACATCACAGAACGGAAGCGTACCGCGGAGGAACTCGATCATCACCGCGTACATCTTGAAAAACTCGTGACCGAAAGAACCGCCGAGTTGGCGCGAGCCAACAAGTTGCTCGAGCGCGATATCGCTATCCGCAAGGTCGTAGAGCAGGAGCTTACGCTCAAAGCGCAACAACTGGTTAAGGTAAATGCGGAACTGGAAAGCCTTTCGCTGACAGATGATCTAACCGGTTTATATAACCGCCGAGGTTTCCGCGCTCTGGCTGACCACCGTATTCGACTGGCTTCGCGGACTGGCGACGCATTCTCGATTGTTTTCGTCGACCTGGATGGCCTAAAGCAGATCAACGATCGCTTCGGCCACCAGGCAGGCAATCTGGTATTGATAGAAGCGGCTGATGTTTTGCGAGCAGCTTTTCGCTCCTCCGATATTGTCGCGAGGCTGGGAGGGGACGAGTTCGCCGTTTTCATCGCGGAGACGGGAGAAGATGAGATTGCCCGACGAATGCAACAACGGTTCGATCATCGCAACTCAGTCACGAATCACCCTTATCAGCTCTCGTTCAGCGCCGGAATCGTTTCCTGGCAACCTGGGGAGGACACTAACGTAGACCGACTACTTGGGCGGGCAGATTCCCTGATGTACCAACAGAAACAAAAGAAGAGATCTTCACGCTCTCTGGCTGACACTAACATCTAGCGGCCTGCCGTTGTTCTCATTCTGCTGTTCGAAGTGGATCGATTCGAATTCTCGCAGCATCGATTCCAGCCCGCAGATTGAACAGAGTTCCACCGTGAATTTAGCTAGGTACCCAGCCCTTCGTCCCCAGAAGAAGGCCGTGGTTCCGCCCTCTTTCGTTAATGTCATAGATCCGCAAGTCGCTCCAATCGAGTCGCGTTTGGACATTCCTCAATGAAGAGGCGCTGATTTTCTCGTAAACCTGTGTGGCGAAAAGGATGTTACTCGCAGAGAATCGGTGTGAAAATTTCTCAATAACCTCAGTAATCGGGGGTGTCGTGCGCGAGAGGTCCAAGCCGTGCACCTCGTCTAAAGCGGTGCCCCATGGAGGCGCAACAAAAGCAACGATACCTCGATCGTCTGGTATGCGAAGCTTCTCAAGGAGCCCTGCATAATCGCCAAGGATAAGCTCGATCGTCTGCCCGATCGCTGCGAGATTGCGATGGGTGAGATCGAACACCTGTTGATTGGATTCGTAGGCAATACCCGCGGAGTTTGGCAGATGTCGCAAGATCCAAAACAGAGAATTACAGGAACCGGCGAATGGATCAATTACCACGAATTGCTTTGATGGCATGCGTCTTGCAGCCGAAGCAATATCGAAACTCATTCGATCGCCGAGTGCATCGCGAGTACACTCTACTGCCGTTCGACCGAGAACCCGGACTCCGCAGCCGTACCATTCTTCCGGCCGCATTCCGTAAAGGCTGATGTAGTCAGCGTCTGCGAAACTATCGAGCCCGTATTGTTTAATTTCCGCGAGAGCCAGCACTTCATTGCGTTTGGGTTCATGAAGCAGCAATGCCCGATCGTAGACACGAGGTAGCGAGTCGCCGCTTTGATGATGTTGAGGCATGATGGCTGCGTTAGAAAAAGAAGTGTATCTCCGGAACAGCTCCTTGCGTAGTTGTTGGACAGCCGACTCGTGAGTTTTGATCGCCTGGTTTCGACAACCATCTATGCTATTTCGGGTCTGCCAACAAACGAGTTGTACACGTCAGGCCCTGTGCCGTCCATTGATCCGCTATCCGTCAGAGACAAATCTTAGCGTGATTTTTTGGTCAGAAGTTGAGTAATCGGCGGCGGTTTAATCGTATACAGGATATATGTCGGCTCTGCCTATGACATTGAATACGACAGCCGAAACCGAAACGGCAACAATAGCGCGAGGCTTACGTGAAGGGGATATGGAGCTTCTCGCAGACCTGGTGGAGCGCAGTCAGCGTCGACTGGTGCGCTACCTGCTATACCTCATCGGGAGGCGAGACTATGCTGAGGACATTGCGCAGGAGACCTGGATTCGCGTGCTGCAACGGGGCAGCCAGTATAACGGGCGGCAGCGGTTTGATCTATGGCTATTCGCGATCGCCCGCAATTTGGCAATAGATTACCTCCGGCAAAAACGAAAAGCGGTACAGACAGCTTCCTTGCCAGATGATCGCGATGAAATTCTGCTGGTATCCTCCTCCGGTCCTTCCCCATTCGAAGCCGCAGCTCGAAGCGAAGACGCAACACGTCTGGCCGGTCAACTACAGATTCTGTCACCGCTGTATCGCGAGGCTTTGCTGCTGAGGTTTCAAGAAGACCTGTCTCTTGCGGAGATCGCTCAGGTTTTGGGCGCCCCTGTGACAACGGTGACGTCCAGAATCTATCGCGGTCTTGCGGCACTGAGATCCGCATTTGAGGAAGGGGGTGATTCGCCTGGAGTGTGACAAGAGATTTCGCGAGCTTATCGACAGATCTTTCGTAGAAGAGGTTTCAGAGGGAGAAAGACGGCTCATGCATGACCACATCCGCGACTGTGATGGCTGCAAGCGCTATGTCGAGCTAACCTCGCGTACGATTCGGGGATTGCGGGAATTCACCTTTACCAGTGAACCAGATTCGAGTGCCCAGGTCCGTGAGATTCTTGCGCATCACACCGAGACAATGCGACAGCACAACGTGCAATTCAAGATCTGGTCTGCATTTGCTGTAGCACTCTCGATGTCATTTGTCGGATCGGCACTCGTGTACCAGATGGTCATGCGCCTGGCGGTCCCAATGCATTTTGACACTGCTCAGGTCCAGGCAGGCGTGCTCGTCTTTTGGCTGCTGCCATCTTTTTGCTCGGCCTTATATCTGTTCGCGGCGCGTGGTGAGAATAGAGGTATTGCATGACACAGCAGTCGGCGTTGCTTTTGATACCGTTCTTGGCCGGACTTTTCGTTGCGGCTGTCTTATTGGGAACCGCAACACGGAATATTCTACCCAGGGCTGCAATGGCCATCGCAGCACTGGCGATCCCGATTTGGGTAGTCTATTTTGCTTCCAGCCAGGGCCGTTCCCTACTTGCTTCCGAAGGATTTCTCAATACCATGCCGGAAGCGCTTTGGTTTGGCTTAACGTTTGGCGTCTTCACCGCAGCTTTTTTCCTTGCGCTCGGATATATCTATGGAGACGCAAAACGGCGTCAAATGCCTGCTTGGGCCTGGGTGATTGCCGCTTTCTTCATACCCAATCTGATTGGATTCATCCTCTACTTTGTGTTGCGAGGACCTCTCCTTGGCCCATGCAGTTCCTGTGGCAGACCTATTCGAGGGGGAGAAGCATTCTGCTCACATTGCGGATGCTCGCAGGTTTCCAGTATCGGACGCATTACAGCTGACACTCGCACAATCTGAAGTAAAAAAGGTGGTAATGACCTTGCACCGCACAAAACGGAGGACGGTATGAAGCGTGAGCGCGCCTTACAGGTAGTGTTGGTGTTGGTGGGCCTGTTTTATTCCCTTTGCGGCTATATCCTGTTCGACGATCTGTGGCACCTTAGGTGGCTTAACGGGCATAGTGACGTCATGCCGATGTTCCTGAGCCTCAACACGGCGCTTGGGGTCTGTTTGTTGGTGGCCGCTAAGCAGCCGGCGAAGCATCGTTTGATGATCGCCTATGGAGCGTGGTCAAGCCTTGCCCATGGGATCACGATGACAATCATGTCGGCGCAGGCCGTGGCGCACGGGATGCACAGGAAGGATAGCCCCCAGGACATTGTGATCATGGGCGTGATTGGAGTCACGCTGCTTGCACTCCTCCCGGCAAAACAACAATCGCCGGCCGGCGCGCCTATTAGTGAGCCGCGCGTTGTCGAACGCTAGAGGACCTGGTCCACCGCAGCGCGCATACCGAGATGCAGGGACCCCTCAGGCAAGCGCGGCGATTCGCTTCGTTGACTATATGCTTGGCCTTGCCGCTGTGTTAATTCTGCATTGTGGGCTCTAACGCAGGCATCATGCCTCAACATCGTCAAAGCGGCGACTCGCTGCCTCGTGTCTACGACAATCCTGCCTCGGCGTAGTTAGGGAAATCGCGATGAATTTCAATTGGCGTAATCAAGAGTTTGTCCTCGTTTTCAGAAATTGATCTATCGTGTCAGGCTGTCACAATGGCCAAACAATGCCCGAAGAAACCCGTTTGGGTGTTACTCCCTACGGAATGAGAGAAGGCACGGAGTTGATTCGCCGCAGTCCCGGCCAAAAGTTCTGGCTGAAAACCACCACCCTGGTGGAATTAAGCCACCAGAGAGCCACGGACGTCGCGCTCTTTCGGTGTCCTGATATTCGCTAACCGTAACGGAAAGTGTATTTAAGAAGATGTTCGCCACCTTATTTGTAGTGGCACTCCGCCTGCAATGGTCACGGGACATGATCTCGGACCAGCACTAGGGCGCTGACAGGAACTTCCAAGAACCTAGACGGCCGGATCCTTCCATGCAAAGGAGCACCTCTATGTCCTCCCGTACCGGTGGTCTGTGTCTTGCCTTGTCGCTCGCTTTGTTCCTTCCAGCATGCAACAACACTCTCAATCCACTATGCGGCAGTGCCAGGCCCGCGCCGCTGATTGGTTCGCTGTCGCCGAGCACCATGACTTTCGCGCAGGTGCAGCAGGGCTCTATGCTCACTGTGAACGGTAGCCATTTCGTTTCGTCCTCTGAAGTTGTCGTCAACTCGACCCCGTTGAGCACAACCATCATTAGTGCTCAGCAGTTGAAAGTGAAACTCACGACGGGTGTGATATCCGGACCCGGGCAGGTAACGGTGCTTGTGCATACTCCCAGTGGCGGTTCAGGAGACGTCGGCTGCACAAGTGGCGGGGACAGCAGCACACTCATGTTGACTGTCAACTAAGTACTGCACAGTTCGTTCCAAAGAAGTTTAGATGGAAAGCCTCTAGCAAAATTGCTAGGGCTCGGTGAGCTGTGAGATCGGTTGTTGACCGGAACAGACGATTAGGAAACAAGGATTGGAGTTCCTGACGTCCAGGACGCATTGATAGTGAATACAACGCCCGATCTCCCACGCTACTGATTCCAATTTGCGTAGATTTAGGTGGACACCTGAGGGTTTTCTGGTATCGACGCGAAAAATTTTGATTCTCAGGTTGCACGTTCATTATTGGAAAGAGTAGCGTTAAAGTGGGTCCAGCCTCTCATCTCCGCGAGGGCGAGCGGAGCGTCCAATCCCCGAAGTATGACTGCCGATTCCAATCTCGATTTCGCTCTGTTGCAGAGGATCTTGTCCGACGCGTTCGCAGTGCAGCAGAGCGTCGCTGA
>Ga0126369_10003945_pt1 | contig 10817 bp, 12 predicted proteins | sample PanSoiMetaPlot_1_FD_109646 | JGI IMG/M metagenome (GOLD analysis project Ga0126369, IMG submission 109646) | Tropical forest soil microbial communities from Panama - MetaG Plot_1 | ecosystem: Environmental > Terrestrial > Soil > Tropical forest > Bulk soil | place: Panama | collected 2016-02-17
AGCTCCGGCGCGATCTCGCCTTTCTGCTCGCGGATGGCCTGAAGGAACTCGCGGGTGCCCGAGCGCGCGATTGTGCCGATGTTCTGCACCACCTCCTCGCGGGTCATGCCGATGCCGTTGTCCCACACGCTAAGCGTGCGGGCGGCGGCATCCGCGTCGAGGCGAATCTCCAGCTCACCGGCGGGCGTCAGCTCGGAGCGCGTGATGGCCTCGAAGCGCACCTTGTCGAGGGCGTCGGAGGCATTGGAGATCAGCTCCCGCAGGAAGATGTCCTTGTGGGAGTAGAGGGAATGGATCATGAGGTCCAGCAGCTGGCGGACCTCGGTCTGAAACTCGTGGCGCTCGGGTGCGGTCGTGCTCATTCCTCGCTCCTGACGGTGTTTCGGGCGGACGGTTGCGGTCGCCCCGGTATGTCTAATAGCACATGCCCGTTGCTCGCGGTCGGTGGGTTGGCGAGCTGGTCCTCGGCCCCGAGATCCCGGATCCAGGCTCACATGGCGAATGATGTGGATTTCGGTCGTCTACGCCCTGGGCAGGTCAAGCTCCTCGGCGCCGATCTCCTCACGCTCGCCCCGGCGAGCCGCCCGCTCGATGACAATGGAGAGTTCACGGATGTTGCCTGGCCAGCGATAGCGTCGCAACCGCTCCTCGGCGTCGATGCTCAGCCGGGACGCCCCACCGTGAGACTGAGCGAACTGGCCTACGAAGTATCGGGCCAGAGGCACGATGTCGTCGGGTCTCTCACGCAGTGGCGGCAGGGTCACCGCCCATAGCCGCAAACGATCGAACAGATCCGCGCGGAAGGTGCCCCGACGCACGGCGGCGCCCAGATCGACGTGCGTCGCGACGATGACGCGAACATTCTGCAACGTCGTGTTCGCCGCACCGAGGCGCCGCACCGACCGATGCTCGATAGCCGCGAGCAGCCGGCCTTGCAGGTCTAGTGGTACGGCCTCGATCTCGTCGAGGAACAGCGTACCGCCCTCGGCGACTTCGAACAGACCCGGCGTGGCGATCGTGGCCTCCGGGAAGGCTCCCCGCTCGTGGCCGAATAGCTCGAGCTCCAGCCAGGACGCCGGCGTCCCCGCACACCCAATCTCGAGGAAAGGCCGCGACGCTCGGCGGCTCAGGGCATGAATCTCGTGCGCGACCACGCCCTTGCCCGTCCCGATCTCGCCAGTGACTAGGACAGGAGGTGCGCCCCACCCCTCGTCCATCGACGCCAGCCGGCTCAGCTCCGCATGCAGAACGCGCGCGTACGGCGAGTTCACGACCAGTCGCCCGGCGCGCGAGGCCGCCCACGATTTTTCCGGTAATAGGGGACGAACCCCGGAGTCCTCGTGGAGGCTTTGGAGTCGTGCGAACGTATTCAGGCAGGTCAAGCAGCCCACGAGATGGCCCTGCACCTCGGCGGCTTCAGCCACGGACAGGGAGCCGAGGACCAGCTGCTCCAGGCGCAGGCCAGGCATGCATGCGCGCGTGCAGAGACTTTCGAGCAGTCCCTGGAAAAGCTCGTCGTCGGGTGCGAACAGCAGCGGGTCGCTCATGGCTGTGCCTCTCGGATGTGATCGATCAGGCGCTTGCGGAGCCGGTGATACCGCGTGTCGACCGTAGTGATGGCGGAGAAGCACTCGAAGGGCGGTCGCTCCAAGGTCAGCTGAATCAGACGGGCGGATACGCCATTGAGTTTGGCCATGAACAGATAGCGCTCTTCGGGGGACCAGGACAGAACGAATTTCTCAGCTCTGCCCAGCTGCTCGGCCGCGATCGTCCGCGCGGCCTGAGAGGGACCCTCATCCGGCACCTGTTCCAAAGCTGGACCTTCGCCCAGGTCGGGGTTCGGTACCTCGGATGCGACCACGACCACCTCGCGACGTCGTGTCCGCCCGCGCAGCACGTTCAACGCCCGATTCCGAAGGGCCCTGCACACATAGGCGTCGATCTCCGCATTGCTCGCTCCGCTGATCTCACCGCGCCGGACGACGGTGATGAGACGCGTGAGTGTGTCGGCCACCGCGTCCTGCCCATCGGCATCGCTCAGTTTGTCGACCGCGCCCAGGATGGCGCGACTCCGCATCGTGACCCACGCGGCAAAGCGCTCCCAAGCCACCGCATCTCCGGCGCGACAGCGCTCCAGCAGGCCGTGTAGCTCGCCGGGCATCACGTGATAGGCCACAGGGTCCGGTGTTGATTGGCTCGTCGTTCGGCAGCGTGAACCCGCATCGCTCGTGGTCCCCCCGTTAGTTCAGACACCGGCCGGCGTCAACCCTTACCACGCAGCCGTTGTCAGCGAAAGGGCGCCACCCTGGGGTCTGAATCAGCGAGACACGCCAGTCGAACCAGTGCCCAGGCGGTTCTCCTCAGAACGAAAAGCGGAGGCGATATGCTGCGGATGGAAGAGCTCAGCGGCCTCGATCAGACACTCAACATACCGAACGACATCCTACGAAGCCGAGCGGGGTTCGAGGGCCAGCAGCTGGAGGTGACCATCGTCTTCGCCGATCTGCGCGACTTCACGGGGTGGGTGGAGTCAACACCAGTCCGCGAGGTAGTACGCGACCTGGGCACGTACTTTACAGAGATGGAACAGGCCATCCGCGGCGAGGGCGGGATCGTGATCCAGTTCATCGGCGATGAGATTGAGGCGGCGTTCGACGCGCAGGCGGGCCGCCCGGACCATGCGCAGCGTGCTGTGCGCGCCGCGCTCGGGATGCGCCGGCGTTTGTCGGCCTGGAACGTCGGTCGCGCCAAGCCGCTCCAGCACGGCATTGGCGTGCACACGGGCTTCGTGCTGGGCGGCAACATTGGCAGCGCCCGGCGGGCCTCCTATGCGCTGGTCGGCGACGCGGTGAACCTGGCCTCGCGGATACAGGAGCTCACCAAAGAGATGGGAGCGGACATTCTGATCAGCGGCAGCACGAGGGTCCGGCTGGGAGCGGAGGTCAAGGTTGACCCGGTGTCACTGGTGCGCGTGCGGGGCCGATCGAAGGAGGTCGACGTGTACCGCGTGGTGTGACTACGCCCCCGATAGCGCCTCCATTTTCGGGTGGTAACCCTTAGGCTGCATCATGGAACGATGTCTTACGTGGGCTGGCTGGGGGGGCGCTTGCTGCTCGCGGCGGTCATGGCTGGCGTGGCCACCTTCGCCGGCGGAGCCCTGGGGGGGCTCCTGTCCGGGTTCGAGTGCCGCGCGCTGACGTCAAACGATACGGGCAAGCTGCCCCCACCCGCCGCCACAATCTGCGGATCGTTCCTCGGCTTCGGCACCGCCTGCCTGGGCACGGGCGTCGCCGTCGGCCTCCTCATGGCCACAACGGGGCGACGCCGATGGGCGTCCGATACCGAGTCCGGCGCCCCTGCGGCTCCCGTTGCATGGCTACTCGTCCCCGCCTACTTCTTGATCGTGACCCTTCTCAGCACCTGGCGGGCGGCATCTCCGGCGATCCATTTCGTCGCGCTTCACTTCGCCACACTCAGTCACGGACTCGATGGTCTCCTGCTGATGCCGCCAGGCTTCACGCTCGGGACCGCTGGGACATTGCTCCTCGGCGAGCTGGGGCTGCTTCTCCTGCTGAGCGCGCGCAGCCCGCTCTTCCCGCGCACCTGCGTCCTTCTCGCCGTCGCCCATCTGGGTCTCATCGTCTGCAATCGCGCGCTGCTCGGTGCCATTCGCAGCATCAGCGAGCCCGCCGGATCCGAGCTTCCGATTCTACAAACGGTCGAGTCGGTCGTCGCGGCGGCCGTGCTGGGTCTGATCTGGTCTCTCGTGGCCCATGCCGGCGCTTTGCCGTTCCTGATGCTGCCAGGGGTGCGAGCCCTCTTTCCGCCGCGGCATCCGCCAACTCGGATATCCGCGCGCCCGCTGACAGTGCCTGCTGCATCGGTGGAGCCGGTGACTTCTACGAGTGTGCCCCTGCAAGCGATGCGGCCTCGCCCAGCACCCGGCGCGGAGTCGGGGCTTGGGACGAAGTACTTCCTGCGTGCGACGTTCCTGGCATGGCCGTTTGCGGGGCGCGTCAGCATCAACAGCCTGAAGGATGCCAGCACGCTCACCGCGAGCCTCACATCGCTCAGACTTCGGCCTACGATCCAGGTCTGGCTGGAGACGCCGCGAGGGCGCGTCCATATCGTGACGATGGAATCGCGCCACCTCCTCGGATTTGGCAGCAAGTTCGACATCCGGGACGGGGCTCGGCAGGAACCGTTGGCCGTCGTCAAGAAGCCGTTCGCGGCGAACTGGCTGGTCTACGGCCCGACGGGCGATCTCGCCGCGGTCGTCACGAGGGAACGCAGCGGCCTCGGAACAGCCGAGTTTGTCGCCCGTATCGGCGAGCGTCTCGTAGCCTCCTTCGCCTGGTCGAACGCGATGCGGCCGGCGCTCGAAGCCGATTTCTCCGCCGACGCGGAGCGGCTGCTCGATCGACGGTTGGGGGTCGCGCTCGGAGTCTTGCTGTTCGTGAACCTGTCGTTCGGCAGATAGGAATCGGAGCGCCGCTGGTGCCCGCCTAGTACTCGGAGAGCGACCCCCGGAAACGACGCGCGCGTGCTTCACCGCGAGCGTTTACGCCTTGTTAGATTTAGATGAGGAAGCGGCCGTTGTTGCGGCCCGGGCGAGGAATTCCTCCCATTGTTCAGGGCCCCACCGATGCAGGCATTGAAAGTCCCGCCACCCCCTTCGAGGAGCCCGGCGCCTCCGTCCATCGTGCTGCAGTCGCCGTCGATAAAACCGGCGTATTCGGACATTAGATATGAGCAAAGATTTGCTAGCTCGGCGTGCTGCCCCACTCAGCCTACAGGGATGCGCGCAACCTGCGCGTCGCATTCGGCCGCGTCAGGGTAGAGCCTCCCCGAGGCCCGGGGTTGGAAAGACTCCCGGTGCGACCATGACAGTGCGGATTCTCCTGGGTCCCGACTCTGTAGCGAGGCTCCGCATCATGGAAAGCTCGCCAGCCTTGGCGGTTGCCGAGGGAACCATGAAGGCTCTGCCTTGCCAGGTCGAGGTGGCAAGTATCGAAAGGATCGTACCTCGGTGTTTGCCCTCGATCCACCGCTTGCCTGCGGCCATCGTGCAATGGGCGCTGCCGTGTAGCACAATATTGATGACGGAGTCGAAGGCGCGCGGCGACAATGTTTCGATACGCACGATGAAATTGCCCGCCGCGTTATTGACGAGCCCGTCCAAGGGGCGGTCTGGCCAGATCTCGTTGAACATGCCATCGACTTTGTCAGGAAGGCGGACGTCGCAAACGACGTAGGATGCCTTGCCGAAGATCGCGATCCGTGGGTCGGCACGCCGTGGCACAAGACCATGCCGGCGCGCCTAGAGGCGATCCCGGTCGCGGCTAATCCTGCGCGAGCTCGATGAGCCCAAAGCGATCAAATTGTCGGCACGCGGCGGAGAGATAGGAGCCAGGACATGCGATTTGCGATCTCCATCCCTCAGTTCCGTTCCGACGGTGAGTTCGATCCGGTTCGCTTCCGGGCGTACATGGCCCGGGCCGAGGCGCTCGGCTTCGAGAGCGCCTGGACGCTGGAGTCGCCGATCGGCTCGATGCCCTTCCTGAGCCCGCTGCAGATCTTGAGCTATGCGGCTGCCTGCACCGAGCAAATTCGCCTGGGCTGCGCCGTGTTCGTCACCCCGCTGCACAGCCCGGTCCACCTGGCCAAGGACCTGAGCACGCTGGACCAGTTGAGCTGCGGTCGGATCGAGATCGGCGTCGGCACGGGCGGGCGTCATCGCATGTTTTCCGCGTTCCAGGTCGATCCCACCAGTCTGGTGGCCCGGTTCAACGAGGGGCTCCGGCTGATGAAGGCACTCTGGACCGAGCCTCGGGTCAGCTTCGACGGGCGGTTCTGGCAGTTGAAGGATGTAGCCATGGAGCCCAAGCCGTTCCAGAAGCCGCATCCCCCGATCTGGTTCGGCGCCAGCCATCCCGATGCGTTGCGGCGCGCCGCGAGGCACGGCAGCGGCTTCTTCGGCGCGGGGTCGTCCACCACCAAACAATTCGCGGAACAGGTGCCGATCGTGCGGCAGGCGCTAGCCGAGGTGGGGCGCGACACCGCCAGCTTCAGGATCGGCAAGCGCGTCTACATCGCTGTCGACGACGACGCCCAGCGCGCACGCCGGCGAATCAGCGAGACGCTGCACCGCTTCTACCCGTTCTTCCAGTTGAGTCACCTGGAGGCGTTCCCGGTCTACGGGCCACCCGACGCCTGTGTGCGAGGTCTGCGCGATGTCGCAGAGGCGGGCGCCGAACTGATCCTGCTCAACCCCGTCTTCGACGAGCCCGAGCAGATGGAGCGCCTGATGGCCCAAGTGGTGCCGAAGCTCTCGTGATGCGCATGTCCTTCCATGGGGAGGCGAGCGATGCTGGTCCAAGGTATTTACGAGGTTGCGATTCCCGTACGACAACTCGAGAGGGCTGAGACCTTTTACCGCGACGTGCTCGGGCTAGAGGTCGGTCTTCGAGACGATCGCAGAAAGTGGCTGTTCCTTCGCGCAGGCGGCGCTGCCGGGATGATCGTCCTCCAGGAAAAGGCTGGTGAGGTTCCGAGCCACCATTTTGCGTTCACGGCTACTCAGTCTGACCTCCAACAGGCTGTGACCGTCCTCCGCAAATTCGGAGTGCCGACCCGCGGCCCAGTCTTCCATGGCTGGATGCCGGGCACCTCGCTCTACTTCGAAGATCCCGACGGGCACGAACTCGAGCTTTTCGCGCCATCAACGTAGCGACTGCACTTCACCTCCGGAACACCTCAGCGCGCTCTTAGGTCGCGCCCGGAATCACTCGTTCAAGATCCCCCGCCGTCACGCTTTGTCGGGAGGGCACCGTCGAGCGACGGCTCCGCAGAGCAGACGGAGACGGGACTCCGTTCGTTAGAGCCCCCAGAGCGCCCAATGCGCCAAGAGCAGTGCAGCCGTTAGCAGGCCCACGACGTCTAGCCAGATTCTCCAAGTGGGCTGCTCGAGATACCCACGGATAAATGGGACCTCGTCGCGCAGCGTCCTCAGCTCCCGGCAACTCGGGCAATAGCGGGCGGGGATCGCGCGATGGTCGTAGACCATCTGCAACGCAACTGTCTCGTGTGGGTGTGCGTTGGCCCACGCCTCGAGCGTCTGCTCCCGCTCCAGTTCCACGGTCTCGACCGTAGGCAGGAGCACCTCCTCCGGCGCGCGGGGAAACATAGAACGGTTCAGAGGTTCACTCACGGCAGCCACCGCAGCCCTCTGAGGTTGACTCCGCGATGCGATCCGCCTCGGCCATGCGGGGTATTGTACTGGACCCGGCATACTGAGCTTGATTGACCAGTAGGGAGCCACGTCCGGTGCGTGTAGACTGAGGGCCAGGTGACACCACCCCGGATCGTGACGCAAGCTCTCACCATTGTCGTAAGCGTCGGCATTCCATTACCACGGGAGACATGATGCGCGCAGCGATCACTGCTACGGGTCACTACCTACCGCCCGATGTCTACCCCAACGCGTACTTTGAACGGCAACTGGATACGACCGACGCGTGGATCCTATCGCGCACTGGGATCGCCGAGCGCCGCTTCACGTCGGCTGGCGGCACGTCAGACTTGATCGTGCCGGCGGCTCGTCGCTGCCTCGACGCCCGTGGCATCTCGCCGGCGGCCGTCGATTGCATCATCGTCGCCACGATGACGCCGGATCGTCTGTGCCCTTCCACGGCTGCGGTGGTCCAGCGAAAGCTCGGGGCGATCCACGCATGGGGCTTCGACCTGGCCGCGGCCTGCTCCGGCTTTGTCTACGGGCTCATCGTGGCGACGAAGCTCATAGAGTCGGGTGCCGCGCGCCGGGTGTTGCTCGCTGGGGCGGACCGGATGAGCAGTGTCGTCGATCCAGAGGATCGCGCCACTGCCGTGCTATTCGGTGATGGCGCCGGGGCGGTCCTGATCGAGCCTGTCGACGGCGAGTCGGTCGGGATTCTCGACTACGTCTGTCACATGAACGGTGAGGGGGAATCATCGCTCTACATCCCGGCCGGGGGGAGCGTCGAGCCCGCCACCGCCGCTTCACTCGGGGAGAGACGGCACTACGTCGTACAGGACGGGCCCGCTGTGTACAAGGCCGCCGTGATCGGCATGGCCGAAGTGACCGAGGAAATCCTGAAGCGCAACGACATCACGGCCGCCGAGCTCACCTGGTTGGTCCCGCATCAAGCCAACCGGCGCATCATCGAGGCGGTGGCCAAGCGGCTGGGCCTCGGTCTCGATCGCGTCATCATCAATCTCGATCGCTACGGCAACACGGTCGCCGCGACGATTCCGATCGCGCTCTCGGAGTGGAACGAGCGCGGGCGCTTTGCGCACGGCGACCGCATCGTCCTGTCGGCCTTCGGTGCAGGGTTCACTGCCGGCAGCGTCTTTCTGCGCTGGGCGACCGTCTAGAACATTCGACGTTCGCCCAGCGTCGTCTCCAGGCGGCGCCAGCGCAAACTGTCTCGGCATTTCAAACTGAAACACTGTCCATCGGCCGAGGGTGAATCCGCCGCAGCGCCTGAGCGTCTCAAGTACAGAGGAGCACGAACATGGAAAAGCTTGGAGGTGCGAGAAAGCTGGCGCTTATCGCGATCGCCACGCTGGCGATCGTACTGACAATCAGTCTGCCGAGCCACGCGCGCGGCGCAGGCGGTCCGGGCTTCGGCGCTGGTCACCCTGGCGGGGCCGTTGGCCGCGGAGGCTTCGACGGGCATCGCGGTTTCGACGGACATCACGGCTTCGACGGGCACCGCTTCGCGGATCATCGCTTCGGGTTCGCCCCGGTGTTCCCATTCTACGGCTATTACCCGTACTATCCGCCGGCATACGGATACCAGCCCCCGGCCTACTGGTACTACTGCCCGAGCGCTGGGGCGTACTACCCCGATGTGCAGAGCTGCTCCGAGGCGTGGGTGCCAGTGCCAGCTTCCTGACGCTGGAGTCGGGCTTCGGGCGCGAGCGCGCCCATGTTCGGTCGGTAGTTCAGGTACACTCACGGTTCGTGAAGGCCCCTGCACTTCTCGGCCCTCTGTCCTCGATGCTTCGCACGGCATGGCAAAAGTGGTTCGTCTCGCGACCTCGCCTGAATTTGCCGTATGAGTGCGGTGCGCCGGATCGTTCGATTTTGGCGATCGTCCCGAACGGTAGCCAATTTCAGGTCGTCTTTGGGTTGAGCCTTCGGAACGACGGACGGCGTGAAGCGCGCAACTGGCGCTTACGGTTTCAGACCCCCGATCACGACACGATGATGATCTTGGACCAGCAGGCCGATCGCCGTAGAGTCAACGAAACCTGGGCGGGGCCGGGTTGGCAATACGAAGTACTCGCGGCGAGCGCACACGATACCGTACAAGGCGGTCTCTCTGTCGTAGTACACGGCACGCATACGCTGAGCTTCACGGATAAGCCAGCGTCCGTCTCGCTGAAATGCTGGACGAGCGCAGATGACAGTCCCGTGCATGAAGAGACGTTGGTCCTGGATCTCGATTGGACGAGCATGACTGCACGCTTTCGGTTTCAAGGATGAGGCAGCTCGAGGATCCGTCTGCTGGCAGGCGGACTTGAGGCCTGGCTGGCGCGTCGGTTCCCGGTGGAAGCCATATCGCCCTACCAGTCTCTAGCGACTCCGGTAGCGGTGGCCAATCATCGTCTGATCTCCATCGGTTACACCGTCGCACCGACCAGAACCAGGGAGGCCAGGGATCTCATCCAACTTTCATCAAACGAGGCGCAACTATGGAATCCACTCTCCATCCGGCAAGCTGGCAGAGAACGACCGAACTCGATCCGCTGATCAGGAACTGGCGGTTGTTGGCGGCGCGGGGCGTCCTCGCGATACTGCTCGGAGTCTGCATGGTGCTCTGGCGTGTGCCGACGCTCCAGGCCGTCATCGTGCCATTCGCGGCCTATGCGCTCGCCGACGGTCTCCTCGCGATCGCCTCGGCGCTCCGCACGGCTGGCTCGCGGTTGGAGGGCTGGCCGATCTTACTCGAAGGCATCGTCAGCCTAGGGCTCGGGGTGGTGGCGCTGATCTGGCCCTTCGTCCCTTACCGCGCGATCGTCGCGCTCGTCGTCTGGGGCGTGCTCACGGGTATCTTCGAGATCGTCGCCGCGCTCCGGCTTCCGCGTGAACTCGCCGCCCACTGGTTGGTCGCTACCGGAGGTATCTCGTCCATCTTCCTGTCGCTGCTGGTCCTGGGTCTGCCCGGGGCGGGCTTGGACCGTATGGCATTCTTGCTAGCCGGCTACGCAATCGTATTCGGGATTGCGATTTTGCTGGCAGCCCGGCGGCTTGCCTTGCGGGCGCCCGGAACTCCCAGTCGTTGATCGGTCGTGAGCAGAGGTGGGGCCGTCTTTTAACTCTCGCGTACCCCGGCTGGCGCTCGGATCGCTGCGGTGGAATACTTCGTTCTGACTGGCGACGCACGACACTCTCCAGGAGGAAGCGTGAACGCGGAGAACGAGAGCAACGCCGCCATCCGGACCCCAGACCAGCGGCTGCGCGTCTTCGTGAGCTCGACGCTGGGCGAGTTGGCCGCGGAGCGCGCCGCGGTGGCGCGCGCCATCTCCGCGCTCGGGCTCACGCCGGTGATGTTCGAGCTCGGGGCTCGAGCGCACCCGCCGCGGGAGCTGTATCGGGCTTATCTGGCCCAGTCCGACATCTTCATCGGCTTGTACTGGCAGCGGTACGGCTGGATCGGCCCGGACATGGACGTCTCGGGCCTGGAGGACGAGTTCCGACTCTCCGCGTCGATGCCCCGCCTGCTGTACCTCAAGACACCGGCGCCCGACCGAGAAGCGCGGCTGACTGCCAT
>Ga0126369_10003947_pt1 | contig 10813 bp, 6 predicted proteins | sample PanSoiMetaPlot_1_FD_109646 | JGI IMG/M metagenome (GOLD analysis project Ga0126369, IMG submission 109646) | Tropical forest soil microbial communities from Panama - MetaG Plot_1 | ecosystem: Environmental > Terrestrial > Soil > Tropical forest > Bulk soil | place: Panama | collected 2016-02-17
CGCTGCCTCGGTCAGGCTGCGCATGTTGGGGGAGGGATTGGTCCAGGTCAGTCCCGTGGCATCGAGCCACATCGCGCGGCGCCAATTCTCGAGTTGAATGACCCGGAGATCGGCGCCGAGTTTTTTCTCCTCATTAAATAACCGCGCCAGCTCGCCAATCGTCATTCCATATCGCACCGGGATAGCGTAGTAAGCCGTGAACGAGAACTTGTCTGCGTCAGCGACGGGGCCTTCGATGTCGATTCCATTAATCGGGTTGGGCCGATCGAGGACAAAGACCGGTAGCTTTGCCTTGCCGGCTTCCTCCATCACATTGCCCAAAGTTGCGGTGTAGGTATAGAAACGCGCGCCCACGTCCTGAATGTCATAAACGAGCGCGTCGAGACCTTGCAGTTGTTCCGGCTTCGGGCGACGCGTCTCCCCGTAAAGAGAATAGATCGGCAGTCCGGTCACCTCGTCTTTGCTGTCCGAGACTTTTTCATCTGCAAGTCCGCGAATGCCGTGTTCGGGAGAGAAGAGCGCCACCAGCTTGACCTCCGGCGCTTTGAAGAGCACATCGATAGTCGATCGGCCGCTTCGATCTCGCCCCGTCTGGTTGGTTACCAGTCCGATGCGCATGCCCTTTAGCTGCTTGAACCCGTCGCGCTCAAGCACATCGATTCCGGTCAAAACCTGGGCGTCCGCGGTTACGGCGGCGTTGTTGGCCGCCGCGCTGTTGCGATTGAAACGTGCCAGGCTGGCCAAAAGATCCGCGGCGCTATTACCGGCCTGCGAACGCGCGTTGCCGGCTGAGGCGTCGGTAATTGAACTCGCGACGATGGACGCGACGCGGCCGCGCAATGCGCCCACATCGCCTTTGCCGTCCGGATGAACACGATTGCTGAGGAAGATTACGAAGGTGTCGCTTTCAGGATCGATCCAAATCGAAGTGCCGGTGAATCCGGTATGGCCGAAAGAACCGAGCGGAAAGAGATCGCCCTTATTAGATGAGAAGCTGCTGGCAATGTCCCACCCTAGTCCGCGCGCGGCGCCGCTTTCGGAAACCGCATGCGGCTGCGTCATCGCGGCAATCGTCAAGGGGCTCAAGATCCGCGCGCCGTTATAGACCCCGCCATTCAAGAGCGTCTGACAAAAGACCGCCAGATCGTCGGCGGTGGAAAACAATCCCGCATGACCGGCCACGCCGCCCATGCGAAAAGAGGTGGGGTCGTGCACCTGACCGCGCAACCATTGGTCGCCTTCCGAGCCCGCATCCGCGCCGCTGTCTCCGAGATAGTTCATTTGTCCGCGCCGTTTTTCAGTCGGCGCGATGCGCGCGCGCAGTTTCGCCTCGGGACGAAAGCCGGTGTCCCGCATCCCGAGCGGCGCGAAAATATTGGTTCTGGCAAACTCATCCAGCATCATTCCGCTGACGCGATGCACCACCTCGCCCAAGGTAATGTAGTTGATGTCGCTATAGACGAAACGAGTGCCGGGAGTGCTGCGCAAGGGTTCGCGGTAAAGGCGCTTAATCGCTTCGTCATAACCCGTCCATCGATCACGCAAATCGAAATCAGGAGCAAAGCCGCTCATGTGTGTCAGCAATTGCTCGATGGTTATAGCGTCGCGTCCTTCGCCCTTCATCTCGGGAATGAACTGCACGACTGGATCACTCAGACGAACCTTGCCCTGTTCGATCAGCATCATGATGCTGGTGGTGGTCGCGACTACTTTGGTGAGACTGGCCAGATCAAAAATCGTGTCAGCCGTCATCGCTTCGCGCTGGGGTTCCAGCGCGCGGGCGCCATACGGCTTGCGCCAAACCACTTTTCCATGACGTCCGACCAGCACCACCGCGCCCGGCAGTTCTTTCCTGGCGATGGAATCGGCAATCACCGCGTCCATCCGCGCGAGCCGCTCAGGAGAAAAGCCCTGGGCCGCTGGTGAAGCGGCGGGAAGTTGCGCAAAGGCAGGTGCTCCCAGCAGCGCAAAGACGATGATGAGCCGAAAATGACGAAGCATTGATCAGTGGCGAGCCTTCAACTGAATTCCGGTGCCGCGAGGATACAGGCCGGGTAACGAGATCGGCAAACGTCCTTTGAAATCACTGCGCCCCAGCAAAGCCAGCGCGGATTGTTCCTGCAGGCTGGGCATGTCACCGTAAGCCACGACGTAGGTCTGCAGTTTCGGAAAGCCCATGAGGATATAAGGATTCCCGAAACTGATGCCGATGAGCGGCGTGTTCCGCGCGATCAGTTCATTCAGCGCCTTCGTGCCGGGATCGGGCAGCGCGACGCTGCGCGCCTGGCCCGTGCGCACCCGGCCATACATGGAAACGATCGTGATTTCCGCGCGGCCGGCTTTTTCGATTGCCCTGGCGACCTCCGCCTCTGACGAACGATCGTCGAGCACGATGGTTTCCATCTTGATGCCGCCGCCTGCCATGGCGCCGGTAAACGGCTGGGCGATAAACGCGCGGTCGTCGCCGTTGGTGATGGCCAGATTAAAGACCCGGGTTGCCGAATTCAGATTGACCGGCAAAAGCTTCGCGTCGTTGCGAACCAGCGTGATGGCGTCCTGGGCAATATCGTCGGCGAGTTCGTTGGCGCGTTTGCCCGCGACTTCGCGGTCGAGGCCATCCAGCGAAGTAAGGCGCTGCTGAGCGAGTCCGAGGTCATACTTCGCAGCCAGCACTTTGCGCGCCGATTGATCTATGCGCTGCTCGGTAAGCCGTCCTTTTTTGACCGCGGCGCGCACTCCGCGCAACGAGGCGTCCGGATCGGCAGGCTTCAGTAATAAATCAGCGCCGGCTTCAATAGCGCGCACGGAGGCTTCCTCTTGCGTGAAGTAAAGAGTCAGGCCGCTCATGCTCATCGCGTCGGTGACGATGAGACCGTCAAAATGAAGATCGTTGCGCAGCATGCCATTCATCACCGGCGATAAAGTCGTCGGCATGGTGCCTTTGGCAGTGACGATCTCTCCTTCGTCAGTGGTGTCGATCGCTTTCAGCTTCACGTCTTTCGGCAACGGCTTAATCTCGGTCGAATCGATAAGCGGCAAACCGATGTGGCCGGTCATCACGGCGCCGACGCCGGCCTCGACCGCGGCCCGGAAGGGAACCAACTCGACTGAGTTCAGCCGTTCGCGCGTCACATCGATCTCCGGCAGACCGCGATGCGAATCGGTGGCCGTGTCGCCGTGGCCGGGGAAATGTTTGGCCGTCGCAATCACGCCTGAGTGTTGTGCGCCTTCGACAAAGGCAGCGACAAAACGCGCGACGTCGGCCGGATCTTCGCCATAGGATCGGACGTTGATGACCGGATTCGCGGCGTTGTTGTTCACATCAGAGACAGGCGCATAGATCTGCTGAATGCCCATGGCCCTGGCTTCGTGTCCCGTCAATTCACCAGCCCGCCGGGCATAATCAGGATTGCCGGTAGCTGCGATGGCCATGTTCCAGGGAAAGTTGACCGTGTCGTCGAAGCGCATGCCCGCGCCGGCTTCGAGGTCGGCGGAAATCAAGAGCGGATACTTCGCCAACTCCTGCATGCGGTTGCAGATCATCACCGATTCATAGACCGGGCCGCGGAAAAGAATTATGCCGCCGACATGATTATCGACCACCTGATGACGCAGGGCCTTGAAGGCCTCGCTGTCCTGATTGAGGAAGGTCGCGTTGATGCCGACGGAGATCAGCTGGCCGATTTTTTCATCCAGCGACATTTGCTTGAGCTGTTGTTCGGCCCACTTGAGCGCCTCGCTCGACGGTTTGCGTGAATAAGGTTTTGGTTTGGTTTCCGCGACAGCCGCAGGCGACGCGCGCAAACAGAACATCGGCGCGACCACCATCGTGGTCACGATCAGCAAGCTGAGCGTCGCTTTGATAAATTTACTTTGCATTACTGTGTAGTTAGACGGCGGGCCGATCTCCTTCGGTTGCAATCTCGCCGGCGGCGTTCGCTGATTGGGTGAGGCTGACCAAATAACCGATGACCGAGCAGATGATCGTTCCGGTCAGCACGTACCAGGTCCAGGCGAGCGACGTCTTCAACCAGACGAACAACATCACTGCCAGGGCCACCGCCATGCCGGTCATCACGCCGCGTTGATTTGCTCGTTTGGTCAACACTCCCAAAAGAAACGCGCCCAGCATCGCCCCATAAGGAAGCGAAGCGATGGTCAAGGCGGTGTTCAGAACAGATTTGGTGAAACTCTTTGATGCTATGGCAATCAGAATCAGGATGACGCCCCAGCCAACCGTGAACCAGCGCGACAGGCGCAATAGATAATCGTCCGTGGCGTTCGGGTTTACCAGCGGCTTGTAGAAGTCGATCACCGTGCTCGATGAAAGTGAGTTGAGCGAGCCGCTCAGGTTCGACATGGCCGCGGCGAAGATGGCCGCGATTACCAGACCCGAGATGCCGTGCGGCAACTGTCGCACAATAAAAAACGGGAAGACCTGATCGTTACTCTCCAGGACCGGCTTCGATCCGGTGCCCTGGTAATAAGAGAACAACATCACGCCGATCAACAGAAACAGCGCGAACTGGAACAACACGACAAAGCCGCTGAGGATGATGGCCTTCTGGCTATCGCGCTGGTTGCGGCAGGTGAGCAGGCGCTGCACCAGGAGTTGGTCGGTGCCGTGCGAGGCCATCGTCAGAAAAGTTCCGCCCAACAGCCCGGCCCAGAACGTAAACGGAACGGTGAAATCCCACCTAAACGAAAACAGCTGAAATTTGCCCGCCGCGCCCGCGGTTGAGGCGATCGCCGGCCAGCCGCCGGGCACCAGATGCAGCAGTTCATATGCCGCCAGCAGCGACCCGCCGACATAGATCACGAGCTGGATGAGGTCAGTCCAGATCACCGCGGCAATGCCGCCCTCGAAAGTGTAAACGAGCGTCAGCAGGCCCACGATGATGATGGACCATAACCACAGATACGGCAGGTTTGGCATGCTCGCGCCGATCACCGCCGCCAACACCAGCGACGCCGAGAAGATGCGAATCCCCTCGCCGAGCGCCCGCATGCTCAGGAACAACGAAGCTGCGAAATTCTTTGTTTTGGTGCCGAAGCGGCGCTTCAGAAGTTCGTAAGCCGTCAATAAGTCGCCGCGAAAATACGCGGGGATAAAAATCAAACTGATGATGACGCGGGCGACGATATAGCCAAGCACCACTTGCAGGTAGGTGAAGTTGCCGCCTTGCTCCGGCTTGGCGTAATTCGCGTAAGCGATCGCCGGCACCCCGATGAGCGTGATAGTGCTCGTCTCGGTGGCGACGATCGAAAGGCTGATAATGATCCAGTGGGTGTTCTTGGCGCCGACGAAATAGTCCCGCACCGTTCGCTGTGACTTGCGAAACATCACCCCAAAAGCGGTGATGCCGGCGAGATACGCGACCAGCACCAGATAATCAATGGTTGAGAAGCCCATGCTTGTTTGGCGTTCCGCCTTCAGAGGTAGTGGTACAGTTTGACTTTTCTTATTCACCCCGCGGCTTTAGCCCGGTGCGCCGAGCACCACAAGGAGATTCGAAACCGTTTAAATGGCAGTCATATAGTTGACTCACCTGATGCTCAGTGCGCGGAGCGCACGACAGCGTATAGCCTGGGGTGAATCCCGATTTATCGGGAGGAACCCCAGGAATACGGACTTCGGAACAATGAGCCCGCGGAGCGGGCGACAGCCCTGGCGGTAGGCGCTACGTTGACTCCAATGGGCTCCGCGGGCTCGAATTCTTTCTGCGATTGATCCTGGGGCTTACGCCCCAGGCTTTATGCCGTCGTCCGCTCCGCGGACTGGTGAGTCAACTACATGATTGCCGTTTAAACGGTTTCCAGCTTCTAGCTCAGCGAACTCGCCGCGCTAATGCGGCGGCGTGAATGAGAAGAGTCTTCAAACTGAACCATTAACGCTAATTAAGTAGTGATACATCGGGAACCTAAAATGTACCACTGCATCTTCAGGCGGCGCAGCCTGCGTCATGCTCAGATCCTAACGGAGCTTGAGCGCGCTGACTGCTGCGTCGATCACCCCGCGAGACGCCGCGAGCGCCGCCTCAGATTCAGCTCTCGATTTGCCACTCATGCTCATCACCAGCGCCAGGGGCAGTTGCCAGCCGGCGGCATCGAGAATCGCCTCAGCCTCGGCCTGACCCAATCCTGTTTCCGCCTGCAGGATTCTGATCGCCCGCGCCCGCAACTTCACGTTGCGGGTTTGCACGTTGGTCATGCGATTGCCGGTGACATAGCCCAACTTGATCATGGTCGCCGTCGAGATCATATTCAAAATCAGTTTCTGGGCGGTGCCGGCCTTCAGCCGGGTCGATCCGGCGATCACCTCAGGACCAACCAACGGCACGATCGGGATCTCGGCGGCGGCGGCAATCGGTGAATCGGGCACGCAGCTTATCGCGATCGTCAGGGCCCCGATCTTTCGCGCGTAGTTTACTGCTCCCACAGTGTAGGGCGTACGCCCCGAGGCCGCGATACCCACCAGCGCGTCAGCCTGGCTGAACCCGCGTTGTTGCAGATCAGATACGCCCGCAGCCTCGTCGTCTTCCGAGGCTTCGACCGCGCGATAACAGGCGTCATAGCCGCCGGCGATTATGGCCTGCGCCAGGTCAGGCGATACGCCGAAGGTTGGCGGCAGTTCAGATGCATCGAGCACCCCCAGCCGCCCAGAGGTGCCGGTGCCGAGGTAGAACAGGCGGCCACCGTGCGCCAGCCGGTTCACGATCTGATCAACTGATCGGGCCACCGCCGGGACCACTTCGCGCACGGCTGCAGCCACCCAGGCGTCCTCCTCATTCATCAGTCGCACAATATCCTCAGTCGACTGAGAGCTGATTGCGGCGGTGCGTGGATTCTCTTGCTCTGTTAACGGAATCGGTTCAGGGATCGGCATCGTGAATAGGAAACGTGCGGCCCTTATTTACACGGCGACGGCCAATCTCTGCAGGTTTTCCTGGGCCATGCGGCCGGCGGCGATGGTTGGCGAGAAACTGGGATTGTCGATAAAGGCCTTGGCTGCGCCCTTGGTTAATTGCTCGCGCAAAGACTTGGTCACGAGTTCGCCGGCGGCGAAGACTCCGCCGATAAAGGCAACCTGAAATCTCTCATTATCCAATTTCAATTTGTGAATCACGGTAACGGCGGCTTTGCCCAATTCGGCGCCGGCCTCGCGCAGGATCTCCCGGGCTACGGTGTCACCCTCCTGAGCAGCCTGAATCACCGGCTTGCTGAAACCGGCGATGCGGTCGTTCGTGATTGTCGGCGCATAAATCGCGGTCGATAGATCATCGGGGGTGGCCACTTGAAAGAACTCGCAGGCCGCCTGGCTCAATGAAGTCTTAGGGCCGCGGCCGTCCGTGGCCCGCGCCACCGACTGCAACGCGCGACGGGCGATCCATGATCCGCTGCCTTCATCGCCGGCCACCGGTCCCCAGCCGCCCGCCGAGGCCCGTTTGCCCTGCCGGTTCATGCCGACGGCAATCGAGCCGGTGCCCGAGATGACTACCACGCCCGGTCGGCCATCGGTCGCGCCATACAGCGCGATGTCGCCGTCGCTCACCAGTTCGACATTCTTGATTCCCAGAGTTTGGACCAGCGCGTCATGCATGCGCGCGCGCACGTCCTTGCGACGAATACCGGCCAGACCAATGCCCGCGGCGACCAAATCGTCACGGTGAATCAAGGCCGCAGCGCACGCCTTATCGACGGCTTCGCGAATGGCGGTGGCGCCGTTACCTATGCCGACGCGCAGCGGGTTTGAAGGGCCGGCAGCGCCTTCACCCAAAATTTTCGGGCCATTCAGAATTACCGCGCGGGTTCTGGTGCCGCCGCCGTCGACACCCACAACCAGTTGTCGCAAAGGCGCAAGCCTCCGGGGCAGAATGTCGACTGTTTGCGCCGTAGTCGTCATTGAGTGATTCGATGTACTGGAGGGCTCCTGAGGTTTCCATTCTAGGCAACGTCGAAACCATAATGGAAACTAAAAGATCTTATTCCTCTAATAACCCATCTTGATGTAGAGTGTACGCATGGACATCAGACAATTGAAGGCTTTTGTCGCCATCGCCGAAACCGGAACGTTTACTGCGGGCGCGGCCCGGGTTCATGTAACGCAGGCGGCGATCAGCATGCAGATTCGACAATTGGAAACTGAAACGGGCGCTCAATTGTTCGTGCGCGCGCCGCGGCGCGTGATTTTGACTGAAGCCGGCGAGAAATTGCTCGAGCGTGCTTACGTAATTTTGCGCGAGCATGATGCGGCGCTGGAAGAGATGGCGGCGCTCACCGGCGCTCATAAAGGCCGTCTGCGGATTGGCAGCGCCTCGGCCATGGTCAGTGCCGATCCGCTGCCGCAGATTCTGCGCGAACTAAAGAAGAGTCACGAGGCCGTTGCCACCTCAGTGGCGTCGGGCACCAGCGAGGCCCTGGTCCAACAAGTGCTCGCCGGAGAATTGGACGTAGCGTTCGTTTCCTTGCCGGTCGAAGCGCGGGGGATCCAGACCGAGTTGTTAAGCGAGGATTATCTGGTGGCGATTGCTTCACCAGGGCACAAACTGGCGAATCAAAAAGTTGTGAGCGCCTACGCGCTGGCGGGAGAGAAATTGATCCTGGGTGAGCGGGGCGGCAACACTCGCCGGCTCATCGATCAGTTTTTTGCCCAGGCCGGAGTGACGCCGAAGGTGATCATGGAGTTGAGCCGTTTGGCGGCCATCAAGCGCATGGTCGAAGAAGATATGGGCGTGGGTATTGTGCCGCTGCAATCAGTACAGGAAGAAGTGGCGCAGGGAAGACTCGTGCGCTGGTGGATCGAGGCTGCGCAAATCAACTGGCAGTTGGGTGTCGCCCGGATGGTGGGAGGATATGAATCGCCGATTCATCTGACCTTTCTCGGTCTTTGCCGCGAGCATTTCAAACAACCGATGTCAAACCCGCCACGCACGAAGCCGAAGCCGAAAAAGAAAGCGGCCGGCAGCTAAGCCCAAACTCGCATGTTGACGGTAGCTCTTTCTGATGGCCCATTGCCATCATCCGATTTCCCGTTGTCATTATCTGATTACCCGTTTAGAGGCGGGCTACTGTCCGCCTTCTTGTCTTATGGACGGCGGGCGGTAGCTCGCCTCTAAACGGAGTTTGATTTAATCTCGCGCAAAGCTGCAATCAATCGCTCAACGTCATCTTCGTTATTAAAGAAGTGGGTTGCGACGCGTATACCCTCAGGCTTCTCAGTCACCAGCACGCCTGATTGAAACAGCTTGCGCGCGACTTCGTGAGGTTGCTCGACCGCCACCAGCGTCTCCGCAGAGCGCATGGCCTCATCACGTAAAGGTGAGAGCACTTCCCAACCGGCCTCTGCCAGACGCGAGGTCAGATAGCGGTTTAGTTCCAGCACCCGCGGCTGGATGGATTCGATTCCGGCTTCATTAATGAGATCCAGCGAGGCCCCGAGCGAAAAGATTCCGGCGAAGGGCGGACACCCGAGTTCGACGCGCGCCGCCGCATCGTGCCGCGGACGAAATTCGTCGTTACGCATGGCGAAAGGATCTTCCACGCTGAGCCAGCCGATTGCGCGGGACATCGATTCATTCAAAAGCTCGCGACTGAGGTAAACAAAACCCGATCCGTAACCGGAGAGCAGCCATTTGTGTCCGGTGGCGCAGAGCGCATCAATCTTCATGCGCTGCACGTCTATAGCAAAGGCGCCGGCCGACTGGCTCGCGTTCAGCACAAAGGCGTGATTGCCTTTGAGGTTCCCGACGGCTTCCGGATCGATGCGAAAGCCATTTGAGAATTGCACGTGACTGAGCGCGATGATTCCGGTTCTGGGTTGTTGCATCGCTCTTTCGATCTCTTCCAGGCGAACTTCGCCGGCGATGGGCGGCAGCCGGTGCACCGGGATGCGCCGGTGCATCCACGGCAAGGTGGTCACCGGAAATTCCAATTCGCTGGAAATGACTTCGCCGCGGCCTTCTAGCGCATCGACAATCACATTGATGCCCTGCGAAGTGTTCGTGGTCAGCGCAATCTCTTCCGGTTCGGCATTAATGAACGCCGCGATCTTGTGACGCACAGCCTCGCGATCCGCCAGCCACCGGTTCCAGTGCACGTCGCCGTCCCGCATCATCTTTTCGTAATACCCGGCCGCGGCGGCCTGCGACGCGACCGACAGCGGTCCGGCGGCGGCGCTGTTGAGATAGGCGAAGCGTTCGGTGACGGGAAAGCGGGTGCGGATAGCAGACCAGTCTGTCATTTCCTACTCCCTGAACTTGACGCTTCAAACCACATCGTGGCCAGCGGCGGTAAAGTGATCGCCGCCGAATAATCCAAACCGTGCCAGGGAATTTTTTCCGCCTTGATGCTGCGCACGACGCCGGACCCGCTGCCGCAGTATTTTTCGTCATCAGTGTTCAGAATCTGTCTGTAGGCGCCGTGGTGCGGTAATCCGAGGCGATGCGCTTCACGTACGATGGGCGAGAAGTTGCCGACGCAAATGATTTCCTTTCCGGTTGACGGCGAGATGCGGCGGAAGGCAATTATGTTTTCGGCGGCGTTGTCGACTTCGATCCAGCTGAAGCCGCTCGCGTCGCCGTCGGCTTCCCACAGCGCGGCGTGCTTTGCGTAGACCGGGTTGAGATCGCGAATCAGTTTCAGGACGCCGGCATGCAGGTCCGATTCCAACAGGTGCCAGTCCAGGCTTTCAGTCTCAGTCCACTCGCGCCACTGGCCAAACTCGCCGCCCATGAACAGCAGTTTCTTGCCGGGATGGGCCCACATATAGCCGTAAAGGGCGCGCAGGTTCGCGAACTTTTGCCATTCGTCGCCG
>Ga0126369_10003950_pt1 | contig 10808 bp, 4 predicted proteins | sample PanSoiMetaPlot_1_FD_109646 | JGI IMG/M metagenome (GOLD analysis project Ga0126369, IMG submission 109646) | Tropical forest soil microbial communities from Panama - MetaG Plot_1 | ecosystem: Environmental > Terrestrial > Soil > Tropical forest > Bulk soil | place: Panama | collected 2016-02-17
ATGCGTCACGATCGAACCCGAACGTTTTAATCGCGAATTCCACCATTTCAGGCAAAAAGGCAGCACCGGGCATGTCCGCCTGCGTCTTAAGCCACTTGTCAAGCCGCGCCGCGATACCTTTTGCTTCCGGCATTCCGCCGATCCCGGCAGGAAGCTCCATGACCCGCTTACTCTCGAGAATCGCGAACTGGCCCAGCAGAAAGAAGCCTTCGCGCGGCGTGGTGGCTATCCAATTGGGATTGCCGCGGCCAGCATTGAGGAAGGCAGATTGTGTGGTCCGCGAAGTCTTCTTGGCTAGCCTTATCAGTTCGTCCTTGATCTCGAAGGGACTCAGAGCTTCGAATTTGCGTAGCGTGAGGATGTCAGCCATGACTTGCTCCCGATTCTAATTATGTTCAGATGTCAACAAGTACGATCGCCTAGCCGAAGATGATCAACACGGTGCTGCCGGCGCTACGGCGGGTCGCCGGCAACCTCCAGCCTGTCGCGTCTAGTAGTGCATTTCCGAGGTTCGAATCATATCGACGTCATCCTTCAACCTCATCCTGAGGAGGCCGCCCTCTTGGGCGGCCGTCTCGAAGGATGGCCGCTTGCTCCGCCCCAGCCCGCTGCCATCCTTCGAGACGCGCGCAAGAGCGCGCTCCTCAGGATGAGGGCCGCGGGTTCCGCTTCTCGCTGCACGATCTGATTGGTTTCATGGAATCGCTCCACTAGGTCAACAGCATGACGATGACCATTCCCCAGATCGTCAGCAGCGTGTTTCCGACGGCGTAGGTCACCGTGTAGCCAAGCCCGGGAATCTGACTCTTGGCACGGTCATTGATCATGCCGAGCGAGGCGGTGGTCGTGCGCGCGCCGGAGCAGCACCCCAGCACAATAGCGTCGTCAAAACGGAACAGGTATTTTCCCATGTACATCGCCAGTATCAGCGGCACGGTCGTGACAGCAACACCCCAGAGGAACAGGCTGAAGCCAAGTTGTTGCAGGCCGGCGACAAACCCGGGCCCGGATGAGATGCCGACCACGGCGATGAATACGTTCAGCCCGACCGAATTCATGAACCACACGGTGGGGGACGGAATCCGCCCGAACGTCGGTCGCACCGAGCGCAGCCACCCGAAGAAGAGGCCGGAAATCAACGCGCCGCCGGAGGTGGACAGAGTGAGAGGCACGCTGCCGATCTTGTAGACCACCGCCCCGATCAATGCGCCGATCGCGATTGCCCCACCGATAAACGCTACGTCGGCCACGTCGGTTACACGGTCCGGAACACCCAGCGTCTTGGTCGTTGCCGCTACGTCCTGGGTGCGTCCGACGATGCTGACGATATCGCCACGATGCAACTGAGTGTCCGGCAAAATCGGAATATCGGTCGCGGTCGCTCCCCGCGTGATCTTGCGCAGGAACACGCCGCGCGCTCCTGGAGTGTTCGCTAACTCGGCCAGCGTCTTACCGTCGACCTCTTGGTTGGTCACAAGGACGTCGACACCTTCTGCGGGCACCGCCAGCAACTCGCGGTCGTCAACTTCTTCGGCTGCCGTGCCGATCAGGTTCACCAGCACCTCGCGCCGGCCGGCGACTGCCACGACGTCCCCCGCCTGAATCACGGTGTCTGCCGTCGCATCCATGATCTTGTCGCCACGTCGAATACGTTGAACGAACACTCGCTCGTCAGGAAGCAGCGCCTCCGCTTGTTGCGCGGTCTTGCCGACAGCCTGCCCTCCCGCCCGGATGCGGAATGCGCGCAATTCGAATTTGCGCCAGGCTGTGCCCGGGCCGCCCAGTTCTTTCTTGCCGCCGTGCTCCTCTTCGTAGCGTTTGCAGGCGGCCTCAAGATCGATGCCGAGCAGGGCCGGGCCGAGCAGGGCAAGAACAATCGCGGATCCGACCGTGCCGAAGATGTAGGTGACAGCGTAAGCCACCGGCATCCCATCCAAGAGCTTCTTGGTTTCTTCGGGCGACAGGCCAAGGCGGTTGATCGCATCGGTCGCAAGGCCCATCGACGCCGAGATCGTTTGCGAACCCGCATAAAGACCCGCGGCGGAGCCCACGTCATAGCCGGCCACTAAGGCGCCGACATAGGGGGCGATCAGACAAAACACGCAGACGACCGCGGCAAACACCGCCTGTGGAATCCCGTCCTGCGCGATGCCGCGCACGAATTGCGGTCCCACGCCGTAGCCGATGGCGAACAGGAACATCAGGAAAAAGGTCGGCTTGAGCGGCCCCGAAATGGTGATGCCAAGCTGGCCGATGATCACTGCGGCAATCAGCGTCGCGGTCACCGCCCCAAGGCCAAGACCTTTGTAGGTGAACGAGCCAAAGTAATACCCGAGGGCCAAGGACAAGAAGATGGCGATTTCGGGATAGCTTCGAAGCGTCTGGACGAACCAATCGATCATGACATCACCCGTTCATTCGACACCACACTTGAGGCCCCTGCCGGGGGCCATTTTCGGTAACAAGGGCAAAACCCGTGGCGGCTCCTGCTTGGTCATGGCCGGGCTTGTCCCCGGCCATCCCGATAATCGACGCGCTCTGCCCTCGCGATCGAGATCGCCGGAACAAGCCCGGCGATGACGAATCAGCTGCCGCGATTTTTGACCATCTTACCATGTTCGTTGCGAAGAAACTCACGCGGCACGTTTCGCCGCCCCTTCGATGCGTTTTGCCAGCGCGTCGGTGCGCACGAGCTTCAACCCCTCGCCGGCATCGTAACCATGAATCTCCTTAACGTCGAGCTTACGCATGAAATCGATGGTTTCCTGTGTGATCACCTGTCCCGGAACCATGATCGGGAAACCCGGCGGGTAAGGAATGACGAAGTTTGCGGAAACCAGATCGGGACCATCTTTCAGACGCCGATCGATTTCCGGGTCAGCAAGCCGGATGTATTCACACCCGGCGGCATCATAGGCGGCATAGAATCCGCTGCGGATATCGCCTTCATTTGTCCGGCTGCCCGCATCCGTCCGGAACGCATCATGGAAATGTGAGAAATTCGGCAGATCGGGCACGTCGGTCATGAGGCTTTTCACCCGCGCATCAAATTCCTGTCGAACGTTGGAGCCTCCTTGGGCCAGACGCTGGTCGATTTCGCTGCTGATCTCCACCAGCACGCGGATCAAGTGCGCGATGTCGCTGCGCGTGTTGTTGATGTTGGATTGCAGCAGAACGGAGTTCCGGGACGTCTTATTGAGCTGGATGTTGTAGCGGCTCGCCAGCATTCCTTTGAATTGCGTGCCATCGAAGCTGGCGGTGCCGCAAACGAGCGTCATTCGGGTGGGATCGAGGCAAAACTCATCCTCTTGTAAGCTGCGACGCGCCACGGCCCAGTTTGTCCTGGGGTCAAGATAATCGGTGAAACCGCTCTGGCGATATTCGCCTGGAACCATCTTGTCGGCCCCGAGAATACTGAAATACTTCGAGATCAGCGGGTGTTCGGCGACCGCCTGCCGGATGGCCAGTGCGACTTCGATAGCGTTGTGCACTAGGCCGTATCCCTCCAATTCCATCTGCCGCCGCGCCACTTCGAGGCTGGCAATCAACTGCTGGTTGGGACTGGTGGAGGCGTGGGTAAACACCGCTTCGCGGAATTGCGCTTCCACAGTGTGGAATTCCACGTCCTTCACAAACAGCATCGAGCCCTGGCGCAAGGCCGACATCGACTTGTGCGTGGAGTTCGTCTGATAGACTCGCAGCTTGACTTTGCGCGGGTCAGGGATCAGGCGCGTATTCAGCAAGGTATCGTCTGATGGATTCTCGCCGAGTTCGGCCTGTTGCCTTTCATATTCGGCCACAGACTTCGGATCATGCAGCCAAGCCTCGATGTCGTTCGCTGCACCCATCGCGGTGCGCGGTCGCAGGAATGGGGAGAATCGCGCAAAGCCAAACCATGCCTCGTCCCAAAGGAAGATCAGGTCCGGTTTGATCGCCAGGCATTCTTCCATCACCCGTCGTGTGTTGTAGATGTGTCCATCGAATGTACAGTTCGTCAGGTCCACCATCTTGGCGCGATGCAGCCTGCCCTCCGCCTTCAGGTTCAACAGCGCCTGCTTGATCGTGCGAAGCGGGACCGCGCCGTACATCGAGTATTCCGTCATCGGGAAGGCCTCCACGTAAAGCGGCTGCGCACCGCCCAGCACCAGTCCATAGTGATGGGATTTATGGCAGTTGCGATCCACGATCACGATATCGCCGGGCGCCACCAGCGCCTGCACCGCCATCTTATTCGACGTGGACGTACCATTGGTAACAAAGAAGACGTGTTCCGCCCCAAAGGCTCGCGCGGCCATTTCCTGCGCTTTCTTGATATTGCCGGTCGGCTCCAAAAGACTGTCGAGCCCGCCGGTGGTCGCACTGCTCTCGGCCAGGAAGAGTGTGGGGCCGTAGAATTCCCCCATGTCGCGGATCCAATCGGATTTGAAGACCGACTTGCCGCGTGCAATCGGCAATGCGTGGAAAGTGCCGATCGGCCGCTGTGCATATTTCTTCAGATTGTCGAAAAATGGCGTGTCGTATCGCGCCTGCACCCCTTCAAGGATCGCAAGGTGCAATTCCAGCAACTCCTCCACCGCATAGAAGACGCGACGCACCGCGTTGGCCTTCGGATTCCCGGCGATCTCCTCAATTCCCGCGTTGGCCACAAGATAAAGATCGAGTTCCGGCCGAACTCGCTTCAGCACCTGCGCCAGATGCAATGCCGACACCTCCCCGCTTTCATGCTGGTCCGCGGCCTCAACCAGCGTTCGCAGGACCGGCGCATCATGACGTGAACGGAAGGGGAAACCTTCGTGGATGACCACCGCCGCAAGGTCCGGATTGAGCAGCGCTGCGCAGAACGCGTCTTCGAAACTGCCGACGATGACCGGCTCATAGATGAACGCATCCAGCGGCCGGCGGAGTCGGCGCCACTCCGCCCCAAGAGCGCGCCAGCGTGTGGCGGGCGCTCCCGTGACGATCAAGACCTCGAAATAGGGGCGACGTGCATCAGCGCGCCCAAGCGTCGGCGGCAGCACATCCGCCGCCACCCCCTCGCCATCTTCTTCCGCTTCCCACTCACTGGGGTTCTGGCGAAAGGATCGCGTAAGCAACGCGCGAGTAATACGGCGGGCGAGGGACGCAGTCGTTTTCGCGTCGTTTTCTCGGGCGCGGTCGCGCAGCGCGGTCATCAGCTGAGGCCCGGGATAGGCGTGAAAACTTTCGGTTGCCGCCATCTCGGCGAGCGCCGACTCGAACTTGTCCCGGCTGCCCGAACCGTTGGACCATGCTTCGGCCAATGCCACCAGATCTCGCCAATGATCAGCCCGCGCGCCAGGACCTGCAAAAAGTTGATCGATTCGAGCTGAATGAGGATGAGGCGCCGCGGTGGACATATGTTCCTCCCCTTGTTTATATATATTTATAAGCGCACTTAATATTTTATCGGTGAAAAGCTTTATTGGCAACTGATTTTACCGGCAGGTCATTTTTCTTGCATATTTCGTATCTAGAATTCTCCGCAATCAAGAAAGTCTGACCGTCCCGGCGGAACGCAATGCCGTGCATTGTCGGAGAAGATCGCCGCTCGTCTGGCCGCGGCGACAAGATGTACGCCTCTACACTATGCGAGACTTCGGGGGGCACGTCCGCTGGGGCGAGTTTCGGTGAAATGGAACCTGTGCTGCGCTTGCCAATTCTCCGGTCTCATGCTCGCGAAACTTGTCCTCGCGAAGGCGGCGGGATTCCGGTACTCCACAGCATCGCCAGCTTTACTGAATCGCCCGCCTTTGCGGTTAACGATACAGCCGTGCGATTCGATCTGAGCAAAATCCGCTCTCGGGTGGGAAAGCGAGACACCCAAAGGCGTCACATCGCGTAAGCAAAAATGCAAAGCGCTGCGGAACCCACCTAAAGCGAGCGGCGGCGGCTTGTTCGCTGCAAGCCTTACAATTCACCGACACGCTTTGATCCGGGTTTCTACGGACTCGGTTTCTACATACTCCACCCACGCTCTGCTTATCATATTTCGATCAGACAACGGCAGGCACACTCATATCACGAGCGCGCCTGCCGACCCTGAGGAGCTAGCAGTGGTAAACTCCCGCTGCGCAGCGCCGCGTCGTTCTGCGGGCAACCCCGGCGACACTCCTGGGAGTAGCCGGCCGGCCGACGATAGCTTGCGCAGGTGAGACCACGCCATAAATGCCGGGAATTGACATTTTTTCTCCGACTTCGAGGCAGAACGCTCCGATGAGAGCTGCCAACAAAAGAGTTCCAATTCGGAATACCATGTCACTCCTCCCTGTGCTGTGAAACATAATAATTTTAATTGATAAGCCGATACTTGGCAACGGTTTTCATTAAAGCGCGCGGGGCAGTCGGGTGAATCCATTTTTGCGGTTTTTGACGAAATCGAATCGAAAACAGGTGGCCTCGTTTTCAAAAAAAGAAAACCGGGCGCGACCTTTGGCGCAACAACAGAATCCTGAGCCTCCTTTACCCGATTGCCGCAATTAGGGGCCACTTTCGACTAGCGGCACCACCGTCTCATAAGCAATACGGCGGCGTGGCCCCGACCTCGGGGTTGGGGGCTGGGGAGGAGATCGGGGCCGTTGCTCATTCCAGTGAAGGACGAGCAATACCAACCTACGCCGCTTGAAGGGGTGAGAATATTGGACCTTGGTGACACACACGAGCGCGCACTTCAACTCGCCAGTGTCGGCGCCGCAACACAGGCGGGCCTAAATGGGCAGGCCCCAACCTTTGGATGAGGAATACAGGTCGGGGCCTGGGGGACAAGAGGTAACATTTAGTACTACTTCCGTGACACAGTGATGACAGGCCCTAGCTCCGCTCAATCGCTCCCGCCCGAAGGGGCAAGGTCCTGGCGCCCAGGCAATCGGGTGAAGCCACTTTTGCGGCTTTCGATGAAATTATCGCATCGAGGTGGCCTTGTTTTCGAAAGAATAGAATTGGGGCGCGACCTTTGGCACAACAACAGGATCCTAATCCGCCTTCACCCGATTGCCTTGCTAAGCGCCCGAAACCTGGAAACTTGCGAAGTGATGCAATGTCTACGGCGCTACGTGCGGTTGGGAGCTACCGGCGCCCGCTGGCGGAGCAGCCCGCACTCAATTAAGATTGTGCCTCAATGTTCGTCGCAGACCGGTCGCGACCCGCGCGGCGAGACGAGTGGAGAAGCGCGCTGAATTTTTCGCTGCCGTTCATAGAGCGACCGATCGCAACCATCCTGCTTTCCGTCGGGCTCTTCCTCGCCGGTGCGGTAGCATATCGTTTCCTGCCGGTGGCGGCGCTGCCCAATGTGGAGTTTCCAACCATCCACGTGATGGCGAGCCGGCCCGGGGCCGATCCCTCCACCATGGCGGCAACGGTGGCGGCGCCGCTTGAGCGCCGGCTCGGCGAAATTCCGGGCGTCATCGAACTGACCTCGACGAGTTCGCTCGGCACGTCCTCGATTTCGATCCAGTTCGATCTCGGCCGCAAGATCGACAGCGCGGCACGCGATGTTCAGGCCGCGCTCAACGCGGCCGTCGCCGATTTGCCCGGCGACCTGCCGAGCCTGCCGACCTTCCGCAAGGCCAACCCCAACGGAGCGCCGATCCTTATTCTGGCGTTGTCCTCCGATACGTTGGCGCCGAGCGCGATCTACGACGTCGCCGACACCGTGCTGGCGCAGCGCATCTCGCAGATCGATGGAGTCGCCGAGGCGACTGTGTCGGGCGCCGAGCAGCCCGCGATGCGGGTGCGCGTCAACCCGATTGCGATCGCCACCATGGGGCTGAGCATGGAGGACGTGCGCCTCGCGATCGTGAACGCCAACGCGGCCGGTCCGCTCGGCGTATTCGACAGCGATGGCGTCGCCCAGACGATCGCAACCAATGCCCAGATGCGCGACCCGCGCGATTACCGCAACATCGTGGTCAAGTCTCAGAACGGCGCGGTGACACTTTTGGGCGCGATCGCTACGGTCGAGCAACGCACACGCAACAGCCGCGCCGCCGCCTGGTACAACGGACAGCCGGCCATACTCATCAACATTACCAAGCAGGCCGATGCCAATGTGATCGAGACGGTCGACCGCATTTATACATTGCTGCCGGAACTCAAGCGCTGGGTGCCGGCCGGCATCCACTTCTCGATTTTGACCGACCGCACCAGGATGATCCGGGCCAGCGTGCGCGACATGCAGCGTACGCTCGGCGCTACCATCGTGCTGGTGATGCTGGTGGTGTTCATCTTCCTGCGCCGTCTGTCCCCAACCATCGCGGTCGGGATCACGGTGCCTCTCTCGCTATCCGGTACCTGCGCGGCCATGTGGCTCGCCGGCTATTCGATCGACAATCTGTCGCTGATGGCGCTTGCGGTCTCGGTCGGCTTCGTGGTCGACGACGCCATTGTGATGATCGAGAACACATTTCGTAACCTGGAGCGCGGGCTGTCGCCGATGCAGGCCGCGATCGCGAGCGCGCGCCAGATCAGCTTTACCGTCATTTCGATCAGCGTATCGCTTATTGCGGCATTCATTCCGCTGCTGTTCATGGGCGGTCTCGCCGGCCGCATGTTTCGCGAGTTTTCGGTGACGGTGGTCTTTGCCATTACGATCTCGACGTTCTTATCGCTGTCGGTGACGCCGATGATCTGCGCCCGTTTCCTGCGTGAGACGCCAAGTGTGCGAACCACACGACTTGATCGAATGGTCGAGGGCGTGCTGGCGGCGCTGATCCGTCGCTATGGCACGAGCCTTCAATTCGTGTTGCGCCATCAATTTCTGACCTTGGCGACGCTGGCCGCGACGATGGCGCTCACGGTCTACATGTACATCCACACGCCCAAGGGCTTCTTCCCGCCCGACGACAGCGGCTTCGTGGGCGCCTACGCGGCGGCGGCGCAGGATATCTCGTTTCAGCAGATGATCGTGCTGCAGCAGCGCGCGGCCGCCATCGTGCAGGCCGACCCCGCAGTGGAGAACGTCGGATCTTCGGTCGGCGGCTCGTCGTGGAACGGCACGGTCAACAACGGCCGCCTGTTCATCGGCCTCAAGCCGCCCGCGGAGCGTGGCGGCGTGTCCACCGCGGCGATCGTAGATCGCATGCGGCTTGCGCTTGCAGACATTCCCGGCCTGCGCGTCTACATGTGGCCGGCGCAGCAACTGCCCTATTTGGGCGGCCGTTCCAGCCAGTCGCAATACCAGTTCACCCTGATGGACGCCGACGCCGAGGAATTGTCCTTGTGGCTGCCGCGGCTGCAGGACCGCATCCGGCACATTCCAGGCATCATCGACGTCACCACCGATCGGCAATTGGGCGGGTTGCAGGCCAATGTGGTGATCGACCGCTCCGCCGCGGCCAGGCTCGGCATCCAGGTCCAGGACATCGACAGCGCGCTCAACAACGCGTTCTCACAGCGCCAGATCTCGACCGTTTTCACGCAACGCAATCAGTATCGCGTCATCCTGGAGACCGATCCGCAGTTTCAACAGGATCCCGCCAATATCAACCGCGTCTTTGTCGGCGGCGGCACCGCCCAGGGCGTGTCACGGGGCGCTACCCAGGTACCGCTGGCCTCTGTAGTGCGCCTTGAGAAATCCAATACGCCGCTCTCCGTCAATCATCAGAGCCAATATCCGGCTGCTACGGTCACCTGGAATCTCACCGCCGACGCCTCGCTCGAGACCGTCGCCAATGCGGTGATGCAGGCGGTCGCGGAGATGCACTTGCCCGATTCGCTGCGGACCGATTTTGCCGGTGACATGAAGGTGTTTCGCGAGAGCGCCGCATCGCAGGAATTGCTGATCCTGGCTGCCCTGGTCGCGGTCTATATCGTGCTCGGCGTGCTCTATGAGAGCCTCGCCCATCCGCTGACGATCATCTCGACCTTGCCGTCCGCCGGCCTTGGCGCGCTGCTGGCGCTCACCCTGTTCGGCGCCGATCTCACCATCATCGCGTTCATCGGCATCATCCTGCTGATCGGGATCGTCAAGAAAAACGGCATCATGCTGGTGGATTTTGCCCTCGCAGCGCAACGCCACGGCGGCCGCACACCCGAGCAGGCCATTCACGAAGCGTGCCTCCAGCGTTTCCGACCGATCATCATGACCACCCTCGCCGCGCTGCTCGGAGCAGTTCCGCTGCTGATCGCCACCGGCACCGGCTCCGACCTGCGCCGCCCGCTCGGCATGACCATTATCGGCGGCCTCGCGGTGTCACAGTTGCTGACGCTTTACACCACGCCGGTGGTCTATCTGCTGCTTGACCGCCTGCATCGGCGGCTGTGGGGAGAGTCGAACTCCAGGCCGTCCGCTTCCGGCGTGGCCGCCGAGGCACCGGCAGAGTGATCCCGTCCATAGTTTGTAGACTGGCACGTAGGGGGATCAAGACGGGGTTGGTCTGGCCTACCGCGACCTCCGGGTTTTCTGGAGGTTGCGTGAGCCAGCTCACATCTTAATCCGATCCCATGCGGCATTGTGGCGAGGTGCCAACTTGCAAATCCAGGCCGAGCGTTTGGTTGCCCGAACATTTCCACCGTCCGGGGCGTGTGAGCTGGCACGAAGTCTTTGCTTTAAGCCCGGAGCTTAGGCCATAATTTCCTATTACGCCGGGAGCCGCGAGAGAGCGGGGGAACGCCGTGCGAACAGCAGCCTCTACTTGCCTATTGCTTGTGCTGGGGATCGCGCTCGATTCGAGCCGGCCAGCCGCCGAGGTCCTCAGTCTAAGTCGGGGCACCGGGTTCTTCGTGTCGAAGGATGGCCGGCTGCTCACGAATTTCCATGTCATCGATTCGTGCCGACAGCTCACGGTCCAATCGGG
>Ga0126369_10003951_pt1 | contig 10808 bp, 6 predicted proteins | sample PanSoiMetaPlot_1_FD_109646 | JGI IMG/M metagenome (GOLD analysis project Ga0126369, IMG submission 109646) | Tropical forest soil microbial communities from Panama - MetaG Plot_1 | ecosystem: Environmental > Terrestrial > Soil > Tropical forest > Bulk soil | place: Panama | collected 2016-02-17
GTTCCGGCAGTGACGAAACTGTCTTTATTGTCTTTTTGGGCCCATACCCTGCTGCTGTCAAAGGAGCTCTGCCATGTTGCGTCTCCAAAACGCGACGGATTTGGACCGATTCCATTGGGATTCTCAACCGGGCTCAGGAAGTGGGTGATGATCTGGACCGCCTCGCCGAAGATATTCGCGAAGAGTGTGGCTTCGGGGCGTGCATTGTTTACCGTCCATGAAGCGCCCGTGCCACTAGGCAAGCAAACGTAGCCTTGTGTGCCAAAGGCATGGCCGACCAGGAAAGCTGAGTTTCCTACCGGTGGGGTGATTCGAGTAGGTGTGACCGGGCTCGGTATAGAGCTGAAGCCAAATGTTTCCTTCTTCTCCTGAGCTCCGTCTTGAGCGAAGGCCACACTCGATACGGCCAGAACCGATAGCGCTATTAGCAATCCCCGCCGTGTTCGCGATTTCTTGCTGCAATTGTTGTTCACTGCTTTCTCCTTGTCTGATTTTTAGACGCTCGGCTCGAGGGCCGACGATGTCCTTAGCGTAGGAAAGCACACGCTGGTACGCGTGACTTGGCGGTGACGTTTAGGTCCGTTCTTGGTTTCTGGTGGACTACCAAATTCTTCTCCTGCTGCTTACTTCGCTTACCCGATAAACGTCCAATTTGTTTGGGGCCTTTTTGACGCAACCGGCAAAGAATTGACGAGCAGACGGGAATAAATCGAGACAAGAACTAGTCATTCAGTTTGGGATATTGGGTTTCTTTTAGAGAGTGTCTTTAGCAGTAGTGTGATAGACAGTTTCCTGGCGGCAAGCGAACCTGCAAGCTCACAGACACCTCCTTACCCCTGGCGAGAAAAATCACAGTGCGCTGGTAACCTCGGCCCTTTGATTCACTGAAGGGAAGCGGGATGGGTCGGCATTTCCCGAAGGCACGTTTTTGGTGAGTTTCCCGTAGTCAGCGGAATGATTAGGACGCGGATGTGATGGCATGCGCCGGGCGGCGCCTTACGTAATTGAAGAAAAAAGAGTGGTTTTAGGAAATGAAGTCATTCGAATCATTCCGGCTGGACACGACCAACCACTGCTTGTGGCGTGGAGAGGATCGCGTGTCGCTCGCGCCAAAGGCTTTCGATGTCTTACGGTACTTGGTGGAGCATTCTGACCGACTAGTGACCCAGGACGAGATCCTCGAAGCACTTTGGCCGGAAACATATGTAAATCCCGAAGTTGTAAAAAAGTATGTCCTGGGGATTCGCAAGGTCCTAGGAGATCAGACTAGCAAACCACCTTCATTGCGACCTTCCCGCGCAGAGGATATCAGTTCATTGCCCCGGTCAGCGACAAAACAGGTTTGTCGCTCACCGGCCCTGCCGCCAAAGAGATGAAGACAATTGTCGGTCGCGACACAGCACTCGGCCGACTCGAAGACGCTTTCAAAACGGCAATGCAGGGGCGGCGACAGATTGTATTCGTCACCGGTGAGGCAGGCATCGGAAAGACGAGTCTTGTCGACGTGTTTCTTCAGGATGCTGCCCTCGGAGCCAATGCGAGGATCGCCCGTGGACAATGTGTGGAGGGTTTCGGTGGAAAAGAGGTCTACTATCCGCTCCTCGACGCTTTCGGACAACTGCTCCAGGATTCCAGCGGCGGGCCGATCATGGAAACATTCTCCAAGCGCGCGCCCACCTGGTTGGTGCAGTTTCCGTACTTGATGAATGACAAGCAGCGAGAAGCCCTTGAGAAAGAGATTCTCGGAGCCACGCGTGAGCGCATGGTGCGCGAGATCTGCGAAGCGCTCGAGGCGATCGCGGCGCAAAATCTCCTTGTTCTTTGCCTGGAAGACTTGCACTGGGTGGATCACTCGACGCTCGACTTCATCTCCGCGCTGGCTCGGCGCCGTGGGCCGGCGAAAATATTGCTTTTGGCAACATACCGCCCGGCGGATGTGATCATTTCGCAGAGTCCCTTGAAGGCGCTGAAGCAGGACCTGTTAATCCATCGGCTGAGTTATGAAATCCGTTTGGAACGGCTCGAGCCATCGGATGTGGCCGAATACCTGTCCATCGAGTTCGCAAACGCAGAATTCCCCGCTGGATTTGCGGATGTGATCTTTCAGCACTCCGGCGGAAACGCTTTGTTCATGGTGACGATCCTTCAGGACATGGCTAAGAAAGGGGTGATTGCGCAGGCCGACGGGGCGTGGAAGCTTACCGTGCCCCTCGAAAACATTGCTTTGAGTGTTCCCGAGACATTGGATCAGCTGATCGAAGTGCAATTCCAGCAACTGACTCCCGTTGAGCAGCGCGTTTTGCGAAGCGCAAGCGTAGCCGGAGAGCATTTTTCGGTTTGGGCGCTCGCTAAGGCTGCAGAAATGGAGCTCGAGGAAATCCAGGAGGTCTGCGAAGGACTAGCCGAAAGACAACAATTCATCAAGCCGTCGGGAACTTACGAGTTGGCCACCGGCCAGCTTTCAGCGCATTATGAATTTGTTCATTCCTTCTACAGGGAAGTGTTATATCGCCGGCTCTCCGAAGTGGCTCGCTCAAAACTACACCTCCAGTTGGCCCAAAGGCTTAAGGCCTTTTGCGACCCTTGCGAGCAGGAATTGGCTACGGAACTTGCTTTGCACTTCGAGGGTGGGCGTGATTATAAGGAAGCAATCCGCTATTTGATCCTTGCTGCTGAGAACGCGGCGGGGCGATTCGCCTACAGCAGCTCAATTGCGATCCTGCAACACGCTCTCGAACTCGTGACAAAAATTGCTCCCACACTTCAAGCCGAACTGGCGGTGCGAATTCTTGAGTTTATGGGCGATGCTCATTTCGCGTTGGGCGCCTTGCCAGAGTCGGCTGAAGACTACATTGCGGCAGCAGGACAAGCAGAGAAAGCCGGACTCCAAGGCGCTCAGGCCCATGCCTTGATTAGTGCGATGTATCCGCTCGGCTTTACTGACCCTGACAGAGGCCTCGCTGCGATGGAACAGGCGGTACAAATGAGCATGAGCGTCGGCAACCCGATACCCCTGGCGCGTGCGCAAATGCTGGCGGCGGCTTGCCGTCTGGTCTTCGATAACTGGCGTCAGAACGAGGCTGAATTGTGTGCGTCCGCGCACCAGACACTGTGCCGTCTGGACGATCCAAGCTCGGATCCATATCAACAAATGACTTACGCGCACGTTCTGACACTGCAAGGTAGTTATCGCAAGGCGTTACAAATCTTTGACGCTGGCATATCCAGGGCGGATCACGGCGTCAGGCTAATCCCGCACTTCGGCGCGCTCAGCGGAAAGACTATGGCCTTGCTGCGCATGGGGCAACTTGGGGACGTGTTGCGAATTACGAGAGCCGCGAGGGAATCAACGGATGAGAATCGGGCTCGGGCCTGGCTGCTCAGCTTCCGCGAAGCCTGGGTTCGTATATTGGCCTTCGACTTTGAGGGTGCCCTCCAGATTTGCGAGGCCATCTCGGAGGAGAGTGGACGCCATCATTCCTTTCAGCCGGAGGCGATTTGCCGAATGGCGGCCGGTTACATGGCTCTTGATCGGAAGGAATACAGCCAGGCAATTGAGTTCTTCAAAGAAGTCCACGATCTCGAAGCGAATACAAAATTCTTTTTGCATTGGGCCTGGCGTTTGACGGCCCTGATGGAATCAGGCAATGCCTGGCTTCTGTCGGGGAATATCGCGAAGGCTCGCATCGTTGCGGACAATTCGTTGAAATCCGTGCTATCTACTGCGGACCCCTATCTGCAAGCGCAGGCCTGGGACTTGAAGACGCGAGTTGCAATGGCGGAAAGCGACTTGAGCGGTGCCCGCCAACATATTCAAGAAGCCCTGACGATTGTGGATCGCTTTGAGATCCTGGTGCCGGGTTGGCAGGCTCACGCTACCGCGTGGCAATTGTTCCAACGCACAAAGGAACGCAAGAAAGCAGAGACTCATCGCGAGTGCGCCGAAACTTGCATCATCAAAATTGCTGATTCTTTTGCCTCCGACGAGCCGTTGCGCGCAACGTTCCTCGCGGCGGCTCCCGTGCGCCGAATCCTGCTCGAAGGAGTCGTGAACAAGGAAACGCGGCAGCACGAGCCAATACTCAGCGCCGCGTCTTGAGCGGACGCAAACCTGCTCCAGATCCAAGGACACGACCGTCTTGGGCTTTCTCTCTTATGTATGCAACCCTATCGAGCATGCCCTCGCGACCTCCCAGCCTGCGGCGAGACCTCGATTTCTTAAAGCTGTGGATTGGCCAGACCATCTCCGAGATCGGATCTCGAATCACGATCGTCGTTCTGCCATTGATCGCGGTGCTGATTCTGAAGGCCAAACCTTTCCAAATGGGCATGCTTGCGGGAATCGGAGGCTTCGCATCCTTGATTCTTGGTTTGGCTGCTGGATTGTGCGCGGATCGCCTACGACGCAGGCCCATCCTCATCGTGACTGACCTCGGCCGAGCAGCCGTTCTGGGCTCGATCCCACTTGCCGCAGTGTTCGGAACTTTGCGAATTCAACAGATTTACGCTGTTGTGGCGGTAGCCGGAATTCTCACAGTGCTCTTCGACGTTGCCTATCAATCCTATCTGCCCTCACTCGTCGGGCGCGACCAAATACTAGAGGGCAACAGCAAACTGGCTCTTAGTAACGCTATCGCCGAAATAGCCGGACCTGGACTCGCGGGAATCCTAGTTCAATGGCTCACTTCACCAGTTGCGATACTGCTCGATGCGTTTTCCTTTCTTGCTTCTGCGTTGGCGGTTTGGTTGATTCGCAAACCTGAGCCGCAAGTGGTCCCGACTCCCCGTTTGCGCGTTTGGGAAGAACTTACGGCCGGGTTGCGTGCCATAGCACAAACGCCAATACTTCGCGCAATCGCTGGTCACTCGGGCACCACAGGTTTCTTTGGGGGTTTCTTCGCCTCTCTTTATGTCCTGTATGTGATCAGCGATCTCCACCTAAATGCCGCTCTCTTGGGCGCGGTGATAGCAATAGGGGGAGTAGCCAATGTCCTGGGGGCTGCGATAGCCCCAAGACTCATGCGCCGCGCTGGTCTTGGAGCAACTCTCATAGGCTCGATTCTGATCATGGGAGCTGCGAACCTGATGATTCCTCTGGCCCACGGTTCAGTCGTGACGGCAACGGCGTTTCTGATGTTGGCGCAAGTGGGTGACGTTTGCTGGCCGGTATTTAACGTCTGCGAGCTTAGCTTGCGGCAAGTCATAACCACAGGCGAAGTGCTGGGCCGTGTGAATGGGGCGATGCAGATGCTAAATCGCGGTCTTCTGCCCGTTGGCTCCCTGGCTGCCGGCATATTCGCTGAAATGATGGGTGTGCGTCCGACACTGGCTCTGGGGGCTGCAGGTTTACTCTCGTCGAGTCTGTGGCTTGTGTTATCCCCAATTCGGAAGATGCGCGATTATCCTGACCAAGAGAATCGCTCGATCGCACCGCAGATTCCTCGGCGTCTGAAGGGATCTACGTGATCCAGTCCGGACAGTCCCAGGATCAAAGACGGCTGGCCCCAAGCCAACTTACATATCGTCGGCAAACAAGAAACTGAGAATCGATAACTTCGGGTTTGCCCGCCGTCCTGGTGCAATTCGGTTACGCTCTTCGCCGCAGAACTCGAAGACGATTCTTCCGCTTCACGCCGCCGTAATGAGAGGAACATGGCGAGTTCCCTTAGCCTGCCTTTCAACATATACGGTCAGATTGTCTTTGAGTTGCGGCCGCATAATCCAGGAGTTAGCCGACGAAACTGATCAAAAGGCCGGCGACATCAGTTACTACTGACCCCGTCGCTGTTAGTTCAATTGGCCGACGACTTCAAAATACTTTTCGGCACCGGTCGAGACGATGACGGTATCGGCGTGCTTTCCGGAAAGGTGCGCTGGCCGGCCGTTCACGGTAACGCTGTGTAACGGAGTCTGCTTCGAAACGCGCAGCTTTACGTTGATCTCCTTGGGCGCTCCGGGACGCGCGAGTTCCACGCTAGCGACCACTGACTTGCTCGCCGGAGCCGCGGCGAGATTTACACTGACGCGCCCCCAGCGGGTGGGGGCTTGCGCAATGCGGACCGGCTTGCCGGACATGACCCACTCGCGCGGAATGCCCTTCGCAAAGTACAGCCGCTCTGCATCCGAATCTTCCAGAACCAGCATCCACCTCATAAGCAGCGGAATCGTTTGCTGAGCCGGAATACAGAAAAGCGGGGCGCCACCATTGATACCCGACACTTCGCCGGCGACCCAACTGCCTCGCGTGTGATCGTGGTACCGGTGAGCGTAAAGGAACAACAAATACTCCTCGACGCGGTCCAGCCGCAGCAGCATCTGCGCGTATCCGTACGAAATGAAGCCAAGGATCGCGCGTGCCCCCGGCCGCGCCGGGCCGACATTGGCCACCACGCCGATGGTCGTCGCGCCGTACGCGCGCATGCAGTCGATGACGGCGTTGGCCAGCTCATCCGGCAGCATGTCCGCTTGCAGCAACTCTGCATAGGGCCGATGCGCCCATTGCTGCGGGCTGGGCCGCTCTTTCTCGAGCGATTCGCGGAACATCATCTTCGTCCCGGGATAGGTCCCAATGTACGGAGGCTTGCGGTCGCGCCACATGTCTTTTTCCATCGCTGCGATCGTCGCGGCGCGCAGCGTCTTGGCGCGGTCAAGCCACTGCTGGGCCTGACTGGTTCCACCGTGGTCGATGGCAGTCCAAGCATGTGCGAAATCCTGCAGGCCCCGCGCAGCAAAAGCGCTATTCGCGAAGTAAGGAAGCCACCACAGCTGCGGTGTCGCGGCGAGGCATGCGTCGGATTCGCTCCAGCCGCGAATAAGCCCGTAGTTCACGTCCTCTTTCGGCAGCTTGAGGCTTTCCTCGTGCATCTTCTCGAGCATTGAAGCATTGGCGAGAAGCTTCGCGCGATGTCGGTGAATCAACGTAGCGTCGCGCGTGTAGTTGAAGTAGCGCGCCAGCAGGGAGAGCGTCAGGCCAAATTGGGCGGTTTCCGGGCCGCGCATGTTGTTCATGCCTTTGGCGTCTACGAAGTCCATGAAGTAATTGTCAATGATCGCGTGCGCCTCGTCGAAACGGCCGCATTCTAGGTTGGCGTAGGCGGACATGCTGAAGATGTCCTGGAAGCCATCGTACTCCGGCCCGTAGTAATCACGATCAACCGCGCCATATTTCGGGTACACGCCGCCGGGACGAACGACGAGTTCCTTGGCAAATGCGTGTTTCGCCATGTCCGTCCAGGATTCATCCGGCAAGGACATTGGCGTAAAACTGGCCATCAGTTTGTCCCAGTACTCGGCAAAAACAAGCAGCGCGCGATAAAACTCCTCAGGTTTGGGATCTTGACGAGCCGGCGGATAGGCAGGATAGCTGTAGCCGTAGACGACTTTGGTGACCTTGCCGTCTTCCACCTGCGTCGCGCGATGCCACGTCTGCACGATGAAGCGGTCGTGCGCTTCAACGTCTCCGAAAACGATGACCTCGATGTAAGCAGAGGCAGAGGTGGGAAACACCTTTCGCACCGCAGGCATCCAGCCTCCGACGAGGCCGTCGAATCGCTTGCCGACGATATCTCCATTACGCAGCTCAGGAAAATACTGATTTGGATGATACGTGCGCGTATTGCCGGGAGGATAGACCGGCATCGTGTCCGAGCATTCCTTCGTTCCGACGAACGTGTCCCAACGGGCGCGCGGCTGGAACTGAGGAGGAGGTTGTCCGGGCGGTCTAGGGACCGGTGAGCCCTGGGGGGGCGCCGCGCTCTTCACCGCAGCGGGATCGGGGTCATCGCCACTGGCCAGCAACTTCTCCGCGAGCAGATCCGTTCCCGAGATGCCGATATCGTCCATGCTCAGCCCGAGATGCGGCGGATCCGCGTCGGGGAAAGCTGCTTCGGCGCCCTTGCGCAACACGCGCTCCGCACCGTCGGCGGAGACAAACGTGATGTCTCCATCTCGCGTACGCAGATCCTCGTAAACTTTCCATGCCGTGGCGTTGAGCGTGAACTCCGCGATCAGCGTGTGCCCTTCAAGCGCTGATGAAGGCAGAGAAGATTGATCATTGTGAGGCCGCTCTGCAAAAGCCCCGGCGGCCTGCCCCAACGGGACGCTCGCCACTGTTCCAGCAAGGTTGGTAATGAATTCCCGGCGTTTCATGAGCCAACACTCTAGCCCAAAGACCCAAATTTGCAAGCGCTTGCATCATTGCACGCTTTTTTCGCGTACAATGTTCACCGCAATAGTGCGCGAACACTCCACAACTTCCCACCGACTCGTCTGTTAGGTGAACCATGGACAGACCATCAAACGCGAACACCGCCGACGACTCATCCCGCCGTAATTTCCTTAAAGAGATGTCGGCTTTCCCACTCCTAGCCATGTTGGGAAAGGGGTTTCCGTTCGCCGATGTACCCAAAGATCCCTCGCCCAACGGGATGAGAGCCACAACGCCGACACCCAAGGAGAAGTTCGTGGCCATCCAAATCGGCGCGCGCTCTTTCGTGGACGAGGGCGTCGAAAAAGTACTCGATGATCTTCAGGAAAAAGCTGGCGTCAACGTCCTGATGCCCGCCGTCTTTACTTACGGCCGCGGTCTCGCGGGCCGCCAAACGCCCGGCCAGCCCCTGCCTGATCACGGTGTCCAGCAGCACGATGAAATTCACGGCGGCAGCTACGCCAAGCTTCACCCCGAATTCTCAGCAAAATCGGTCATCCAAAACGTCCGCGCGCCGGAGTTGGGCAATTTCGACATTCTCGCCGACGTCATTCCCAAGGCCAAAGCTCGGCGCATGTTGACGTACTGCCTTTTTGAAGAGGCTTACAACCCTCGCCTCATCCCCGGCTGGGAAAAGATCGCCGAGGTGGATCTGCACGGCCAAATCGGCGGCAGCACTTGCCTGAACAATCCCGAAGCGCGTAATTTCCTCGTTGCGCTGGTGGAAGATTGGTTCAAGCACAACGAACTCGACGGCATGATGTGGGAATCCGAACGCCAAGGTCCGCTCAACAACATTCTCGGTGCACACTTCGGCCAGTTCACCGGCAACTCATCAATCCATTGCTTCTGCACCTATTGCACAAGCAAAGCCGCCGCGCAGGGCATCAGCGTCGAGCGAGTACGAGCCGGATTCAATTCTGTCGATCAGTGGGTCAAGCAAACGCTCAAATCCGAGAGTCCTGCAGGATGTGGCACGTTTGTCTTACTCTGGCGGCTGCTCCTGGAGTATCCGGAACTCTTGGCCTGGCAAAAGCTCTGGTTTCGCAGCCAGGAGGAGGTCTACGGTCTGCTCTATCACGCAGTAAAAGCCATCAATCCGAAGGCACAGGTCGGCTGGCACATCATGCACCTGGTGACCATGAGCCCCTTTTATCAGGCAGACCAGGACTTCGGGCGCATCGCCAAGACTGCTGATTTCCTCAAGCCTTGCGCGTACAACAATTGCGCCGGTCCGCGTTTCGCACGATATATCCGCAACGTCCATTCGACCGTGTTTCGCGACCACGCACCCGATGAAGTGCTCGAATTTCATTACCGGCTGCTCGGCTACGAACACGAAGCCGCGCTCGATAAACTTCCAACAACCGGCATGTCCGCCCAATATGTCGCTCGAGAAACGCGCCGCGCTCTCACCGATGTGAATGGCGCCGTCCCCATTTATCCTGGAATTGACATTGATATCCCTACTGCACTTGATGAGAAACGCACCCAGCCCGCCGACGTAAGAGCAGCCGTCCAGGCCGCGTTCCGGGCTGGAGCACTGGGCGTTGTTCTTTCCCGAAAGTACGCGGAGATGAAGCTCACGAACCTTGCCGGAGCGGGCGAAGCATTGCGCGAACTGGCGTAATGATCTGTTTCCAAACGGTGTTGGATTCGATGAATAGCGCGAACGAGACCTGTTGAGCCGGCCCTTCAGGCATCCCCTGCGGTTTGCCAACGCCAAATCGAAACATACGGGACTCTTCTCAGGGCTGTGCGTTTCAGATCACATGGGGAATTCGGCCACGGTAAGCTATAGCGTCGAATCCACCCTCGCGTCAGTTTTTTCTCCTCTTGACAGCCGGGAGGAGGAATCTTCGTACCAGTACGGTTTCCTCGGAGACCAGTAACAAGACAACTGCCTCGGAAACTCTGTCTCGCCAACGGTGTTTCATAGTCTAAGCGTGGAGACATGCCGGTTTTGATACCGGTCCCAGCCGACTCCTACGCGTCACTGGGCAGGAGGGTTGAATCAGGAGTCTTCAGGAGAGAAGACCATGAAAAAGCTACTTGCATTGTTAATTCTTGCTGTGTTCGGCTTCGCTTACGCTCCGGCTGCCTCGGCTGGTGCGCAGGACGACGACCACGGCAGACACAGGGGCTGGTACAAGCACGGCGATGGCGATGATGACGACGGCTATCGTCATGACCACGGCGAGCACAAAGGCTGGTACAAGCACCACGGCCATGACTACGATGATTGGGATTACGATGGCGAGCGCATTCGCCCCGGCCGCTACTATCCGTACGGCCGTTACCCGTACGTCCGCCACGTGATTGTCGTCCGCGACTTCGATCCGCGCACACGGCGCATCATTCTCTACGACCAATCCAATTGGGTTGTGGCGCCCTATGACGTTCCTCGCTGCCGCGACTGGGAATGGGATCGCGACCGAGTGTACGTCTACGACGACTACGACCATCCTGGCTGGTACGTGCTATTCAACTCGCGGCTCGGCAGCTCCGTGCACGTCGAGTTCTACGGCAGGTAGCCGCCCTGCTACAAATTCGTGTAAAGAGAGGGGCACACTACTTTGTGCCCCTTCTTCATATCCCTATA
>Ga0126369_10003953_pt1 | contig 10806 bp, 9 predicted proteins | sample PanSoiMetaPlot_1_FD_109646 | JGI IMG/M metagenome (GOLD analysis project Ga0126369, IMG submission 109646) | Tropical forest soil microbial communities from Panama - MetaG Plot_1 | ecosystem: Environmental > Terrestrial > Soil > Tropical forest > Bulk soil | place: Panama | collected 2016-02-17
GAGCGTTGCCGAGGTTGTGGTTGACACGATCACGGGAACCCCCAGTTGGCTGGCCGCCCGTGCGACCGCGATCTCGCCGTCCGGATATACGGCAGCAAGGCCACCCACCGGAGCCAGCAGCATCGGCACGGGCAGCCTCGTGCCGAGCACCTCGCTGGCGTAGTCAGGCCAGCTGACGTCCGTGAGCATCCGCGGCACGATGCGCCACCGGCGCAGCACGGCCGCGTTCTCGGCCATCGTGTCGCCCGTTCCGGCTCCGCCGCGGATGTAGCCGAACACCTCGGGGCGCAACCGCGACTCCGCCAGGTCCTCCAGTCTGGACAGGTCCGCGGGCAGCTCCGGCCTGGCGCCGTTCAGGCCGCCGGCGAAGATCTCCTGCTGATAGTTCTCGAGCGAACGGTCCATCCGCCCACTATCCCCCGCCCGCACCTGACAGGACTCAGTTCTAGTCTCTGAGGCATGACAGACACGATCAGCCCGGCGGACCATGCGGCCGCCATAGAGCAGGCGCGGCAGCGGCTCATCCGCTTCGTCCAGCGGTGCACCGACGGTGACTGGCGGTCGGCGCCGGTCGCAGGCGACCCGCGGACGGTCGGGGTGATCGCCGATCACGTCGCGCATTCCTACGAGTACCTGGCTGGCTGGATCGCCGACCTGACGGCGGGCAGGCCAGTGGAGGTGAACTCGGATGTGGTCGACGCCCTCAATGCCGAGCACGCGGCCGAGGCCGACACGGTGACCCAGGCGCATGTAACCGGGCACCTGCGGTCCAGCGGCGACGCCATGGTCGCCCTCGTGGCGGGCCTCGAACCAGAACAGCTCGGCCTCGGCGACGGCCGCGTCGGACGGCTCGCGACGATCGCTGCCCGGCATGCCGACAATCACAGGACCGAGATAGAGGCGGCGCTCGCCGCCGCCGGGTAACCGCGATGCCGCAGTCCAACGACGAGGTCGCCGCGCTGCTTCAGGAATACGCCGATCTGCTCGAGATCTCCGGCGGCGATCCGTTCCGCGCCCGCAATTACGAGAAGGCGGCCAAGTCCGTAGCCGGGTACGCGGGCGATGTCAGCCGGCTCGACGCCGCCGAGCTGCGGAAGATCCCTGGCGTCGGGACGTCGATCGCGGCGAAGATCATCGAGCTGGGCCAGACCGGCACTATCGGTGCCGTCGAAGAACTGCGGGCGAAGATCCCCGACGGGGTCAGGCAGCTGACCAGGATCCCCGCGCTTGGGCCCAAGCGCGCGTTCCAGCTCTACACCGAGCTCGGCGTCGGTTCCGTGGACGACCTGGCGGCCGCTATCGACCAGGGGCGGCTGAAGGACCTGCGCGGCTTCGGGGCCAGGAGCGAGGACAAGCTTAGGCGCGGCATCGAGCAGGCGCGCAGCTTCGGCCAGCGGGCTGCGGTTCACGTCGCCTCCGATGTCGCCGCTGCGATCGTGGCCGCGGTCAGCGCGGTGCCCGGCTGCGAGCGCTGCGAACCGGCCGGATCGCTACGGCGGATGCGGGACACCATCGGAGACGTGGACGTGCTCGTCACGGCGAGGGGGGACAGCGGCCCCTTCATGTCCGCTCTTGCGGAATTGCCCGAGGTGACCGACGTGATCGCCCGCGGCCCGGCGAAGACCTCGGTGCGGCTCCCCACCGGTAGCGGCGGCAGCATCCAGGTCGACCTGCGAGTCGTCGCGCCTGAGTGCTGGGGCGCGGCGCTGCAGTACTTCACCGGCTCACAGGCGCACAACGTGGCCGTTCGCGAGATCGCCGTCCGCAAGGGACTCAAGCTGAGCGAGTACGGGCTGTTCGACGCCGAGACCGGCGAGCTGATCGTGAGCGAGACCGAGCAGGAGGTCTACGCCAGGCTGGGCATGCAGTGGGTGCCACCGCCGTTGCGCGAGGACGCGGGCGAGGTGCGCGCGGCACTGAACGGCGAGCTGCCGACGCTGGTCGAGGTCCGTGATGTGCGCGGCGACCTGCACTCGCACACCAGCCTGACCGACGGCGTCGGCACCCTGGAGGAGATGGTCATTGCGGCGCGAGCCCGCGGGCAGGAGTACTTCGCGGTCACCGACCACGCCCCCAACCTGTTCATGCAGCGGATGACCATCGACAAGATGCTGGCCCAGCGCGAGCAGTTGCACACGCTGGACACCAGGCTGGCCGCCGACGGCGGTCCGGCGATGACTTTGCTGCATGGCACGGAGCTGAACATCGCGCCCGACGGGACGGTGGACTGGCCGCTGGATGTCCTGGCCGGATTCGACGTGTGCGTCGCCTCGGTGCACTCGCACTTCGACCAGCCACGGGCCGAAATGACGCGCAGGCTCCTGCGCGCCTGCGAGAACCCGCGGGTGAACATCATCGGACATCCGACCGCCCGGCGGATCGGCAAGCGGCCCCCCGTCGACGTGGACCTGGCCGAGTTGTTCCGTGCATGCGCGCGCACCGGGACAGCGCTGGAGATCAACTCCCATCCGGAACGGCTCGACCTGCCCGCCGACCATATCCGGGCGGCCAAGCAGGCCGGGGTGAAGTTCGCCATCGACACCGATTCGCATGCCGTCGGCCACATGGAATTCCTGCGTTTTGGTGTCGGCACCGCGCAGCGCGGCTGGCTGACCCCCGATGACGTGATCAACACCTGGCCGCTGGACCGGCTGCGCCAGTTCTTGCGCAAGGGTGGTTGACCGCGATCTACCGGCGAGTCGCCGGGCTGTTCGCCGCCCACAGCGGCGGCTCGCCGGCGGCCCAGCGCAGCACGTTCTGTGCGAACAACTCCCCCGTGCAGCGGAACATCAGGTCGGTGAGCCCGCCGACATGCGGAGTGGCGACCACGCTCGGGTGACGCAGCAGAGCCGTGTCGGGATCGGCGGGTTCCGTCGCGTGCACGTCGAGCCCGGCGCCGCCGAGGTGGCCCGACTCAAGCGCCGCGAGCAGCGCCGCCTCATCGACCAGGCCTCCGCGTGCCACGTTGACGAAGATCGCGCCGGGCTTCATGGCGGCGAACTCCGCGTCGCCGAACATCCGGGCGTTGCTGCCGTCGAACATCGCGCAGCACACCACCGCGTCGGCAACGCCGAGCACGGCTGTGAGCTCGCCTGGGCCGACCACATGGTCAAGCCCGCCGAGTTCCGGGTGGGCGCGAACGCCCACGACCCGGCTCCCGAAGGGCGCCAGCCGTGCCGCGACGGCCGAGCCGATCGCGCCAAGCCCCACGATCGCCACGGTCGCGCCGGTCAGTGACCGGCCCGTGGGGCGCGACTCCCAGCGGCGTCCGCGCAGCGCGCGGCCCGCATCGGCCAGCCTGCGCGCCAGCACGAGCACGAGCATCACGGCGAGCTCGGCCACGCTGTCGGCATTACCTCCCGGGTCGCCGGGCACCCGGGCCACCCAGACGCCGAGCTCGGTCGCCCGGGCGACATCAACCTTCTCCAGTCCCACCCCGAACTGATGGACCAGCCCGAACGTCCCCGCATCCAGTACGGATGCGTCGATCCAGGCGCCGAACGGACACACCACATCCGCGCCGTCCAGGTGGTCGGCGATGAGCATCGGCGCGCAAGTGCGGATCGTCCAACCGGGCAGCAGCGGCGCCAGGTCGGTCCAGGCCAGCTCGGCGGTGAACCGCTCTCGGCCGAACAAGATCACCCGGCTAGTCACGAAGGCCCGACCGAACGCACCGGGCGGCTGGGCGGAGGCGAGGTCATGCCAAGCTGGCGACGAGTTCACCGATGGGCTTGCGCCGCCCGGTGTAGAACGGGATCTCCACCCGGGTGTGCCGCCGGGCGCGGGCGCCGCGCAGGTGCCGCATCAGGTCCACGATCCGGTGCAGTTCGTCGGCCTCGAACGCCAACATCCACTCGTAGTCGTTCAGCGCGAAGCAGGAGACCGTGTTCGCCCGGACGTCAGGGAAATCGCGCGCCATCTGGCCGTGCTCGGCCAGCATCGCCCTGCGCTCCCCGTCGTCGAGCAGGTACCACTCGTAGGACCGCACGAACGGGTACACGCAGACGTAGTTCTTCGGTTCCTCCCCGGCAAGGAACGCGGGGATGTGGCTCTTGTTGAACTCGGCGGGCCGGTGCAGCGCCATCGCCGACCAGACCGGATCGCAGGCACGGCCGAGCCCGGTCCGCCGGAATCTGGCGTACATCTCCTGCAGGTCGTCGCTGGACGGGGCGATCCACCAGAACATCAGGTCCGCGTCCGCGCGCATGCCCTGCAGGTCGTAGCAGCCCCTGGTCACGATGTCCTTGCCGACCGCCTGCTCGCAGAGGCCTGCGACTTCGCTGGCGACCGCCTCGCGGCCGGCGTGGTCGATGGCGCCGCGATCGGCGACCTTGAAGACCGACCACATCGTGTAGCGGATGAGCTGATTCAGGTCCCGGGCCTTGAGTTGCTGCTCAGCTGTTCGTGGCACTCCCATATCCCTATTGTCGTTCAGTGGCGCGCGTCCGCTGCAGCCAGGCGCGGATCTGATCCGCGGCAAGCCGGGCCGAGGCAATGCACGCCGGGATGCCGATCCCGTCATAGGCGGCCCCGCAGACCGCCAGGCCCGGCAGCAGCGCCACGCCTTCCCTGATCCGGCTGACCCGGTCCAGGTGCCCGACGGTGTACTGCGGCAGCCCACCGCCCCAGCGGGTGACCCGGATGTCCACCGGATCGCCGGTCACCAACGTGGCCAGGGCTAGGTCACGGGCCGCCAGCGCGGCCAGCTCCGCGTCATCACGCTGGAGCAGCGCCTCCTCGCCGATCCTGCCGACCGAGCAGCGCACGATCTCGATCTCGCGGGCCCGCGGACCGCCGCCGCGCAGGTGCGGCCACTTGACCGTGCTGAAGGTGACCGCCTTCACTGCCCTGCCGTCCGCGGCGGGAACCAGGTAGCCGCTCCCCCGCAGCGGCTCGGGAAACGCCCCCGCCGGGTAGGCGAGCGTGACGATCGCCATGCTCGCGTACTCGATCTCGGCCAGTGCGGCCGCTGCTGACGAGGCCCGGTCAACCCGGCTGAGGAGCCGACTGGCGGGCCGGGCCGGAAGAGCGAGAACGACGGCATCGGCATCGACTGCCTCGGGCGCGCTAGCCGGGCCCACGGTCAGCCGCCAGCCGCTGCCCGCGCGGGCGAGGGAGCGGACCGTCGCTCGGGTGCGGACCACCGCTCGGCTGGCAGCAGCGAGCACGCCGGGAAGCGTGCCGAGGCCGCCGAACAGGGTCGTGAACACCGCGGGCACGGCCTGGCCTGGTGTCTCGGCGGGCGGACCGAGGGCAGTAGCCGCCGCGTCGGCAAGCGACCGGTGCCGCCGCGAGATCTCGGCCAGGCCCGGCAACGTCGCCTCGAAGGACAGCTGATCCGGCCGACCCGCATAGACGGCGCCGAGGAGCGGATCGGCCAAGCGATCCACAACCTCGCCGCCAAACCGGGCGCCCACCTGCGCGGCGACGCTCACGTCGCCGTCTCGCGGCGTGGCGGCGAGCACGGCGTCCTTCCTGGCGCGGTCCAGCCCCTCGGTCGACAAGATCTGGCATCGCTCAAGCTCGTCCAGGTCCGCAGGCACGCCAAGGAACTGGCGCCGGGGCAGGTCCCGGAACCGGCCGCGGGTCCACAGTCTGGCCGCGGTCGTAGCGGGATACCCAAGCTGATCAGCCAGGCCAACAGCGCGGATCAGCTCGACGCCCTCCGGCCTGCGGGCGAGCAGCGCCTCGGCGCCCGAGTCAACGGCCACCCCGGCCACGTCGGACACCGCGAGCTTGCCGCCGAGGAGCGGCGACCCCTCGAGCACCGTCACGTCGGCGTCGCGCAGGAAATATGCGGCAGCCAGGCCGGCGATCCCGCCCCCGACGACCACCACGTGTCCGCTTCCTTGCCGCGGCGCGCCCTCCTGGCTCACCCCTGCTCACCGCTCCAGTCGAATTCATCGCCGATCCGGGCCAGCTCCGCGCGCGTCCGCTGATCGCAGAGCGCACCGTGCACGCCGGCCGCGTAGCACGCCCGCGGCGATGCGCCCAGGCCCACCGCGGCACGCATCTCGGCGCCGAGATCGGTTCCGAACATCGCCGGGTCGTCGGTATTGATAGTGCACTCGACCCCGGCCTTGAGCAGCTCGGGAAGCGGGTGCACGGCCAGCGAGCTCACCACGCCGGTGCGCACGTTCGAGGTCGGGCAGACGTCAAGCACGACGCCACGCTGCGCCAGCTCGCTGACCAGGCCGGGATCCTCAAATGCGCGGATGCCGTGCCTGATCCGGTCCGCGCCGAGCACGTCGAGCGCGCTCCGGACCGACGCGGCGCCCTCCGCCTCTCCGGCATGCGGCACCGACCCGAGCCCGCCGTCCCGGGCCCGGGCGAAGACCGCGGCGTACAGCTCGGGCGGGTACTCGCGCTCGGCGCCGCCCAGGCCAATGCCGACGACGCCGCGATCGGCATGGGCTACCGCGTGGGTCAGCGTCAGCTCGGCGGCTTCCAGCGGATAGCCGCGCGTGATGTCCGGCGTCAGATTTACGTGCACGCCGTGCTTTTCCCGCGCCTCCGCCGCCCCGTCGCAATAGCCAGCGAAGACCTCCTCCCATGGCACGCCGCGCCCGGCCGGCTCGGCCGGGGAGAAGATGCCCTCCAGGTACACCGCGCCGTGCGCGGCGGCCTCGGCAGCGTAATCGAGGACGACCTGACGGAAATCGCGTTCGGTGCGCAATGCCCCTGTCGTCATCACCCATACCTCGAGGAAATGCCGGAAGTCCCGGAACTCGTAGAGCCGGGCCAGGTCATCCACCGAGTCGGCGGGCAGCGCTACGCCATTGCGGCTGGCGATCTGGAACAGGGTAGCGGGCCGTACGGTGCCCTCGAGATGGACGTGCAACTCGATTTTCGGGTAGGTCACAGCCACATCGTCGCAGGCACTCGCGCGGCGCCGCTCGGCCGGGCATTGCAGAATCCAGCGGCATAGTGAAACGGAAATCGCCACCAGACCGTCTGAGGTGCATGGGAACTTCCGCCGGCGCTACCAGCGCCCGCGCGCTCCACTGGAGCACGCTTGTTTCGCGACCGCTTCGCCTCGGCGGAGTCATCACCGCGGCGATAGCCGCCACCGGAATACTGCTAGCCGCCTGCAGTAGCTCGCCCACTGCCGCGGGCGGCACCCCCGCCGCGCCGATGCATAGGGCGCTCTCCGTCGGGCGAGCGCCCGTGGCCGAGCCGGGGCCGGGGTCAGGCGCGTCGGGCGCCGCGGATATCACGACCAACGGCGCGGCGTCTGCACCGCGATTTGGAGGTGCACGGACGGCCAGCATCCCGCTGCCGCCCAGCCAGAGCATCATCTACACGGCGAACCTCACCATCCGGGCTAAGGGCGTTACGACGGTAGCCAGCCTGGCCACCAATGCGGTCATCGGCGTCGGCGGTTACGTCGCGGGCGAGCAGGTAATCCTGCCGCCGGCGGGAACGCCGGGTACCGCTCAGGTGGCCCTGGTGCTCAAGATCCCCGTCGCGCGTTACTTCGCGACGCTGGCGGGCCTGAAGGCGCTCGGCAAGCCGCTCAACTTCAGCGAGCGCGCGACCGACGTCACCCAGCAGGTCGCCGACGTGAGCAGCCGGGTCGCCTCCGCACAGGCGGCGATCAGGCAGCTGAGGGCGCTGCTGAGCCGGGCGGGCTCGGTCGGGGCGCTGCTCGCGGTCCAGGATCAGATCAACTCCCAGGAGTCGAACCTCGAGGCCCTGCTCGCCCAGCAGCAGGCGCTCGCTCACGAGACCAGCTACGCCACCGTGTCGATGCTGATCCTGGGCCCGCACCAGGTGGTCGTCCACCACAAGAAGGCCAAGACGCACGGCTTCGTGGCTGGCCTGTCCGCGGGCTGGCACGCCCTCGGGACGGCGGTGACGTGGCTGCTCGCTGCGATCGGCGCGGCGCTGCCGTTCGCGGTGATCGTCGCCCTGGCCGGTGTCATCGCCGTCGGCAGTCGGCGGCGGATCACCCGCCGCAGGACGTCAGCCAGCCCGCCGGTCCCGCCTACTGCGACAAGCTAGCCGCCGGAACCGAGTGCACCAGGTCGGTCAGCCTGGCCAGCATCTCGGGGTCGGTGCCTGGCAGGACACCGTGGCCGAGGTTGAACACGTGCGCCTCGGCCGTACGGCCTCGCTCGAGCACGTCCCTGGCCCGTTCCTCGATCACGGGCCAGGGGGCGAGCAAGACTGCCGGGTCCAGGTTGCCCTGCAGCGCTTTGCCGGGCGCCACCCTGCGCACCGCCTCGTCCAGCGGCACCCGCCAGTCCACGCCGACGACCTCGGCGCCCGCCTCGCCAAGCAAGCCGAGCAGCTCGCCGGTCCCGACGCCGAAATGCAACCTCGGCACGTCATGGTCGGCCAAGGCGGCGAAGACGCGGGCGCTGAATGGAAGCACGCTGCGCCGGTAGTCGTCGGGGCCGAGGAGGCCGGCCCACGAGTCGAAGAGTTGCACCGCGGACGCCCCCGCCGCCACTTGCGCCTTCAGGAACGAGACCGTCATGGAGGCCAGCTTGCCGAGCAGTTCGCGCCACAGCGGAGGGTCGCCGTACATCAGCGACCGAGTGCGGTCGAAGGTCTTCGACGGGCCGCCCTCGACCAGGTAGCACGCCAGGGTGAAGGGCCCACCAGCAAAGCCGATCAGCGGCGTGCCGCCAAGCTCGGCCGTCAGCATCGCGACGGCCTGGCCGACGGATGCGAATTCGGCAGCCTCGAGGTCGCGCAGGCCAGCAATGCCCTCGGCATCACGTACTGGGTGGCCGATGACTGGCCCGACCCCGGACCGGATGTCCACGTCCACCCCTGCCGCGCGCAGCGGGACCACGATGTCGCTGAACAGGATCGCGGCGTCCACGCCATACCTGCGCACGGGCTGCAAGGTGAGCTCGGTGACCAGGTCCGGTGTCGAGCACGCGTCAAGCATCGGGATCTTCCCGCGCCTGGCCCGGTATTCGGGCAGCGACCGGCCCGCCTGCCGCATGTACCACACCGGCGGGTGCGAAACCGGCTGGCGCCGGCAGGCCCTGATGAAGACCGAGTCCGCGGTGTTCGCTGCGGTGTTCGCTGCGGTATTCACGCCACGGATCGTCTCACACGCCCCGCCCCATATTTGGCACTGAAGCGCCCAGATGACACGCCGCGTGAGATCCACGGCACGCGGGTGCGTCCGTGTCAGCATCGTTGCGTGCAAGATCAACCGTTTGCCCCCAGCCGGAGCGTGGCATGAGTGAGCCGTGTCATCGTCTCGGCCGCTGAGGCCTGCCTCCCCGGACCGGGACCGCCGTGCGGCAGCCGCGTTCCAGGCTGCGGTAGCCGAGGCCCGGGCCGGAATCGCCGCACACCGCAGTTCCGAAGGCACCGTCACCTTCGACAGCGAGCCCCCGCCACGTCGGCTGGCACCGCACGCGGCAGCTTTCGCCGCCACGGTGGAGCTCGCCGGCGCTGAGATCGGCTGGGGCCGCTTTGTGCTCCTGCACGACCCCGCCGGGCAAGAGGGCTGGGAGGGGCCGTTCCGCATCATCGCCTACGTCCGCGCCGAGCTCGACCCGGAGATCGCAGCCGACCCGCTGATCGGCCAGGTCGGATGGAGCTGGCTCACTGAAGCGCTCGAAGCAAGGTCGGCGCGGTTTGCCGCGCCGAGCGGCACGGTGACCCGAGTGGTGACCGAGGGATTCGGCGCTAAGCAAGACGAACCCGACACGACTGGCTTCGAGATGCGCGCGTCCTGGTCGCCGGTTGCCCGCGATGGCCGACTCGAGCTTGACCGGCACATCACCGCCTGGGCCGACGCGATGTGCATCGCCTGCGGCCTGCCGCCCGTCGAGCCGGGCGTCGCGCCGCTCAGGTCCCGGCCGCCCGGGCCCGGGCGGCGCCCGTGACGGTTCCACTGCTCGAGCCCCGCGAGGGGCTGCCGCCCCTGATCGCCAGCGAAGCAGCACTAGCCGAGGCGATCGCAAGGCTCGCCGCCGGAACCGGGCCGGTGGCGGTGGACGCCGAGCGTGCTTCCGGCTACCGGTATGGCCACCGGGCCTTCCTGGTCCAGTTCCGCCGGGGTGAGGCAGGCACGGTGCTGATCGACCCGGTCGCCTGCCCCGACTTGTCCGGCGCGAGCGCCGCACTGGCCGACGCCGAGGCAGTGCTCCATGCGGCCGGGCAAGACTTGCCCTGCCTGCGCGATCTCGGCTTCGAGCCCACGCGCCTGTTCGACACCGAGCTGGCCGGCCGGCTGCTCGGCTATCCCCGGGTCGGCCTCGGCACCCTGGTCGAGGCGGTGCTGGGCCTCAGCCTGGCCAAGACCCACTCGGCCGCTGACTGGTCCACCAGGCCGCTGCCGACCGAATGGCTGCACTACGCCGCGCTGGACGTGGAGGTGCTCATCGAGCTCCGCGACGCGCTCGCGGCCCAGCTCGCCGAGCAGGGCAAGGCGGGCTGGGCCGAGCAGGAATTCGCGGCGATCCTCACCGCTCAGCCGAACCCGCCGCGACCGGACCCGTGGCGCCGCACCTCGGGGATCCACCGGATGCGGAGCCGGCGCGGCCTAGCGATCGTCCGTGAGCTCTGGCGGGAGCGGGATCGCATTGCCCAGCGCCGCGACATCTCGCCCACCAGGATCTTGCCCGACGCGGCGATCATCGAGGCGGCGCGCGCGGCACCGGGGACCCTGGAGGATCTCGGCAAGGTTCCGGGCTTTACCGGCCGCGGCGCGAGGCGATATGGACCTGACTGGTTGCGCGCCATCCGGCGGGCCAAGTCGCTGCCCGACGACCAGCTGCCCGAGCCGTCCGCCCCGCCGGGCGAGGGCCCGCCGCCGGCGCACCGCTGGGCCGA
>Ga0126369_10003955_pt1 | contig 10803 bp, 6 predicted proteins | sample PanSoiMetaPlot_1_FD_109646 | JGI IMG/M metagenome (GOLD analysis project Ga0126369, IMG submission 109646) | Tropical forest soil microbial communities from Panama - MetaG Plot_1 | ecosystem: Environmental > Terrestrial > Soil > Tropical forest > Bulk soil | place: Panama | collected 2016-02-17
CACGGCTACGCGCAACGCTATCGCAAGAACATTACCGGTTTTGATTCCGCGGCGCTCAAGGCCCTCCATGAGCATCCGTGGCCCGGAAATGTGCGCGAACTGGATCACGCGGTGGAAAGAGGGGTGCTCTTGTCACCTGGACCATCCGTTCGAGCGGCGGATCTCGGCTTGCGTGCACAAACCACAGGGGCCGCCGCCAAGCTTGAGGAAATGAGCCTCGACGAAGTCGAGAAGTATCTGATTCAGCGTACTCTCTCTCGCCACGAGGGAAACGTCAGCCAAGCCGCCAAAGCCCTCGGATTGAGCCGCAGCGCGATGTACCGCCGGCTGCAAAAGCATCAATTAGCATGAGGCCGATGACTTATGAGCGCCGCATCCAGCTCCTGGCGCTGGCCGTTGGCCTTCCGGGTTCGCTCGTTGCCCTGATTTTGGTGTGGATTGGGAATTTCTCCTCTGGCGGCGCCTGGACTCTGACGTTCTTCATGGTGGTGTTGTGGTTTGGCCTGGCTTTTTCCTTGCAACAGCGCGTGATCTTCTCTTTGCAGACTCTTTCGAATCTTCTGGCTGCACTGCGTGAGGAAGATTTTTCCATGCGGGGCCGCGGAGCCCGCGCCGACGACGCCATGGGCGAAGTGATGGTGGAAGTAAACGCGCTCAGCGAAACGTTGCGCTTGCAGCGCCTGGACGCGCTGGAAGCTTCGGCCCTCCTGCGAACGGTGTTGGAAGAGATCGATCTCGCGATTTTTACTTTCGATCAGGATAAAAAGTTGCGGCTCGTCAATCGTGCAGGCGCGCACCTCCTGGGCCACCCCGTAGAACGTCTCCTCGGATTCACGGCGGAAGAACTTGGGCTCGCGGCGTGCCTGGATGGTGAGCCCAGCCGCATGATGGAATTGGCTTTCCCGGGGGGCTCGGGGCGTTGGGGCCTGCGCCGCGGCTCGTTTCGACAAGGAGGCCTGCCTCATCACCTGATCGTCCTGAGCGACCTGAGCCGGACGCTTCGCGATGAAGAGCGCAAAGCATGGCAAAAGATCATCCGCGTTCTCGGCCACGAACTGAATAACTCGCTCGCTCCTATTCAATCCGTGGCGCAGAGTCTCGAGAGCAACCTCGTTGCTGCCGCGAAGTCCCCTGCAGTTCGGGGTGATTCGCTGGCCACAATATTGGATGATCTGAAGCAGGGACTGGGCATCATTCGCTCCCGCACCGAGGCGCTCGGACGCTTCATGACCGCTTACGCCCAGTTAGCGCGATTGCCGCAACCCAAACTGCTTCCCGTGAAAGTTTCAGAGTGTGTAGGCAGGGCGGTAAAGCTGGAAACGCGCGTAAAGGTGAGCATGGGAAAAGGACCGGACGCCATCATCTCCGCGGACCCGGATCAGTTGGAACAACTGTTGATCAATTTAATTCGCAATGCGGCGGATGCGGCTCTGGAAACCAAGGGAGCCGTGCAGGTTGGCTGGACGCGCAAGCGAGGGCAAGTGGAGCTGTGGGTTGTGGACGACGGCCCTGGACTTCCCAACACAGCCAATCTGTTTGTGCCCTTCTTTACGACGAAACCGGGTGGATCCGGCATTGGCCTTGTTCTTAGCCGGCAGATTGCAGAAGCTCACGGCGGCGAATTGACCTTGCGAAACCGCTCTGACACACGCGGCTGTGAGGCGAGGCTTCGGCTGCCCATTTAGCGGCATCCTGAAACCAAATTACCGCGAAACCTTGCGCGAAAGTAGCGAAGTTTTGTGGCTGCTTCAGTGGGTGGACGAGTCTAAGCTTCTGGCGCCGCTGCGGTGCTCGCACGGCAAATCAGGTTGGGCTGCACGACAATTTCCTTCGGGTAGTCTGCTTCAGGTGGCGCAGCAATCCGCCGCAAGAGGGTCTCTGCAGCCAGCATTCCCATCTCGCGCAGCGGCTGTTTCACGGTTGTCAGCGCCGGATTTTGAAACGCGGCGCTCTGAATATCATCGAAACCTACTACTGAAACATCCTGCGGAATGCTTTTGCCGCCTTCTCGGAGCGCCTGGATAGCGCCGATGGCCGAAATGTCGTTGAACGCGAAGAGCGCCGTGAAAGGGTCACCCGAAGCGAGCAGCTTCTTTGTCACCACATATCCAAGTTCCGGTGACGAGGATTCACCTTCCAACTGGCCCACCAGGCGCTCGTTGATCCCAACGCCGAGCTTCTGCGCCGCATTACGCACGGATTCCCAGCGTATCGCCGTGTCCGAGCTGAAGGCTTGTCCCTTGATGAACGCGATCCTGCGATGTCCGAGTTTCGTCAAATGCTCCATCGCCAATGCTGCTGCGCGCGCATGATCCAACACGATGTTGGTGACTCCCGGAAGTTCCCGGTGACCCGACACAGCAACCAACGGAACCTGAGCCGCGCTCGTGATTGCCGTGTCCACAGCAATCAATCCTTCCACGGCTCGCTGCTGAAGCATCAAGGGATATTCTTCGATGAGTTCGTCGCGATGGCGGTGGCTCACTACAAAATAGAAGTAGCCTTCCTGCAGCAAGTGGTCTTCAATCCCGGACATGACTAGGGCTGCATATCCCTCGCTGATTTCCGGCACGACCACTCCAATCGTGTAGCTCCTTTGTTGTCTGAGGGATCGCGCAATGTGGTTGGGCCGGTAGTTCAGCTCGCGCGCTGCTTGGCGGATCAGCTCCTGCGTGTGAAGCGGAATGGATTTCGCGCTGGGGGAACGGTTGATGACCAGTGACACAGCGGCCTGGGAAAGCCCCACGTGCTCTGCGAGAGACTTGAGGCTCACACCTTGCCCCGAAGCTTTTCGTGCGCGCCAAGTTGTCCCTGGTTTGGGGCGGGGCATAGCGATTTCGTGCGGTGTAGTTTCCCACAATTTTTAACGTATCCACAAGCTATATTGCGGCTCGCCGAGGCAAAGGGTTCCCTGCCCGCGCTTCATCACTTGTAACGCCTACTAAATCGGTTTACTATGCTACCGCCTTGCCGCGATCGGGAGGCCTCGGTGCCTCCGAGGGGCGTCTTGTTTCGCTATCGGAGTGTAATTCGTCGATTTTTGAGTGTCTGCAATGTAGGATAACTGGCCCCGGCTGGCTGTGCGTTTTAGCCGGCCTAGGTGCTCGATCAAGTTCTTGGGTCCGTTTCTCGTTTACAAGGAGCTTTTGAAACGTGACATCTCTGCTCGACCGCTCAGCCGTAGCAGCCTTCGTTCTCTTGTTTTGCCCTCTCGCGCCTTCACCTGCCCCTTCCTCGGAGAGGGCTTCCCACTCGGGCTTGTCCGGCCCGGTTCTCTCGGAGCCGAACGTCGAGAAAAAAATTGACGAGCTTCTCCACAAAATGACCCTCGAGGAAAAAGTCGGCCAGCTGGTCCAGTATTCTGCGGGTCAGCCGACCGGTCCAGGCACTGGCCGCACTGACTACGACGACATGATCCGCAAGGGTGAAATCGGCGCGCTCTTCAATATCACCACCGCCCGCCAGGTCAATGCTTTTCAACACGTTGCGGTCGAGCAATCCCGGCTGCATATACCCTTGCTCTTTGGCTTGGACGTGATTCACGGTTTTAAAACTGAATTCCCAGTTCCATTGGCTTTGTCGGCGAGCTGGAATCCTGAATTAATCCAGCAAACGGCGCGCGTTGCCGCGCAGGAGGCGTCTGCGAGTGGCATCCGCTGGACCTTCTCCCCGCTGGTGGACATCGCACGGGATGCGCGCTGGGGCCGCATGACGGAAGGTTCCGGCGAAGATCCCTATCTTGGCTCACTGATCGCTCGTGCCTACGTCCGCGGCTATCAAGGAGCCCGGTTGGATGCTCCCGACAGCATCGCGGCTTGCGCGAAACATTTCGTTGGGTACGGCGCCGCCGAGGGCGGCCGCGATTACAATTCCACCGAGATTTCCGAACATACTCTGCGCCAATTCTATTTGCCTCCTTTCCACGCCGCCATCGAAGAGGGCGCCGCGACTATCATGAGCGCATTTAATCCGCTTAATGGCGTGCCCGCCTCCGCCAATCCGTTTACCTTGACCCAAATCCTGCGGAGGGAATGGGGATTTCAGGGAATTGTGGACAGCGACTACACCTCGCTTGCAGAACTTATTAATCATGGAATCGCCAATGATGGCGCCACGGCTGCCCGCAAGGCTTTCTTGGCGGGCGTAGACATGGACATGGTCAGCAGCCTCTACCATGACCACTTGGCGCAGTTGGTGCGTTCCGGTGAAGTCCCCGAAGCCACAGTGGACGAAGCTGTTCGCCGCATCCTGCGGGTCAAGTTTGCCCTCGGATTGTTTGAGCATCCCTATGCCGACGAATCCAAGGAAGCCGGCGGCATGCTTCAAAAAGAGAGTGTGCTGCTGGCGCGCACGGCCGCGGAACAATCTTTTGTCCTGCTGAAGAACGCCGCGGTTGGCTCTAGCTCGCTCTTGCCTCTGTCGGCCAATGCGAAGAATGTGGCACTGATCGGTCCCCTCGCCAATGACAAGGGCAACATGCTTGGTTCCTGGGCTGGACAAGGGCGTTCGCAGGATGTAGTCACGCTGCGAACAGCTCTCAATGAAAGAATTGGCGCACAAAATGTTCATTACGCCAAAGGCGCGGAAATCACCGGCGGCACGGATGATCAGTTGGTGGAAGCGGTGAAGATCGCCGAGCAAGCCGATACCGTGATCCTGGCGCTGGGCGAAAATGCGGGGGAGATGACCGGCGAAGCCGCTTCGCGCGCATTTCTTGGTTTGCCGGGTCGGCAGCAAGAGCTTCTCGAGAAGGTTGTTGGCACCGGAAAGCCGGTTGTGCTGCTTATCTTCAGCGGTCGTCCGCTCACTTTGCCTTGGGCGTTTCAACATGTGCCAGCAGTCGTGGCTGCGTGGTTTCCTGGCATTCAGGCAGGGCCCGCGCTCGTGCGGACTCTGTTTGGCGACGCAAACCCCAGCGGAAGGCTCACCGTTAGCTGGCCTCGCAGCGTTGGCCAGGAACCGCTCTATTACAACGCCTTGAATACCGGGCGCCCTGCAGGAAAGATTGACCTGACCCGGCCGCCTCGCAACGCCGCTGAAAAATATGTTTCGCGTTATGTCGACGAACAGAACAGTCCGCAGTTTCCGTTTGGCTTTGGCCTTTCCTACACGAGCTTCAGCTATGGAAATCTGCATGTTGATAAAACAAAAATCAACGCGGCCAGCGTGAATGAAGACCTGCAAGCTCGCGAGCCTAAACAAAGCGCCGCCCTGAGCGCTAGTGCGGACATCACAAATACCGGGACGCGCCCCGGCGTGGAAACGGTGCAATGTTATCTCCGTTTCCAGGGAACTAGCGTTGCTCAACCGGTTCGCGCGCTGAGTAAGTTCCAACGCGTTACTCTGGCCCCGGGCGAAACAAAGAAAGTCACTTTTCTGTTGGGTCCGAGTGCATTTGCAATTTGGAATGACCAACAAAAGTTCGCCGCGGAGCCTGCAAAAGTCACTGTGTGGATCGCTCCCGACTCGAGCCATGGCGTTCAAGCCACGCTCGAAATCACCAAGTAAGCTGGATGGTCTATGACTCGCAAAACTCTTCTGAATAGAAGGGAAGTAGTGCGTCTTTGCGGAATGGGCCTGCTGGCCTCCCCGCTGGCAACACTTGCCAGTTGTCAAAAGCGCGCAGCGCCGTCTTTCATCGAGCCCAACGGCGCGCCCTTCGAAGGAACCGACGAGCAACTCCTCGATGAAATCCAGCGCGCCAGTTTTGAGTTTTTTTGGAACGAGGCCAGCCCCAAGACCGGGCAGGTAAAAGATCGCGCTCTCGCCAACGGTAATGACTCGCGCAAGATGTCAAGCATCGCTGCCACAGGTTTTGGCTTGGCCAGCCTTTGCATTGGCGACCATCGCGGCTACCGGAAGTCTGCGGAAATCGCCGACCGCGCTCGAAACACTCTGAGATTCGTTGCCAACGACTTGCACCACGAGCACGGCTTCTTTTTTCATTTCATCCATATGGAAACCGGCGCGCGCTGGGAAAAGTGTGAGCTTTCCTCTATCGATTCTTCCATTCTCCTGTGCGGCGTTCTCACCGCGCGGGAGTATTTCTCGGATCAGGAAATCAAGGATCTCGCGACAAAAATCTATCAACGTGTCGACTGGCCCTGGATGCTCAACGGAGGCAAAACTCTTTCCATGGGCTGGCATCCAGAATCCGGTTTTCTGGATGCGCGATGGGAGCACTTTTGCGAACTGATGATGATTTACTTGCTGGCCATTGGGTCGCCGACGCATCCCGTGGATGCCGGCTCCTGGGATGCTTGGACACGCCCGAAAATCAAATATCAGGGGATCGAATACATTTCCGGAAACGATCCCATTTTTACACATCAGTATTCGCACGCGTGGTTCGACTTCCGGAACAAACGCGACGCTTACACGAACTATTTCGAAAATTCAGTAAAAGCCACGAAAGCCCACAAACTCTTCTGCCTTTCGCTTCGCGAGCGCTTTCCCGATTACAGCGAAAATCTTTGGGGTATCAGCGCTTCGGATTTTGTGAAGGGATACACGGCGTGGGGCGGCCCGTTGGCAGATGGCGGCCCGCTGGGCCCCGTGGATGGCAGCATCGTTCCATGCGCTACGGGCGGCTCACTTCCATTTCTTTTTGAGGACTGTATCCGCGTGTTGCGTCATATCCGCGGTCCGTATCGCGAAAAAGTGTGGACGAAATACAGCTACCGCGATGCGTTCAATCCGCTGACCAACTGGTACGATCCCGACGTGCTCGGCCTCGATCTGGGAATCACCATGTTGATGGCGGAAAATCATCGCACCGGTTTTGTGTGGGAGCAGTTCATGAAGAATCCCGAAGCGCAAAAAGCGATGCAAATGGCCGGTTTCCGGCCGGTGTGATCCATGCTCCGTGGCCTGTGATCTAGGGAAACGGTTGTGCCTTTACCAGGCTTTCGGCAGGAATCGTTCGAGGTAGACGCTCTGGTTAGCGGCGTCATCCGTGAAGGGTATTTTGAGGGCGGCAATATTAGTGGATACCGGAGCCCTCGACAATGGTGATGTAGCGATCGATGGGAAGGTCGGTGAAAGTCTCGACGCGGCCACTCGGCAGGGGCCAGTGAATCTCAAGACGGTCGATGCTGGTCCGGGGACCTATGCCCAAGACCTCGCGCGGGTCGTGAGAAGAGAGGTAGCTGCCGCCGCCGACTTTCAACCGCGTTCGCTTCAGGTCACCCGCCTGCCAGGTAATACGCGCGCCGATGGCATCAGGATTTGATTTTTTGCCGATGAGACGTATGCCAAGCCAATGATTACCTTGTGCCGCGGTATTTCTTAGCAATAATGGTGTGCCGCCGTTGGCTGTGACCAGCGCGTCGATGGCCCCGTCATTGTCAAAATCACCGATTGCCAGGCCGCGCCCCGCAAGATTTTGCGCAAACGCCGGGCCAGCGGAAGGGCTAACATTCTCGAATACGCGCCCAGTGTTGTGAAACAGGAGCAAGGGCTCTTTGTACATCACGTGGCTCAGATGCTGTTCGATCTTATCGTCGGGATGCCCGTTCACGACGAATAGATCGATGTTGCCATCGTTGTCGTAGTCGAAGAATTTTAGGCCCCATCCACTCATCAGGCGGGTAACCCGGCCGATACCCAAAGGTCCGGTTAGGTCATCGAAGGTTTGGTCGTGATTGTTCTTATAGATGGAATACATTTCATGGTCCACGTTGGTAACGACCAAATCCTGCCAGCCGTCCTGATCGAAATCCGCGGAGTCCACGCCCATTCCGGAGCGCGGCCGCCCTTCCTGGCTGAAGGCCACTCCCGAGTCCAAGCCGATATCCACGAACTTCCCGTTTTTCTTGTTCAAAAAAAGAAAATTCTCTACCGTATCGTTAGCTACAAATAGGTCCATCCAGCCGTCGTTGTTGATATCTGTCGCGACAACGCCCCAAGCCTTGCCCAAAGACCTGGCGATTCCGGATTCCTCGGAAACATCTTTGAACGTTCCATCGCCGTTGTTGTGGAAAAGCCAGCTGCGTACGCGCGGGTAGACACTCGGTATGCAATAAGAACGCTCACCGGTTTTTGCGTTCTCGCAGTACTTGTTTTCCGATTTGCCTGCGTTGCCGAAGCGGCAAACGAAAAGATCGAGCTTGCCGTCATTGTCGTAATCAAACCAGACGGCACTGGAAGCCCAGCCGGGCGCGGCCACTCCGGCCTTTTCAGTGACGTCCGTGAAAGTGCCGTCTCCGTTGTTGCGGTACAAGATGCAACCCTCGTACTGCGTTACATACAGATCCGGGAAGCCGTCGCCGTTGTAATCACCAACGGCCACGCCCATACCATAGCCCCCACCGCTGACGCCGGCTTGTTCCGTCACGTCCGTGAAAGTGCCATCGCGATTGTTCTTGTACAAAGCATTGCGAAGTGAAGGCTTTGGATCGTAAAAGTCGCACTTTCCGCTGTTTACCAGGTAGATGTCCATCCAGCCGTCGTTGTCATAGTCGAAAAAGGCGCAGCCCGCCCCCGTAGTCTCCGGCAAGTAATAGTCGGCTGAGCGGCCATTCACGTGCTGCCAGAGGATTGCGCTTTTGCTGGAGGAGACTTGCTCAAAGAGCGGTCGCGGCGGTTGTTGGGTTAAACCGTTCGTAACGAACGAGCGTCCCGGAAATGAGAAAGCACGCAAAAGCGGCCCCGCGCCATACAACGTCAGATTGGCGCCCAGAGCGCGCAGGAAATCTCGCCGTGTGAAGTTAGGCCCGGCTTTTTCGTTACGGCTTGCGGAAAGGAAAGGAACCCGTAGTCTCACGGCCGCGCGTTCCCCTGGCCGAGAGTCTGCTGCCCCTCGGAAAGACCGAGTGGCCGATCGCTATACAAGGTTGCAGCCCGTTGTCTTTCCTGCGCGTTCAAACGTGCGAATTCGGCCCGGGCTCTTGCAGCTTCTGCCTTCCGGCCGATCCGCGCATACGCGCTCCCCAGGGAAAAGTAGATTCTAGGCTCGTTGGGTAATGCACTTTGTGCAACTTTTAGCTCCGGAATGGCGCCCCCCGCATCTCCGGTATCCAGGCGCAAAACTCCAACCAGGTAATGGGCAAACGGCAGGCCCGGCTTCAGTTTCAGTGCGTGCTCTGCATATGGCAAGCCATCCTGGGAATCCACTTGATAGCGCGAAGCGGCAATTTCCAATAGGGAATAGACATGGTCCGGATCCCGTTTCAGCTCAAGTTGGAACTGCTCGACCGCTTTGTCGGTCTCATTCGTTTCGAGCAGTAATCTTCCGAAGGCAAAATGCAAATTTGGATACTCCGGGAACTCACTCGTCAGTTGTATGTAAGCCTGCTTCGCCCGCTCGTAATCCTTCCCGACAAGGAGCGCCTCGGCCTCTCCCGCTTGGTCGACCACGGTAGCGCCTGGAGTACCCTCCGGCGGTGCATCCTGGAGCCGGATCAGGAGGACGGCGAGGCCTAGTGCCCTGATCAAGTCTTTAGTCCTAACGGCAAGTTTCGCCAGTTGATCCAACGTTTCTTTGGCATCGTCGAATTTCCGCGCGCGCAACTCCAGAACCCCCATGTGATATAGAGCGACCTTGCGCAATTGCTCATCTTTGATGACCCCAAGTTGTTCGGCCTTCAGCAAGCTCTTCAGCGCCGTTTCGTCCTTGGCCAATTCGAACTGGCACAAACCGAGCATGGCATGGGCGGTGCCGTTTCGAGGATCCAGGGCAATCAGCTTCTCAAAATCTCGCGCGGACTGAGCGTAGTGGTCCTGATCATATTCGATGGTCGCGAGCGACCACCAGCCTTCCTTCCACCCCGGCCGTAGTTCCAAAGCTTTGCGGTAAAGCGCCGCAGCCTCATCCAGGCGATTCTCCTCGCCAGCTCTTTTCGCCTTTTCGGCCAACTGAGCAAAGGCGGGGCTCTTCTGCTGCGGCAAACGCGACAAAGTTCCGGGATCCAGCATCCCCGAGAGGATAGCCAGCGCAGCGAATCTCATCAGCCACGGTCTAGGCATACTGGAGTTCATGCGTGCTCAACCATTTGAAACCACCGCCTGGCCGGAGATGCATCTCAATGCGGTGCCGCGCCGGTGGCCCGCGCTTTGTCCACGGCCTGTTGCTTCTCAAACAGTTGCTGGTGGAGAGTCATTTCGCGGACCGCATCTTCTTTGCGTCCCATTCGAGCGTAGGCGGTGGAAAGCTGGTAGTGGCCGGCGAGATTGTCGGGGGCCATCTTCACGTAGTGTTCGAGCTGCGGAATGGCCTCTTCATAGCGCCCCGCGGAGTTCAAGGTGGTGCCCAAAGACAGAAATGCATCCGCGAAATGAGAATCAATTTTGGCAGCGGCGGCGAAATGGGCGATAGCCTCATCCCATTGGCCATCCAGCCGCGCGATTTCTCCCAGCCAGAATTCGGCGCCGGCATTCACAGGGTCAATCGCGAGTTCCTGTTCGAACTCTTTCCTGGCATCCTGTGCGCTGGTGGGAGATTCCGGCTGCGAGAGCGCGGCGCGGCCCAACCGGTAGTGAATGCCTCGCAGCTTCGGATTTTCTTCCAAAATCTTTCGATAAATCGCCACGGCCTCGGGCCACTTTTCTTGCGATTCAAAGGTCTCAGCCTGGAGTTCGCGCGTTTGGTATGAGTTGGGGGCAACGACCGTAAGTTCTTGCGAGGCGCCTTCGGCAATTCCCAGGAAGAACTGCGAGGTCATGTATAGGACCTCAGGATCTTCCGGAAACTCCCGCTTCATGTCCAAAAGCGTGTCGGCCGCTGTCCGGTCGTCCCGCTGCTTCATCGTGCAACGCACAGTGGCCATCAGTGCTCGGTATTTGAGCTCTTTGACGGTCACATGG
>Ga0126369_10003957_pt1 | contig 10800 bp, 9 predicted proteins | sample PanSoiMetaPlot_1_FD_109646 | JGI IMG/M metagenome (GOLD analysis project Ga0126369, IMG submission 109646) | Tropical forest soil microbial communities from Panama - MetaG Plot_1 | ecosystem: Environmental > Terrestrial > Soil > Tropical forest > Bulk soil | place: Panama | collected 2016-02-17
CGCATGATCGCCGACTTCGGGGGGCTCTGGAGCGTCGTCCCCGTATACGCCAGCTTCTTCCTCGTCGCCATGCTCGCCTCCGTGGGGCTTCCCGGCCTGAACGGCTTCATCGGCGAGTTCCTGATCCTCCTCGGGGCGTTCGGGCCCCGACCCTGGGCTACGGCGGTGGCGACGAGCGGGGTGGTGCTCGCGGCCCTGTATCTTCTCTGGATGTACCAGCGGGTCCTCTTCGGCCCGCTCACGCATGGGGAGAATGCCGGTCTCCGGGATCTGAGCGCCCGGGAGATCGCGGTCCTGGCGCCGGTGCTCGGGCTCTGCCTCGTGATGGGGCTCTACCCGGCGCCCTTCTTCCGGCGCATGGAGCCATCGATCAACAAGATGCTGGCCCGGATGCGAGCCCCGGCAGTCGTGGCGGTGACACCGTCCGCCGAGGCGGCGGTCCACCCATGAGCGCGATCGACGTCGCCGCCTTCACCGGCCACTGGGAGACCGCCCTCCCGGGCCTGATCGTGGCGGCCACCGCGATGCTGGTGATGGCGGTGGACATGATCGTCCGCGATCCGGACGCCGAGGCGCTCCCCGTCCTCGGGATCACGGGCCTCGCGGCCGCCGCGGCGGCAGCGGCCTGGCTGTGGGGAGCCGCGCCCAACGGTGAGGGCTTCGCGAGCACGCTCCGCGCCGACCGCTACGCGCTCTTCTTCACCGTCCTCCTCTGCGCGGGCTCGGCGCTTACCATCCTCATGTCGGTCGAGTTCCTCCGCGAGCACCCGCTGCCGCGGGGGGAGTACTTCGCGCTCGTGCTCCTCGCCACGACGGGCATGATCTTCCTCGCCGCCGCCAACGACCTGATCGTGCTCTTCCTGGCGCTGGAGATCATGTCGGTCGCCGTTTACGTGCTGACCGGGATGCTCCGCGCCGAGCCCCGTTCCATCGAGGCCGCGCTCAAGTACTTCCTGCTCGGCGCCTTCGCGACCGGCTTCCTCCTCTACGGGATCGCCTTCTTCTATGCCGCGGCGGGGAGCACGCGGCTCGCGGTGATCGCCGGCGCCGTGGCGCACGACGGCGCGCGGCCGTTCATGATCCTCGGCCTCGCGCTGGTGCTGGTGGGCTTCGGCTTCAAGGTGGCGCTCGCGCCCTTCCACGTCTGGACGCCGGACGTCTACGAGGGGGCGCCGACCGCGGTCACGGCGTTCATGGCGGTGGGTGTCAAGGCGGCGGCGTTCGCGGCGTTCGCGCGGGTCGTGCTGGCCGCGCTGGGGGGGATCGCCGTGCGCTGGTCGGGGCTCCTCTGGATCCTCGCCGTGCTCACGATGAGCGTCGGCAACCTCGTGGCGGTCTCGCAGCGGAGCGTGAAGCGCATGCTGGCGTACTCGAGCATCGCGCACGCCGGATACGCCCTCATCGGGCTCGTGGTCGCGACTCCCGCCGGGGGGGCAGCGCTCGTCTTCTACCTCGCCGTCTACACCTTCATGACGCTGGGCGCCTTCGGCGTGCTGCTCGCCCTCGGCCGCCGGGACGAGCCGGCGGAGGGGCTCGCCGACTGGGCCGGGGTGGGCTTCCGCCATCCGGTGCTCGGCCTCTCGATGGTGGTCTTCATGCTCTCGCTGGCCGGGATTCCCCCGACGGCGGGCTTCGCCGGCAAGTTCTACCTCTTCAGCGCCGCCGTCGACGCCGGCTACGTCGGCCTGGCGATGATCGGCGTCCTGAACAGCCTCGTCTCGGTGTACTATTACTTCGGCGTCCTGGTGCAGATGTACATGGTCGAAGGCACGCGCTCGCTCGTCCCGCCGGGCGCGCGGCCCTGTCTCCTCGCGACCATCGTGGTGGCCGTGCTCGTCACGCTCCTGGTCGGCATCCTTCCCGCGGGGCCGATGGAGCTGGCGCGCGAGGCCTTCGCCTCGTTGCACTAGTCCGACTCCGGTTCGATACGCTCATGCGCGGGGCGAGGGAGGGCAGGTGCCAGGGGTGCCGGCTCATGGTCCTCGGGGGGGACTCGGCGCGCGCCCAGCCGTCCGATGGGACCTTTCGAGCGGCTGCTGCACCCGCTCAGGCCCGTCCCACCAAGCCGGCGAAAAATCCGGTGGTCCTCCGCTCTTCCCGCTGGCTCCGACGCAGGTGCTCAGGCCTGCGCCCCCGCACGGTCTCGTTGCTAACGTGCTAGCTATCTGAGGAAATTTTTTCTTGACGTCGTGGGCGCGCCGTCGTAGAGCGGCATCAGCCATGCTGGCGCTGAAGACGCCCGGGAAGGGTCGTACGGGAGATGACGGTGGACTCGCCACTTCGTCATCGCGGGCGGAACGGTGGTCTTCGGAAAGGAGGGGGCGATGCCCTTGACGTCGGTGCAGTTGTACGAGGCCGCCGCGGGCGGCCTGGCGGTGACGCTCTCCGTGTGTCTTCTCGGCTACCTGGGGACGAAGCTGGCCGCGGGAGCGCTGCGGGCGATCACCCTGGGCAGCGGATACTGGCGGCGCGTGCTGCGCGGGAGCCGCTGATCGGGTCTACGACGCGCGACGCGCGCCCGGGTCGAGTCGGGCGAGGAGGGCCACGAGGAGCCGGTTGACGGGGACCGGCACGCCGGCCGCCGCCGCGGCGCGCACCACGGCGCCGTTCAGGGCGTCGTGCTCGAGGCGGCGTCCGCGGCGCAGGTCCTGCAGCATGGAGGTGGCGAAGTCGGGGAGTCCCGTCACGCTGTCAGCGAGGACGGCAGCCGTGCGCGCCCTGCGGACGGCGATGCCGCGCGCGCTGGCGACCGCATCGACCTCCTCCATTGCCTGGACGACGAGATCGCGGCTGCCCGGCTGGGCCAGCAGCTCGGCCACGCTCGCCTGCGTGAGCGCGCTGACCGCGTTGAAGCCCGCGTTCCACGCGAGCTTCTCCCAGGCCGCCACCAGGATGTCCCGCCGGAGCTGGTGGGGGACCCCGGCCGCCGCGAACGCCTCGGCGACGCGACGCGCCCGCGGGGTCTCCCGGCCGTCGGGTTCGCCGAAGAGAATCGTCCCCCGGCCGCTGTAGGCCACGGCGGCGGGCTCGACGAGCTCGACGCCGATCCGCGTCAGCGCGACCATGAGCGGGGGCAGCCCCAGGAGGCGGGCCAGGATGTCCTCGTTCTCGATGCCGTTCTGGAGGGAGAGCAGGGCGGTCTCCGGGCCCACGACCGGACGGAGCGCCGCGGCGGCGGCGGGGGTGTCGTAGGACTTGACCGTGATCAGGACGAGCTCCGCCGGTGAGGCCTCGGTGGGGTCGCCCACGGCCTTTGCAGGGACGACGCGGAGCGCCTCGCCGGTCGGCAGTCGGACCGTGAGTCCCTGGCGTCGGAGCGCTGCGAGGTTCTCCCCCCGCGCGACGAAGGTGACGTCGTGGCCGCCGAGTGCGAGCCGGGCGCCGAAGTAGCCGCCCACCGCGCCCGCGCCGTACACGAGGATCCGCATGGCGATCGGTGGCTACACCAGCTTCCCGAGCGTGGTCACCACCATGGCGAACAGGAGCACGGCGCCGATCCCGAAGGCGATCGTCCGATGGGGCTGCATCCCGCCGATGTAGAAGACGCTGTGCAGCACCCGTGCGGCGAGGAAGCCGAGGAAGTAGACGCGGGCGGCGAACGGTGACGGCCCGGTGAGGGCGTAGAGGAAGCCCACGGCGAGGAAGGGCAGGATGTTCTCGAGGTCGTTCCGGTGCGCACGGCGCACGCGCTCCACCTCGTCGTCCACCGTCCCTCGCGTGGCGAGACCCTGCAGCCGGTAGTCCTCGGGCGTCGCGTACACCCGGCGTCGAATGCGCAGCACGCTCGTGTAGCCCCCGACCAGCATCATCTTGATCACGAGCAGCATGGCCACGAGGGCGAAGAGGTGCACGGCCGGGGCGCGGATCAGATCTTCGGTCATCCTCGTCCTCCTGAGGCCTCGCCCGGGGGTGGTTCGAGGCCGGTGGGCCGACGTCGAGCGTGTCTTCCGGCGCCGCGGATACTCCTTTGGACGGAAGATGAAAAGACGGCGGGCCGGCTTGACTAGTGCGAGGGGGACCCGTCATTGTCCTTGGTCGTCTCGTCCAGGCGGATCGAGTTTTCCGTCCCCTCGGATTCGCTTTTCCACCATGCAGAAGCACTCGCGGTTCAATGCATACGGCCTCGCCATGCTGGCGACGGCGCCGGTGCTCCTCGTCCATCTCGCGGCCTGGTCATTGCCCGCCCCTGTCATGGCGTTGCTGCTCGCGGCTGCGGTGGTGACCAGCGCCTGGGTGGGTGGTCTCGTCGCCGGTCTGCTCTCCACCGTCCTGATCGGCCTCGTGGTTCTCCCCTCCGGCCTGTCCCCCGAGGTGGAAGCGGCCGGCTCGGCGGCGCGCCTCACCCTTCCAGTGCTCTTCGTGGCGCTGGCGGCCGGGGTCAGCATCGCTGCCGGCGCGCGCAAGCGCGGGGAGGCGGGGCGCCGGGAGAGCGAGGCGCGCCTCCGAGCTCTCCTCGGGACGGAAACGATCGGCATCGCCTGCTGCGACCGGGAGGCGGTGAGGGAGGCGAACGACACCTTCCTGCGTCTCATGGGATACACACGCGAGACGTTGGACGCGGGTGGCTTCCGCTGGCGCGAGACCGCACCCGACGCCCGCTATCTCGACGAGCTCCGGCTCCGTGAGCTGATCGCGAGCGGCCGGTGCACGCCCTTCGAGAGGGACCACGTCCGCCCGGACGGGAGCATCGTCACCCTGCTGGTCAGCGGCGCGCTCCTCGAGCGTCAGCCCCTGCGCTGGATGTGCCTAGTCATGGACCTGACCGAGGCGAAGAAGCTCCCGCAGGTGGGGCAGCTGCTGGCGGCCGAGCTCGACGTGCGTACGATCGCCCAGCGGGCGACCGACGCCGCGACGCGCCTCACCGGGGCGCGCTTCGGCGCGTTCTTCGCGGGCGAGGTCGACGCGCGCGGCCAGCACGCGCTCCACGCGCTCTCCGGAGCGCCCCGGGAGGTCTTCGGGCGGGTGGGTCTGCCGCGCGGCACGGCGCTCCTGGCTGCCACCTTGGCCGGCAAGCAGGTCGTCCGCCTCGACGACGCCAGCAAGGACTCTCGCTACGGACGGACCGCCCCGCACTTCGGCACGCCGCGGGGGCACCTCCCGGTGCGAAGCTACCTCGCCGTGCCCGTGATCTCCCGGAAGGGGGCGGCCCACGGGGCCCTCTTGCTCGGCCATCCGGAACCCGGGGCCTTCGTGGAGCGCGACGAGCGGATCGTCGTGGAGCTCGCCCGCCATGCGGCCGACGCCCTCGACAACGCGCACCTGCACTCCGCGCTCGAAACCTCGCTCCGCGAGGAGCAGGTGGCGCGGACGGCCGTGAGTGAGCGCACGCGGCTCGAGGCGCTGGCCGCCGAGGTGGGGACGACCCTCACGCTGGCGGAGGATCGCCGTACCGTCCTGCAACGGTGCGCGGAGGCCATGGTGCGCCACCTCGACGCGGGGCTGGCGCGCATCTGGATCGCCGGGGACGCGGGCGACCTCGATCTCCTCGCGAACGCGGGGCCGTCATCGGCTCGTCCGGAGGGAGCGGAGGCACGCCATCCGGTAGGACGCTCCGAGATCGATCTCATCGTGGAGCAGCGGCGGCCGATCGTGGTCGATCGGGTCTACGATGATCCGCGCATCGGCGATCCGGAATGGGCGCGGAAGGAGGGGATGGTCGCCTTCGCCGGATATCCGCTCAAGGTCGACGATCGGCTGCTTGGCGTCATGGCAGTCTTCGCGCGTGCCCCGTTCTCCGCCGCCGCCGGCGACCGGATGGCGGCCATCGCGGCGACGATCGCCCGTGACCTCGAGCGAAGGCGCCGCGAGGACGAGCGGAGCGAGCGCCTCGCCCGGGAGGGGGAGGTGCGCGCCGCGGCGGAGGCGGCGAGCGCGAGCCGGGAAGAGTTCCTCGCCATGCTCGGGCACGAGCTCCGCCATCCGCTCGCGGCGATCCGCGGCGTGCTGGCGGCGTGCAGCGACGACGAGCATCGCGTCCCCATGCTCGACATCGCGCGCCGGCAGGTCGATCAGGTGGCCGACCTGGTGGACCACCTGCGCGATCTGGTGGACGTGACCCAGGGAGCCGTCGAGCTCCACAAGGAGCGCGTGTCCCTGGCGAGAGTGGTCGAGCGGGGGGTGAAGCGCGCCCGTCCGCCGCTCGAGGAGGGTGACCCGGTACTCTCCCTCACGCTGCCACCCGAGCGCATCGAGCTCGACGCCGATCCCGCTCGCCTGGAGCAGATGGTGGCGAGCCTGCTCGAGAGCGTCGCCCGGGACTGCGAGCCGGGGAGCCGGATCGAGATCCTCGTCGAACGGGAGGGCGAGGAGGCGGTTCTGCGCGTGCGCAACCACGAGATGACGGCGGGCGGACCCCACGATCTCGGGCTCGGGCCGAGCGTCGTGCGCAAGCTCGTCGAGCTGCACGGCGGACAGGTCGAGCTGCCAGGGAGCGCCCCCGGTCTGGGTCGCGACGTCGTGGTACGGCTCCCCGCGCTGCCGCGTGCCGAGGTCGGGCGGGAGCGCGAAGTCGGCCGGGCCCGCGTGCTGCTAGTGGACGACAATCACGACGCGGCGAATGGCCTGGCCACCCTCCTCGGCCTGCTGGGGCACGAGGTACAGGTGGCCCACGACGGGCCGACGGCGCTCGCTGCGGCGCACACGAACGCGCCCGACGTGGCGCTCGTCGACATCGGGCTTCCCGGAATGGACGGGTATGCGGTGGCGCAGCAGATGCGCGAGCGCTCGGGAAAGAGGGTCATCCTGGTGGCGCTCACCGGCTTCGGTACCGAGGAGGACCGCAAGCGCGCCCAGGCGGCGGGCTTCGATCACCACCTCGTCAAGCCGGTCGACCTCGACGCCCTCGAGGGACTGGTCGCGGAGCTCGGAGCGGGGATGTCCGGGCGCGACAAGCCGTCGTCGCTGCACTAGCGACTTGGTACCGCCATGTGCGGGTGGCGGCACTCGCCGATCTACGGTTGTGCCGCCGGCGGCGGAGGCTGTGTGCCGAAGTCCACCTTCGGGACCTTCTGGGCCTCCGGGGGGGCCTCGAAGTACTTCTCCTGCTTGAAGCCGAAGTAGTCCGCGTAGAGCAGGTTGGGGAAGCTCTTGACGTACTGGTTGTAGTCGCGGACGGCGTCGTTGTAGCGCATGCGTTCGACCGCGATGCGATTCTCCGTTCCCGCCAGCTCGTCGGAGAGGCGCGCGAACTGCTGGTTCGCCTTGAGATCCGGGTAGCGCTCGGCGATCGCGAGCAGGCGGCCGAGAGCGCCGGTGAGGTCATTGGCGGCGCCGATCTTCTGGTCGCGGGAGCCGCCGGCGATCAGGCGAGCGCGTGCGTTGGCGATCTGCTCGAAGATCTCGCGCTCGTGCGTGGCGTAGCCCTTGGTCACCTCGACGAGGTTCGGAATGAGATCATTCCGGCGCTGGAGCTGGTTCTCCACCTGGGCCCATGCCGAATCGATGCTCTCGCGCTTCGCCACCATCTGGTTGTAGCCGCAGCCCGCCAGCATCGCCGCGCAGAGAAGCGCCGCTCGTGCTCGCCGCATGCTTGGTCCTCCTCACCAGCTCCCACCCGCTCCGCCACCGCCGAAGCCGCCACCGCCGAACCCGAAGCCGCCGCTCCCGCCGCCGAACCCCCCACCCCCACTGCCGAAGCCGCCGCCGAAGCCGCCATACGGATAGGAAAAACCTCCAGCGCGCCCGAATCTGGACGGGCGCTGCCGTGCCCCGTATACCATGAGCGCCAGGAAGAGCAGCACGAGGACGAAGACGAGCCACGGCGGAAGGGAAACCTCGGGCGCCTGCTGCCGGGTCGGGACGCCGGTCAGCTCGACGCCGCGCGCGGCCGCGATGCGCGAGGCCAGCGCGACGGTCCCGCGCCAGATACCGTCGTCCAAGTGGCCGGCGCGGAACGCCGGGACGATCTCCTGGTCCCTGATCTCTCCCACCAGGCCGTCAGGGAGTATCCCTTCGAGACCGTAGCCCGTGAGGATACGGACCTTCCGGTCGCGCACCGCGACCAGGAACACGATCCCGGTGTCCTCGCCCTTGCGACCGGGCTTCCACGCCTCCGCGATGCGGAGCGCATAGCTGAAGTCGTCGAGCGGGGCGGTGGTGTCGACGGTGACGACGGCGATCTCGGCGCCCGTCTTCTGGCGGAGCTCCTCGAGCAACCGCTCGAGCCGGCGCTCCACGTCGGGCGCGACGACCCCCGCGCGATCCGTGACGAAGCCCTGCGGCGCCGGGATGACGGGTTCCGGAGCCGCGTGCGCCGCGACGGCGAGCGCCGCCAGCAGCACACCCCACGCGACGCTACGCATCAGGTCCGAGGGCATCGATCGCGGCGACGAGGCGCTCGATCTCCGCGAGGTACGCGGCGAACTCGCCGCGCACCACCCGTCGATCGAGACGGCCATGGCCCGACCGGTGCTCGAGCAGGCGTCGCATGGTGGGGAGCGGCCCGAGGAGCGCTTCGCCAGCTGCCAGCACGTCGGCATAGGCGAACGGGGCGTCGTCCCCACGGAGGCCGAGGAGGTGTCGTAGAACGACGAGGAAGCTCTTCAGCGAGTCGACCATGAGCCGCTCGAGTGCCCGCGGGCTGGCGGCCGTCTCGAGGAAGAGTGCCCGCAGGCGGAAGAGCTTCGCGCGCGCTTCCTGCTCGCATTCACGCCGGAGCGCGGCGCGGTCGAGCGTGAGGGTGGCGAAGACGTCCCGCCCGGCGAGCACTCGATGCTGGCGCCGGATGTCGTCGAGCTCCATCGGGAAGATGTCGCCCGCGCCGGCGAGGTATTCGTCGTCGAGCACGACGGGCGTGGCGAAGCCCCGGCGCCGCCAGCGACCGACCACCGGGACGAGCGCCTCCAGCACCGCGACGGTGGCGCGCGGGACGACGATCGCGGTGTTCACGTCGGAGCGTCCTCCGACCCATTCCTCCCCGGCGGCGCTACCGTGGAGCGCGAGACAGACGAGCTGCCCCCCGAGCGCCTCCTCGACGTCGCGCGCGAAGGCGCTCAGCCGCCGCTCGGTCCGTGGGTCGGGCCTCGGCATGGGCGACCCATAGGAGGCGGCCCTGCGGGCCGCAAGCACGGCCGCGAGCGCGCTTGACCCGCTCCGGATGCACCGCTACGGCGCGCCCGCAGTGCCGCTCATGGAGGATCTCGGCGCCGCCGTCGGCGGCTTGACGGTGTTCCGGCGCGCGGCGCGGTCGGCGCGACCGGAGAGCCTGGCGGCGGGTCTCGCCTTCTATCCGGTCGTCGGCCTCGCGCTGGGGCTGGTGGCGGCGGGCGCGGCCTGGCTCCTCTCCTCGGGCCCGGCCGGAGTGCTCGTGCTGCTCGCGCTCGGCGGAGGCTGGGCATCCTACGGGTTGGCGGCGGCCGCGGAGGCGGCGCTCGGCGCGGGAGGCGGCTCGGGGACGCTGGTCCGCCTCCGCGCGGCGCCCGGGTGGGCAGGGTGGGGAGTCGCCGTCGTGGCGCTCGCGTTAAGACTCTGGGCGGCGGCGATCCTCCCCGCACCCGCGTGCACGGTGGCCCTCGTCCTCGCGCCCATGCTCGGCGCCTGGGCGATCGTGGTCCAGTGCTACGGTGGAGCGCCGACGCAGGCGCGCGGACACGCCCGGGCGGTTATCGGGCGGGCTCGTTTCCGCGAGTTCGGCTGGGCGAGCTTGCTCGCATTCGGTGTGACGCTCGGGATGGGAGAAGCCATCGGCCTGGTGGTGCTCCTCGCGGCCGCGCTCACCACCCTCGCCGTTCGCGTCCTGGCGCACCGCCGCGTCGGCGGACTCACCGGACGGCTCCTCGCCGCCACACGAGAGCTCGTCGAGACGATGGTGCTGGTGACGCTAGCGATCCTGTGGCGGCTCAGGCCCTAGGCCGTCACCGCCACGGTGCCCTGGTCGGGGCTCAGTTGAAGACGTAGGTGACGTCGAAGCCGATGATGTCCTGCCCCGCGGTGAACTTCGTGATCGGGTTCGGCCCGGTGGGACCGTTGACGGTCCCGGGGCTGTCTGCAGGGAAGACGTTCCCCTGCGTCGACTCGTCGTGGCGGTACTCCACCTGCCCGTAGAGGTGCTGAGTGATCAGGTACTTGCCCGTCACCGTGCCCTCGTAGTACGAGCTCCTAGTCCCGGTGCGCGCGCCGCCGTGGTCCTCGAACCACTCAGCGCGGGCCGCGGCCGACACCCGGTCGGTGAAATTGTAGTTCGCGACGGCGGCGAAACCCTGCCAGAGCGCGGCCTCGCTCCCGGCGACGGCGCCCGCTTCATGCCCCCAGTCATAGTTGAGGAGAAGGGTGAGGGCCGACGTCGGCTTCACGGTCGCGACCAGGTCGATGACGCCGCGCTTGTTGCCGGTGTTGGTGGTCTGCTGGGGTCCCCAGATGCCGTTCCCGGCGAGCGTCACCTTATCGTTGACCGTGTAGGTGAGGTTGCCCATGCCGCTCCAGCCGTGGTTGGGGTTGCCGTCGACTTGGTCCCACCCCGCGACGGCGCCCCCGGTCACCGAGAGCTTGTCATTGATGGGGTACGTCACCAAGGCGCCGGTGTTCGTGAAGGGAATCGCAAGGGTGAACAGTAACGAGCGGGTGTAGTTGTAGTTGAGCCAGGGCTCGATCACCTCGGCCCCGAGCAGCGTCACGAACTTCCCGCCCTTCAGGGTGAGGCCCTTCAGGGCGGAAGGGCCGTCGTCCGGCATGGCCCACGTGAGGTACGCCTCCTCGACCTCGAAGTCGTTGGTCTCGAAGGAGTCGCCGTGGTTGACCGCGCCATCCCCGTTCCAGTCCGACTTGATGTCGCGCGCGCCCTTGCCGGCGTCGAGCTTGAGGCCG
>Ga0126369_10003958_pt1 | contig 10799 bp, 9 predicted proteins | sample PanSoiMetaPlot_1_FD_109646 | JGI IMG/M metagenome (GOLD analysis project Ga0126369, IMG submission 109646) | Tropical forest soil microbial communities from Panama - MetaG Plot_1 | ecosystem: Environmental > Terrestrial > Soil > Tropical forest > Bulk soil | place: Panama | collected 2016-02-17
GCGGATACCAGAACACCACCACGTCGCCACGTTGGATGGCTTCAAAGCGGTAGACAAATTTGTTGATGAATATGCGTTCCTGATCTGTCAGCAGAGGCGCCATGCTGGTGCCTTCCACTTTTACTGGCTGGTACAGAAAAACGATGATGACCAACGCGAGTCCGATGGCGATGAGCAGGTCACGGGTCCAAACGCGGATTTCATGGCGAAGCTGGTGAGGATGTGCGGGGATCTCTGGCGCAACGGAAGGCGTGCTCTGAGAAAAGCAAGTTGCCGGTTCGGGACATTCAGGTCCCGTGAGGGGAACGCCAGGTTTCTCGTCGGGTTTCATTATCTACTGCCTTTCATTTATACCATGCCATCGTGAATTCGCACCACACGCTAATTGCGAGGTCGGTCCGCGTCGGCGGCTTCCCGTTTGATTCTAGTGGTCTCCGCTTTGTTGTCTCCAATTGGTTCCAAGGTTACTCCGAGGAAAGAGCAAAGTTGAGCGCGGCGAGCGAAGCGACCACGGCAGTTTCGGTGCGCAGGATCAACCGGCCGAGCGAGGCCTCGTGGAAGGAAGCTCCGCGCGCGGCGGCGAATTCGCCTTCGGTCCACCCACCTTCCGGGCCTATAGCCAGGACTGCCGCGCGAAAGGCTTCGCCAGCCAAAACTTCGCGAAGCGACTTTGCGTCGGGAGATTCCGAGAGCATGACGCGTGTGCCCTCAGCGAACGAAGCGAAGGCGGCTTCCGGCTTGATCAGAGCATCGAGAGATGCCACCTGCACACGGCGCGACTGTTGCGAAGCCTCGAGGAGAAGCTTCTTCCAGCGCTCGGCGCGTTTCGCAGCCGCCGCAAGCAGCGCTTTTTCGCTGCGCGCCGCCGCGAGCGGCACGATACGGTTCACACCCAACTCGGTCGCCTTCTCGATGGCCCACTCGAAGGCATCGAATTTCACAACGGAGAGCAGCAACGTGGTGTGAAGCTGCGGCTTGTACGACGGAACATTTTCCACTAGCGCGAATTCCACGAGGTCGCGCCCGACGCTCTCGATGCGCCCCAGCCACACTTCCTGGCCGTCGCTGAGTTCGTAGAGTTGCCCCGGCTGCGCGCGCAGCACTCGCCCCACATGGTGGGCGGCTTCCCCTTCCATGAAGGCGCGATGGTCGTGAAATTTTTCAACGAAAAATCGGCGGCGCATGTGGATTCCTTTGGCCACGTCCAGTTCCGGAATGGGCGGAGGAATGCGAATTCTTCATGAGGTCTCCGGATTGTCATCCCGAGCGCAGCGAGGGATCTGCTGTTCGCAAGCGCAACCACCAGGACAGAACGTGAGTTAACCGAAGATGTCTTTCACCTTGTCGAAGATGGAAGAATTGCGGTCCGCCGGCTTATTGTCCACCTTGAGCGTGGCGTCGAGCTGCTCCATTAGCTTGCGCTGCTCCCGCGTCAGCTTGCTCGGCGTAAGCACGCGCACGTGATAGTACAGATCGCCGCGGCCGCCGCCATGCGGATCGGGAAGGCCTTTGCCCTTGATGCGGAACACCGCGCCGCTTTGCGTGCCCTCGGGAACCTTCAAGCGCTCTTCTCCGGTAAGGCCTGGCACCTGCAGTTCCGCGCCAAGCGTCGCCTGCGCGATGCTCAGCGGAATTGTGCAGTACAGGTCCGCGCCACGCCGTTCAAAAAACGTGTGCTCCTTCACCTCGAGAACCACGTAAAGATCGCCGGCCGGTCCGCCGTTGGGACCCGGTTCGCCTTCCCCTTGAACACGAAGCCGCGTGCCAGTATCGACACCGGGCGGAATGCGCAGTTCGATGGTGCGCTCGCGCTCCATGCGCCCTTGCCCGTGGCAATCCGGGCAACGTTCCTTGATAATCTGTCCCGCGCCCTGACAAGCGGGGCAGGTGCGATTAACGGTGAAGAATCCCTGTTGATAGACGATCTGGCCGCGCCCGCCGCAAGTCTGGCAAGCAGCAACGCCGGTTCCCTTCTTCGCGCCCGTTCCGTTGCAGGATTCGCAATATTCCTGCCGCGGGACACGCACTTTCGTATTGACGCCCGCCGCCGCTTCCTCAAACGTCAGCGACATGTCGTAACGTAGGTCGGCGCCACGCTGCACACGGCGTCCACGGCCACCGCCGCTGCGCCGTCCGCCCCCAGTACCAAAGAGATCTTCGAAGCCAAAAAAGTCCCCAAAAATATCGTGAAAGTCCTGGAAGATAGTGCCGTTGAAATCAGTTTGCGCTCCCGTTCCAGCCAACCCGGCATGACCGTAGGTGTCGTAGATCTGCCGCTTGTTCGGATCGCTCAGGATGCTGTAAGCCTCGGTGCATTCGCGGAAGTGCACCTCCGCTTCTTCCTTATTCTCCGGATTGCGGTCCGGGTGCCACTTCAGGGCAGACTTCCGGTACGAAGATTTGATCTCCTCGATCGTGGAGGTCTTCGAGACGCCCAGGACTTCGTAGTAATCGCGTTGGTTTGTTCTCGGCATAGTCGCTTGGTTGTGATCCTCGCTAAAAGTGAGCAGTCATCAACTATCAGGAATCAGTTATCAGAATACCTGCAAAAGCCGGCGCGAAACACCCGGTTGTTCGCAGATGGCATCTGGCTTTCCGGCCGCAATGGAATCACCGCTCCGTTTAGCGGGGAAGCGGCGCTTCTCCTCCTGGGTCCCTCGCTGATAACCGATCACGCATAGCTCCGCTTCAATCCGGCACGATGCATAGCGGTTGCTACGGAGGTATTTGTTTTTGCCTCCTGATCACTGCCATTCAGTTCGCTCCGAGATTCGATGCGCCACTGGGATGAACAGCTACGCGAACCATAGCTGGCCGTAAGACCCGTCCATGGAACACATATCCCGGCTGAAATACCTCCAGAATCGTGCCGTCAGCCACCTGGGTTGTTTCCGCGCGGTCCATCGCCTGATGCAGATGCGGATCGAAGGGTTTGCCAACAGGCTCAACGCGCACCACGCCAAGCCGCCCGAGGTTGTCCAGCAATTGCTTGTAAATGATCTCAAACCCCTTGCGGTAGCTCTCGTATTCCGCTTCCTTGTGCGCGGCGAGCGCGTGCTCGAAACCGTCGACGACCGGGATTAGCGCCTCCACAACTCGCGCCGTGGCGCGCTTGTGATCCTCGGCCCGCTCCTTCTCGACGCGCTTCCGGTAATTGTCGAAGTCTGCCTGACGCCGCAGCAGCGTTTGCCGCAGGTCGTCGAGATCGAAGGCCAGCTTTTTAGCGTCTGCGTCTTCGCGGGCGGCGTCCTCCGCCGGAACCCGAGCCTCCGCGGACTGCTCCGGGTCAAGCTCATCGGGCAACTTCATTTTGCGGTCGTCCATTTCACGTTCCTCGCTTCAAACCATCATTCAATCTTTTTTAGAGCCTCGCTAAAAAGTTGCGCTACATACGCCACCGCCGTAATAGCTCGCTCGTAATGCATCCGCGTGGGACCAAGCACCCCTAGCGAACCTTGCGCCATGTCGTGGCGTGAATACGGCGCGCTGATAAGAGCAATGTTCTCCCCAGCTTCTGATATCTCCTTGATGCCAATTTGCACCGAAACGGGTTCAGGAGTCTCGATGCAGGCGTTCAGCACGGTCACCAGTCGATGCTTTTCCTCGATTGCGGCCAACAGGTCGCGCAACTGCGCTTGATCCGCAAATTCCGGCGCACCGACGATTTGTGCGGTGCCTTCCACATAGACTTGCTGGCCCGGGCCTTCACCCAGGATTGCCGGATCACACAATGTGAGTGCGCTGCGGGCGATGCCCTCGTAACGTTCTCTCTCCGTAGCGAGCTTTTGCAGCAGATCGGTGCGAATGGCTTCCAGCGTCCATCCCGCGTAATGGCTATTCAAGAAATCCGCGGTGGCATCCAGTTCCTGCTGCGTAAAAGGGCGAGCGGGGCGAAGGATCTTGTCGCGGGTATTTCCGCCAGGCGAAATCAGTACCACCACCACACGGCCATCGGGCAACAGCCACATGCGAGCGTGTTCCAGAACGGTCTTGCGCAGCGGCGGCGCCACAATGATGCCAATACCCCTCGAGACTTCGGCAAGAACGTGGCCGGCGCGCTCCGTAAGCTCCACCGCAGACGTACCCGCAGCCATTTCCCGGCGAATCCATTCCTGGTCATCAAGCTTCAGCGTCGCTTGCGTAGCGATTTCCTGCGCAAAAAACCGGTAAGCCGCGGCAGTGGGAACGCGCCCGGCAGAAGTGTGCGGCTGGAACAGGTATCCGCCATCCTCCAGATCAGCCATAACGTTGCGAATGGTGGCGGTGCTGAGTGATTCGTCGAAGCGCTTGGAAACCGCGCGCGAGGATACCGGCTCACCCGTTTCGATGTACGTGCGCACGATGTCCGCCAGAATCTGACGGTTGCGGCGTTCCTGTAGGCTAGGATGGCGCATAGCAGCACTCACCAAGGGGTGCCAACTACTATTCTAGGAACGCTGTCAAGCGTGGTCAATGCGACAGCGATCGACGTGGCATCAGTTGTTGTCGATCTGAGCCCGCTGTAGTTTGTCCGAATAATCGATGTACACCGATTTCCATTCGCTGAAGAAATCGATCGCGGCGACCGCAGCTTCCCGGTGTCCATTGCCGGTCTGCTTGGTGCCACCAAACGGCAGATGCGTTTCGGCGCCGATGGTAGGTGCGTTCACGTACACAAGGCCGGTGTAAACATCTTGAATCGCGGTAAAGGCGCGGTTCACATTCCGCGTGTAAATCGACGCAGACAGACCATACCGCACGCCATTCGCCACCTCAATTCCCTGCTCCAGTGAATCGATAGGAATGACCGACACCACGGGGCCAAAAATCTCTTCCTGTGCCACGCGCATTTTCGGATCGCAGTCGCCAAACACAGTCGGCGCGTAAAACCATCCCCAGGCATGCTCTCCAGAATTGAGCCGATTTCCGCCGGTCAGCAGCTTCGCGCCTTCCTTCTTAGCAATCTCTACATAGCTCATCACCGTCTGGAGTTGCTGCTCGTTGATGAGCGGCCCAACCTCCACCGAAGGATACAGGCCATTGCCAACTTTCAGCTTTTGCGCGCGTGCAGCAAAGCGAGAAACGAATTCGCCATAAACACTCTTGTGCACCCCGATGCGGCTCGCCGCGGTGCACCGCTGTCCCGTGGTTCCAAAGCCACCCCAGATCGCGCCATCGATGGCCAGATCGAGATTGGCGTCCTCCATAACCAGGATAATGTTCTTGCCACCCATCTCCAGCGAGCAATGTTTGAAATCTGGCGCGCAGGTCTGCGCAATAATGCGCCCGGTAGCCGTAGAACCGGTGAAGCTGATGACCGGAACGTCCTTGTGCTCAGCCAGGGGCGCGCCTGCACCAGGGCCGTCGCCACTGACCAGGTTCACAACTCCTGCGGGAAGACCGGCCTCGACCATGGTATCCACAAGATGATAAGAAGAGAGCGGCGTGTCTTCGGCGGGCTTCAGCACCACGGTGTTTCCGCAGGCCAGCGCCGGCATCATCTTCCACGAAGGAATGGCCATCGGAAAATTCCACGGCGTGATCATCCCGCAGACGCCGATCGGCTGGCGCACGCTCATAGCGAACTTATTTGCCAGCTCCGACGGCGTGGTTTGTCCAAACAGGCGTCGCCCTTCGCCCGCCATGTAGTAGGTCATGTCGATAGCTTCCTGAACGTCGCCGCGTGATTCGGCGAGCACCTTGCCCATTTCGCGAGTCATATCGCGAGCGAAGTCTTCCTTGCGTTTAACGAGCAACTCCGCAACGCGGAAAAGAATTTCTGCGCGCTTGGGAGCAGGAGTCAGCCGCCAGGATTTGTAAGCGCTTCTTGCCGCCGTCACTGCGACGTCCACATCCTCAGGCCCGGACAGGGGAAACTCCCCGATAATCTCATCGGTATTCGCAGGATTGCGATTTTCCAGGGTTTTGCCGCTCTTCGCACCCACCCATTCGCCATTGATGAAGTTCTTGAACACTCGGGCTACAGTAGCCGTTGCCATGCCTCCTCCAAAACCAACTGAGTCTAGCGGCAGTCGGAAGCAGCGTCAAACGCAAGGCCGTTCGTAGGCTGCGTAGGGACCGACTTCCAAGGCGGTCCGCCACCCGCAATTCCCTGGTACTGCAGTTTCCAGTTAGCCCGCTGAGCAAGGGCGTGCGCTCTTGGGTCTTTCTTCCCAGGGGGTGCGTGGTATTGCCTGCAAAAGATCTTTGCTAGAGTGTTCCTATTTGTCAGGCTGATCAGACTGGGTGTCGGGGTGGTCCTGTTGAGCCCGCGACGACAGCAAACGGTTTGCGCCGGCATTTGCCGGAGGTGTGGGTGCGGCGACTCCCGCGGTTTCCGACCCTAGTCCCAGTTTCTGCAACGTTGGAGCATCGAGCTTGCCGCTGGGATTCAATCCGTGCGACGACTGGAATTTTCTCATGGCATCAGCAGTGGAGTCATCCCACTTCCCCGACGGCGTTCCGTCGTACGCGCCGTTCTTAGCCAAGGCAGCTTGGATTTCATTGATGCGGTCAGCCGTCGGAGCAGCCTGCCCTTTTACTTTCCTAGTCTTGGTATTCTTTCGGCTGGAACTCTTCCCGGAAGTCTTATGGCCGGTAGTCGTGCCAGTGGATTTACTCGAAGCGGCGCCCGATGTCGTCGAACCCGCGCTTGCGACGGCCGTGGAATGGTTAGCGCTGCTGCGTTTCGTAGATTTCTTGAGCGTGGTGGTAACCTGCGTAGCCGTGGTATGGACGGGGCAAATGCCCGCAGCAAGCACCCCGAGCAGCGATCCGACGACAGTTGTTTTGTAGAGCGTCGTACGCATTGGCTGTTGGCTGTGTCCCTACCTGTAAGTTACTTTTCGTCTGCCGGAACAACGCCGGAAAGGAATACGGTCATTACCCGGTCATTGTAGCTGCGGCGCAGCACCTTGAAAACCACGTTCTGTCCTGGTTTCAATTGTGCGATTGCTTTGCGATATTCGTCGATGCTGGTGACGGTTTGTCCGTTCACTTCGTTGATCACGTCACCCGGGGCGAAGCGAATGTCGTCCGCGAAACTGGCCGGCTCCACCTGGCTTACCAGCACGCCCTTCTGCCCTTCTACGCCGACGCGCTGCGCCCGTTCCGGAGTCAAGCTCTGAACGCGCAGGCCGAATTCCGCGGGCGCCGGCTCGTCGGGGGCGGAATTCACTCGGCCTTCGGTATTGGAGAACACCCGAGTGCGGTCTTCGACCGTGGCGCTGGTTTCTTTCTGCTGCTTATCGCGAACGAAGGAAATCTTTACTTTGCTGCCGATCGGAGCGGACGCAATCGGATTTACGAGGTCGTTGCCACTCTTGATGGCCGTTCCGTTGATGGCGGTGATCACGTCTCCGCCCTTCAAGCCAGCCTTCTCCGCCGGCGAACCCGGCTCAACGCCTTCGATCACCACGCCATACGGCGCGCCTAGGGACTTCAGTGTAATCAGGTTCGTTCCGTTTTCTTCCTCAAAGCTCACACCGATCGAGCCACGAGTTACGCGACCATTCTTGATGATCTGATCGTACACATTAATGGCCATCGACGACGGCATAGCAAACCCAACGCCCTCGTATCCGCGCCCACCGGTAATGATCGCGGTGTTGATACCAATTACCTGGCCGGCCATATCTACCAGTGGGCCACCCGAATTGCCCGGGTTGATTGCCGCATCGGTCTGAAGAAACCGCTGAAACTGGCGGCCAATATTTCCGCGATCCTTGGCGCTGATAATTCCAGCGGTGACGGTAGCATTCAGGCCGAACGGGCTTCCAATCGCCAGCACCCAGTCACCCACCTGTACGCCGTCGGAATTCCCGAGCTTGGCGGAGGGAAGTTCTTTGGCCGCATCAATCTTTATGACCGCCAGGTCCGTCGCGTCATCCACGCCCACAACCTTGGCCGTGTACTTAGTCGTGTCCCCGCTCAGCTGCACTTGAATCTTGGTGGCCTGGTCGACGACGTGATTGTTCGTCAGAATGTACCCGCGCTTGTCGATGATCACTCCAGAGCCGAGGCTGCGTTCCGCCTGAGGCTGCCCGTCGGGGCGCCCATCAAAGAAATGGAAGAAGAAATCCTGGCTGGGATCGTCCTGATCGTCCTGACCGGAGCGGCGCTTCTTCCGCCGATCGATCACCTGGGTGGTGGCGATGTTGACCACTGCGGGCTCGACGCGACTCACAATTCCTGAAAAGCTGCTTGAAGAGGGAATGGGGTCTGGCACGGCCAAGGGTGCCGCGTTAGTCCCGGCAAATGAGAATGTCTTCATGGCCGAAACCTTGCCGTTAATCACGGTACCGATCAGAATTCCGACCACCAACGTGGCGGCAATTAAAACAGCCGCAAATATTGTGCGACGGTGCGAGCGCTCTAGATTGTTTCTCACCTGATCCATTTCCGGCTCCTATCCAACAATTGCACTCCCTGTGAGCTTTTGGAGAGTATAACACCCTCTCTTGCACAGAGTTTCCCTCCCGGTTAGATGCACCGGGGAGGATAACTGGCCTTTTGGCCGGGTGCTGCGAAGTGTGAACTTTACTCGCTTAATTGGACGCAGGAAACAGCAATTTTGTTGCAGGGGGCGGCGCCGCTAACTTTGCCCTTGACAATCCTCACGGCTTGCTCCATAAATACAACAGCCGTGTTAGCGGCATCACGTGGCGATTTAGGGCGACTTGCTCCACGTAAAAAACTGCTAAAGAGTTGGTAGAGTTTACAGAGCAACTTCCTGAGACCCTCCAAGCTTTTTGGCACGGAGGGTTTTTCATTTGTATTCCTCCGCGCTGCCCGAACTCGATCTCCACGTCATTTCACACGGTGGACCAGGCTTGCTTATACGTGACTTGCCGGGGTCCAACGGCGAGGTGACTATGCCAGAAGCTTATTTCTTACGCTGTCGTGAATGCGGAAAGCGCTACCCCAACCAAGCGCAATCCTTTTGTGAAGAGTGCTTCGCTCCGCTGGAAGTCAGCTACGACTACGAGCGCCTGCGGCACTCCGTCAGCCGCGGAGCCCTCGTCCACCGTCCCTTCAATATGTGGCGGTATTCCGAACTGCTTCCCCTCCCCACCGGATTTACGCCTTCGCTCAGCATCGGCGGAACCCCGTTGGTGAGAGCTCGGCGGCTGGGTGCCAAGTGGGGAGTCGAGAATCTCTATGTGAAGAATGACGCGGTTTGTTTCCCAACGCTTTCCTTTAAAGATCGCGTGGTTGCCACGGCGCTGGCTGCGGCGAAACGCTTTGGTTTCAAGACGGTGGGCTGCTCATCCACCGGCAATCTGGCCAATGCCGTTGCCGCACAGACGGCGCAACAAGGAATCGACGCCTGCGTATTTATTCCCGCGGACCTTGAGCCTGCCAAAATCCTGAACACCGCAGTGTACGGAGCGCGCATCATCCGCATTAACGGGAACTACGACAACGTAAATCGCTTGTGCACCCAGGTTGCCGACCGTTTTCAGTGGGGACTGGTCAACGTCAATCTGCGCCCGTATTACGCGGAGGGATCCAAGACCCACGGCTTCGAAATCGCCGAACAGCTCGGTTGGGAGTTGCCAGACAACGTTGTGGCGCCCATGGCCGGAGGATCCCTGATCGGGAAAATCGCCAAGGCCTTCGCCGAGTTCGCGCACCTGGGATGGGTTGAACCCAAGCCGGTGAAATTCTTTGGCGCGCAGGCAACCGGTTGCTCGCCGATCGCCGATGGAATTAAGCGCGGCCTGGCGCGATTTCAGCCCCAGAAACCCAACACCATCGCGCGTTCGCTGGCCATCGGAAATCCTGCCGACGGGCCGTTTGCCTTGCGCCTGATTCGCGAGAGCGGTGGCTGGGCTGAAGATATCTCCGATCCGGAGATTATCGATTCGATCAAGCTGTTGGCGGAAACTGAAGGCATCTTCGCTGAAACTGCCGGCGGCGTAACTGCGGGCGTTACCGCTAAGCTGATTCAGCAAGGCCGCATTCGGTCAGAGGAAACTACCGTGGTCTGCGTGACTGGCAACGGATTGAAAACCACCGACGCGCTTGCCGCGGATTTTCCAGCTACCGATGCTATTGAACCGCGCATTGAAGCGTTTGAGAGCCTGCTGCAGGAGCAATTCAAGAAGGATGAAGTCAACGCATGAAGGCCAAGCCAGCCTTGCGACGTGCCAGACTGTAAGCTGCAGTGTCAGGCCGTGCTTCCCAAGGAGAGTTGGAAACACGTCGCCAGTGGTTCCGCAGCGAGGGCATGTCGTATTGTAGGATCGTCGCAAAATTTTGAACAGATTTACTAAATCGGAATGGAGAATCTGTCATGGCAATCACAATCGAAATCCCCACCGCATTCCGGCGCTTCACCGAAGGAGCGCCGAACGTGGAGAGCGGCGCAACCACGGTCGCCGAAGCTTTGAACGAACTCACCGCGAAATTCCCTGCCCTCTCGCGCCACGTGCGCGACGATCAGGGACAGATTCGTCAGTTCCTCAACGTTTATCTCAACGAAGAAGACATTCGCTTTCTGGGCGGCGAAGCCTGCACCCTGAAAGATGGCGACCGCGTCCTGCTGGTCCCTTCCATCGCTGGCGGCTAGCGTGCCCCCTGCTCCCATCCCTGTAACCGCGGCTCATGACCGCGACTGGTAATTGCAACTGTCATCCTGAGCGGCGCGTAGTTTGCGCGAAGAATCTCACCGTCGAGCAACATCAAAACGTCGGAAGCAGTCAGCGCAAGCGCGGCCGGGCATGCCGCAACCATTTGGCATTTCTCGTAGCCTTCCTCTGTACTCTCTGTGGCCTCTGTGGTGAAACTGCTTGCTTCTTCTGCGCAGGCAAGCCACA
>Ga0126369_10003959_pt1 | contig 10799 bp, 10 predicted proteins | sample PanSoiMetaPlot_1_FD_109646 | JGI IMG/M metagenome (GOLD analysis project Ga0126369, IMG submission 109646) | Tropical forest soil microbial communities from Panama - MetaG Plot_1 | ecosystem: Environmental > Terrestrial > Soil > Tropical forest > Bulk soil | place: Panama | collected 2016-02-17
GCAATGAGCGAGAAGGAAATCCTCAACTCGTTCCAGATCACCCAGTCCATGGGTGTCTGGTGGAATATCGCCTGCTGCTGATAGGGCCAGTACTCGAAGCGGGCCGGCCTTCCGTTTGGAAGGTCGGAGGGGCGAGGCTAGCGCAAACTCTGCTTTGGTTTGTAAGCGTTCTCGAGTGTGCTCGAGCTAGCGTCGTTGAGGTGTTATTGTGCAAGGCGTTCCCGAGAGTCCGGTTGGAGCGGTGAAGTCTGCTGCCCGGTCGCCGTTGTCCCTTGAGAAGCTCCAGGCACGGTTTCAGGAAATTCGGCTGAACGCGTCAGCCTCGATGCGGGCCGAAATGGCCGATCGAGTCATTAGCGCCAGTACGGACGATGATTTACTCGCCGAACCGTTCTTCATGACGTTTGGCGGCACGTCTTGGGCCGGTAGCTTGCCGAACGAGGCATTCGCAAAGCCATCTGATCTTCATCTGGATATCATTACAACGGCCGATCCGGAGTATGGTTGGTTCAGGATGTCTGGACGGGACCAACTCCCCTTTGATGGCATGGAATTCCACTATGCCATCCAGGAAGAGCGTGGCTTCTTCAAGCTGTTGCCAACCGACGAGGAGGGATGGACCATCGTCGCATTCCGCGACCAGGACGTCCCGATGTTTGCTTGGCGCGGGCGTGACTGCATCTTTCATCTGGGTCCCAAATGGCGGCTCAGCATCGTTTGGTTCCTGCACTGGCGTCTGTTGCGAATGCGCCCGGATGTCATCTTTTTCCACGCGTCGGCGCTCGGGATATTCGGTGAGGGCACGATCTTCGTCGGACCCTCGGGCGGAGGCAAATCGACAACTTCGATGGCGCTTGCGGCGCGAGGTCACAATTTTCTCAGCGACGAGGTTGGCGCCTACGTCCCGGAGACAGGGCAGTTGATTCCATTTCGCCGGCCGGTCGGTATCAAGCCGGGGCCGCGAGCAACGGCGGTCCAGCGCGGCCTGCCTTCGAGCGCAAATGCAAGGATCGACAGCGAGGGGTTCTATCGCGTCGATGTCGATACGATCTTCAAGACGGAGCCGCCGAAGGCGCTCCCCTTGCGAAGGATCGTTTTCCTGCGCGGCTTCGCCGACCACCCGAGTTTAGAACGCATCAAACCGGGACGTGAAGAACTTGTGGAACTTCAACCGCTTATGAGTTCGTTCCTGAACGCGTCGCATAGCCGGCGGATATTCGATTTGACCAAACTTTTGGCGAGCGCCAAGGTATACAAGCTTCATCCCGGCCGTCCGGACGAGACCGCCGCTTATCTCGAAGAGGCCTTCAGATGCGAATGATTACGACAGTAAGCGAACGTGGCCGCAGCGTCGCCACTTTCCGGTACATCTGCGTTTGGATGATGGAGACGATCGCGCGCTGGACGCCGATCACGCCGGAAATGGAGGCCAAGGTCATGATGGGGCGCCACATCTGGGAGTATGCCCAGATGGCCGACGCGTTGGGCAAGCGTACCTTCGAACTGCGCCTGCCCGAGCAGCATTCGATTGCGCCCGTCGCAGCATACGAAGCCTTTCTCAAGGACATCGTGAAGACGTCTTCCACTGCCGACAAGATCGCGATCTTCTATGACGGCGTGGTTCCGGGAATCATCGCGCGGTTCAAGGCCTACATCGCGGCGACCGATGAGATCCTCGATGAGCCCTCGATCGTGGCGCTGCAACGCGCGATCGTGGATCTTGAGCGTCAGCGTATCGACGCGGCCCAGCTGCAGCGTGAACTGAAACTCAGTTCCGGCGTGGCGCCGGCGGCTGCCGAGCGCGAAAAATCGATCCCTGAAATCGTGACTGTGGAAAAGGTGGCGGCATGAACATCGAGGAAATCGGGTTCTACAAGGTTGCGGAGTTCATCCTTCGTGAACCACCGGCACGCGACGAGTGCTTCAAGGTGGTGAGTCGCGATGCGGACGCACATGAATACGGCAATTTCTCCGAAATCGCGCGTCGCGAGATGATCCACCGCCACATGGCCAACGAAATGACCAGCGTCGACATGGCTGCGGTGTGCGTGGCCGAGTTTCCCGACGCGCCATGGGGGTTACGCATGGAGCTGGCGCGGCAGGCCTGGGAGGAGTCGCGGCACGTCCCCGCGCTCTACCGTCGCGTCAAGGAGTAGGGTGGTTGCAAGGGCGAGTTTCCGGTTTCGACGCGGGAATGGGCCATGACCTGCGCCGTCGATAACCTCGTCGGGCGGATCACTATTCAAAACCGCACGCTGGAGGCGGGCGCCATGGACGTGATCGGCGCGCTCACGCTGCAGTTCCGCGGCGTCGGTGACGACCGCACGGCTGACATGCTCGACGGTATCAACACCGACGAGATTCAGCATGTGCGTTTCGCCAACCGCTGGATCAAGAAACTGGCGGAGACCAGTCCACGCGTGCTGATGCAGATGGCTGCGGCGGTTCGTTTCGTGACCGACGCCAACGCCAAGTTCCAGATCAAGGAGGGCGGCGAGGTCAACGCGGTAGGCGCCATGTTGGCGTCGCCTGAAAACCGCATTCCCGCCGTCAATGTCGAGCTTCGCCAGGAAGCTGAATTTTCAGATTCGGAAATCCACGAGATCCTGCGTCAGGCCGGGTTCCGTTCGCTTCTTCCGAAGAAGAGCGTGGAGAAGCCGGCGTGACCCAGCCAGACCAGAAGCAGCCTCTCAATCCGAAACTGTTCGGCCCGAACCCGGCGCGGGACGACCGGTTCGAAAGCAAGGATCGTTGGCACGAACTCCCCAACTATCCCCATGGTCATCCGCTTTCGACGCTCGAATTCCTGACGCGGCAGATGAACGAGGAGATCAACGCGACCGAGATGGCTTGCCGCAATCTCGTGGATTTTCCGGATGCCGACTGGGGACTGCGCATGCAGATCGCGCGGCAGGCCGCCGACGAGGCGCGGCACGCGGCCGCATTTCGCCGTCTTCTTGAACTGCGCGGCGGCTATCTCGGGCAATTCCCGGTTATCAATTTCCAGTTCCGGATCATGATGATGATCCCGTCTCTGATGGGACGCTTGACGGTTGCAAATCGCAGCTTCGAGGCAGCCGGCATGGACGCTATTCAGGACGGAATCGATTCCTCCAAGAAGAAGGACGATGCCGAGTTCACTGCTCTTTTCGATCAGCAGCTCGCCGACGAGATGCAGCACGTCCGTTTCGCCAACGATTGGATCAAGAAGATCGTCGAGCGTGAAGGCGCGCGGGGCATGATGGCGATGGCGCGCGCCATTGCGCATGCCAACGAAGCGATTAAGGAAATCGTCGGCGACGACGTGGTGTTCTATCCCGTATCCGATGAACTCCGCCGTGAGGCCGGCTTTTCCGAAGACGAGATTCAGTCGGCGCGTCAGCTCGCCGACCAGAAGTGACGGACGCCGCGGGCGCGTTTGAATCGCTGTCCGCCGCGGAGATCGATGCGGTGGGTATGCTTTGGAAGCGTCAGGGACGACGTTTGGTGACGTCGTTCAACGGGACGAGCATGTTGCCTTCGATTGCGCCAGGTCAGTCCGTGACGGTGTTGTGCGGTGTTGAACCCATGGTCGGAGACGTAGCAGTTTTTCGCTACAGTGATCAGGTCGGCGTCCATCGCGTCGTCCTGCGCGCGGCCGATTGGCTGTTGACCTGGGGCGACAACAATCCGCTGCCCGACGATCCTGTTCCGCTTGAACGCGTGATCGGCACGATTCGCGACGTACCGCTGCTCGCGCAATCCTTACGCCGAAGACTGTTGCTGCGATTCCTGGGAACGCCTTTCCAGCCGATCGAAGTCTTGACGCATCGCGTAAGGCTCGTTTACCGTGTAAGAGCCGTATGGAAGCAGGGACCGCTGGTATTTGCGGGAACGCTGCTGCGGGCTCTCCTGCGCCGAATTGGATCACGCTAAGAGGGTGGGGGGCGGCAATGTCCAGCATCAATGACGTCGGCGCTGGCTCTCTGGGGCTGCGGGCGCGTATTGACAATGCGGCGTGGATTCACTCTCCCGCCTTCGACTTCCTGCTTTTGATCTGCGCACCGCTGGTGACGATTCCGATCTTTGCCGGTATCTATCTGCGGATTCCGTTTCTGGCCATCGGCTGTGCGTTCGCGCTGGCATTTTCGCACTACATGTCGACCATGGCCTTCTACTTCTGGAAGGAAAATCAGGAATATCACCGCACCCGTTGGCTAGCCTTCTTTGCTGGCCCGTTTATCCTGGCAGTCATCTACTCGCTCTTGGTCGGCTTCGATGTCCCTTACATCGTGCAGGTTGTGCTGCTGGCGTGGAACACCTGGCACGTGGCACGCCAGAACTGCGGAATCCTCTCGATCTATCGCAGCCGTGCCGGCGTTTCCAACCTCGAGCAAAAAAAGGCGGCCAACAACGCCATTCTGGCGGTGAGCTGCTTCCTGGCGGTCTGGAACATCGAGAGCCACCGCGAAGTGATGGGCTTCTTCGCCTGGTTCACGACCGAGCTGTCATGGATTATCAAGGTCGTGCTCGGCGCGATCGCGGCGTTCTATCTGGCGCAGCTTGTTGTCGCGCTGGTGCGCCGAAAGGAGCCGCTGGGCCTGGCCGAGGGCCTGTTCCTGATCGCCGGCCTCGGGTTCTTCTATCCCTATCTCTTTATCAGGGATTCCAACATCGCAACCCTTGCGATGTTGCTGCCGCACTACGTGCAGTACCTCGCGCTGGTGTGGCTGTTGCACCGTCGCAAGTTCGGCAACACGAATGAGGGCGCGCCGCTCGTCCTGCGGCAAATCAGCTCGCGCTTGATTATCCTGATTCCGGTGCTGATGGCGGTCGGATTCCCGATCTACTGGATCTGGGGATACATGACCGCGATCGGCCAGCAATGGTGGTTTGGCGCGGTCTACGTGCTGATCGCCTTCGAGCATTATTATCTCGACGGATTGATCTGGTCGTTCCGGCGGCCGCATGTGCGCCAGACGATGCTGCCCTTCCTGCTGCGGCGGCCGACGGGGGTATCTTCGTGAATTTATCCGAACGCTTCGTCGATTTGCTTCACATGCTCGAAGCCGCGTTCTGGCGTGCCGAGACGTTCATTCAGATGTTCGTCACCAGTCCGAACACGCAGCGCGACTATCTCAAACTGGCGGTCATTCTGACGATCACCGTCTTCCTCGAGATCGCTGCCCGCAGGGACTGGCGCGTACGTTACGGATCGCGCAATTTCCGCGTCGATATGCTTTATTTCGTGTTCTACTACACGGGAATCTACCATATCTTCCTCTTCTACTGGCTGTACAAGTCGCTCGTCGCCCTCACGTCGGCCTACGCGCCGTGGCTGCAGATGAACCTGCTGGCCTCGATGTCGCCGCTCTCTCAGATCGTGCTGATGGTGTTTGTTTCCGACTTCGTCGGATACTGGAATCACCGCTGGAAGCACTCCAACAAATTTCTCTGGTCGTTCCACTGCATCCATCACTCCCAGACCAAGCTCACGATCGTGAGCAACTACCGCTTTCATATCGTGGACGAGACGCTGCTTCGTCTCTGGCTGTTCATTCCCTTCCAGATTTTGGGGACCGGCATAGCGGTCTGGCTCTGGCTCGATTTCATCATGGCATGGGTGCTCTATCTGCAGCATTCGGAGTGGGATTGGTCTTACGGGCCCTTCGGAAGAATCTTCGTGAGCCCGATCTTCCACCGTAAGCATCACGCCAAGGACCGGCGTTTGCAGAACACCAATTTCTCGATGCTGTTCGCGTTCTGGGACGATCTGTTCGGCACTGCCGATCGCGTTTCGCCGGCTCCAAAGGAGCACGGCCTCGTCGGCGACCCCGTGCCGGAGTCGTGGCTTGGGCAGTTGGCTCACCCCTTCCGGGAGATCTTGAAGGACCTGCGCAAGCGGATGCGCCCGCCCGACGCCGTTGCGGTACCCCCAGTCGGACCGGCCGAGTGACCTTCGTTCCGCGCGAACTGTGGCCGATCGTCTGCGGGCTCGCAACCCACGGCGAGTGGCCGCCGCGGGGCGAGGCCGAAGTCAACGCATTTTTCAACTACGCGGTTCGCCAGAGGCTCTTGCCCCTTCTCATGGCAGACGACGATCTGCCCGCCGAGGTGATCGCGGCCAAGCCGCGCTTTGGCGCGCTCGATGCCTTGTTCCGCAAGCGTTATGAGCTCAATCGCACCGGCACGCTTGAATTGCGGCGCGTTCTCGGGGACGGCTTCCTGTTCTACAAGGGGTCCGATTATCGTCACCGCCTTTATCCCCATCCGCACTGGCGTCCGATGGAGGATCTGGACATCTACATCCCGTCAGATCAGATCGGGGCAGCCCTGGGAAGGCTGGAAGCCGCAGGCTATCCCCGCATATATACCGATTTCGGCGCTGCGTTTTCGCCCTGGTACCACGAGATTACGGTGGTCATCGGGGGTGTTCTCGTCGAACTGCATCGCAGCTTCTCGCAGCGCGTGCGCGCGGCTATCGACTATGACGCCATGTGGCGGCGGCGCGAACCATTTGAGCACGACGGTGTCGATGGATACCGGCTGGCGCCTGCCGACGCGATCCTCGCCCATGCATTCAATCTTGCGAAAGACGAATTCAGTTCCGACCTCAATCGTTTCCTCGATTTCTTTCTGCTGCTGCAACGCCATGACGGTGAGCTTGGCGATTGCGTCGCCCGCGCCCGGGCCTGGCAGATCGAGCGCCCGTTGTTTGGCGCCTTGCACCTGACGACCGAAATGTTTCCGGGTGCAAGAACTCCGGCGGTTGTCCATGCCATGGAAGCCTTGCTCGACCCTCCGACTCGCAGTTTTCTGGTCAATCAGGTTCTTCCTGACCCTACGACCGAGCGCAGCGGGTGGGTCTCGGGACGCCGCATCCAGATCCGCCGCAAGTTCGCGCTGATCGATCGGCCATGGCGCAGGCTCGCGTTCATTGCGCATCACGTCTATGAAACCGCACTCGGCTCGGCATTCGAATGGCGGATGCGCATGAAAGGCGTCAAGATTCCGTCACGATCGGTCGTGACGCCACGACCGATCGAAACGGATAAGTCCCGGGACGCCGCATCCAGATCCGTCGCAAGTTCGCGCTGATCGATCGACGGTGGCGCAGACTGGCATTCGTCGGGTATCGAGTTTATGCAACGGCGCTCGGTTCGGCATTCGAATGGCGCGCACGCATGGGTGGCCTGAAGATTCCGTCACGCTCGGTAGTGCGATCGCGGTGAATTGTCGCAGGGCGGAAGTTTTCCGCTGTGATTCTCGTGCAACAATCTTCATCAGCACGCGGTGGTAGGTTCCAATGGAATCGGACGGGGGCTTGCCATGCGACGCTTTGTTTTCGGGACCTTGGTGTTGGCTGTCATCATCGGGGGCAGGGCAGTCGCGGCGGATTTGCCGGTCAAGGCGCGGTCGGTGGCCATTGAGCCGGGTTACGATTGGTCAGGCTTTTATATCGGCGGCGGTACCGGTGGCGTATGGACTACGGCACATCGATTCATGCCCGATCTTCCGATAGTTGGCATTCCACCGACCCTGTTCACGGCGCGTTCGAGCGACTGGATCTACAACGCCCATGCGGGCGTCCAGGGTCAATGGGGCAGGTGGGTCGTCGGCCTGGAAGCGGCTTACAACGGCAGCCACAGGGAAATGAGGGCGGATGTATCGGTGTCTCCACCCGAGCCGTTCACGACCCTTTCGGCGACCACGACGGTGACCAATTTGGTCACGGTTGGTCCGAGGATCGGCTACGCTTGGAATCGCCTGATGGTGTACGGGACCGGCGGTTACGCTGGCGCACAGGTGCAGGGGCGTTATACCTGCACAGGCACCGACTTTTTTGTGTTTCCGGGCAGGGCCCCTTGCAGTTTTCCGCTCTTTGGCACCCTTGCGGATTTGAATTTGAGCGGCTCGACCTGGAATAATGGCTGGTTTGCCGGTGCCGGATTCGACTACGTTGTTTACAAGGGGACATACGCCGATGCTCTGCTCGGCGCCGAATATCAGCACTTCGATCTCGAACGAAGGCAGGCGGTTAGCTGCGCGCAGCTAAACTGCGCCGGCCTACCGCATCAGGGCTTCTTGCACGATGTTCGTGGCGACATTGCCAGGGTGCGGCTTACCTTCAAGACTCACGGTTGGGGAATGCACTAGGGCACGCCCGGCTCCTCCTCTGATTCGTCCTTCGACGGCAGTCGCCGGGCCGATATGCGTGCCGTCCTGAAGACGAGCGGGACGCAAGCTGGTTGTGGCCAGCCTGCGCTGCTGCTTGCCATTTGCGGCCTTTCCCCGTTCGGAGACCTCTTGCTTTATCCGCTTGGGCTGCGATTTCCGGCGTGAGGACGGCGCGCGGGACCGGGGCGCGTCGATACCGCTCGCGCGAATGGATCGGGCTTTTCGCTTACTGGATTGCTGGCAGAACCAGTGAGTTGTTCCCCGGTCCAGACCGAAGCTGACACTTTCCACGATGCAAGGCAGCCGGTGATATCATCAAGCGTATGGCCATGCTCTCTGCAACCGAATACCAACCCCGCCCGATCGTTCGCACCGCGCGCTGGGTCAGTTTGTTGTTTGGGCTCGCGGGCGCCATTGTCGGCGCGCTTCCGGCTGCGGCGGAGGCCGATCACTTTCATGGCGTCCAGGGGAATCTGACAACCTTCGGGAGCATCGACTTCGAGAACTCATGCGCGACGTCCGTGCAGAGCGAATTCCGTCTCGCGGTCGCGATGCTGCATTCCTTCGCCGCCAACGCCGATCGCTTCGTTAGGGTGGCAAATCATGATCCCGCCTGCGCCATTGCGTGGTGGGGCGCCGCGATGGCGGCGCGGGGCAATCCTCTGGTCGGTGACCTCGATCGCGACACCCTGAGGATCGGTCAAGAATTCCTCGCGCACGCCCAGAGGCTCACGGCCACACCGCGCGAGCGCGCCTTTCTGGATGCGATCGGAATTTATTACCGGGATTATCCTGATGGCGGTCAACTTGCGCGCGCGCGAGCCTATGAGGCTGCGATGGAGCGGGTGTTTCGCGCCTATCCAGATGACCCGGAGGCAGGCGAATTCTACGGCCTCGCCATGGTTGAGGCGGTTGACCTGAACAGTCGCAACTACAATCAGCAGCTTGGGGCGGGCAAGGTGCTGGAGGCGTTGGTCGCGCGGTATCCCGACCATCCGGGGGGCCTGCATTATCTTATTCACGCCTATGATTTCGCGCCGTTGGCGGCACGCGGCCTGCCGGCTGCACGACGTTACGCAAGCGTAGCGCCTGCCTCCTATCACGCGCGCCACATGCCGTCGCACATCTTCACCATGCTGGGGCTGTGGCAGGAATCGATTAGAGCGAATCGTGAGTCGAATGCGGTGATCGACCCCGACCATGCAAGCGACCCTGTTGGCGGCGATATTGCCGGTCTGCACGCCTTCGATTTCATCACCTATGCGCGATTGCAACTAGCGCAGGATCGCCGCGTTGCAGCCGATCTCGATGGGGCACACAAGGCCGGCAAACCTGTGACCCTCATGCAGGTGCGCTTTGCGCTCGAGCGGGCTGACTGGAGCACTGCGGCGACGATGCCGCTCGCCAACGACGGGGGATTCGACGATGTGACCGCGCGTTTTGCGCGCGCGCTTGGTGCCGCGCGTCGCGGAGACGTGCCGGTGGCAAAGGCTGAGCTCCGCGAATTGCAGGCGTTGCGGAGCGGCATCGAGCAGGCGTTGGGCACCTACTGGGCGGGCTTTCTCGATATCTATGCGCATACTGCCGCCGCGTGGGTTGAGAAGGCCGCAGGCCGTGTGGAAGAAGGGCTTGCTGAAATGTCCAAAGCGGCCGAGCTCGACGATGCCCGTGAGAAAAATATCGCCATGGAAAACAAGCTGTTGCAGGCGCGCGAAATGCTCGGCGAATACCTGCTGGAAACCGGCAAGCCCGCGGAGGCGGAAGCCGCCTTCGCCAAATCTCTCGAGCACGCGCCGAACCGTTATCGCGGTCTTATTGGCGCCGCGCGCGCGGCGCATGCGGCGGGCCATGCCGGCACGGCGCGCGACTATTACCGGAGCTTCCTGGCGCTGACGCAGGACGCCGACGCGCGGTCGTCGGACATTTCCGAGGCCCGGGATTATTTGGCGAAGCCGTAACATCGTTCGAGGACTCGACGGCGACTGGATCCGGTGGACTGGTGCTGGTCCGCGATCAGCTTGCCATGCGGCCCATCCAGGGTTGCCCGGGAGGAATTGCAGCGTTGCCAGGCATCTCCCGGCAGAACGCCAACCGGTACCTGAAGCGGTTGGAGGGGGAAGGTCTTCTGAAACTTGAATATCACCGGGATCACCATCGTCGACCTTGAGCGCTTGCCCGGCTGCGGTGAAGAGCCAAAAGCTGAGGAATTTCCGTGCGCTGCATCGCTAACCTCAATCGACATTGGGATTAGACTCCACTGGAGTCGGATGCTAAGGCCTGCGCGTTGACGGCGCATGGTCGGAGAGGGAATGGCGGCTCAGGACACCAAAAGGCGCGTGGCGCTGATCACCGGCGTGACCGGGCAGGATGGCGCCTATCTCGCCGAGCATCTGCTCGGCCTCGGCTATACCGTTCACGGCATCAAGCGGCGCTCGTCGTCGTTCAACACCGCGCGCGTGGATCACCTCTACGAGGATCCGCACACGGGTAACGTGCCGTTCCTGATGCATTACGGCGACATGACCGACTCGACCAACCTGATTCGGCTGATGCAGCAGATCAGGCCGACCGAGATCTACAATCTCGCCGCCCAAAGCCATGTCCAGGTCTCCTTTGAGAGTCCGGAATACACCGCCAACGCC
>Ga0126369_10003962_pt1 | contig 10794 bp, 11 predicted proteins | sample PanSoiMetaPlot_1_FD_109646 | JGI IMG/M metagenome (GOLD analysis project Ga0126369, IMG submission 109646) | Tropical forest soil microbial communities from Panama - MetaG Plot_1 | ecosystem: Environmental > Terrestrial > Soil > Tropical forest > Bulk soil | place: Panama | collected 2016-02-17
AGTCAGCCCGACTTGCACGCGCGCCATGTGGCTTGGGCACCACGCTGACGATTTCACATTGTCGAAACAACGACGAATAAGAAATGATGGCGTCGTGCCGTTGTTCCCGAATCTTTCGCCCGTCCTCCGGAAACAACTTGTCGCAGGCTGTTCATCTGATGTTCATCTAGCGACTACGTCCGATGTGATCGAATCGCCTTCCAGCATCATGCCCGTCCGACGACTTGATGCCTGCGCGGACTCGTAGCTCCCGAAAGTCATTTCAGCCCTTATCGGTTCAAAATCGTCAGGTGTGGAAGTTTTGCCGGTAGCTCGGATGTGGCAAATGAGGCTTCCGAGATTCGACTGCCACGAAACTGTATCCACGTGCCCGAAGACCATGTCAGTTGGACCGGCTGAGTCTCGCATAGAGGCCTGTCAAGCGAAGCAGGGTCGAATAACAGGCTTTGCTTTTACCCATAGTTTGCGGATCGCGGTTTGCGATTTCCGTATAGGCCTGCGCAGCAGCGTCGATGAGTTCGTTTTCGTCAAATACATCTGGGATATTGATTTCCCATTTTTTGCCGGATCGGCCTACAAAAGCTGAGAACGCACTCAAGAGTGGAAAAAGTATCCCGTCTGCCGCTACCGCGACTTGGCTATTTTCTCGCTCGAACAAGGGCAGCCCAGTTCCCCGAAAACCTGGATGAGACTTCCATCGTGCATAAAGTTTCCAAGCTTGACCGGCGATATCGAGAAAGTACTGGTAAGTATCAGAGTTCTTGCCATCCTCACCCGAAGTCTCCACAAGACGTTGAAAGAGTTTTAGACATCGAGTCTTCTGACTGTACGTGAAGACCTTATTCGAGGGATCATCGTCTTCGCCGACTGACTTGAGAAGAGCTCCTGGCATCAGTGCAAACACTACCTGGATGAGTTTTTCCGTATCGATGTATTCTCCGAAGATATCTGTTTCCGATTTGCGCAGTTTGGCGCCGGGAATATCCTTCTGTACTGCCGCCTCAAGCTCGTCCAGCTGACCACGACGCCCGATAATCGAGATCGGACGGACATCGTTCTGGAAATTTCGTGCAATCGAGATTTCCGCAATCAGGCCATCGTCGGCGGTGACTATGAGCTCAAATTTGACGCTCGGCTCGAAAAAATCCAACAAACTGTGGTATTTGTGGTAATAACGGGACAATTCGCCTTGGGTTTGGGACCCGTTGATGATGCTCGGCCGTTGCAGCACGAGAATTTTTCGTTTGTCGTCAACTTCAACTGCACGCGCAACAATCACCATTCCACCATTAAGGATGGAGAATTGATCCGGTTGATCCTCCAGCGTCTTGCGGATTGCCTGGTGTACCAGGGTCGGCACGTTCTTCTGGCTGCCATGAGCACGCACGATGTACTCGCGCACGTTCTCGTCATCTTCGAGGCCGAGAACCGACGAGGCCGGCGCATGGCCGGAATAGACCTTACGGCCAGCTGCGTCATCCTCTGGTGCGCTGATATTTCTGCAAGTGATATAAGGAAATTCAAATGCACCCACACCCGCTCTCGTGGAGGGTGTCATGTTGTTTCTCCTTGTCCTTCGATCGTTCTTACCTTGACGGAGGCCACTGGCCTTCGCCGAACGGACCGATGTGAAAAAACTATAATTAATTCGCGAGAAATGCAACGATCGCGATATCCCGCCGAGGCCACGGCAATCGCGTCGGGCCTGCAGCGCAACCATAGTTATCGCAAAATGTGTCGGCCAGCGAAGGGAAAACACCGGACATAGACTCTGCCCAGCAAGAACTGGTTTGTGTGGCTGCGTCTCCCTACGGTCCAGAACAATCCTGGCTCGACGGAGAACCTCGCAGCGGAGCGAAATCGAAGTGGTGAAGCCAGCGAGCCACCTGCACGGTCCCGACCGTCCGCCTCGGCGTTTGCTGTATCGCAGCGAGCCGGCCGCAATTGGGGTGACATGGGCGCAGGATTCGGCCCCGTAGCCATGGAACCGAGATAGGCGTGGCGATGCTGTATCCCCATGTTCTAAGCACCCGCTGGCGACCGCGTTGGTGGCCGGGCGGGGCTCTGCGAGGCTAAGTCATAGGAACCTCCGAAAGAGACAGGCCTAGTGTTTTCGGGCCGCCCTGGTCGCTCCAGTCTCGACAATTTCAAATCCGGCAGGGCACAGTATGCGCGCGATCTCCAGCCTTGTATTTTCATCAGCCGCCTTGACCGCGTCCAACACCGCGTAGGTCCACGCTTTTTTCATCGCATCGCTTTCGTCCGGAGTTAACATCAACACACCTCCGCTTCTACTCGGTTTTTCAAAATTTCCGCGCCCGGGACAATAATCTCGAAGCGCGCTCGAAGAAAATGCCTCCCCCGTGCGCGCAGCGAGGCCCAATGCCACATGCCACGGCTCAGTGTGATAAGGCTGACGATCCCCAACCAAAATATTTGGCCCTGTGCCTGCCGCGTCGAGACGGCATTCACGCGCTCTTCAGTTGAGTTAAAACGTTGCTAAGCGCCACCACCACATAGGCCAAAACAGCTACCAGAACGCGCACCTCGATAAATACGGCATCTCTACAAAAACGCTGACGACCGCCCGCACAAAGAGTATGCGTGAAAGGATGAACACCATATTGCCGGAGCGTGAAGTGTCATTGCGCCTCCCCTTGGTATTGCAGCAACAAATACCCCGCGGGGCATTTTCGCGACGATTGCGACGGCAAATGGGTTCGAATAGGGCGACAGTTGGGTACGATGCGTATTGCATGGGCGGTGTAGCAAAGGGGACACATAAGAAGCCCAGCGCGGCAGATGAACCTATGGGGGACATTTTGGTCCCCCAGCCGGGCCATCCTGCCTTCGAGCGAGCTGAAGCGGGCTTGATCCTCTGCTCTAATAGCCGAAATCACGGCGGTCGCGCCGCAGGTCCCTGCGATCGAGATGAAGGTCCCGGCGGTCACGGCGAAGCTCGGCCAGATCCCGCCACGTTCCCTCGGAGTTCATCGTGCCGGCGCGACGGGAGAGGTCTTTCAATGGGCATGAAGTTGCCTGATGAGCTGCAGTAGTTCAGCTGCATCTGTCGGCTTGACCAAAACGCCCACGTCGTGCTGGGCAATCGCCTCAATCGCATGGGATCTGATGTCGCCGGTCAATACAATGGCCGGGATTTTCCAGGTAATGGCCGCGCGCAAGGCTTGAATGGTCTCGACGCCGCTCATTCCTGGAAGATTGTAATCCGACACCACCAGATCTGGCCGCATGCCCTTCTCTGTGACCAGAATCAGCGCTTCGTTTCCGGTGGCAACAGAAACGCAACTAATTCCCACCGAACGAAACAACATTTCGAGTGCCCTGCGCACAAAATGTTCGTCTTCGACAAGAAGGATCATTCTGGGCAACGGAGCGATTTGGTCCGGCGCCGTCTTGGACTGGCGCGGCGCTCTTGCTTCGCGCCCAAGCGGAACTTGGATGGAGAAGATCGAGCCCTTGCCAGGCGTGGAACGCACATCAATAGGATGATCCAGCATTTTCCCCAATCGCTGAACGATTGCGAGACCAAGCCCGAAGCCACCCGGCCGCACGCCTCTGTCAGCCTGATAGTATTCATCAAATATACGGGGAAGATCATCTCCCATGATCCCGACGCCGCTGTCCCAGACTTGAATGAGGGCCTTGTCACCAGCGCGGCGGCAGCCCAGCAAGATCTTGCCGCGGTCGGTATAGCGGACTGCATTTGAGAGCAGATTCCGGATCATCTCTTCGAGCATGCGCCTGTCACTATGGATCGTGAGCCCGGATCGAACTAAACGCCACTTCAAGCCTTTTTCCTCGATGGGCCCGGTAAAATCTGCTGCGGCGGCATCAAATATGTCGTTGAGTTCGAAGTCCGTCATCGAGGCACGAAGCGTTCCCTTTTCAAGCCGATCAATGTCGAGCAAAGCGTTCAACATGTCGCGCATCGTGTTCAATGAGCGCCCGATTCCGACGAGTGCAGCGCGCGCCTCGCTGTTGCGGGTGTGCCGCTCGAGCGTGCCCTGCAGGAACTCCAAGGTTTGCAGCGGCTGACGCAGGTCATGGCTCGCTGCGGCAAGGAAGCTCGATTTGGCCCCATCGGCCTGCTCCGCCGCCCTCAGCGCAGTCTGCAAACGTGCCTCGCTCTCTTGGAGCCTGGTCTCGTGCTGTCGTCGTTCGGCAAAAAGTGCTGCGAGGACCAATCCGCAGAGAGAGAACATCAGGATATCGACTTGAGCCGCCAGCACGCGGTCGATAATCGAAAGGGTCTGAGTGCGAAACATACCGAGGCCGAACGTTGCGGCCCAAACGATCGAAAACGAAACGATGGATGTGGCAGCCGCCGTGAAGGGTGGTCTACAGCGGGCGGCAACCCACAAAAACATCGGTAATACCAGAGCAATGCGCAACTCGTCGGCCCAAGGCTCGCTCGGCAAGTAGAGTGACAGTCCACTCAAGGCACCAATTGTGACGAGCGCCAGGACACCTTCAGGAACTTCCCTCCGCGGTGGAGGGTCGCGCGCTGTTGAACCGAGGCCAATCAGCAGCGGAGCGACCGCAACTATGCCGATCGCGTCAGACGCGAACCAGTGCTGCCAAATTGTCAGTACGGATGCAGTCGAACTGTGAAACAGTACGTAGCCTAACGTACCGCCGATCCCGGAGAGAGCTGGCCCTATGATCGATGCTGCAAACAATCCAAGGACGTTGCGCAGCCGGTCCAGGCTGAATGACCAACCAAAGAATCGCCCGATCAGGCCTGCGACGAGCAAGGCTTCGCCGGCGTTGCACGTGGCGAAAACGATCGAACTCCAGATGTTGCGATCGCCCAAGAGATTGGCCGCGATGGTTGCGGTCATCGTCCCGACAATGACCGGCAACCACGAGGCGGCCCCGCAACTGATTGCCACGCCGGCCGCAATGCCGGCAGCCGGCCAGAAAACGGCGACGCCATCCGGTTCCAGGAGCAGCACAAGGCTCAGCCGCGCCGCCAGGAAATAGGCAATTCCCAGCGCAATGGCGAGAACGCCCGAGATGGCCCAGGGCGCAAGCGGTCCAGCCGAAAGCGCGGAGCGAACGGATTTGTCTCCAGTATCTTGCAACATGTACGACCGATCGTATCAGTCTTGGCATTCGCCTTCGATAGCACGCAAGATTATGCAGACCGACACTGAATTCTACCAGACCTCAATCGATCGATGCCGCCGTTCGCGGCGGCGCGCGAGGAGGGGCTTAAGAATAATGACCAGCAGAATAATGACCAGCGCCTGTCGATAGCAGAACGCAAAAATAGATTGCGCGTCGGCGGCGCCGCCGCAAGAACGACTTAATCGGGGTTACCCTCGCCGACGGTTCATGCGCTTTCCGCGCGATCGGCTTGCCATTGGGGGGAACCACTATGCGTCTCGTCCACATCTCGGGCCTACTTCTATTCGCAGCGATTGCTGGCGTGTCTGAAGCCCCGGCGCAACTCGCCGTCTCTGTCATGGTCGCTCCGCCAGTGCTACCGGTCTATGAGCAGCCGCCAATCCCTGGGCCGGGCTATATCTGGACGCCGGGTTACTGGGCCTACGCTGACGACGGCTACTATTGGGTGCCCGGCACGTGGGTGCTGCCGCCCACGGTCGGCCTGCTTTGGACCCCGGGCTACTGGGGTTGGGGCGACGGCATTTACCTCTGGCATGCGGGCTATTGGGGTCCGCGCATCGGCTTCTATGGCGGCATCAATTACGGATTTGGCTATACCGGCGTGGGCTATGCCGGCGGCTTTTGGAGGGGCGGCGTGTTCACCTACAACCGAACGGTGAACAATATCAACAACGTCGCGATCACAAGCACCTACAGCAAGACCGTGATCAACAACAACGTAACGAACGTAACCAACGTCAGCTTCAACGGTGGCACCGGGGGGACGACCGCAAAGGCGACGCAGCAAGAACTGGCAGCAGCCAACGACCAGCACGCGCCGGCGACCGCGGCGCAGACGCAGCATCAAAGCGGGGCCAGCACTAACAAGGCGATGTACGCTTCAAACAACAATGGCCACCCGCAGGTCGCGGCGACCTCAGATGCCGGCCAGTTCAGCGGCGCCGGAACCGTGTCTGCCAAGACGGTCACGGGTGCGGCAAGCAACAATCCGGCTGCCGGCGCGGGGACAAAAGGATCGACCGGAGCCGGCAATTTTACGTCGGCCAAGCAAGCAAGCGGGGCATCCGGGGCCTCGGGGATTGATGGAGGCCCGAAGGCGTCCAACACCACCTCCCATTCTGTCAGCGGCACCGGACAAAATGGCACAGGACAGGTTCATACAGGACAGGCGGGCGCAGGGCTTGGCGGCCCAGGATCTGGGGGCGGGGGCCCCGGCAATGGCCGAGGACCTGGTGGGGGAGGACAGGCGAGGTTTGCAGGCGGCGGAGGACCTGCCGGTCCCAAGACCGGTAACTTCGTACGACCTAATGCGCAGAATTTCGGCCCGCCGAGAGTAGCCAGGGCCGGCGGCGGACCAGGCGGCCCACACCCGGGGAAGGGGCCTCCCCCTCATCACTGAAACGGTCACTCCACCGCGCGACAGTAATGTAGCGCGGTGGAAGAGCGGCCGCCGGACCTTGTCGATCTCGGCGCATGTGACCCTCATATACACAATGCCATGGCCAGCCTGTTTCGGCGGCTGCCGAGGCCACAGCGGAGGCGATGATTGGCAAAGATCTGTGCCCTGCCCCTTGACCGCCCTGAGCACGTCATGCCGCGCTACCGACCGCGTTGACGAAGCTGTCTCGCGCCCAAAAGAGCGCGCGGAACTATACCGGTGCGAAAGAAGACGATTGCCAATCAAGTGGAATTTGAGTTGCCGCCGACCGATTTTAACAGGCGAAGCGGTCGATGCTTTCAGCAGGTCGCGGGGCAGGCATTCCGGGCGGCATCGGAATCACCGCAGCCGGCAAGCCGGCCTAATGTCGTAGCGCCTTTCGGACTGATCAATGAAAAAGGGGAAGCTATCGGCGAACACTTGTTCCCGCAGGACAGGCCTGAATTCCTTCTTGAACAGTCGATTGCCGATGACGTATTCAGTGCTCAGGGCGTTCCATAAATCGGACGCAACACGTTATGTTTACCAATGTCATCAGCGTTCTTCGGTCTTTGTTGCTGCGGTTGCTTCGAAGGCGACGTAAGGACAGCGGGAGCGGAAGCGCAGCCGGCAGCATGGCACCCACCGCGACACTTGAAGGAAGCAAAGTGGTGAGCGGTGGGTTCGACATGAAAAGCGAAATTGCGAAGCTCTCCGGACGTATCCTGGAGCCGGTAGCGGCTAAATTGGCCATGCAAGAGCAGCTGGAAGACGCCGCAAGCCGAATTCGGCATGCCTTCGAAGAACTCAACGCCAAGCGTACCACTGCCGACACTGACTTCGCCAATGTGGCCGCCGCCATCCTTGAACCAATTGGACCGGCGCTTAACGAGGCGGAGTTCGCGAGGGTGGCAGATCGGCTCAGCGGCGCGATGGCCGGATTTTGCCAAAACGACAGGGAAAAAAGCGCAGCCTGACGTGGACGTTGGTGGAACTACATCGGTGATGTATTCACGTCTTAACGCAACTTGTTTTCAAAACCTGCCCGGCGACTCTCAGCCATGCTGACGGCGATCCCGCGATTGAGTTTGATGACGGGCGAGCCCACGAAGGCTGCCAGTTCCGCATACAGTCCTGCAATGCCGCGACGGCTGTCTTCGCTCAGCACGGAAGTGATCGACTGGGGTGGCAAACGCTACCAGATACCCGGAATCCATTTGTAGCGTACATGCGCCGCGAACTCAGCATAGCGTTTAAAATCGCACATGACGCAGCTTATCGGGATTGCGCGTGATGTAGATCGCGGTGACGCGGCCGTCGTGAGACTCGAGAGCCATCGTGTCGATCGCTCCGTCTTCACCGAGCAGCACAAAGCCGGGCAGACCATTGATGGTGGCGTTACGCACCTTTGGGGTGGCAAGACCCGCGTTCTTGCGGGAAACGCCATCCAGGAAGCGCAAGATTTTTTCGCGGCCGCGGATCGGGTTGAGCGCGGCGATGCGTTTGCCGCCGCCGTCGGAATAGAGCACCACGTCGTGCGCGAGCATCTGTGCCAAAGCCGCGGCATCGCCGGATATGGCGGCCAGGTGAAAGGCGGCCGCCAGGCGGCGGCCATCTTCGGATGAGGTCGGGAAACGTGGCCGGCCCGCCGCGATATGCTCGCGGGCGCGCGCCGCAAGCTGACGGCAGGCTGCTTCGCTGCGACCGAGTGCGCGGCTCACTTCGCCAAAATCGAGGCCGAATACGTCGTGCAACAGAAAGCCCGCACGCTCGAGCGGCGAGAGCCGTTCGAGGACGAGCATCAAGGCGACTGAGATGTCGTGCGCAAGATCGCCAGCCGTCTCGTCATCGAAGGCCTCGTCGATCACGGGTTCCGGCAACCATTGCCCGACATAGAACTCGCGCCGCGCCCGCGCGGACTTCATGCGGTCGAGGCAAAGCCGCGTGACCACCGTGCCGAGATAACGGCGCGGCTCATCGATTGCGGCCCGGTCGGCGGCATGCCAGCGCAGATAGGCGTCTTGCACCACATCCTCGGCTTCCGCTCGCAAGCCGAGCATGCGGTAAGCAAGTCCGGTCAGCGCGCGCCGATATGCCTCGAAATCCGCAACGTGCGATGAGCCGGCCGCAATCGTCATGCCGCAACCGTCTTCGTCCTGACCGTGTTCACCCCAGAGAATCCGCTCTCCACCGGCTTGGCTTCGCCGCCGATCACGAGCCGTGTGCAGGCCTGGCCGTGGCCGAGGGCATATTTCAGCGTCGGATACATGCGCGCCGAAAGGATGGCAAAGGCCAGTGATATCAGGCCGCGCTTGCCCCAGTGCCGCAAAACCTCTTCGCGCAAATCGTCGGCTTCCGGCGCATGGCGCAAGGTCGCCTCGGTGAAGCGGGCCGCCAGCGCGACCTCCTCAGGGATCGCCGCATAGTCGCGAGTCACAATCGCGCGCAGAATGGCGGGATCGACCCCCTTGCGCTGCGCCATATCGACGCCGAGCTGGGTGCAAGGACCGCAGTCTTCCGCCATCACGGCGATGAGCCCGGCGGCGCAATAGCCGGCGGGCGGCACATCTTTGCGGTATCGGCTTAAGCCTTGTACCTTACCAAAGGCCATCATCGCCCGCGGATCGACGTCTATCATTTCGCGGATGTAACTCGCATCATAGTTCCAGACGCGCTCGAAAGCGGCAATTTGACGCCGCAGAAACCATTTCAGCATGGCTGTTCCCTTCTTTCCTTGATCTTCGACATGCGCGCCAACGATTCAGGTCGCCAGAATCACAGGCAACGGCGAACACACTCAACCCGTTGAATGCGATGTCGAATCCAAGGGTTCATGCCGCAAAGCCGCGCATTTCGAGACCTCCACGACCTTAAAGACGAGGCTGCCGGGCGCCGCGTGACATGGTGGCGGAAAAAATTTCGCAGCTTGGCGATATGCTGCCGACCTGATGCGCCGCCCAAATTGGCAGAGTCGGCCCAATCACTCAGTCGCTGCGCGATAGTTTCGGGGAGCTGCGGACTGCTTGGAGTCGGTTTCGCACAAGCGGCGCTTGACTCGATTAACCAAATTGGCTAATTTGCCAAAAAGGCTAATTCTGGCCTGTGAGAGGATTTGAGGAATGACAGACGCGACCCTTGTGACGTTCCTGCTTGACCGCTCCGGATCGATGGGAAAAATCTGGGACGAAACGATAGGCGGATTCAACGTCTATCTCGAGACTCTTCAGAAGAGCGGCACGGTACTCAAGTTCACGCTGCTTCAATTCGATACCGACGGCATCGACAAGTGCTGCGTAGCAGAGCCGGTTGAGAACGTGAAGCCTCTTGACCGCATGAGCTATCAGCCACGCGGTGGCACGCCACTCATTGATGCGGCATTCAAGACCATCGCTGCGGTCGAAGATTCCCTCACCAAATACGACGCCGTTCCGAAGGTGATCGTCTGCATTCAAACGGACGGCGAGGAAAATTCCTCAACCGAGCATACCTGGGACGAACTCAAGAGGCTCGTTGGGGAGAAGACCGAAAAGGGCTGGCAGTTCAATTTCATGGGCACGGGCATCGACGCCTATGACCAGGGCGCCCGCATGGGAATTGCAGCCGCAAATACGATGAGCACCGGCACTTCCGAAACAGAGGTCCGTGCTTCGTTCGCCGCAGCGGGTGCCTCGTCCATGCGCTTCGCCAGCGGAACGGCGCGCACTACCGCCTATTTGGCACGCGAGCGGGCAGCGGCTGGCGATCGGTTCTCTCACCAACATGGTCTGACGGCTGGCGCCCCAACTTCGCCGACACAGGGACTCTCAACCGGGCGAGGGTCGATAAAGGGGTCTGCGCCAGCAAAGCGTCGGACGATCAGCGGTATTTCCCTCTGATGTCGCGGACCACGAGATACAGTCATTTTGGCGCTTCGGTGAGCGCTGTTCTCGCCGAGCGCCAACTTTCCCAAGCCGATCTTGCTGAGGCGCTTGGGCGATCACGCGCCTATCTCAACCAAACGATGACCGGAACGAAACCGGCCTCGGCGGAATGGGCTGATCTCGTCGCCGACACGCTGAAACTATCCCGCACCAAGCGGGCTCAACTTCACGCTGCCGCAGCGCGCGATCACGGGTTCAAGTTGGATTTGACACCTCCGAGCCGCAACAAGTCTTAGGCGGCGTGGAACTTTAAGTGCTACGTTCGCCCCCCTTCCGATCTGCTCCTTCTAAAAGAAATGGCGGCGA
>Ga0126369_10003963_pt1 | contig 10793 bp, 10 predicted proteins | sample PanSoiMetaPlot_1_FD_109646 | JGI IMG/M metagenome (GOLD analysis project Ga0126369, IMG submission 109646) | Tropical forest soil microbial communities from Panama - MetaG Plot_1 | ecosystem: Environmental > Terrestrial > Soil > Tropical forest > Bulk soil | place: Panama | collected 2016-02-17
CCGTAGGCGATGCCCAGGTGCGGCCCGCAGAACTTGTACGCCGAGCAGGTCAGTACGTCGGCGCCTACCGCCCGCACGTCCACCGGCTCGTGCGCCGCGTACTGCACCGCGTCCACCCATGCCAGCGCGCCCGCCCTGTGAGCCAGGTCGCACACCGCGCGCGCATCGACGATCGTGCCCGTGGAGTTCGCCGCCCAGGGAAAGGCCACCACCTTGGTCCGCGGCCCGAGCTGGCGTTCCAGGTCCGTCAAGTCCAGCGTGGTGTCGGACCGCACGTCCGCATGGCGTACCCGAAGCCGCCGGTCACGCGCCAGGTCTAGCCAGGGCGCCACGTTCGCGTCGTGATCGAGCCGGGTGACCAGGATCTCGTCGCCTGCTCGCAGCTGCCGGCCGAGGGTACGGGACAACGTGAAGTTCAGCGCCGTCATACTGCCGCCGAAGATCACCTCGTCGGCGTCGCAGCCTAGGAAACGCGCGGTGATCGCCCGGGCCTCGTACACGAGCGCTTCAATCCGCCTGCTCGTGGCGTACGGAGCGCCGTAGTTGCCGCTCGCCTCGCGGTAGACGTGAGCCACTGCGTCGCCCACCTCGTCGGGCGTCTGGGTGCCTCCTGGCGCGTCCAGGTAGACGAAGCCGCCATCGGTCAGGGAGCTGAAACGGGTACGCGCGGCGGTGGCGATGTCGTCGAGAGCGGGCATGGCGGGGTCGACCAGAGAGGCAGTCATGATGATGAAATTATGCCGAGGCGTCCGGAAGGTCAAGATCCGGGCGAACGCCTGCAGGGCTCATCGGCCCAGGTAGGCGCGCTTCAGGTGCTCGCTGCGGAGCAGATCGGACGCGGCCCCTTCTAGCACGATCTCGCCGGTGGACAAGACATAGCCGCGGTCCGCGATGGACAGGGCCATGGACGCGTTCTGCTCGACGATCAGCACCGAAACCCCAGACGTGTGCACGTCCTTGATGATCTGGAAGTTCTGCTGCACCAGGGCGGGCGACAGCCCCATCGACGGCTCGTCCATCAGCAGCAGCCGCGGCCGCGACATCAGCGCGCGGCCCATCGCGACCATCTGCTGCTCGCCGCCGGACAAGGTGCCCGCGAGCTGGCCACGCCGCTCGAGCAGCCGCGGGAACAGGGCGTGCACCCGGTCCAGGTCCTCGTCCAGCCGCTGGCCCCGGCGCAGCACGGCGCCGAGTTCCAGGTTCTCCCGCACGGTCATGTCGCCGAACAGCCGCCGGTTCTCGGGCACGATCGCGATGCCGCTGGAGATCCGCCGCGGCACCGGCCAGGCGGTGACGTCATCAGCGCCGAGCAGCACCCGGCCCGAGCGCGGCCGCACGATGCCGAGGATGGTCTTCAGCGTGGTGGACTTGCCCGAGGCGTTGCCGCCGAGCAGGCACACCAGCTCGCCCTCGGCCACCAGGAGCGATATCCCCTCCAGGATCCGCATCTGGCCGTAATACGTGGTGACGTTGTCCAAGGTCAGCAGCGGGGCCTGGTCGAGCGGAGGCGTGTTCATTCGCCCTCCGCGAGTGCCTCAGGGTCCCGGCCTAGGTAGGCCTCGATCACCGACGGGTGACTGGCCACGAGGTCAAAGTCACCTTCGGCGATCTTGACGCCGTGATCGAGCGCGACCACCCTGTCTGAGCACCCTGCGACGACGTGCATGTCGTGCTCGATGACCAGGATCGCGAGGCCAAGCTCGTCTCGCAGCCGCCCGATGAGCTGGGTAATCTCGCGGGTCTCGCTGGGGTTCATGCCGGCGGCAGGCTCGTCAAGGAGCAGCAGCCGCGGCCGTGTGGCGAGCGCCCGGGCGATCTCGAGCCGCCGACGGTTCGCGTACGACAGCGAGTAGGCCGGCTGATCCCAGCGGTACCCGGCCAGCCGCTGGCCGAAGAAGGAGAGCACCTCCGACGCCACCGCCCTTGCCGCCCGCTCCTCGCGTCTGGCCCACGGCAACCGCAGGATCGACTCCACCGGAGTCGCCCTGGTGCGCCCGTAGGTTGCCGCGAGCACGTTCTCCAGCACGCTCATATTGAGAAACAGCCGCAGGGTCTGGAATGTGCGCCCGATCCCCAGCCTGGCGATGTGATGCGGAGCAAGCCCGTCGATCGGCCGCCCCGCGAACAGCACCCGGCCGGCAGACGGCCGGTACACACCGGTGATCACGTTGAACACGGTCGACTTGCCCGCCCCGTTGGGGCCGATCAGGCTGACGATCTCGCCGTCGTAGACGGCCAGGTCAAGGCCGGTCAGCGCGGCCAGGCCACCGAACCTGAGCGAAAGCCCATCAAGAGCGAGAACGGGCACTCGGCTCAAGTCGCCGTCGCCGACCGGCTCGGGCCCGGGCATCTCCGCTGCGCTGGTCATGTCGCCGTCTCCACTCGGCGCGCCCCGAAGATCCCCTGCGGCCTGGAGATCATGATGACGATGACGATCACGCCGAGCATGATGTTCCTCGTGACGGCGACCTCGCTGGGGCTGATCAGGATCGCCTCCCAAGCGATGGACGCCACATAGAGCGTGGGAACCAGCAGCGCTGTCCGCCACCAGCCTTTCGCCTGCACCAGCCCAATTACCAGGCACACGAGCAGCACGAACGCGAACCGGCCCAGCGTTTGCGGGCTGCTGGGCACGATCACCCAGTCCCGGATCACGCTTGCTATCCAGCCGCCAGACTGTGGCCCGCCTGCGACCGCAGCTGGCCAGACGGCGCCGACGGCCGCGTGCGCGATCACGCCAAGCACGGCGGTAGCCCCGAGGACTGCCGCAAGCCTGCGCCACGGCCGGAGCTTGACGACCAGCGTGAGCACGATCAGCCCGTAGAAGATGTAGCCGGAGTAGGTCGGATTGCGCAATAGCCCGTCGTAGACGATGTTGAGCACGAGCGCGCCGGTCACCGCGCCGGCGATGCTCCCGGTGCCGCCGAGGATCAGGGCCGCGTAGACCAGGATCAGGACGCTGATGTCGAAATTGCCGGGGAACACGCTGATCTGCTGCGACGCGTAGATGGAGCCGGTCAGCGCAGCGACCATGGCGCCGAACATGAACGCCATGATCCGGACCCGGGTAACTGGAATCGTCATCGAGTCGGCGGCCAGCGGGTCCTCGCGGACGGCTCGCCAGGCTCGGCCGGTTCTGGAGGTCTCCAGCAGCCGCAGCACGGCCATCGTGGCGATCAGCAGGAACAGCAGCAGGTAGTAGTAGCCCTCGTTGGAGCCAATCGTGCCGATACCGTGCACCGGGTCGATCCCGACGATGCCGTTCGTGCCGCCCAGCACGCCGCGCGCGTCGTTAAGCACGACGTCGCCGAAGATCTGACCCAGGAACAAGGTCACGACCGCCAGGTAGTCACCGATCAGCCGCCGGGTCGGCAGCCCCACCAGCAGCCCCAGCAGTGCGGCGGCGATCATGACGACGGGCATCGAGAAGTAGTCGGCCCAATGCAGGTTGATCTGACTGGACGAGAGCACCGCGAAACCGTAGGCCCCGACGCCAAAGAACGCGATGTAGCCGAGGTCCAGCAGCCCGGTCCAGCCGACGCATATGTTGAGCCCAACCGCGAGCATGGCCAGCACCAGCGTGTCGATCCCGACCTGAATCTGGAATGGGCCGATGCCGAGCAGCGGAAGCGAAAGCGCGACCAGGCCGACGAAGGCCAGCTTGGCCCACCAGGACCACGGGCCGAGCCGTTCATCGGCGCGCTGCGCCGCGCCCAGCCAGGACGGCAAGTACTCGCGCCGGCCTGCTTGCCTGGCCACCCATTCGTCGGCACCGACAGCTGGGCCCGCCGAAGGCTCGCCCATCACGCTCACACCTTCGCCAGCTGGGCGCGGCCGATCACGCCGCGCGGCCGGACCAGTAGCACCGCGATCAGCAGGGCGAACGTGAGCTGGTTGACGTACTGCGTGGATACGTACCCGTTGATAAACGACTGAGTAAGGCCGATCAGGAGGCCACCCAGCACCGCTCCCGGCATCGATCCGATGCCGCCGACCACCGCGGCGGAGAAGGCGTACAGGCCTTGCTGGAAGCCGATGAGGTTATAGACCTGATTGAAGAGCAGCCCGCCCATGACCCCGGCGACGCCGGCGAGGGCGGAGCCGATGAAGAACGTGGCCGAGATCGTGCGGTTGACGTTGATGCCCATCATCTCGGCGGCTTCCCGGTCGGTCGCCACCGCGCGCATCTGCTTGCCCAGCGTGGTCCTGCCGACCAGCAGCCGCAAGGCGACCATCAGCACCACGGTGAGCACCAGGACCAGGATCTGAGCATCGTCGATGGACACCCCGGCGATCTTGATGCCGGAGTAGAGCGAAATGAAGTTCGGAGTGTTGTAGTTGCGGTACTGGCCGCCGAATAGCAGCAGGGCCACGTTCTGCAGGAAGAATGAGACTCCGATCGCGGTGATCAGCGGGGCGATTCGGGGCGCGTCGCGAAGCGGCCGGTATGCGAACCGCTCCAGCACCACACCGAGGCCGCCGACCACCAGCGCCGCGCTGACGAACATCAGGGTCACCAGCAGTGGCACCGGGATCCACAGGGTGGAGGGGGCGGATGACCCGCCGAACCACTGGATCAGGAAGAACCCGACGTAGGCCCCGACCATGTACAGGTCTCCGTGCGCGAAGTTCAGCATCTTCAGCACGCCGTACACCATCGAGAAGCCCAGCGCGACCAGCGCGTACAGCGCGCCCAGGATCAGGCCGCTCACGAGTTGAGTAACGAAGTAGGTCATCGGCCCGCCAGCGAGGCCCGGTGCGCGCCGGACGGGCTTGCCCGTCCGGCGCGCACCGGAATTACCTCAGTTCGACTCGATCAAGAACTCGGGACCAGGTGGTACTTGCCCGCCGAGTCGATCTTGAACAAGTAGAACTGGCCGTGGGCATTGTCGCCGTGAGCGTTGAAGCTGATCGCTCCGCCCAGGATCGAGGTTGACTCGTTCGTGGCCTTGATCGCCGCCAGGACGTTAGCCCGCGTCGGCGCGTGGCCGCCCATGCAGACCGAGTGGATCGCCTCGTCGAGGACGTGAGTCGCCGCGTACATCGGCGGCCCGAAGGTCCCGAACGAGCCATGGAGAGCTGTCTCCTGCGACACGAGGCTCGCGTCAGCTGGGATCGCGGTGATGTCCGGACCGAAGGAGGACACATACGACCCAGGGATCGTGAAGTTCTTCGGGTCGTACAGGCCGTCCGTGCCGAAGATGATCGCATGCTTGTGCTGCTGGGCCATGTTGCGGCCGAACTGCTCGGCATTGGACGCGATCTGCCACGGCAGCACCACGACTGATGTCTGCGGCGTGATCTTGGCGACGAGCGAGGAGAAGTCAGTGACCTTCTGCGACACCGACAGATGAGTGACCTTGACGCCCGCGGCCTGGAAGACCGGCATCATGAAGCCGACGAGGCCGGTCGAGTAGGCCTCCTCGTCGTCGACAATCATCACGGTCTTGGGGTGGAAGTTGTTGATGATGTAGTGCGCGTCCTGCGGGCCCTGGACTCCATCGTTGGACACGACCCGGAAGAAGGTCGGGTACGTGCCCTGAGTCAGCGTCACGTTCGTCGCCGAGGCAGAGATAAACCCGAGACCTCCCCTCGCCATCAGCGGCCCAGCCGCTATGACCTCCTGGCTACCCGCCGGGCCGACCACGCCCACGATCGCGGAATTCGCGGTGGCCTGGCGCGTCACGGTCGTGGCGAGCGCAGGATTGAGTTGGGTGTCACCCTGAGCCAGGGTGATCTTGGTCTTGTTGGCCGCGTCGTCGTTGGACACCGCGAGCTGGGCGAAGTGCAGTTGCTCCTGGCCGAGGAACGCCACGGGGCCGGTGATCGGAGCCTCAATTTCGATCGTGGCATTGCACGACTTGAGTGCTGCGACAGTACTGCTGCTGCTGCTGCCACAGCCGGCCACGACCAGTGCGCCGAGCACCGTCGTCGCGGCGATCATTACCCGTCCTTGCTTCACAGACGGCCTCCCCTTTCGTCGACGGCGCCTCCCGGGCGTCGATTTTTGGTAGGCCGATCTTTCCATTGCCGTTAGCTGGGCGCAAGAGGGTCTATCGGATATATCGGTGTGATCCGGTAACGGAGCGGTAACGGTAGAGTCACAGCCCACCAGTGCCGTTGGTCCAGCTTCGACGTGATACCGGGCTATCCCTGCTCGCCAAGCAGGATCTCGGCCAGCTTGGCCGAATTGATGTTCCCGCCGGAGATCACGCACACCACCTTCCCGGTTCCGGCATGGCCGGCCAGTGCTGCCGCGACCGACAGCGCGCCCGCACCTTCGGCGACGACCCGTGCTCGCTCGGCGAGCACCCGGACTGCGGCGGCCGCGTCGGCCACCGGGACCGCGACGGCGCGGTCCACGAGCGGCGCCACAAGCGGCCACATGCTGTCCAGCACCCCGCGGCTGCCCGCGCCGTCCACGAACGACGGGCGGTAGTCGATCTGGGTAGGCTGCCCTGCATCGATGGCCGCCACCAGCGCGGCGGCGGTCTCGGGCTCGGCGGTGACGATCCGCGCCTGCGGGCGCAGCGCCTTGACCGCGCTCGCGATGCCTACGGTGAGCCCGCCGCCGCCATAAGGGATGACGACGGCGTCGGGGTCGGGCAGGTCCTCCAGGATCTCCAGGCCGATCGTCCCGTTGCCCGCCATCACTGCAGGGTCTTGCACGGGATGGACGAACAGCCCGTCGACGCCGGGCACGCGGCCGGCGATGATCGTGTCCCACCAGTCGTCATAGGGCAGCTTGATGATGCGGCCGCCGAGCCTCTCGATCGCCGCCAGCTTCGCCTCCGGTGCATGCTCGGGCACCGCGATCGTGGCCGGGACGCCGAGCGCGCGCGCCGCCCAGGCCACGCCCTGGGCCATGTTCCCCGCGCTCGCGGTGACCAGGCCTGCCGCCCGCTCCTGCGCCGAGGCGAGTTGCACCGCGCTGGTGGCGCCGCGGATCTTGAAGGAGTTGATCGGCTGCAGGTTCTCGAGCTTGAGGTAGATCTCCGCGGGCGCGTCGGGCACGTGCAGCCGCACCAGCGGTGTCCGGATCGCGGTGCCCGCGATGCGCTGCCGCGCGGCCTCGATCTCGGCCAGCTCGATCATGATGTCACTCCTCCGGTGGCGGCCCGCTCCAGCGCGGACAGGGGATGGTCAAGCGCCTCGCGGACCGGCGCCAGGTGCTCGGGGCTGCCCGGACCCACCACGACCTGGGCCACCCGCTCGTCGGCGAGCAGCCAGGCGAGCGCGAGGCCCGCCACCGACATGCCTCGGTCGGCTGCGAGCCCTTCCAGCCTGGCCAGCTCCTCGAACGTGTCGTCGGCGAGGAAGCGCGCGTACGGCCCGGGCCGCTGCGTCATCCGCGAGCCAGCCGGGAACGGCTCGCCGCGCCGGTACTTGCCGGTGAGCCAGCCGCCCGCCAGCGGGCTGAACGCCAGGTACGCGACGCCCTGTCGGTCACAGAGCGGTAGCACCTGCCGCTCGTCCGCGCGATCGAGCAGCGAGTAGCTGTTCTGGATGGCCTGAGGCGAGCCCGCCTCAACGGCCGCCGTGAGCTGCTCCGCGTCGAAGTTGCTGACCCCGTAGCCGCCGATCGTCCCGGCGGCAACTGCCTGCTGGAATGCGCCGAACGACTCCGCGAGCGGGACGTCAGGGTCGAAGTCGTGAGCCAGGTACAGGTCCACCTGGCCGGTGCCGAGCCGCTCCAGGCTTGCGGCGAGCTGGCGGGCGATCCGCTCGGGCCCTAGGCCCCGGTCCGCCCCCGCGTGCATCGGGTTGAAAGTCTTCGTCGTCAGGCCAGGCCGGACGCCGCGCGAGGCCGCCCACCGGCCGATCGCCGTTTCGCTGCGCCCCCCGCCGTAGGCGTCGGCGGTGTCGAACCAGGTGATGCCGAGCTCCCAGGCGGCGTCCATCAGCTCGAAGGCCTGGTCCTGGGTCAGCCCCTGGCCGAAGAACTCCGGCGCCGATCCGACGCCGCCGAAGTTGCCGCAGCCCAGCGCGATCTGCGGCAGCCTCGTCGAGCTCACCCGCAGAACGGTACTAGTAGTGTCATGTCGGTGTCGCGACTCAGGGCGTGGTGCTGGCGGCGGGCGTTCCCGCTGCTGGCCACCGCGGGGCTGCTGGTGATCGGCATGGTGTCCACGACCTGGTGGGGCGCCGATGTCGTGCACATGCGCGCCTGGCCGCTGCCGCATGACCTGTGGGCCACCATGGTGGCGGCCAGGCGAATGTCCCGGCTGAACCTGGCCGGCCTGTACACCCAGCCGACAGGCCTGATCTCGTTTCCCGGCGCAGCCCTGATCCTCGTGCCCGTCGTCATGCTCATCAAGGCGGCCGGGCTGAGCCTGGCCGTCCCCGGCGCGCACAACCCGCAGCCTTTCGCCTGGCTGCTGGCCGGGCCATATGAGATCGTCCTGTCGGCGATGGTGTTGTTCGCCGCCGATGGGGTGGCCGAGCGCCTCGGCCTGAATAAGCCCAAGCGGGCAGTGCTCGCCGCGGCGCAGGCTGCGACGGTCTGGAGCGCGTCCGTGCGCTGGGGGCACCCGGAGGACGCGGTGGCCATGGCGCTGTTCCTGTACGCGGTCGTGGCCTTGTACGACGGGCGGACCTGGCGATCGGCATGGCTGGCCGGCGCCGCGATCGCGGTCCAGCCGCTCGTCCTGCTCGCCCTGCCGGTCGTGCTGGCCGTGCTGCCGGGCCGACGGGTGGCGGGCTTCCTCGCCCAAGCCGCGATTCCGCCCACGCTGCTCGTGGCTGCCGCGGCCGCGGCGAACTTCTCCGCCACGTACTCGGCCCTGACCAGGCAGCCGAACTGGCCGAGCGTCGACCATCCGACGCCGTGGACCTCGCTCGCCCCGAAGCTGAGCGGCGGGGCGGTGGCGGCGGGGCCCGGCCGACTCATCGCAATCGGCCTGGCCTGCGGATGCGCGATCCTGGTGGCGCGGCGATGGCGCAGCGCGAGCCGAGTCAGCCAATGGGGCCAGGACGGGCTGCTCGAGTTGCTGTGGTGGGTGGCCCTGACGCTGGCGCTGCGCTGCTTCTTCGAGTCCGTCATGGTCGCCTACTATCTGTGGCCCGCCCTGGCCGCCGCGCTGCTCGCAGCGCTGACGGGCTGGGTGCGGCTGATCACGACGGGGGTGCTGGCAGTCACGCTCACCTTTGTGTCGCAGGATTCCTGGCCCGGGATTTGGATCTGGTGGACGGCGATGAACGGCGGGCTCGGCCTGACGCTGCTGGTGGCCATGCCGCGGCTTTCCTGGCGGCCGCGCGGAACGACGCGGGAGGACCCGGCAAGCGTCGTCGTGCCGGAGGCGCGCAAGATAGGCACAGTTGGCGATGATCACCGCCAGGACATCGGACAGGGGATCGGACATGCGCAAACGAGTGAGCTGTGACTGCGGCTGGTCGTTCGAGGGCGAGGACGCTGAGCTGATTGCCGCCGTGCAAGAGCACGGCCGGGCGCTGCACGGCATGGAGGTCACGGCCGAGCAGGCGCTGGCGATGGCCCAGCCGACGTGACGGCGCCGCAGCTCGGCAGCTTCACGGTCGAGGGGCCGGTCCAAGCCGAGATCATGGTGCTGGCCCTGGTCGGGGACGACGTCATGCTGACCGGGCCGTGCGGCGCCGCCCCGTGGTACGTCGAGGTCGCTCAGGGCGCCGATCCGATGGTCGTCGTCGCGGCGATCACGCGGGCCAACGTGGGTGAGCCTGCTGTGGTGCACTCCACCTCGTGGCGGCAGGCTCGCGGCGGCGTCGTGCTCACGTTCGTCGCCGTCATGGACCAGGCGGCCATCGGCGCGCTCGATCGCGTCGCCGTACGGCGGGCCGAGCTGGTGCGGGGGGCCGCCACCGCAGCGCCCGGCGAGATCGCCGCAGGCCCGGTCATCGAGCACGGCCTGCGGCACCTGGCCTGGCTGGCCAAGGACGATGCGGTCATCGCCGGAGCGCTCCCGGCGGGCTGGCTCGCCGTTCTCGACGATTACGTCCCCGAGCCATTCCGTCACCTGTGAGGGTGGCCACATGATCGACCTCATCTTGCGCAATGCTCGCGTCGCCGGCGCGGACGGGCTCACCGACGTGGGCGTTCAGCACGGCCGGATCACCCCGGTCGGTGCGGGAGCGGAGGCGGCGGAGGTCATCGACCTCGGCGGCCGCTTGGTCACTGCGCCGCTGGTAGAGCCGCACATCCACCTGGACGCCGTGCTAACCGTCGGCCAGCCGCGGCCAAATGTCTCGGGTTCGCTGTTCGAGGGCATCGCGGTGTGGGCGGAGCGGGTCGCTACCTTGACCTACGACGACGTGCAGGCACGGGTGCGGCAGATCCTGCGCTGGCAGCTCGCCTGCGGCGTGCTGCATGTGCGGAGCCACGTCGATGTGTGCGACCCGCAGCTGCGCGCCTTGCGGGCGCTGATCGACCTGCGCGACGAGCTGCGCGGCCTGATCGACCTGCAGCTCGTCGCGTTCCCGCAGCAGGGCATCTTCGGCTACGACGGCGGGCCGGAGCTCATGCGCGAGGCTGTCGCGCTCGGCGCTGACGTGGTCGGCGGAATCCCGCATTACGAGCTGACCCGCGAGGACGGCGTGGAGTCGGTCAAGTTCGCGATGGCGCTCGCCGACGAGCACGGCCTGCCGGTGGACATCCACTGCGACGAGACCGACGACGACCATTCGCGTTTCGTCGAGGTCATGGCCGCCGAGACGCTCCGCCGGGGCATGTCGGGGCGGGTCACCGCGAGCCACACCACCGCGATGCACTCCTACAACAACGCCTACGCCTACCGGCTGATCGGCAACATCGCCAGGGC
>Ga0126369_10003964_pt1 | contig 10793 bp, 10 predicted proteins | sample PanSoiMetaPlot_1_FD_109646 | JGI IMG/M metagenome (GOLD analysis project Ga0126369, IMG submission 109646) | Tropical forest soil microbial communities from Panama - MetaG Plot_1 | ecosystem: Environmental > Terrestrial > Soil > Tropical forest > Bulk soil | place: Panama | collected 2016-02-17
CGTCCTGTGCGGTGTCGTGTTCCGGGACTATGGCGCCCCGGTGACCGGCGGCAACATGGAGCCGTTCACTGCCCGGATGGACTTCGACATGCCGACCTTGCCCGGGGGCTTCAGGGATGCGGTCGAAGCGGCATGCAACGCCGAGGTCGCCGCCGGGCGGCGCATCGACGTCCGGGTGCTGCCCCGCGACGACGCGTTCGCCATCCCCGACATCATCCGCACCGCGACGAACCTCGTCCCGCCCGAGGTCAAGGAGGTCAGGATCGTCGACATCGTCGGCCTGGACCAGCAGGCAGACGGTGGCACGCACGTGGCGACAACCGCGCAGATCGGTCGGATCGAGGTCGTCAAGATCGAGAGCAAGGGAAAGGGCTTCCGCCGCCTCCGCATCGCGATCCGCGACTAGCGGCACCAAGCAGCGGCGCCGCAGACGTGGGCCGCCTAGGGAATGCCCCAAGGCAGCAGCAGCGCGGCGGCCGGCAGTAGCGCGAGTATCGCCGCTGCAGCGATGGCCAGGACGACAAGGAGAACAGGAAGCCTGGGCTGCGGCCGCAGCAGCCGCGTGACTCTCGCCGTGAGCTCAGCGGCGCTGGCGGTGTCCGCCGCGAGCGCCCCGGCCGGAGCTGGGCCTCCGCCATAGGCCGCCACCCGCAGCAACGCCGTCGCCAGCTCCCTGGCGGGTCCGCGCCGCCTCGCCCGGTCGTCGGCCAGCATCTCCACGAGCAGCGCCACGTGGTGGTTGGCGCTCCTCGCCGTCCCCGACCAGCGGAAGGCGCGCAGCAGCGCGGCGAACGGCAGCAGCACCAGATCATGCCGTTCCCGCAGGTGGGCGCGCTCGTGGGCGAGCACCGCGTCCAGCTCGGCCGCGCTGAGCAGGTCCAGTGCCCCCGCGCTGACCACGATCGAGGCTCGCAGCCCCGGCACGCAGTAAGCGGTCGCCGCCGGGTGGTCCACCACGAGAACGCCAGGCACCTTCGGGTCGCCGTGCGCGAGCAGCCCGAGCAGCTGCCGCTGCCTGTGCCTGGCCCGCAGCACCGCGGCCACCGCCGCGCCGAGTATCCAGCACAGCACCGCCAGCAGCGCGACGCCCGAGGCAAGGCAGAGCGCCCGGACGGCGCTGAGCAGGTTCCAGTGCCCGGCGGCCACCCCGCCGGCTCCAGTCAGCAGCCACGCCGGCCGCCCGGCGGCCGACTCGACCACCCGCCAGGTCGGCCCGCTGCCCGCCCGCGCGCCGAGGCCGATGCCAAGGCCGACCAGCGCGCCCACCGTGGCCAGGCCCCAGCTCAGGCCAAGCGCCTGCCATAGCGCTATGGCGACGGCCGGCGAGCGGCGCGGCCACGCAGCGCCCGAGAGCCGGCGCGCAGCCAGAACGCAGCCCGCCGATACGGCGCCGAGGGCGAGCACGATGGCAGGCATTGCCGGTCAGGTCCTGCTGCTTGGTGCCTCGCGGGTCAGCGCCGCGAGTGCCTCGCGCAGCACGTCCGCCTCCGAGCCCGAGACGCTGCGGGCGAACCTGGTCAGCGCCGCTTGCCGATCGCCGGTCTCGTCAAGCGCGGTGAGCATCAGCTCGGCGACATAGGCCTCGCGGGTCGCGGCAGGGCGGTAACGCCATGCGCGGCCCGCCCGCTCGCGCCGGACGAACCCCTTCTTAGCGAGCCGGTCGAGCACAGTCATGACCGTGGTGTGCGCCAGGTCCCGGTCGGTCAGGCAGGCGCTGACCTGCCTGACGGTCATCGGCTCGGCAGACTCCCAGAGCACGTCCATGATCGCCCGCTCGAGTTCTCCCAGCCGGTTCATGCCCCCACCATACGGGACGGCCCTGGCGGCGCCGTGTGCTCGTCGGCTGGGCCGCAGGTGCACTAGCGTCGAGGCATGGATGTGCCACGCGTCGCAGTCAGCGTGGACCTGGTGATCCTCACCGTGCGGGAAGGGAGCCTTGCCGCGCTGGTCTGGCGGCGAACCGCCGACCCGTACGAGGGCCTGTGGGCGCTGCCCGGCGGCTTCATCAGGGGAGACGAAGACCTGCCGGCCACGGCGTCTCGGGTGCTGGCCGAGCGGGCGGGCCTGCCAGACGCGCTGGTTCACCTTGAACAGCTGCAGACCTACGGATACCCAGACCGCGATCCACGGCAACGCGTGGTCTCCGTCGCCTACCTGGGGATCGCTCCTGACCTCCCGGCTCCGGACCAGCCGCGGATGAGCTGGCAGCCGGTGCGCCTGCTGTCCGACCTAGCCTTCGACCACCTGCGCATCCTGCGCGACGGGGTGGAGCGGGCGAGAGCCAAGCTCGAGTACACCCCCCTCGGCGCGGCCTTCTGCCCAGCCGAGTTCACGGTCGCCGACCTGCGGAAGGTTTATGAGATCGTCTGGGGAACGCCGCTCGACCCACGCAACTTCCACCGCAAGGTCACAGGCGCCGAGGGATTCCTCGTGGAGGCCGGATCGGTCAGCTACTCCGGTGGCAGGCCGGCCCAGCTATACCGGCGCGGCGACGCCGAGCTGCTGCACCCGCCGATGCTCCGGCCGATGCTCAGGGCCCGCCAGCGCAGGCCGGGCGGCCAGGTCAGGCAGACGCCGGGCGGGCCTGTGGAAGTAGGCTCCGATGTGGGGGAATGTGAGCGGCCGCCGGAAGCGGCAGGCCAGTATGTAGCCGCAGACCGTTAGGGAGCGGAATTGGTTCCGTCGGCGCGCCGTGCGCCACCCCCGGCCGCCGCCTCGTCCGCGAACCTTGTCAGCCTGGGAGGACAACGATGTCCGTGCCACGTTTCAGGCCGGTGCTCGACCGGTTCGCTCCGTATCAGCCCGGCAAGCGGTCGGCGAATCCGCTGGGCCGGGTCTATAAGCTCTCGTCGAACGAGACGCCGTACGGCCCGCTGCCGTCTGTGCTCAAGGTGATCGCCGAGGCGGCTGCCGAGGTCAACAGGTACCCAGACAATGGCGCCGCCGAGCTCACTGAGGCCATCGCGGCGCGCTTCGCGGTGCCCGCGGCGCACGTGGCCGTCGGCTGCGGCTCGGTCGGGCTGGTCCAGCAGCTACTCGAGGCCGTTTCCGATCCGGGCGCCGAGGTCTTGTACGCCTGGCGGTCGTTCGAGGCATACCCCTACCTGGCCGACCTGGCAGGAGCGACCTCGGTCCGGGTCCCGCTGCGCGACGAGGCGCACGACCTGGAGGCGATGGCAGCCGCGATCACGCCGGCGACCAGGCTGATCTTCGTGTGCGTGCCGAATAACCCCACCGGAACGGTCACCCGTGCCGGGGAGCTCGCGCGCTTCCTCGACCTGGTGCCCGGCGACTGCCTGGTCGTCCTCGATGAGGCATACGTGCAGTACGTGCGCGATCCTGAGGTGCCGGATGGGATCGACGTGTACCGCGACCGGCCGAACGTGGCCGTATTGCGCACGTTCTCCAAGGCATACGGCCTGGCCGGGCTGCGGTGCGGGTTCCTCATCGGCCACGAGTCAGTGGCGGCGGCGGCGCGCAAGACGATGCTGACGTTCGCGGTCAACTCGATCGCCCAGGCGGCCGCCGTCGCGTCGCTTGCCGCCGAGGCCGAGCTGCTTGACCGCGTCGAGGCGGTCGTGGTCGAGCGGGAGCGGGTGCGCGGCGAACTGCTCGCCATGGGCTGGTCGGTCCCGCCTACACAAGCCAACTTCGTCTGGCTCAGGCTCGGTCCGCACACGGCGGATTTCGCGGACGTGTGCGACCGCGCCGGGCTCGCCATCCGACCCTATGCCGGGGAGGGCGCTCGCATCTCGATTGGCGAGCGCGCAGCCAACGACTTGTTCCTCGAGGCGGCGTCGGCGTACCCGCACCGGGCCTAGGCGTCATCCGGCGCAATCGCCTTGCCGCCGGGCGGCAGTTACCCTGACGGTAGCGACCCGGGAGGCCAGGCGGCGGTGAAGGTTCACGTAATTCATGAGAACCCGGACTGGTATCCGCCGGTCGGGGCCGCATTCGACGAGCTTGGCATCCCGCACGAGCAATGGTTGCTCGGCGACGGCGCGCTGGACCTCGATGCTGACCCGCCACCCGGGGTGTTCTGGTCCCGGATGAGCGCGTCCTCGCACACCCGGGGTCACTCGTTCGCCAAGGATCAGACCCGTGGCGTGCTGAGCTGGCTGGAAGCCCATCGCCGGCGGGTGGTCAACGGCCGTCGCGCGCTCGAGCTGGAAATGAGCAAGGTTGACCAGCTCGTCGCGCTTCGCGCAGCCGGCTTCGATGTGCCGCGCACGATCGCTGTGGCAGGCGACTCCGAGCTCGCGGCCGCCGCGAAGCGCTTGCCTTTGCCTTTCATTAGCAAGCACAACCAGGGCGGCAAGGGCCTCGGCGTGCGCTTGTTCACCAGCCATGATGAGTTTGGCGACTACCTGGAGTCGGCTGACCGGGAGAGGCCCGCCGACGGGATCACGCTGCTGCAGGAGTACCTTCGGGCAGCCGAGCCCGTGATCACCAGGGCTGAGTTCGTCGGCGGTGAGTTCATCTACGCGATCACGGCCGACACGGCCGCCGGCGGATTCCAGTTGTGCCCGGCCGACGCGTGCGCCGTCGCCGATGCGCCGCCTGGTGACCTGTTCGCGCTGCGGGAGGGATTCGATCATCCGGTGATCGGCAGGTATTCCGAGTTCATGCGGCAGCAGGGCGTGGAGATTGCGGGCTTCGAGTTCATCGAGACCACGGACGGCCGGCTCGTCACCTACGACATCAACACCACCACGAACTACAACCCGGCGATCGATGCCGTCGCGCTGCGGTCGTCACCGCGGGGTTCAGCGCAGGGCGCGGTCGCCCGTTACCTCGGCGGGTTGCTTGAGCAGGAGATGCGATCGGCCGCTTAACGCGGACGGATGAAGGGCGGCGCGACGCGATGCGGTTCGGGTACTGGATGCCGATCTTCGGCGGCTGGCTGCGCAACGTCCGTGACGAGGGAATGCCGGTCAGCTGGCCTTATATCGCTAGCCTGGCAGCCGAGAGCGAGCAGCACGGCTTCGACCTGTCGCTGATCGCCGAGTTGAACCTGAACGACATCAAGGGCCACCGGGCACCCTCGCTGGACTGCTGGGCGCTGGCGCCCGCCGTGCTCGCCGTCACGAGCACGCTCGAGCTCATGCTGGCCGTGCGGCCCAATTACCATTCGCCCTCGCTGACCGCCAAGGCGATCTCCACGCTGGACGTCATCGCCCCCGGCCGGATCTCGCTCAACGTGGTGTCGTCCTGGTGGAAGGACGAGGCCGCGCAGTACGGCGCGCCATTCGACGAGCACGACGCGCGATATGCGAGGACCTCGGAATGGCTCGAGGTGATCGCCCGGCTGCTGCGCGAGGACACCGTCAGCCATACCGGGCCGCTCTACACACTCGATGGAGCCGTCCTGGAACCCAAGCCCAGCCGACCGCCGATGGTCTACATGGGCGGGGAGTCACCGAAGGCCAAGCAGGTTATCTCGGCCATGGCGGACGCATATGTGATGCACGGCGACTCGCCTGAGGTCATCGCGGCGAAGGTGGCCGAGCTATCGGAGTTGCGGGCCAAGGCCGGGCTACCGCCGCTGGCGTTCGGCGTCTCGGGCTACGTGATCTGCCGCGACTCCGATGAGGCGGTCAGCGCCGAGCTCGACCGGATACTCAACGTGCGCGCCTCTCCCGACGCGTACGCCTCCTACCAGGACTTCGTTTCCGGCTCGCAGCTCGAGTCGCGCGTGTCCCTGGAGGAGTACAGCGTCTCCAATCGCGGCCTGCGAAGCGGGCTCATCGGCACGCCCGACCAGATCATCGACCGCATCCGGGCTTACGAAGCCGCGGGCGTCAACCTGCTACTGCTCCAGTTCTCGCCCCAGCGCGAGGAAATGCAGCGCTTCGGAACGGCAGTTATCGATCGCTATACCGGCACGAGCTAATTCGGCTTCCGTTGGGCCGACTGGGCTAATGCGCCGCGAGCGCGGCAGCCCTCGTCAAGATCAAAACGGCGGCCGAGGTGCGCCACTGGCGAGCGGTCCACACCGCAGGTCAGGCTGGCCCAAGATCGGCCGACAGCCAGCGTTGCGGCCGGAGATAGATTGCGATCTGCTCGCCAAAGTCCGCCTTCGCGAGCTCGATGTAGTCCTGGACCTTCTCCGGCGACAGATAGCGTTCAGCGATCTCGCGCAACAGCTCATCCGTCCCCGGAACCGTGCGCGTGACCGGTCCCTCCACCGAAACGTACCGAGTGGTCGGTGCGACCCGCTCAACCATCAGCGTGAAACGCCCGGCCGCCTCGATCAGCCGCACCTTCCGCGACTCCGCCTCCGTCAGCACCCACGCTTCCCCGCCAGGTTCGTACTGGTACCAGATCGGCACCGTCAGCGGTCCGCGATCCGGCCCGGCTGACACTGACAGAGCCGCAATATGCGGCTCGGCAAAGAACAGCTCACGGTCGCGCACCGACAACCTGTTATCCGCCACAGCCGAGAGCGTAGGCACAGGCACCGACAATCTCGCCCGGCAGCTCGGGCCGACAGCGCTGATGTGCCCGCACGAGCACCAGCACCAGTTAGGTCAATTAGCCGACGGCTTCCTCGGTGATGTCGGCGCCGAGGGCGGTCAGCCGGGACGCCACGGCCGCGTGACCGCGGTCGATCGGGTACCCGGGCGAGACCGTCGTCTCGCCGTCGGCGCTGAGCCCGGCGAGCACCAGGGCGATGCCGGTGCGCAGGTCGTGCGCAGTCACCTCGGCTCCGTGCAGCGGTGTCGGGCCGTGCACGAGGGCGACGGCGTCGGCCACCTCCACCTTGCCACCCATCTTGTTCAGCTCGTGCGCCAGCAGGAACCGGCCGTCGTAGATGGTCTCCCTGATGTAGCTGGTTCCGTCGGCCAGGCAGCTCAGGGCCATGATCGGTGACTGTAGGTCCGTGGCGAAGCCAGGGAACGGGCTGGTGATCACGTTGATCGGCCTGAGTTCCCGCTCCCGGCGAACTTGGAGGATCGCACCCTGGGTGCCGAACTCCACGCCCATCTGCTCGAGCTTCCAGCGAACGACGCCGAGGTGATCGAGCGATGCGCCGACGAGGCTGAGCTCGCCTCCGGTGATCGCCGCGGCCATGGCGAACACTGCCGCATCGATCCGGTCGGGCATGACAGTGTGCTCGACGGCGGTCAGCTCGGACACGCCCTCGACGGAGATGAAGCCGGTTCCGCCGCCGGAGATCCGCGCGCCCATCTTGGTCAGCAGCGCGATGACGTCCTGGACTTCGGGCTCCTGCGCGGTGTTGTCAATGACCGTGAAGCCGGGCGCCAGGCACGCGGCCATGATCAGGTTCTCGGTACCGGTGTGCGACGGCGTGTCCAGGTACAAGTGCGCGCCGCGCAGGCCATCGGCCTTGACCCGGATCACCGTCTCGCCCTCGTCCACCGTGGCGCCCAGCCTGGCGAAGCCGCGGTAGTGGAAGTCAAGGTTCCGGCTGCCGAGGTTGCACCCGCCGACGCCCTCGAATACAGCCTCGCCGAGCCTGTGCAACAGAGCCGGAATGAACAGCACGGCGCCGCGGAACTGCCTGGTGATCTCCGCTGGCAGTACCGGGCTCGTCAGCTGCGAGGCGTCCACGACGATCGTCCGCTCGACCTCGTGGAACTTCACGACGGCCCCGACCGCCTGGGCAAGCTCGGCGGCACGGCGGACATCCTCGATCACCGGAACGTTGCGCAGCACCGTTCGCCCCTTGGCCGCCAGCAGCGACGCCGCGATCATCTTCAGCGCAGCGTTCTTGGCGCCCTGGACGAATACGGTTCCCTGCAGGGGATTACCGCCCCTAACGCGGTAGCGGGTCAGCTGGCCGCTGCTCATCTCGATCAAGCTCCTGTCCCTGGGGGGCGGGACACTATTATCCGGGCTCGCGCCGTATGCCCGGGCCGACTCGGGCAATGCGATCGCCAGGTCAGCCGTGCGGGACTCTGCCGCGTAGCGCGAAGCCAAGTATTCCACCGCTTGAGGACCCCCCGAGACCAAGACGACGCCGATACATACCGTAACCGGCCGCGTTCTGAGCGTATCCGCAGGGGCGGATGGCTAGCAGTGCGATAGAAGCTCCAACCTCACCAGGGGTCCTGCGATGAGGCTATAGCACCGGTTGGGCTGACAGTTATTGCCCCAGTTGGGGACCCCAACCGGGGTTCTGGCACTAGTTGGGGCCCCCAACTGGGGTGGGCAGAGCGGAAGTCTGGGATGATTGCCCGTTTTCCGAAGCCACGCTGGGCCTCTGCACGGAGCGATCAGGCCCACGTCATTCCGGTTATCCGCTCGTACGCGAGCACGTAAGCGCTCCTTGTGGCCTCGACGACCTCGGGCGGAAGGGGAGGCGGCGGATTTCCGCTGGCTCGGTTCCAGCCCGAGCTCGCCGACGTCAGCCAATCGCGCACGACTTGCTTGTCGAGCGAGGGCTGATCCTGCCCAGGCTGCCACACCTCGGCCGGCCACAGCCTCGACGAGTCAGGCGTCAGGACCTCGTCGCCCAGCCTGAGCACCTCGCCGGCGTCAAAACCCAGCTCGATCTTGGTGTCGGCAACGATGATCCCGCGCTCGCCCGCCAGGTGGGCGCCCCGCTCGTAGACGGCGAGCGTGACCCGGCGCAGCTCGGCCGCGAGGTCCGCGCCGACGAGGTCTGCCAGCTCGCGGAACGTGATGTTCACGTCGTGCTCCCCGCGCGGTGCCTTGGTGGCCGGAGTAAAGATCGGCTCGGGCAGCCGGGACGCGGGCTCAAGCCCGACCGGAAGGCTGATGCCGCACACCTGGCCGTCGCGGCGGTACTCGGCCAGCGCCGACCCGGCCAGGTAACCGCGCGCCACGCACTCGACGGGAATCATGCGCAGTGGCATGCATACCATCGCCCGGCCCGCGTACTCCTCCGGTAGCTCCCGAACCGGGCCGGCGGCCAGGTGATTCGGCACCACGTCAGCCAGGCGCTCGAACCACCACAGCGACAGCTGGGTCAGGATTCTGCCCTTGTCGGGAACCGGCGTGGCAAGCACGTAGTCGAATGCGGAAATCCGGTCGGTGGCCACGAGCAGCAGCAGGCCGTCATCGGCCCGGTAAAGCTCGCGGACCTTGCCCGAGTACAGGTGGGTCAGCATCACGAGGCCGGACCGCGCTGCTCGCCAGCCAGCTCCTCGGGCACCAGCTTCTCCAGGCGGTCGAACATTCCGCCGAGTCTTTCGACATAGCGCTCTGGCCTGCACACCTCGTCCAGCCGTGCCTCGTCCAGGCCCAGGCCGCGCTCGGCCGCCCGCTCGGCCAGGCTCTGCCGGAACGACGGGCCGGCCGCATGATGGTCGGCCACGGCTTCCTGCAGACCCTGCCAGGTGACCATCGCGGCCTGCTGCACCAGCGAGTAGGCGTCCTCCCGGCTCATCCCCGACCTGACCAGTTCCAGCAGGACGGCCGATGAGTAGATCAGGCCTGCCGTGGCGTCCAGGTTGGCCCGCATTCGCGCGGCATCCACGACCAGCCCGCTGACCAGCGATGTGGTCTGATTGAGCAGGTAGTCGGTGGCGATCGTCGCGTCGGGCAGCGCGACCCGTTCCGCCGACGAGTGCGAGATGTCGCGCTCGTGCCAGAGCGGGATGCCCTCCAGCACCGGCGTGACCTGGGCCCGCACGATCCTGGCCAGGCCGCAAATCCGCTCCGCGCGCACTGGGTTCTTCTTGTGCGGCATCGCCGACGACCCCTTCTGGCCCTCGGCGAACGCCTCGGCCACCTCCGCGACCTCGGTGCGCTGGCAGTGCCGGATTTCCAGTGCGATCGCCTCGCACACAGTCGCGATGAGAGCCAGAACGCAGACCCACTCGCTAATCCCGTCGCGCAGCACCACCTGCGTGGACACGTCTGCTGGGCGGAGCCCGAGGCCAGCCAGGACAGTGGCCTCGATCGCCGGGTCGATGCTCGAGTACGTGCCGACCGGGCCCGACAGCTTGCCGACCGCAACCGCGTCCCTGGACTGGCGCAGCCGCCGGACGCAGCGGGCCATGCCGAACGCGAAATCAGCGACCCGGTGGCCCCAGACGTCCGGCTCGGCGTGGATGCCGTGGGTGCGGCCGGGACGCAGGGTGGACCGGTGCGCGAGCGCGTGGTCCCGCAGCGTGGCAGTCAGCGCCACAGCCCGGCCGATCAGCAGGTCGGTGGCCTCGACGAGCTGGAGTCCCAGCGCGGTGTCCAGCAGGTCAGATGAGGTCATGCCGAAGTGCACGTAGGCCGCGGCCTCGCGGGGGCGGGTGTTGTCCGCCCACGCGGTCAAGAATGCGATCACGTCATGCTGCGTGACCGCCTCGACGGCCGCCACGGCCTCGGGATCCGGCGGCGGCGCTGCGCGAACGGGCGCCACGCTGTCGGCAGGCACGATGCCCGCGTCCGCCTGGGCCTCGAGCACGGCCGTCTCGACGCGGCACCAGAGCTCGTATTTGTGCGCCTCGCTCCAGACCTGGCCCATCTCCGGCAGCGTGTACCGCTCGATCATGGGCTCATTGTGCCGCTCGGCCCGGCCATGCGGGGACGGCGGCACCGGCCACCTTGCCGACGTCGGAGCGATACCAGCCGCCAGGCATGGAGACCTTGGCGGCGGCCGCGTACGCCGCCGCCCGGGCGGCCGCCAGGTCCGGTCCCGAGCCAACTACGTTCAGCACCCGCCCGCCCGCAGACCTCAGAGCATCCCCGTGCCTGGTCGTCCCGGCATGCAAGAGGTAGGCGTTCGGGCTGCGTTCTGCTTCTTCAAGCCCGTTGATCTCGGCGCCGGTCACTGGCCTGGCCGGGTAACCCGCGGCGGCGATGACGAC